>Ga0194137_10001907_pt1 | contig 12553 bp, 8 predicted proteins | sample TARM_MetaG_T3_14_FD_134025 | JGI IMG/M metagenome (GOLD analysis project Ga0194137, IMG submission 134025) | Freshwater microbial communities from Pennsylvania, USA, analyzing microbe dynamics in response to fracking - TARM_MetaG_T3_14 (version 2) | ecosystem: Environmental > Aquatic >...
GCCTGATGGTTGGCCTTGGATTTATGTTTGTGCTGCTGTTTGCATTGTCGCTGTTTTACCTCATAAAAGGTCAATTAACTGAAAAACGGTGGTTCTTGCGGCTTGCTGTCATTGCCATTCCGCTGGCATACCTTGCCAGCCAGGCCGGCTGGATTGTTGCAGAAGTTGGCCGCCAACCCTGGGTAGTGCAGGATTTGATGCCTACAATGGCCGGTGTTACCCGGATTAGTGCAGGCTCGGTGCAGGTAACTTTCTGGCTTTTTGCTGCGCTTTTTACAGTTTTGCTCATTGCCGAGCTGAAAATCATGTTCCGTCAAATTAAAATTGGTCCGAAACACTAAAAAAGGAGGAAACAAATTATGTTCGAAAATTTATCATACTTAGCATTGCAACAATACTGGTGGGTAATCATTTCAGTACTGGGGGCGCTCTTTGTTTTCCTCACTTTTGTTCAGGGAGGACAAACATTGATTTACAGGATAGGAAAAACCGAAAACGAAAAGTCCATTTTGCTCAACACCCTGGGCCGGAAATGGGAATTTACCTTTACCACGCTGGTTACGTTTGGCGGCGCTCTTTTTGCTTCATTCCCGCTTTTTTATGCCACCAGTTTTGGCGGGGCATACTGGGTTTGGCTGCTCATCCTGGCAGCCTTTATCATACAGGCAGTGGCTTATGAGTTCCGGAAAAAACCGGCCAACTTCCTGGGTGCAAAAACCTACGAAATCTTTCTGATTATCAACGGCTTGCTGGGCACCATTTTAATAGGAACAGCAGTGGGCACCTTTTTTAACGGCGCACAGTTTTCACTGAACGACATGAACCAGGTAATTTGGCAAACGCCCTTCCGTGGTTTGGAAGCCGTTTTAACTTTTCACAATGTGGCACTTGGTCTATCGGTCTTTTTTCTGGCCCGGGTGCTTGGCCTCTTGTATTTTATTTTCACCGTTGACCATGATCTTATTGTTGCCCGTTCGCAAAAACAACTTTTTTTATCTGGCTCCACATTTCTGATTTTCTTTCTGTACTTCCTGGTATGGCTGCTGCTGAAAGAGGGGTTTGCCGTAAATCCGGAAACGGGCGAGGTTTTCATGGAAAAATACAAATACATGCACAACCTGCTGCAAATGCCGGTAATTGCGGTTATTTTACTCGTTGGCATTGCAGGTGTTCTCTGGGGAATCATCTCCACCATGTTCAAGCACAGCACCAAAGGTTTTTGGTTTGCCGGCTCGGGAACTGTGCTCACTGTTTTTGCCCTGTTTATAGTGGCCGGATTCAACAACACGGCATTTTACCCATCGGCTTACGATTTGCAGTCGTCGTTAACCATACAAAACGCGTCGTCAAGCAAATTTACATTAACTGCCTTGAGCTACGTTTCGTTAATGATTCCGTTTGTGCTGGCGTATATTATCTACTTTTGGCGCGCCATGAACCGGAAAAAAATTACAGAACAGGAAATTAAAGAAGAATCGCATGTATATTAAAGGAAATTCCAAATGTCAAAATCCAAATTACAATGGCTGATTGTTTGAGGATTGAAAATTGTTTACTGGAATTTAATTTTGTTATTTGAATATTGAAAATTGAAAAAATATGTACACTACACCAATTTTATGGATGCTGAGCTGGCCTGTTATCATAGTAATTTCTTACTATGCAGTAAAATGGGCCGTAAAAAAATACGGCGCAAAACTGGAAAATGAAGAGGAGCTAAAGGAATAAAAACTAACTTTTTTGCCACTTCTTATTTAGAAGTAATAAAAATTACATATATTGCCGCCAATATGATGAACACCTTGTGTAATATTACTTGTTACTGTTTCCGGAAAACCGGGAAGGTGTTGATTGTATAATAAATTGAAATTCAATTATTAATTATATGAACGAAGGCCTTCCCTGAAAATGGGAAGGCTTTTTTTTAACCGTTTAAAAAGAAAATTATGAAGGCAAACAACATTTTAGAAACCATTGGCAACACGCCTCATGTAAAAATGAACCGTATTTTTCCTTCCGGTTATGAAGTGTGGGTAAAAGTTGAAAAGTTCAATCCCGGCGGGAGCATAAAAGACAGAATTGCCCTGTCGATGATTGAAGATGCTGAAAAGAAGGGATTGTTGAAACCGGGGTCTGTAATTATTGAGCCCACCTCGGGCAATACCGGAATTGGCCTGGCACTGGTTGCGGCAGTTAAAGGGTACCGGCTCATCCTTACCATGCCCGAGTCGATGACAATAGAACGCCGCCAGGTATTGATGGCGCTAGGTGCCGAACTGAAACTCACCCCGAAGGAAAAAGGGATGAAAGGCTCTATGGCCAAAGCTGAAGAACTGGCCGCTGAAATCAAAGATTCCTGGATTCCTTCGCAATTTACAAATCCGGCAAACATTGATGCCCACCGTAAAAAAACAGCCAAAGAAATTATTGATGATTTCCCGGAAGGAATCGATTATTTGATTACCGGAGTAGGAACAGGAGGCCATATCAGCGGGGTGGCCGAAGTGCTGAAAAAAGAGTTCCCAAAGCTGAAAGTGCTGGCTGTTGAGCCCTCCGACAGCCCGGTGATTGGAGGAGGAGAGCCCGGACCCCACCAGATACAGGGCATTGGCCCCGGTTTTTTACCTGATACCCTGATTAAAGACCTGCTGGATGGCACGGTGGAAATATCAAAGGAAGAAGCTTTTGAATACGCCAGGAAAGCAGCGAGAGAGGAAGGCCTGTTTGTAGGTATTTCCTCAGGGGCATCATTGGCTGCCGTGGCTAAAAAAATTAAGGAATTACCGGCAGGTTCACGAATACTCACTTTCAGTTATGACCTGGGAGAAAGGTACCTCTCGGTTGATGGGTTGTACTAACCAAAAGAGGGAGTTCATTTTTTGAACTCCCTCTTTTTATAATTCTTTTAAAAATTATGCCTGAGCTGTTGGCCCGCCAAAATTCATTGGCGGCACGGATGGATCGGATCCGGGTTTTAAGTTTTTAATTGGCCCGTGCAGCGATTCAAACTTTTTAATGTTATCCTGCAGCGCCATCAGCAACCGTTTGGCATGTTCCGGGGTAAGAATTACCCTCGATTTTACATTTGCCTTCGGAACACCCGGCATTATCCGTACAAAGTCAACCACAAATTCTGAACTGGAGTGTGTTATAACTGCAAGGTTAGAGTAAATACCCTGTGCAACGTCTTCACTCAGTTCAATATTCAATTGCTGTTGTTTTTGTTTTTTCTCATCCATAATAATTGTACTTAATCATTTTTTCTTGTATCCACCAACCTGTCGTATTCTTCTTTTGAGCCCACAATCAGGTTTTTGTATTCTTTCAGTCCGGTACCAGCCGGAATGAGGTGGCCACAAATCACATTTTCTTTCAACCCGTCGAGATAATCGGTTTTACCGTTAATCGCTGCTTCGTTCAGTACTTTTGTGGTTTCCTGGAACGATGCGGCTGACAACCAGCTGCGCGTTTGCAGCGCTGCTTTGGTAATTCCCTGCAGATTCTGACTTGATGTTGCAGGGATGGCATCCCTTGCTTCAACCAGTTTTTTATCTTTTCTCCTGAGTTGCGAATTTTCATCTCTGAGCCTGCGGGCCGAAATAATCTGGCCTGCTTTCAATCCTTCAGCTTCACCGGGTTCAACGATGACCTTCTTATTCCATATCCAGTCGTTTTCAGAAACAAATTCGTTTTTGTCAACAACCTGTTTTTCAAGGAACCGAGTATCACCCGGGTCTTCGATAGTTACCTTCCGCATCATCTGGCGGATAATCACTTCAAAGTGCTTATCGTTAATTTTTACCCCCTGCATGCGGTACACATCCTGAACTTCATTAAGAATGTATTCCTGAACAGCAGTAGGACCTTTAATACTCAGAATATCGGAAGGAGTGGTAGCACCGTCGGATAACTTAGTACCAGCCCTGATGTAGTCGTTTTCCTGTACCAGTATCTGTTTTGAAAGCGGAACGAGGTATTTCTTGACATCACCACCTTTCGAGGTAATGATAATTTCGCGGTTACCACGCTTGATTTTACCCAGTGAAACCTCTCCGTCGATTTCGGAAACCACGGCGGGGTTGGATGGGTTACGTGCTTCGAAAAGCTCGGTTACACGTGGCAGACCACCAGTGATATCGCCTGCTTTTCCGGCAGCTCGTGGTATTTTCACGAGAACTTCACCAGCTTTCACCTCTTGCCCCTGCGACACAGCAATATGGCCACCTACAGGTAAGTTGTAGGAACGGATCATCGATCCGTCTTTGTCCATAATTTTCAGTGTCGGGTTCTTTGTTTTATCTTTTGTTTCGATAATTACTTTTTCGCTGTAACCGGTTTGTTCGTCCGATTCTTCGCGGTAAGTAATTCCATCGATCAGGTTCTCAAACTCAATTTTACCATCAAACTCGGTAATAATTACACCATTGAACGGGTCCCACTCACAAATAAGTTTTCCTTTCCTTATCTCCTCGCCATTTTTCACATACAGTTTTGAACCATACGGTATGGTATGTGTTGACAACGGAATCCGGGTATTCTTGTCAATAATTTTGAGTTCGGCCAAACGGCTCACTACAATATCAACAGGGTTGCCATCTTCAGATTTCTTTTCTACTGCCCGCAGCTCTTCAATTTCTGCATACCCGTCGTAACGGGCTTCAACAGTAGATTGTGCTGAAATGTTCCCTGCAATACCTCCAACGTGGAACGTACGGAGTGTAAGCTGTGTACCCGGCTCACCAATTGACTGGGCGGCAATTACACCAACAGATTCTCCCTTCTGAACCAGGTCGCCGGTAGCCAGGTTTCTGCCGTAACATTTCGAGCAAACCCCTACTTTTGATTCGCAGGTGAGTACTGAACGAATTTCCACGCTCTCAATCGGCGATACATCAATAGCAGCAGCTACTTCTTCAGTAATGGTGTCGCCCGATTTTACAATTAAATCGCCATTCAACGGATGGAAAATATCGTGAACAGAAGTCCTTCCAACAATACGTTCGTAGAGCGAGGCAACAACTTCTTCGTTGTTTTTAATTGCAGTAGCAACCAATCCGCGCAGTGTTCCGCAGTCTTCTTCCGAAATAATTACATCTTGCGAAACATCAACCAAACGACGGGTAAGATAACCGGCATCAGCTGTTTTCAGTGCGGTATCAGCAAGTCCTTTACGGGCACCGTGTGTTGAGATAAAATATTCAAGTACCGACAACCCTTCTTTAAAGTTTGCCAGAATCGGGTTTTCAATAATTTGCGAACCCGTTGAGCCGGATTTTTGTGGCTTGGCCATCAATCCCCTCATTCCGCACAGCTGCCTGATCTGTTCTTTCGAACCACGGGCACCTGAGTCGAGCATCATATAAATAGAGTTGAAACCTTGTTTGTCAGCACTAATGGTTTTCATTACCGAGTTGGTAAGTTTCGAGTTGGCATGTGTCCAGATATCAATTACCTGGTTATAGCGCTCGTTGTTGGTAATAAATCCCATGTTGTAGTTGTTGATGATTTCTTCAACTTCCTGATAACCATTGCCAACAATTGTTTCTTTATCTTCGGGAATAATAACATCGTCGAGGTTAAACGACAAGCCACCTCTGTAAGCCATGTTGTATCCCAGGTCCTTGATTGCATCGAGAAAAGTTACGGTTTCAGCATTTCCACATTTCTTGAAAACATCGGCAATAATAGTCCTCAACGACTTTTTGGTAAGCAGCTGGTTAATGTATCCTGCTTTGATCGGAACATATTCATTAAAAATAACACGTCCTACCGAAGTTTCAATAATGTGTTTAAAAATCTCACCGTTTTCATCGATGTCTTCCACTTTCACTTTGATGATAGCATGGAGGTCGATAGCTCTTTCTTCATAAGCAATCATCACCTCTTCGGGCGAATAAAAAGTCATTCCTTCCCCTTTCGAACCTTCACGTGGTTTGGTCATGTAGTACAAACCAAGAACCATATCCTGCGACGGGACCTGAATAGGTGCTCCGTTTGCAGGGTTCATCAGGTTATGCGATGCAAGCATCAGCAGTTGTGCTTCCAGTATGGCAGCATTGCCCAACGGAAGGTGAACAGCCATTTGGTCACCGTCGAAATCGGCATTAAACCCGGTACAAACCAGCGGGTGCAACTGAATTGCCTTACCCTCAATCAAAACAGGCTGGAATGCCTGAATTGACAACCGGTGCAATGTGGGCGCACGGTTTAGCATTACCGGATGACCTTTCAATACATTTTCCAGAATTTCCCAAACTACGGGGTCTTTCCGGTCAACTATTTTTTTAGCTGATTTAACAGTTTTTACAATGCCTCTTTCAATCAATTTCCGGATAATGAAAGGCTTGTACAACTCAGCGGCCATGTCTTTTGGCAAACCACATTCGTGTACTTTCAATTTTGGCCCCACCACAATTACTGAACGTGCAGAATAGTCAACACGTTTACCCAGCAGGTTTTGGCGGAAGCGGCCTTGTTTCCCTTTCAAACTGTCGGAAAGTGATTTCAGGGCACGGTTATTTTCCGTTTTTACAGCATTCGATTTTCTTGAGTTATCGAATAACGAATCAACAGCTTCCTGTAGCATTCGTTTTTCGTTTCTAAGGATTACCTCGGGCGCTTTAATCTCGATTAACCTTTTCAAACGGTTGTTACGTATAATTACCCGGCGATAAAGGTCATTCAAATCAGATGTGGCAAACCTTCCGCCATCGAGCGGGACCAGTGGCCTCAAATCGGGAGGAATAACAGGAACAACTCTTACAATCATCCATTCCGGGCGATTGAGGTTTTTACTTGCCCTGAATGCTTCCACAACCTGAAGACGTTTCAATGCTTCGTTTTTACGTTGCTGAGAAGTTTCGGTGTTGGCTTTGTGCCTCAAAGTAAAAGACAAATCATCCAAATCGATTCTGCTCAGAATTTCGTAAAGCGCCTCAGCTCCCATTTTAGCGATGAATTTATTCGGGTCTTCATCGTTGAGCATGTGGTTATCTTTCGGGAGGGTATCCACAATATCGAGGTACTCTTCTTCTGTTAAAAAGTCGAGCTGTTTTACCCCGTCTTCTGCTTTTACCCCCGCATTTATTACAACGTAACGTTCGTAATAAATAATTGAATCGAGCTTTTTGGTTGGGAGACCAAGTAAATAGCCTATTTTATTCGGCAACGAACGGAAGTACCAAATATGAGCCACCGGCACAACCAGTGCAATGTGCCCCATGCGTTCGCGACGAACTTTTTTCTCTGTAACTTCAACACCACAGCGGTCGCAAACGATTCCTTTGTACCGGATACGTTTGTATTTCCCGCAATGACATTCGTAATCTTTGACAGGGCCAAAAATACGCTCGCAAAACAAGCCGTCCCGTTCGGGTTTGTAAGTTCTGTAGTTTATTGTTTCGGGTTTCAAAACTTCGCCGAATGACCGTTCCAGAATTTCTTCCGGTGAAGCCAGACTGATCGAAATTTTTGAGAAACCACCTTTTGCTTTGTTATCTTTTCTGAATGCCATAATTTGAATTAAAAATCATTATAACAGAACCAATAAAATGAAGATGAAATTTATTCCATCTTAATACTGAGGCCCAGGCCTCTCAATTCGTGCAACAGTACGTTGAGCGATTCAGGAATTCCAGGTTGGGGCATCGGTTCTCCTTTAACAATTGTTTCGTAAGCTTTTGCCCTTCCCATAACATCGTCCGACTTAACGGTAAGGATTTCCTGAAGAATATGAGAAGCACCAAATGCTTCAAGTGCCCATACCTCCATTTCACCAAAACGCTGGCCACCAAACTGCGCTTTACCACCCAACGGTTGCTGGGTAATAAGTGAGTATGGACCAATAGAACGGGCATGCATTTTATCTTCAACCATGTGCCCCAGTTTCATCATGTAAATCACACCAACTGTAGCATGCTGGTCGAACGGCTCACCGGATTCACCATCATAAAGCACTGTTTTTCCGAAACGTGGAACTTTGGCTTTATCGGTATATTCTGTAATTTCTTCCAGTGTGGCACCATCGAAAACCGGGGTTGCAAATTTAACGCCCAATTCTTTTCCGGCCCATCCCAGAACAGTTTCATAAATCTGTCCGAGGTTCATCCTTGAAGGCACACCAAGCGGGTTGAGTACAATATCAACAGGAGTACCATCCGCAAGGAAAGGCATATCTTCCTGGCGTACCAGGCGCGATACAATACCTTTGTTCCCGTGGCGTCCGGCCATTTTATCACCAATTTGAAGTTTGCGTTTTTTGGCAATAAATATTTTGGCCAGCTGAATGATTCCTGCAGGAAGCTCATCACCAATTGTGACATTATATCTTTCGCGGCGTGCGATTGCTTCTGCTTCCTTGTGCTTCATGATGTAGTTATTGATCACCCTGAAAATCAATTCGTTTTTCTGCTTGTCGGTTGTCCATTTTGATGGGTCAACTGACAGGTAATCAATTTCCTGAAGCTGTTTCAGGGTAAACTTAACCCCTTTGGGAATTATCTCGGTACCGAAATAATCTTTAACACCCTGCGAGGTTTTCCCGCTTACGAGTGTGAATAATTTATCTTCGAGGCGGCCACGCAAAGCGGCAATTTCGCTGTCTAATTTTTCGTCAATCTGATCGAGAAGTGCCTTGGTAGCTGTTTTGCCCTTTTTATCTTTTGCAACTCTCGAGAACAATTTTTTGTCGATAACAACACCTGAAAGTGATGGAGAAGCTTTAAGCGATGCATCTTTCACATCGCCGGCTTTGTCGCCAAAAATAGCCCTCAGCAGTTTTTCCTCGGGTGAAGGATCCGATTCTCCTTTAGGGGTAATTTTGCCGATGAGAATATCACCCGGCTTAACATTTGCCCCAATGCGAATAAGACCGTTTTCATCGAGGTTTTTAGTTGCTTCTTCGCTTACGTTCGGAATGTCAGAAGTAAATTCTTCCAATCCTCGTTTTGTATCGCGAACCTCAAGGCTGTACTCATCAACATGAACGGATGTAAATACATCTTCGCGGACAATGCGTTCTGAAATAACAATCGCATCCTCGAAGTTGTATCCCTGCCAGGGCATAAATGCAACCATCAGGTTGCGGCCCAGCGCCAGTTCGCCTTTTTCTGTGGCATAACCTTCGGATAAAATCTGACCTTTTGTAATCCGTTCGCCTTTTTCTACAATCGGTTTTAAATCGACAGTAGTTCCCTGGTTTGTTTTGGCATATTTCTGCAATTCGTAAGTAACAACTTCCGGGTCGAAACTAACAAAACGATCATCGTCGGTTACATCGTAACGAACAATAATCTGTGTGGCATCAACATACTCAATCACCCCGTCGAACTCGGCTTTTATAAGTACCTGTGAGTCGGATGCAGCCCTTCCTTCCAAACCTGTTCCCACAATAGGAGATTCAGGTCTCAGGAGCGGAACTGCCTGGCGCATCATGTTCGATCCCATTAATGCACGGTTGGCATCATCGTGTTCCAGGAATGTAATTAACGAAGCTGCAACCGAAGCAATCTGGTTCGGTCCAACATCCATCAGGTTAACTTCTTCCTTGTCAATTAATGGATAGTCACCGTCGAGCCTGGATTTTACTTTCTGATTCAGGAAATAGCCATCTGCATCGATAGGCGCATTTGCCTGTGCAATTACCTGGCCTTCTTCCTCTTCTGCTGTTAAATAAACAGCTCCTTCATCCGAAAGGTCAACTTTACCGTTTTCAACTTTACGGTAGGGTGTAGAAATAAATCCAAGGTCTGTAATTTTTGCAAACACGCATAATGAAGAGATCAAACCAATGTTTGGTCCTTCAGGTGTTTCAATCGGACACAGTCTTCCGTAGTGTGTATAGTGCACATCGCGAACCTCGAAACCTGCCCTTTCGCGCGACAAACCGCCTGGTCCAAGTGCCGACATACGGCGCTTGTGGGTCATCTCTGCCAACGGGTTGGTTTGATCCATGAATTGAGACAGTGCGTTGGTCCCAAAAAATGAATTAATAACCGAGGAAAGCGTTTTTGAATTGATCAAATCAATTGGAGTAAAAACCTCGTTGTCGCGAACATTCATTCGCTCACGAATTGTACGTGCCATGCGTGCCAACCCAATGCCAAACTGGTTGTACATTTGTTCGCCCACAGTACGCACACGGCGGTTACTCAGGTGGTCGATGTCATCTACATCGGTTTTTGAATTCACCAACTGAATCAGATACCTGATAATTTCAATGATATCCTGTTTGGTCAAAACCCGGTTTTCAGCCTCAACTTCGAGGCCTAATTTTTTATTAATCCGGTAACGGCCAACTTCTCCGAGATCGTATCTTTTATCGGAGAAAAAGAGTTTATCGATGACATCCCTGGCAGTGGCTTCATCAGGTGGTTCTGCGTTTCGCAGTTGCCTGTAGATGTGAAGCACCGCTTCTTTTTCAGAGTTACAGGGGTCTTTTTGCAATGTATTGTAAATAATTGCATAATCCTGTTGCCTCTGATCATCTTTATGAAGCAAGATGGTTTTTACACCTGATTCGAGAATATCTTCAATATGATCTTCTTCAAGGATTGTTTCCCGGTCGATAATTACCTCGTTACGTTCAATTGAAACTACCTCGCCGGTGTCTTCGTCCACAAAGTCTTCAACCCACGATTTAAGTACGCGGGCAGCAAGTTTGCGGCCAATAACTTTTTTCAATCCGGTTTTCGAAACTTTTACTTCATCGGCAAGATTGAATATTTCAAGAATATCCTTATCGCTTTCGTAGCCGATTGCACGTAAAAGAGTAGTAACAGGCAATTTCTTTTTACGGTCGATGTATGCAAACATGACACTGTTAATGTCGGTTGCAAACTCAATCCATGAACCTTTAAACGGGATAATACGTGCCGAGTACAGTTTTGTACCGTTGGCGTGTAAACTCTGACCAAAGAATACCCCCGGTGAGCGGTGCAACTGCGATACAATAACCCTTTCGGCACCATTAACAATGAAGGTACCTCTTTCGGTCATGTATGGCACTGTTCCCAGATAAACATCCTGCACTACCGTATCGAAATCTTCGTGTTCCGGGTCGGTACAGTATAACTTAAGCTTTGCCTTTACAGGCACGCTGAAGGTTAAACCACGTTCAATACACTCGCTAATAGTGTATCGGGGCGGATCGACCTGATAGTCGAGAAACTCGAGTACAAAATTATTACGTGTATCGCTAATCGGGAAGTTTTCCTCGAATACACGTGACAATCCTTCCTCCTTCCGCTTTTCGGGTGTGGTGTTTAACTGGAAAAAATCCTTAAATGATTTAATTTGTACTTCTAAAAAGTCAGGGTAATCAAACCTGGTTTGCGTTGAGGAAAAATTAATCCTCTCGTTTTTTGTATTTACTGACATGTATTTATACAGGTTAATTATATAAAATATAAATACACAAAAAGGTTTAGAATCCTGCTGTGCAAGATTCTAAACCATACAACCTCTTTTAAAAGGTCTGATTGCGAATTATTTAACTTCAACTTCGGCTCCTGCTTCTTCCAATTGACTCTTAAGGGCTTCTGCCTCATCTTTGGAAACTTTTTCTTTAATTGCTTTTGGAGCTTCATCAACAACTGCTTTGGCTTCTTTGAGGCCAAGACCAGTTAATTCTTTCACGAGCTTAACTACTGCTAATTTTGACTGACCAGCTGCTTTCAATACAACATCAAATTCGGTTTGTTCTTCAGCGGCTTCGCCTTCTCCACCACCTGCTGCCGGGCCTGCAACTGCAACTGCGGCTGCGGCTGGCTCAATTCCGTACTCCTCTTTAAGGATATCAGCTAATTCGTTAACCTCTTTAACAGTCAAGTTTACTAACTCTTCTGCAAGTTGTTTTAAATCTGCCATTTTTATTTACTTTATAAAATTTATTTCTAAAAAACTATTCTTTTTCTTTCAGTGTTTCAAGAACACCGTGTATTGTATCACCACCTGATTGTAATTGCGAAAGCAATGTTTTCATTGGTGATTGTAATAAGGAAACCACATCGGCAATAAGTTCGTCTTTCGACTTCACAGAAACGAGTGCGTCGAGCTGATTTTCACCGAGATAAATTGACTCCTCGACAAATGCTGCTTTGAGCAGTGGTTTGTCGTGCTTTTTCCTGAAATCTTTAATCAGTTTTGCAGGAGCATTTCCGGTTTCAGTGAACATTACTGTAGTGTTTCCTCTAAGCGCGTCGTAAAGCTCTTCTGCATTTTTCTCCGAATTTTCGAGTGCTTTACGAAGTAGTGTATTTTTTGCAACAACCAGTTTTACTTCTTGGTTAAAACATAGTCTCCTCAAATTACTGGTATCTTCAGCATTCAGGCCACTAATGTCAGTTAAGTAAAAATGGCTGTACGAGTTGATCTGCTCTTGCAGGTCATTGATAATTACTTCTTTTTCTGTACGTTTCATTTTTACTCCGCTTTTATAGTCACAACTGACTTGGGTTCAACTTTAATACCAGGGCTCATAGTACTGGAAAGAAAAATACTTCTGATATAAGTACCTTTTGCTGCTGTTGGTTTAAGTTTGTTAATGGTACTGATA
>Ga0194137_10001908_pt1 | contig 12547 bp, 10 predicted proteins | sample TARM_MetaG_T3_14_FD_134025 | JGI IMG/M metagenome (GOLD analysis project Ga0194137, IMG submission 134025) | Freshwater microbial communities from Pennsylvania, USA, analyzing microbe dynamics in response to fracking - TARM_MetaG_T3_14 (version 2) | ecosystem: Environmental > Aquatic >...
CTCCCTGATCTGACTTGTCGATGCCGATAAAACTGCCGGATCGCTTGAGAGCCAACCGGGAGCAGCCGGCTGTTGCCGGCCTGCGTGGCGTACCGAAAGCCCGGCTGTTGCCGGCCCTGCGAGCCATGCCGAAAAGCCGCCCGCTGCCTGTCAGCCTTGCACAGGGTCCCGAAGCTCGGCCATCCGCCTTGCGATCGCCTCGGCCAGCGACGCGATCGTCGCCTCCTCGGGAATGATCGTAGGCGCAAGCCCCGCTTCCTCCGCCGTACGGGCCGTAACGGGACCGATGCAGGCAATTTCGCAGCCGCGGAGCAAGCCGACCGGATCGGACTCCCCGAAGCGCCTGAGCACTTCGAGCAGATTCGTCACGGTCGAAGAGCTCGTGAAGGTGACGACATGGACAGCGCCTTCGCGCAGCTGTTCGAGAGCCTGCTCATCCTGATCCCGAGGCACGATCGTCTCGTACAGCGTGACGGCGTCCACGGAAATGGAGCGCGCGGCAAGATCCCGCGGCAGCGTTCCTCGCGCCAGATCGCCGCGCAGGAACAACGCCCGCTGGCCCGGCTTCAGCACTTCGTCGAGATGGTCCAGCATGCCCTCCGCCTGGTAGCCGCCCGGCAGCGCTTCATGCTGAAGTCCGCGCGAGCGAAGCGCATCGCCGGTCTTTGGACCGACCGCAGCGATGCGCGCCCGGTGGAAGCGGCGGATATCGCCTCCGAGCTCGGCCAGCCCGCGGAAGAAATGCTCGACCCCATTGACGCTGGTGAAAAACAGCCAGTCGTAGCTCTCCGCATCGTCCAGAGCGGCGCGAAAAGCTCTCGCGTCGCTTTCCCCGCGCGCCGGCACGATCTCGATGACGGGGAACTCGCACGGCTCGCCGCCAAGCTCCTCGATGAGATCGGCCAGCTCGCTGGCCTGGCTGCGCGAGCGCGTCACCAGCGCTCTCGTGCCGAATAGCGGCTTCAAGTCGTACCAGCGGAGCGTCTCCCGCTGCTTGACGACATCGCCGACGACGATGACCGCCGGCGGCTCGAAGCCGGCCGCCTTGACCTTCGCCTCGATGTCCTCAAGAGTGCCCGTCAGCGTCTGCTGCTCGGGCCTCGTCCCCCAGCGGACGAGGGCTACCGGGGTATCGGCATCGCGGCCGTGCTTCATCAGCTGCTCGCTGATATACCCGATCTTGGCAACGCCCATCAAAAAGATCAGCGTTCCCGTCGCATTGGTCACCTTGTCCCAATAGATCGAGCGGTCAAGCTTGTCCGGGCTCTCATGGCCCGTAACGATCGAGAGCGACGACGCATGGTCCCGGTGCGTCACGGGAATGCCGGCATAAGCCGGCACGGCGATCGCCGACGTGATTCCAGGCACGATCTCGAACGGAATGCCGTGCTCGGCCAGCAAGCCGGCCTCCTCGCCGACACGTCCGAATATGGTCGGGTCGCCTCCTTTGAGACGAGTGACGGTCTTGCCCTGCAAGGCCAGATCGACAAGCAGCCGGTTGATCTCCTCCTGCTTCATCGTATGGCGGTCCGGCCGCTTGCCGACATAGATGCGCTCCGCCCCCGGCCTCAGTCCGCGCAGCAGGCGCGGGCTGGCCAGCCGGTCGTAGACGACGGCATCGCTCCGCGAGAGCACCTCCATGCCGCGCACCGTAATCAGCTTCGGATCTCCCGGCCCGGCGCCGACAAGATACACGATCCCCTTCGACATGTTATCCCCCAATTTCCGCCAAAATCTCGGCCGCGCCCATCTCTCTCAGCGCCTGGGCGACTTCAAGCCCCAATGCTTCCGGATCGGTTCCGACCCGCATTTCCTTCAGAATCGTCTCGCCGTCCGGAGAGCCTACCATTCCGGTCAGCTCCATGACAAGCCCGCCGCCTTCTCGGGACCGGATGACCGCATGGGCTCCGATCGGAATCTGGCAGCCTCCGTTGAGCGCGCCGAGGAAAGTCCGCTCTGCCGCTACGGTCCGCTCCGTATCGGAATCGTTGAGCAGATCCAGCAAAGCGCGGACATCGGCATCGCCTTCCCTGCATTCGATGCCAAGCGCGCCCTGGCCGACGGCAGGCAGGCAGACATCCTCGGAGACCGCTTCGGTGATGCGGTCCTCCCAGCCCATGCGCTTCAAGCCGGCAGCGGCGAGCACGATCGCATCCAGCCCTTCCGTCTCCAGCTTGCGGATCCGGGAGTCGATATTGCCGCGTATCGAGCGGATATCCAGGTCGGGCCGGTAAGCCTTCAGCTGGCTGGCCCGCCTGAGGCTGCTGGTTCCGACAGCGGCGCCGATCGGCAGCTTCTCCAGGGGAATGCCGCCGCGGGTAATGATGCAATCCCGAGGATCGACGCGGCGCGGCACCGCTCCGTTGATCAGTCCGGGAGGCAGCTCCGACGGCATATCCTTCATGCTGTGCACAGCCATATCGATATCGCCGTCGAGAAGAGCCTGCTCGATTTCCTTGACGAACAACCCCTTGCCGCCTACCTTGGACAGAGTTACATCCAGGATGCGGTCGCCTTTGGTGACGATCTTATGGATTTCAAAGCCGTAATCCAAGCCATGCTCGTCCGCAAGACGCTGCAGCTCCTCTATGACCTGCCCGGTCTGCGTCAGCGCGAGCGCGCTCTGGCGAGTGCCGACGACAATGACTCTGCGGCCGTTCTCATCTGTTTTCAATATCCCCTTCTCCTTCCGCCCCGAATCGGGCACGATCCTCTAGTCCCCTGCTTGCGGCAGCCGCCCAGCTGGCCAGACGCTTCGCCTCGCTGCGGAGCAGCCGCCTTCGCTTGCCTGGATCCGGCTCCTCGGCCAGCAGCCTTCGCCTCAGCTCCGCATGCTGCCTTACAGCCTCCGCATACGGCTCCTTGTATAAGTCTTCAAGCTCTTCCCGGATGACGGAAGATAGGGCAGGCGAACCGCCTCCCGTCGTGACGGCCAGCAGCAGCCCGCCCCGCCTTACCGCGCCAGCTGTAATGAAATCGCCTGATTGCCCGCTTGAGGCATGGTTGAACAACGCGCCTGCCGTGCCGGCATCCTCCATGACTGCGCGGTCGACTTCAAGGATGCCCGTGGCCGCCACGACGAGAAACATGCCTGCTGCGTCGCCCCGCCGGTAATGTCTGTCCGTATGATTCAGCCGCCCCTGTCCGGCCATCTCCTGGATGCCCGCCGTGATTGCCGGGCTGATGACGACAAGCTTGTCCGCGCCGCCGTCAAGCAATCCGGCCGCCTTCCGTTCGGCAGCCGCGCCGCCTCCGACGATCAGGCAGCGTTTCCCCTCCAGCGACAGCACGACCGGATATCCCGGCATCGCCATCTCCTCCTCCAAACTCAGCGGTGAAAATCCGATGCCGGGCTGATCATCGTATTCAGTACGAGAAAAGCAAAGCAAAATACGTTCCAGCGCGCCGTCTCCAGCGCGGTTTTGCGCAGAATCTTTTTCTGGATCAAATAAAAGCTGTACAAAATGAGGACCGCGAAGGAGGTGATGACTTTCCAATCGAGCAAATATTGGAACCTGTTCTCGACGATGACGAGAGCAACCGCGACCGACAAGGAAAGGGCGAGCAGCGGAACGCCGATCATGACGAGGCGAAAAGCGAACCGGTCGGCTTGCTCCAGGCTCGGCAGCCGAGCCGTCGTCCGATTCCATTTCCGCGACTTGAGCCTTCCATGCAGGAACAGGTACATGCCCGAGAACACGCTCGAAATGGCCAGCGCCGCGAAGGAGCACAGCACGAGGCTGATATGTAGAATGAGCAGTTCATTGGCCAGCTTCCAGTCCGGAAGCGGGATTCCGCGGGAAGGTCCGCTGAACAGATTGAGCGCCAGCACCCCGAAACCGATGATGTTGACGAGAAACACGATGAATTCGATTCGGAAAAAGCGGCTGATGACGAGCGAAGTCGTCAGCAGGAGCCACGAAACCGCAAGCCAGTATTCGAATCTGGAAAACAGCGTCATGTCCAGATGGGACCAGATCCGGTACAGCACGTATCCAGTCTGAAGAACCCATACGAACACAAGCAGCCCTGCGCCCATCCGCTTCGCTCTCCGGTTCGCGTCGACGAAATCGGAGAAGTAGAACAGAAGGCTCAGGGCGTATAAATACAAAATCGTGTCGTAAATGGTGACCATGGCGCCCTCCTGACCTTGGAGATGAGGGCGATAATCCTGGCAGCCTAGCGCATGACCGCTGCAAAGGCGCCCTTGGACGGCTTGGCTTCTTCGTAGCCTTGGCGTGACGGATCACTTGTCCTCGCCGCTTGGCTCTTGACGGTCTTGGACGGCGCGCCGTCCTCCAGGGCAAACAGCTTGGCGAACAGCTCCATCGCCTCATCCGCTTTCTTATCGCCCGCAAGCTCCTTAATGCTGTGAATCGGATTTTGCACCATCTGGTTCAGCATGCTCTTGGTCAGCTTATGGATGACCTTCAGCTGCTGCTCGTCCAGTCCGGGCAGCTTCTTGGAGAGGCTGTCCATCGTCTGGCTATGAATATCCTCGGCCTTCTCCTGCAGGGAGCGGATCAGCGGCACGACGCCGAGCGTACGGTACCACTGATGGAATTCCTGCAAGCCGGCGGCGATCATGACTCCGATCTTCTCCGCCTCCTGGCGGCGATGCTCCATGTTCGACTCCACGATGCCTTCCAGATCGTCGATGTCGTACAGGAATACGTTCTCGACGGAAGCGATCTCGGGATCCAGGTCGCGGGGAACGGCGATGTCGATCATGAACAGAGGACGGGCTCTCCTGCGCTGCATGGCGGCCGCCACTTGCTCGCGGCTGAGCACATAACCTTGGGCTCCGGTCGAGCTGATGATGATATCGGCCTCATGCAGCCTCCGCTCCGCTTCTTCCATGGAGCAGGGTATGCCGCTGAATTTCTCCGCCAGCTCCGCCGCGCGCTCGAACGTCCGGTTGACGACGAGCACCCGGTCGGCTCCGTTCGCATACAAGTGCTTGGCCGTAAGCTCGCTCATCTTGCCGGCTCCGATGATCATGACCGTCTTGCGGTTGAACTGGCCGAAGATCCGCTTGCCGAGCTCCACGGCCGCATAGCTGACCGATACGGCCGACTCCCCGATCGACGTCTCGGTATGGGCGTTCTTGGCAAGAGTTACGGCTTGCTTGAAAAGCATGTTGAAGATCGTGCCCGTCGCGCGCTGCTGCTGGGCGAGCAGGAAAGCATTCCGCACTTGGCCCAGGATCTGCGTCTCCCCTATGACCATGGAATCCAAGCCGCTTGCAACCCGGAACAGATGCTCGATAGCCCGATCGTCCTCATACATATAAAGATGGCTGGTGAATTCCTGCCGCGGGAGGCGGAACCACTGCTCCATGAACGTGCGGATATGGTGGCCGCACAGATGATGCCGGTCAACGACCGCATACAGCTCCGTCCGGTTGCAGGTCGCGACGATGACACCTTCCAGTATGCTTGGGGTCGCCTTGAGAGCTTCGACCGCACGGGGCAGATCGCTGTCCGCGATTGCGAAATTCTCCCTGATTTCGACAGGAGCCGTACGATAGTTGAGCCCGACCACAATAATATGCAAGTGACATCACCGCCTTATTTTCGTATCTAAGCTGCCTTGTCCGAGCAACTAATTTAGAATTATTATAACATAGTTTTTTGGGAGGGAAGACTCAAGTTATGACGTTTTTTTGACCGGCTCGCCAAAAGGAAGGAAATGTCTTGACGACAGCAGGACAGCCGGCTTCCGCCGGGCAAGAAGCCTATTCCGACAAAGACAACCATTTCATCCATTGTCTAGTTTAGGCCCGCAGCCCGATCTCTATTCCAGGCTTAAAAAAAATAACCATGGAGCCTTCCCATGGTTATTTGTACAGCAGGCTGGATGTTAAACCAGCTCGATTTGTTTCATTTCCGGTTCTACGACTTGCAGCTCACCCATTCCGCGAATCAGCTTCTTCGCGTGAGTGGCTTTAGGTTTCAGCACGGCCAGCATGTAATCGATCGCCAGCTGTGGGTCCACGGTCTCACCGCAGGTGTAGCAGTCAAGAGCAGCAAAGCCTCTTTCTGGATACGTGTGAATCGAGAGATGGCTTTCCGATAAGAGCACCAATACGGTTGCGCCTTGGGGCTCAAATTGTTTTGCCTGTACCGAGAGCACAGATGCTCCGCATGCTTCAGCAGCCTCTACCATGTGGGCTTGCAGAAACTCTGCGTTGTTAATGAGTTCGAAGTCTACTCCCCAAGCATCAACCGCAACATGTCTTCCGAAAGTCGAATATTCCATCTTCCGGCTCCCCCTTCCTAGGAATAAAATGATTAAAAATTTCATCCGCTAGGACCTACGTCATTCACTTCCCGAGGGATAACTCTCTCTCGCAACATATCCATGTCCTGAGTGAATCCTGGTTCCTATATTGGGTTTTTTTCAACGAAATTAAAAATACCATCTATCTATAGGAAATGCAACCTTTTTTTCTGTTAAAAAAAACCCGTTTTCCTGCACGCGGACAGCCCTTCTCCAGCTGCATGTCCGAAGCGGGCCCGCAAAAGGCGGAGGCATGAAAAAAGCCGCCCGGAGGCGGCATCGGAAAAAGCGGTCGGAATCAGGCTTCGAGAGCGAAAAGCCGGTCGGAATACAGCTTGAGGCTGCGGTCTATGTCCAGCTTCTCGGCTGCGCTTGCAGCATCGATGCGGCGATCGAGCAGCTCGTTGACAGCCTGCTGGATCCACTGGATTTCCCCCTCCACCGATTGGAGGCGGAAAGCACGCTCAAGCTCGCCCAGCGTGTCCTTGAACTGGTACACGATGCGGCTGCCCTTGGCGGTCAGCTCGGCGATCTGATGCACGGCGCCTGCTACATACTGATACGACATCGTATAATGGCTGTAGATGCGTTTGACGACGGCGTCGCCCTTGAAAGCCGCGACGGCCTTGCGAAGCGCATTGGTGAGCGCGACGTTGGTGATGCGGCAGGACCACTCGCATACAAAGCGATCTTCATCCTGCTGGAATACAAAGCGGACTTCTTCCCTCCCTGCACAGTCTTCGAGAACCGCCTCTTGGCTGCCGTTATCGAGCACCTTGACGCCAAGGCGTACTTGCTGCTCGTCAAAAAAACGGAGGAATCGGGTCATCTCATCGCGTGTCAGTCGCAGTTTGGCTTGAACGTACTCGGTGGCTATCCGCTGAGCCATAAAAATCTCCTCAATTCTTTGTTCTTCGAAGCTATGGTTGCAATGTTCACTGCCCGCTTGCATTCGCTCCAAAACCGTCCGAGCCTTCAATCGCTGTTGAACCCAGACTTCCTTCATTAGATTTCTAAGGAGGGAAATCCGTCTTCAAAGGCGACCGTCACCACTTTTCCGGCTTCAAACGCTTTTTCCGCATTCACGGGCAAATAAAAGACCTACAACCATTATACGGCATCGGCTCAAACGATTCCTGCCGGCCGGCCGCGATTATCCGCCGAATTTGAGAATTATCCGCTAGGAACCGTGATTGGCATCAAGAAAGATGCAAAATGCTTACAATTCCGGCGTTCCTTGAAGAACTTCTCCCTCATATCCTGCCGCGGACGCGATTACGCTCCATAATTCGTCTCTTCCATTACCCTTTTCGGAGGAGAACAAAACGACCCGGTCGCCCGCGCTTGCGCCGAGCGTCTGCTTGACCAGCTTGATCTGCTTGTCCCATTGGCTCTTCGGAATCTTGTCCGCCTTCGTGCAGACGATGCAGAAAGGAATGCCGTAATGCTTGAGCCAATCGAACATGAGCACGTCGTCTTTGCTCGGCGCATGGCGGATATCGACGACGAGCAGCACGAGCTTCAGCTCCTCGCGGCCCTGCAAATAGCGTTCGATCATTTTGCCCCAGGCTTCTCGTTCGGTCTTGGATACCTTGGCATAGCCGTATCCGGGAAAATCGACGAAGTAGACGGCCTCGTTGACCTTGTAATAGTTCAGCTGCTGCGTCTTGCCCGGCTGGGAGCTTGTCCGAGCGAGATTCTTGCGCATGATGAGCTTGTTGATGAGAGAAGATTTTCCGACATTCGAACGCCCTGCCAGAGCAATCTCCGGCAAGGCGTCGACAGGATATTGATGCGGCTGGACCGCACTGATGATAAATTCTGCATTCGTAATCTTCATAAAATCGGGGTCCCTGCTTTCTCTTCTGCGGCGGCCTGGCCGCCGCTTGTTCCGTCCTCTGCCGGCAGCAGAGCATGGCGGACGACTTCATCCATATGCGCGACGGGAACGAATTCCATCTGTTCGCGCACGCTGTCCGGGATATCCCGCAGGTCCCGCTCGTTGTCGAACGGCAGCAGCACCTTGCGGATGCCTGCCCGATGAGCGGCAAGCGATTTTTCCTTAAGGCCGCCGATTGGCAGCACACGGCCCCGGAGCGTGATCTCGCCGGTCATGGCGACTTTTTTATCCACCTTGCGGCCGGTAAGAGCCGATATCAGGGCAGTCGCCAGCGTGACGCCCGCAGATGGTCCGTCCTTTGGAATCGCGCCTTCGGGAATATGGATGTGGATATCGTTCTTTTCATGAAACTGCGAATCGATGCCGAGCTCCTCCGCCCGCGAGCGGGTGTAGCTGAAGGCGGCTTGCGCCGATTCCTTCATGACATCGCCGAGCTTGCCGGTAAGCGTAAGCTTGCCGGTGCCGGGGAGCACCGTCACCTCGATGACAAGCGTATCGCCGCCGACCTCGGTCCAGGCAAGCCCGGTGACGGCGCCGACCTGATCCTCCGCTTCGGCCATGCCGTAGCGGAACTTGGCCGGCCCCAGCCATTCCTTGATGACCGCCTCGTCGACCCGTATCGTTTCCCCTTCCGGCTGCGAGACGAGCCTTTTGGCCGCCTTGCGGGAGATGGCCGCGATCTGCTGCTCGAGATTTCGGACGCCGGATTCACGGGTGTACTCGCGGATCAGCTGCAGGAGCGCCTCCGGCTCGATCTCCAGCTGCTCCTCCTTCAGGCCATGCTCCCTCTTCTGCTTCGGAATGAGGTAGCGGCGCGCGATCTGGCTTTTCTCCAGCTCCGTGTACCCGGGAATGTACAACACTTCCATCCGGTCCAGCAGCGGACGCGGGATGTTGTGCAGTGCATTGGCCGTCGTCACGAACATGACCGAGCTGAGGTCGAACGGCACCTCGACGAAATGGTCGCTGAACGTGCCGTTCTGCTCCGGATCCAGCACCTCCAGCAGAGCGGAAGCCGGGTCGCCCCGGAAATCCGAAGCCATCTTGTCGATTTCGTCGAGCAGGAATACCGGATTCATCGAGCCGGCATTCTTCATGCCTTGGATGATCCGTCCCGGCATGGCGCCCACATAGGTGCGCCTATGGCCGCGGATCTCCGCCTCATCCCGGACGCCGCCGAGAGAAATGCGGACGAACTCCCGTCCGAGCGACTTGGCGATGGAGCGGGCGAGCGAGGTTTTGCCGACCCCGGGAGGTCCGACAAGGCAAAGGATCGGTCCCTTCAGCTTTTGGACGAGCTTCTGGACCGCCAGATACTCCAGCACCCGCTCCTTCGGCTTCTCCAGTCCGTAATGGTCCTCGTCCAGCACTTCCTCCGCTTTGGCGAGATCAAGATCGTCCTCGGTCGCTTTGCCCCAAGGCAGCGACAAGAGCCAATCGATATAATTGCGGATGACGCCGCCCTCGGCCGAGGATGCCGGCATCTTTTCCAGCCGGTCGATTTCCTTCTCGACCTTCTCCTTGACCTTCTCGGGAAGCTCGGCGGTTTCCAGCTGGGAGCGCAGCTCCTCGACTTCTCCCGCACGGCCCTCGCGGTCTCCGAGCTCCTTCTGGATCGCCTTCATCTGCTCGCGAAGATAGTATTCCTTCTGCGTCTTCTCCATCTGCTTCTTCACGCGCTGGCTGATCTTGCGCTCCAGCTCCAGCACCTCGCGCTCGTTGTTCAGGAAATCGAGCAGCTTCTCCAGCCGGGCGCGCACGTCGACCGTCTCGAGAATCTCCTGTTTGTCCTTGATCTTGAGCGACAGATGGCTCGTTATGACATCGGCCAGACGGCCGGGCTCGTCGATATCCGATACAGCGGCATGCGTCTCCGGCGTGACTTTCTTGGACAGCGTGATGTAATGCTCGAACTGGTTCAGCACCGTGCGCATGAGGGCGTCGATCTCCGGATCGGTCGATTCCTCTTCCGGAAGCTCCCGGATCGACACCTCGTAAAACTCCTCGCGGGCGACGTAATCCTGGATCTCCGCCCTCGTAACGCCTTCCACCAGCACCCGGATCGTGCCGTTGGGCAGCTTCAGCATCTGGCGCACCCGGGCAATGGTGCCGATTCGGTAAATATCCTCTTCGGTCGGCTCTTCGATATTCACTTCCGATTGCGAGCAGAGGAGGATCATATGATCGTCGAGCATGGCCCGGTCAAGCGCCTTGACCGATTTCTCCCTTCCCACATCCAGATGAAGCACCATGCTGGGGTATACAAGCAGCCCCCGAAGCGGGAGCAGCGGCAGCCTGCGGCTTCTTCCTTTGGCAGGTCCCATGCCAACACCTCCCATTTAGATAGTCCCCCTATTGTATCATTCCCGAGAATCCGCCTGCAAATAGGGCACCTGCGGCGTCAGGAACAAATCGCTGATCGTTGCCGGCTCGGAAATGTCCTCCACGGCTTCCTCCGCCATGAATCCTTGCGGGAAGACCGTCTGGAACACTTCCTCCACCCGATCGACCGGAATGACACGCAGACCGTTCAAGCCCGCGAAAATTTCTTGCCAATTGTCCTTCGGAATATAGACCGTGTCGGCACCGGCCTGGAAGGCGGCCTCCACCTTGGCCAGCACGCCGCCGACGGGCTTGACGTTGCCGTGGATTCCCACTTCCCCGGTCATTGCGATCCGGTGGTCCACCGGAATGCCGCGGATGGCGGATGTGATCGCGGTCGCCATGGCGATTCCCGCCGACGGTCCGTCGATCGGCGTGCCGCCCGGGAAGTTGATGTGGAGATCGAAGTCATGCGGCCTCATGCCGATGCGGCGAAGCATCGTGATGACATTTTCCACGGAGCCTTTGGCCATGCTCTTGCGCCGAAGCGTCCGCTGTCCGCCTCCAAGCTCTTCTTCGTCGACGACACCCGTAATGGTGAAGGAGCCTTTGCCGGAAGCGGCCGGAATCGCGCTCACTTCGATTTCCAGCAGCGTGCCCATATTGGGGCCGTATACGGCAAGGCCATTGACGAAGCCTACCTGAGGCGCGGCGGGGATCTTGCGGTCCGGACGCGGCGGGATCTGGCTGCTGTTCACGACCCACTCGATATCGGCTGCGCCGATGCCCTCCCGCTTTTCCGACAAGGCAAGGCCGGCGGCAAGCTGGATGATGTTGACCGCTTCGCGGCCGTTGGTCGCATAGCGCTTGACCACATCCACCGCCTCAGGGCAAGGGGCGAAGCCGATTTTCTTCACCGCGTTGTCGGCGATTTCTGCGATCTCCTCCGGCAGCAGCGGCCGGAAGTAAATCTCCATGCAGCGGGAACGGAGCGCCGGCGGCAAATCCTGCGGAGACCGGGTCGTCGCTCCGACGAGACGGAAGTCGGCCGGCAGGCCGTTTTGGAAAATGTCATGGATATACATCGGAATATTCGGATCCTCGGAGTGGTAGTAGGCGCTCTCGAGGTACACCTTGCGGTCTTCCAGAACCTTTAACAGTTTATTCATCTGGATGGGATGCAATTCCCCGATTTCGTCGATGAACAGCATGCCTCCATGCGCCTTCGTCACAGCGCCCGGCTTGGGCTGCGGAATGCCGGCCACGCCCATCGCTCCGGCTCCCTGGTAGATCGGATCATGCACGGAGCCGATCAGAGGATCGGCGATTCCGCGCTCGTCGAAGCGGGCCGTCGTGGCGTCGATCTCCGTGAACTTCGCTTCCGCCAGAAACGGGGACGTCGGATTTTTCTTCGCTTCTTCCAGCACGACCCGGGCTGCGGCCGTCTTGCCGACTCCCGGGGGACCGTAGACGATGACATGCTGAGGATTGGCGCTGCAGAGCGCCGCCTTCATCGCGCGAAGACCGTCGCGCTGCCCGACGATGTCCTGCATTGTCTGCGGACGCGTCTTCTCCGCGAGCGGTTTCGTCAGCGAGATGGAGCGAAGCTTCCGGAGCTTATCCATTTCCTTGCGCGATTCCTTGTCCACGGCGGACCGGTTCGTGCGCTGGCTGCGCAGCATATTCCAAAAGTAGACCCCGATTACGACAGCGAAAAATACCTGAACCAGCATCAAAAACAAGCTTAACGTCATGCTTACCCGCTCCTCTCAAGCGTTTCCGGAATAAAAGACCCATACCGGATAGTATTGCCTGCGGCGCCAGGTTTAAATCCGACTTCCCGAATTAGATTCAATCGGGATTGCAGCTCCTGCACATCCTCGCATCCCTCTGCGGCTTCGACGGCCATGCCTTGATGGAATTTCGACGAATCCAACAAACGCAGCTTCTCGAGCATGCCGGAACAGCGGTCCGATACTCGAGATGCTGCGTTTGTTGGATTCGTCGAAATTCCATCAAGGCATGGCCGTCGAAGCCGCAGAG
>Ga0194137_10001909_pt1 | contig 12546 bp, 11 predicted proteins | sample TARM_MetaG_T3_14_FD_134025 | JGI IMG/M metagenome (GOLD analysis project Ga0194137, IMG submission 134025) | Freshwater microbial communities from Pennsylvania, USA, analyzing microbe dynamics in response to fracking - TARM_MetaG_T3_14 (version 2) | ecosystem: Environmental > Aquatic >...
GTGCGCGACTGGTTCCAGAAGCATCGTAACGCCTGCCGCTGCACCGGCTACAAGCCGCTGGTGGACGCCGTTATGGATGCCGCCGCTGTGCTGCGCGGAGAGAAGAAGCTTGATGATCTCTATTTCCAGATTCCTGCCGACGGCAAGATCTGGGGTACCAAGTATCCCCGTCCCAGCGCCGTTGCCAAGGTTACCGGTACGCTCGACTTCGGTGCCGACCTCGGCATCAAGATGCCCGAAGGCACGCTGCGCCTCGCCCTTGTGCAGGCTGAAGTCTCCCATGCCAGAATTCTGGGCATAGACACCAGCGAAGCGGAAAAGATGCCCGGCGTGGTCAAAGTGGTCACCCATAAGGACATCAAGGGCAAGAACCGCATCACCGGTCTTATCACCTTCCCCACCAACAAGGGTGACGGCTGGGATCGTCCCATTCTCTGTGATGAGAAGGTATTCCAGTTCGGCGACGCCATTGCCATTGTCTGCGCCGATACCGAATGCCACGCCAAGGCTGCCGCAGCCAAGGTGAAGGTTGATCTGGAAATCCTGCCCGCATACATGAGCGCCCCCGAAGCCATGGCTGAAGACGCCATGGAAATTCACCCCGGCACTCCGAACGTCTACTTCGAGCAGAAGATTGCAAAGGGCGAAGACAGCGCCCCCATCTTCAAGAAGGCCGACGTGGTGGTGGAAGACGATTTCTATGTCGGCCGCCAGCCGCATATGCCCATCGAGCCGGACGTGGGCTTTGCATTCTTCAATGAAGAAGGCAAGCTGTGCATCCATTCCAAGTCCATCGGTCTGCATCTGCACATGTACATGATCGCTCCCGGTCTCGGCATGGACCCCGAGAACATGATCATGGTGCAGAACCCCACCGGCGGCACCTTCGGTTACAAGTTCAGCCCCACCATGGAAGCACTGGTCGGTGCGGCAGCCATTGCCACCGGTCAGCCCGTGTACCTGAACTACACCTGGTTCCAGCAGCAGACCTACACCGGCAAGCGCTCCCCGTTCTTCATGAACGTGCGCTTTGCCGCTACCAAGGACGGCATGCTGCAGGCCATGGAAAGCGACTGGACTGTTGACCACGGCCCCTATTCCGAATTCGGCGACCTGCTTACCCTTCGCGGTGCGCAGTTCATCGGCGCGGGCTACAACATTCCCAGCATCCGTGGTATCGGCCGCACCGTGTGCACCAACCATGCATGGGGTTCCGCCTTCCGTGGTTACGGTTCGCCGCAGAGCGAATTTGCCTCTGAAGTGCTGATGGACGAACTGGCTGATAAGCTCGGCATGGACCCGCTGGAACTGCGTTACAAGAACGTGTACCGCGAAGGTTCCACCACGCCCACCGGCCAGACGCCGGAAGTGCTTTCCCTGCCTGAAGTGCTGGATAAGGCACGTCCCATGTACAAGGCCGCCAAGGAACACGCTGCCAAGGCTTCCACCGCGGAAGTGAAGCGCGGCGTGGGTATCTCGCTCGGCGTGTACGGTTGCGGTCTGGACGGCCCTGATACGGCGGAAGTGTATGTGGAGCTGAACCCCGACGCGACGGTCACGGTTTACGCCACCTGGCATGACCACGGTCAGGGCGCGGACATCGGCACCCTTGCCACCGCGCACGAAGGGCTGCGTCCGCTGGGCATCCGTCCCGAAAACATCAAGCTTGTGCTGAACGATACCGCCGTGTGCCCCAATGCGGGTCCCGCAGGCGGCAGCCGCTCGCAGGTTGTTGTCGGCCGCGCCATCAAGGCCGGTTGTGAACTGCTGGTCGGCGGTATGCGCAAGAAGGACGGCACGTTCCGTACCTACGATGAAATGAAGGCCGAAAACATTGCCGTGAAGTACAGCGGCAAGTGGTCTGCTCCGTGCACCGACTGCAACGCAGACGGTCAGGGCAACCCCTTTGCTGCTTACATGTACGGTCTGTTCATTGCCGAAGTGGCAGTGGAACTGGCAACCGGCAAGACCACCGTGGAAAAGATCTCCATGGTGGGCGACGTGGGCGAAATCGCCAACAAGCTGGCTGTGGACGGCCAGCTCTACGGCGGCCTTGCTCAGGCCATCGGTCTTGCCCTGTACGAAGACTTCGAGGACATCAAGAAGCACTCCACCATGCCCGGTGCCGGGTTCCCCTACATCAAGCAGATTCCTGATGACATCGTGCTCGAATATGTGGAAACCCCGCGTCCCGAAGGTCCCTTCGGCGCATCCGGCGTGGGCGAACTGCCTCTTACCTGCCCCCACGCAGCCGTGGTAAACGGTATCTACAACGCCTGCGGCGTGCGCATCACCAAGCTTCCGGCTCTGCCGGAGAAGGTGCTTGCAGGACTGAAGGCCAAGAAGTAACCGTCGTCTCCTGAAATGATTCGGGCGGCTCCTTGCAGTGCAAAGAGCCGCCCGTTTTTTGTGAAGTGGTGCGGAGAACAGGAGCGAGCGTATCAGCGCTTGGTGCGCTCCAGCAGTTTGCCCAGCTTGTTCTGCAGCATCTCCGGCGTGAAGGGCTTGGGCAGGAAGGAGGACACGCCACACTTGCGCGCAAGGGCTGCCTGCGATCTGCCTGATTCGGTGGTGGCCATGATTACGGGGGTGGTGGCATACAGCGGCATGGCGCGCAGTTTTTCCGTGAACTGAATGCCGTCCATTACGGGCATGTTCATGTCCACGACAATGACATCAAAGACGCCTTCCAGCCCTTCCACAATATCCAGCGCATCGCGGCCGTGTTCCGCGAGCATGACATCGAAGCCAATGGCCGAGCCGTGCGTGCGGTAGAAGTTGCGCATGGCCGTTGAGTCGTCAATGGCAAGCAGTTTGGGCCTTCCGCTTTCCTGCTTCGGCAATTCCTTGCGGATGGCTTCGGCATCGCGTGCGGCCTGTTCGCCTTCGCATTGCTTCAGCGCCTCGGCGAAGGTCAGCATGGTTTCGGCGTTGTTACACTTGAGAATCAGGCTGATGAGAATGCGTCCGGCAACCGGGTCGGCATGCAGATAGGGGAACAGTTTGACGGCATGTGCCGCGATGATTGCCTGCAGAATACGCTGGGCCTGTGCATCGCGTGCGGCCATGCGGTCTGCTATTATTTCGAGAAAACGTTTACCCACCATGGGCGATGCCAGCGACTCCAGTGCATATACGATGGCCAGAAGCGTTGTGGGTTCCTGTTCCACGGGCAGGGCGTCCGTGAGTGCCACAAGACTTTTGACGCCCGGCGTATAGCCGAGTGCTTCGTATATGGCAAAGCCGACGTTGGGGTCGGAGGCAGCCCCCTGCTCAAGCGCATGAATGAGCGGGTGCGCGGCAGACTTGTGGGCAATGTCGCGCAGGGCGTTGGCGGCCATGACGCGGCTGTCCTTGTCGGAATCGAGCAGCGCCGGGGCAATGTGCGGAATGGCCAGCTCGCCGCAGCGCACAAAGGTTTCCAGCACAATGCGGCGTGCTTCCGGATTTTTGTGATGTATGAAGCGGGCCAGCTCCGAGAGGGCCGGGGCATGGCTGGAAGCGCCGATGCGGCCGAGAGCCTCAATGGCGGCCCATGTGGTTATGCCGCACACCGCGTAGCGGTCGTCAGCTTCATTGGCTGATATGATGTCGGTGAGGGGCTGGATGCACGACGCGTCGCCCAGTGCTCCGAGATATTGGATACACAGGGAAGCAATGACCGGATCGGCATGCCGCATGTGTTCATGAAACACCGGAATGGCAGCATCGGAACCTATGCGCCCGAGTGCAGTGAGTGTTTCGTTGAGAGATGCCGAATCGTCTGCCTTGCTGAGGCGGGCAATCAGTACGGGAGCCGCTTCGACAAGATGCATCTCACCGGCAAGATCTCTGCACAGGGCGGCGTACGGTCCGTGCGGATGCTCAATGCCGCTGACAATGCTGTCCGGATTTTTTTGCAGCAGGGTCCGCATGGTGTTGCGAACCATGGTGTCTGCAGCAGTGTCGCCTGTGGGCTCCAGAAAAAGGGGAGTAAGTTCGGCGAGAGCCTGTGCCGCAGGCTCGCCCTGCAGTTTGTGCAGCGCCTGAGCCTGCTCCAGAAAATCGAGTGAGCGGAAAGAATCTGCGAAGGACACGATGACCTCCCTGCGAGCAGTCATTTCCCAGCGGGATTTATTCGAAGCAGAACTCCACTGTGAAGTCGCCATTGGCAGTGGAGAAGGGTATGGCCATTATCGGGCTTTTGGTGACATGCGTTATGGAATGGTTGTCACCCATGATGACTGAAGGGGTCGACCCCTGAAACACCATGCCCATTTCAGCAAGCCCCGCTCTGGCCTGTCCGGAGATCATGTTGGTTACTTCGCCTACGGCATCCTTCGTATCCTGCAGCAGATCCTGAATGTCGTCTCCGAGCATGGCTTTCACCAGCGCTATGGCGCATTTTTTGGTGAAAGTGACCGAGATGCTCCCGTTCTTATAGCCTGTGATGCCGATAACGGCAGACACGTCGCCCTGCGCAACCGTGTTTTTCTTGACATACGGCATCCCCGGCACGGGATTGATGCCCGCCATGGTGGAGAGGACGTTGACGGTTGCACTGATAAAGGGTTTTGCTACCTCGATTCCGGTGCTCATTGTGAAGGACTCCTTGCATTCCCGACTGTCGGATGTCGTATTTTCCCGCTAACTGCGTGATAGATCACTTTTGGGGTGATACGTAAATCCTACTGTAGATGCCGGACTCCGTAAAGTGAATTATTGTTCGTCATAGGCATGTTATAAGACATGCTATGCAGCGTGGGCAGCCTTGTTTTCCGCGTGGCCGGACACTGCGGCGAGATTTCTGCGGATGGAATCGCACAGGCGGTTGTTGCCGCCGGTACGGCGTTCCAGCACCTCAAGCGCTGCCGCAAACAGTTCCGTCGCCTGCGGGTTTTTGCCCTGTGCCGCAAAAATGAGGGCAAGGTTGTTTTGTATCTTGGCGGTGTAGCCCTCGGCCCCCAGCGCGTTCGCCTTGCGCAGGGCCTGATGCAGCATGAACTCGGCATTCATGAAGTCTCCGCGGGCCATGGCCTGCATACCCTGAGTGTTGAGGGAGCCGATTACCTTTGCAGCGCACATGTCATAATCTCCTGTATGATTCGTTCCCGGCCTGTTTTGGCAAACGGGGTGGTGTTATCTAGTTGGATTCAAGGCTGTTGCGCAGGGTGGACACGCCACATGCGTGTATCATGCGCACGGGAATATTGCGGGACTTGGCGTAGTTGAGCACTTCCTTGCGGGCCGCGTGCGAAACCTTGCTGGTGAACACGATAACCAGATCCGGACTGCCCATCTGGCTGCTGATCTGGTTTTCCTTGCCGGTGAAAACCTTCAGGTCAACGCCGCGGGACTTGGCTGCGTTGATGTAATCCCTTCTCAGTCTGTCCATGCCGCCTATGAGGGTTGCGCACATTGGTGAGTCCTTTGTGGTTGGTGGTTGAAAGGTCTTGGCAAAGTGCCGTTTCGTCGTCCTGACATATTCCTTAATTGAAAATGAATTTCATTGTCAACTAAAAACCTTTCTTTGCTCAAATCCCTACTCCTGATAGGAAGCGGTTACGCGTGAACGGCGTTTGTTTTTTCGCCCGTCATGGTGCTTGTTGTGATGTGAATACGCTTCGTTTTGCGGAGAATGATAGATGATGAACGGACTGAGGATGCAGGCCCTGCGCCTGCTCTGCATTGCCTGCTGCCTGACTTGCGGCATAGGCGTGTCGTGGATGTTCCCTGACAGGGGATTCGCGCATCCGCATGTATTTGTGGATGCAACCGTGGACTTTGTTTTTGAAAATGGTGGTCTTGCAGGCATGAAAGTGCACTGGACGTTCGACCCCATGGCCAGCAGTCAGTATCTCACGGATCTTGATATTAACGGAGACGGCACGCTTACGGCAGAAGAATGGGCCTCGCAGCGCGATGACATTGCCGTTTTTCTGGCTGAGGAACGCTTTTTTCTGCACGTTGCCGTGAACGGACAGTCGGTGTTTATCCCGTCCATCCGCGATTTTGTGGCCACGTTCGAGAACGGGAAGCTGGAATATTCCTTCTTTGCCCCGCTCGCAGCCGAGAACGGCAGCGATGTGATTGTGGCTGTTTTTGATCCCTCCTACTACACCGACTTTCAGATCGCCGAAGAGAGCTTCCGTTTCTCCGGCAGGTCCGAGGGTATTTCCTATACACTGGACGACGCGCCGGAGCTGGCTTTTTATGAAGGCCAGATCATTCCGTTGGCGGCACGGGTCCACTTTTGATCATGATGAAGAGTTGTACGATGACTATGCGCATGGCAGCCGTGTGTACCGCGGTGCTGTTGTTTTTGTGTTCGATGTCCCTGAGCGTCCCTGTAACGGATGGTGTTTCGTCTCTGCAACTGGGCATGGTGTCTGTTTCGCTGGCGAATCCCTTTACCAAGGGGGCGCATGGCCGCAGCCCGGGACAGGCAGAGGAGAAGGCTGCGGGCGGTTTCGAGCAGCAGGATCAGACTGCCATTGCCCCCGGCAACGGTACGCAAGAAGGGGCACTGCAGGCTCCGGTTGCAGAGACGGGCGGAGCGAGTCTTCCGCATGCCGAGGCAGGTTTTCTGGCCACGCAGTATACGCGCATGTTGCGCACTGTGACCGTGATGCAGAAGGAGATGCGCGAAAAACTGTCCGAACTGGGCAAGGACATCGCTGCCAACCCTGCGGGTGGTTCGTTCTGGACATTCATAGGCCTGTCTTTTTTTTACGGAGTAGTGCACGCTTTGGGACCGGGCCACGGCAAGGCCGTGGTGTTTTCCTATTTTCTCGGCAAGCGGGGCAGCATTGCGCGCGGTTTTGCCATGGGGCACCTGCTTTCATTCGTGCATGCCATGTCGGCCGTGGTGCTCGTCTTCGTTCTGCAGTGGGTGCTCGGCAACAAAGGCTCGCAAGGGTTTGACGAGGCCGGCGGGGTGTTGCAGCACGTGAGCTACGGGCTTGTAGCCGTGATCGGGCTGCTTATGCTGGTGCATGCGTTGTATGAGACGTTTTCCGGCAGGCAGGCTGCCCGCATATGCTGTGCAGCGGCACCGCAGGCGGGATATGGCGGCATTGCCGCTGTTTCCATGCTGGCGGGGCTGGTACCCTGTCCGGGCGCGGCGCTGGTGCTCGCCTTTGCCATGGGGCTGGGGCTGCCGTGGACGGGATTTTTTGCGGTGCTTGCGCTTGCGTTGGGCATGGGGCTGACAACATCGCTCTTCGGTGTTCTCAGCATTGCCTCGCGCAGCGCGCTTGTGCATGTGGCAGGCAGAGGGCCGAGGTTGCTCACGATCATGTACAGTTGTCTCGCCATCGGCGGGGCGCTGGGTATTACCCTGCTCGGCACCATGTTATTCCTTTCCGCACGATGCTGATGAAGAAAGCCGCCTTTTCAGGCGGCTTTTTTTGTCGTTGGTGTCGGGCCTAAGCATCTTCCCACGAGATACACTGCACCGGGCAGGTGTTGATGGCGTCTTCAACGCAATCCGCTTTTGTTTCCGGGTCTATGACTTCCGCATATTCGTTGCCGCTGGACATCCGGAACGCTTCGGGGCAAAGTTCCACACACGATTCGCAGGCAATACATTCATTTGTGTCAAGCACCAGAATCTTGGCCATGAATTTCTCCTGTTATTTGCGACATGGGGTCAGGGGTATACAGACACAACACTGATATACCGTTTTATCAATGTCGGCGGCAAGAAATTCTTACATACAGCGGTTCGAAAGGTGGAGAGCATGGAGTCGGGCGGAAAGCAGGCGAAGGAACATCTGGCAAGGGCCAAGGCATATTTTCAGCGGCACGACGTGATGCGTGCGCTGGAGGCTGTGGTAAATGCCCTGCAGGTTATGCAGAAGGGGATTTCCGGACCGGACAAGATGGCGGCTGATGCAGCCCTGCGGGAAATGATCGGCCTGCTCAACCGTACCGAAGAGATAAGCACCCGCTTTCCCAAGGGGGTTCCCTTCAAGCCCGGTATTGAGCGTCAGCTCTACACGCTGTTCAATCAGGTGCTGCAGTCCATCCGCATGGCGCAGGAGCACGAAAGCTACACGCAGACACTGGAACGGAAGCAGAAGCTGGACAGGGTCCTTAACTATGGCTGCAAGCTGCTGGAAGCCGGCAAGGTGCAGGACGCAGAAGGAGCCTTTCAGGAAGCCATTGAGTGCTATGTGGATGAGCATTCAATGTTCCGCATGATGGGAGAGGCCTGCCTTGCGGTGAAACAGCCGCGTATGGCGGCCAAATACCTCAAGCAGGCCGTGAAGGTCGACAAGGACAAGGAGCGCTCAGGGCGCTTGCTTGTTCGCGCACTGGAAGAAAGCGGCAATATTCCGGCTGCCAGAAAGCTGGAAGCCGAGCTGAAGCTTTCCTAGCTGCCGTTCGAATATTTCCGGCCAGCTGCCGGCTGGCTGTCAGTTCCACGTATCTGCCAATTGTCAGCAGGGCATACGCCGGACGTACGCCGACCGCCTGCCGGACAGCTCAGACATCTGCCGACACCATGCCGGACATTAGCCATCCATCTTCCGGACACCGTCGGGCATCTGGTCATCCCCTGACAAGTATCTGTTCAACAGCACCCGCAGCGGCCTTGGTTACGTAGCCTTCGTCCGCCATTACGTGTGGGAAGCGCTGCGCGTATGGCGCGAGCATCTCTTCGCGCATGTCACATACGTCGGAAGGTCATGCAGGCCGCGTAGACGAACTGGTCGGCCGCAACTACAGATCCAGCAGGGCGGCCACACGGTCGGGATCAAGCGCGTGCTGTGTCAGGCCGTCGTTGCTGCCCTGTCCCAGCAGGGACATGGCTGCGCCGTACGCCAGATCAACGTCATCGGCAGCTTCAGGCGGCAGGGTGCCAGCCTGCATGCCGAGACCGGCTTCCTGCGTGGTTACACCTTTTTCTTCAAGCTTTCTGCGCGCCACTTCGTTGCCCTTGCGCAGCATGTCCTCAAGCTTTTCAAACGGATCATTACGGGTAAGGCCGGATATCTGCATGTCTGACTCCTTGGAAGAGTATTCCTGCCTCGCCTCGTTGCGCCCTGGCTGTGACGGCGGGGAAGGAAGTTGTTTCCGTACCTCCATTGTTAAGCAAAAAACGGGCGAATACGTGTTTTGTCAATGAATGCCCTTGGTTGCGCAAGGAGGGGGAAAAACATTCCTTTACGTCCCGCAAGCGACGGCGTGGGGCTGTCTGCATGTATCCGTATGGGCGTTGAAGAATTCGTCAAAAAGGACATATTTGTAAAATTTGTTGTAAGCGCCTATGCATCCTGCTATGGGAAGCCTGCTTTTATACTCTGGTGTTGTGCCGCAATTCAGTCCGGCAGCAATCGGGCCGGTGTGGAGTTTTTGAACAATGGTGCAAGCGTTCATACGAAAAATCGATGCGTTAACAGAAGTGATAGGCAAGGCGACCATGGGACTAGCCCTCTTGCTGGTTGTACTGGTGATGGCCGATGTCGCCATGCGGTATGTGTTCAGCATCAGCTTTGCCTCGGTGCGCGAGCTGGAATGGCACATCTATTCCCTGCTGTTCCTCTTCGGCGGAGCCTATACGCTGCGGCATGACGGCCATGTGCGCGTGGACGTGGCCTATCAGCATTTCAGCCCCAGAATGCGGGCGCTGGTCAACGTGATCGGCTGTCTGATCTTTCTGTTTCCGGGGTGTTATCTGGTCATCCGCACCTCTGCCATGTTTACCAAATTCAGCTGGATGATGGCCGAACAGTCGCCGGACCCCGGCGGGCTGCCGTTCCGCTGGTTCCTCAAGGGATGCCTGCCTGTGGCCTTTGGCCTGCTGGCCCTGCAGGGCGTTTCGTTCTTTCTGAAGAATCTGCTTGTGCTGCTCGGCAAGGCAGAAGCGGAGGAGGCATAGCATGCATCAGGCACTTGCAGGCTGGCTCTTTGTCGGCATGACGGCCATGCTCATGCTTGGTTTTCCCGTGGCGTTCACGCTGCTCGGGACGTCGCTCATCTTCGGGGTAATCGGTTTCGGCTGGGACTTTTTCAATCTCATGCCCCTGCGCGTGTGGGGCGTGATGAGCAATTTTACCTATACGGCTGTTCCGCTGTTCATCTTCATGGGCATGACCATGGAGCGTTCGGGCATTGCCACCAAGCTCATCGAGTCCATGGGAACCATGCTGGGCCGTGTCCGCGGCGGCATGGCCATTTCCGTTGTGCTGGTCGGGGCGCTTCTCGGTGCCTCCACAGGCATTGTGGGCGCAACCGTGGTCACCATGGGGCTGCTTGCTCTGCCCACCATGATGCGCTGCGGCTACAAGAACACGCTTTCCACAGGAGTTATCGCGGCATCGGGTACTCTCGGGCAGATCATTCCTCCTTCCATCATCCTCATTCTTCTGGGCGACATTATCGGCGTGCCAGTCGGCGATCTCTTCATAGGAGCGCTGGTTCCCGGTTTCATGCTGGTGCTGTTCTACATCATCTACATCATGCTCTATTCCAAGATCTGGCCGGAGAATGTACCCGCTGTGACCTGCGGCCCACGCTGCAAGCCCGGTGATCCGGAGTATGACGAGTGCTCCATCGGAGCGGATATGCCGGGAATACGGGACCTGATGGGAGCATTTTTGCCGCCCCTGTTCCTCATTCTGTCAGTGCTGGGTACTATCTTCGCCGGTATTGCCTCTCCCACGGAAGCTGCGGGCGTGGGGGCCTTCGGCGCGCTCATTCTCAGCTACGTGAACGGCAAGTTCAGCTGGCAGATGCTCAAGGAAGTCATGGAATCCACCATGCGCCTTACCAGCATGATCTTCATTATCCTTGTGGGTGCCACGGCCTTCGGCCTCGTATTCCGAGGGCTTGGTGGCGATCATCTGGTACGCGATTTCGTGCAGGCTCTTCCTTTCGGCAAATGGGGCGTGCTCGCTGTGGTGATGTTCCTCATCTTCCTCATGGGGTTCTTTCTCGACTTCATCGAGATTACCTTCATCCAGATTCCCGTGCTGGCTCCCATCATGATCGAATCGGGTTTCGACCCGACGTGGCTGGCGCTGATATTTGCCCTGAACCTGCAGACATCCTTCCTTACGCCACCGTTCGGGTTCTCGCTCTTTTACCTCAAGGGGGTGTGTCCGCCACAGGTCTCCACCCTTGATATCTACAAGGGGATCATTCCCTTTGTGGCCATTCAGCTGCTTGTGCTGGGTATCTGCGCTGCGTTCCCCGACCTGCTGCTGTGGCTGCCGCATATGGCCGCAGCCCGATAGTTAGCCGCGTCTCCACTGATGACACTAAGCCCCCGCAACGCGTGTTGCGGGGGCTTAGTATTCGTGATCAGGCGCTGGCGTGCAGGCGATCGGGAAAGGCCGGGTTCTTCTGCTGTCAATTCGGCACAAACCGGTAGGACTGGCACGAACCGGCAGGATCGGCACGGTCGCAGAACAGGCTGGACAGGGTATTGTCCGACCGGCAGACAGCGTGTGACCCGCCCGGGCAGCCCATGCCAGAGCCTGCAGTTATTTGCCGGCATCGTCCTTCAGAGAATCCACAAGGCTGCTCAGTTCGCTGGCTTCTCCCGCAAGTTGCTGTATGTCGTTGTCGGATTCCGCAACACGCTGGGCGTTTTCGTTTGCGATACGGTTGATTTCATCCACACTGCTGGTGATCTGCTCGGATGCGGCGGACTGCTGTTCGGCTGCCGTGGCAATGGACTGCACCTGCATTGCCGCTTCCTGCGCCATGGAAACGATTTCATACAGCACCTGACCGGACTGGTTGGATAGCTCCGTGGCACCGTTGATGGCGTCCACAGCTTCATCCATGCCTGTGACGTTGGCCTTGGCAAGGTTCTGTATGGATTTGATGCTCTCGCCCACTTCCTTGGTGGCACCCATGGTTTTTTCGGCCAGCTTGCGCACTTCGTCTGCCACAACCGCAAAGCCGCGGCCGGCCTCGCCAGCTCGGGCTGCTTCAATGGCAGCGTTCAGGGCCAGCAGGTTGGTCTGGTCGGCAATATCGTTGATGACGTTCATGACCTGACCGATGGCAACGGACTGTTCGCCAAGATTGTGCATATTGTCTTTGAGATTGGTGGTAATGGTCTGCAGGGCGTTCATGGACTTGACTGTTTCCGAGACAACGGAAGAACCCTGCAGGGCTTTTTCACGCGATTTTTCTGTCTGCTCTGCGGCTTCACTGGCATTGCGCGCTACTTCCAGCACCGTGGCATTCATTTCTTCCATGGCGGTGGCTGTTTCGCTGATGCGGGTCATCTGGTTTTCCGTGCCCTGGCGAATCTCTTCACTTCGCATGGCAAGATCGCTGGTGGCGGTGGAAATGCGCGATACCACGCCCTCAAGGCGGCCTGCTGCGGTGAGCATGCCCTCGCGGGTGGCTTTTTCCGCCTGTTGCATGGCCTCTTCGGCCTTGCGCAGCGCTTCGCGGGCAATGTCGGTCTGCCTGTTGGCTTCCTGACCCTTGGCCTCCATATCTTCAATGTTGGCTTTAAGGGTGGTGACCATGGTACCGAGAGAGGACTGCAACTGCGCCACTTCGTCACGTCCTGTCGGGGTGATACGGACATCCAGATTA
>Ga0194137_10001911_pt1 | contig 12543 bp, 11 predicted proteins | sample TARM_MetaG_T3_14_FD_134025 | JGI IMG/M metagenome (GOLD analysis project Ga0194137, IMG submission 134025) | Freshwater microbial communities from Pennsylvania, USA, analyzing microbe dynamics in response to fracking - TARM_MetaG_T3_14 (version 2) | ecosystem: Environmental > Aquatic >...
ACGGCAAATGCTGCGGCAAATGCTAAGCCGCAGCGGACGGCTTCCCCGCAAGCCGGCAAGCCGTCCGGCGGTACAGCTGCATCTGGCTCCAAGGCTGCCGCGGACGCCTCTCCGGCTCCGCAGGCATCTGCCGGCCCGAAAGCAAGCCTGCCCGGGAGCTCGGCGTCGCCTTTGCCGAGTCCGGCAAGCTCCGCTCCGCCGACCGTCCGCTCCAGCCTGGACGGACCCGAGACGATCCGTTTCTCCGAACTGTACGGCAAGGAAACGGTGCGGGGACTCACCTTCTCCGACAAACTCAAGGAGCTCGACGGGCAAAAGGTGGAGATGATCGGCTACATGGCTCCGCCGCTGACGGCGACCGTCCGCTTCTTCGTCCTTACCCGCATCCCGCTGGCGATCTGTCCTTTCTGCTCCTCCGACGCGGACTGGCCGTCCGATATCGTCGTCGTCAATCTGCCGAAAGGCTCGGAGATGACGCCGACCGAGCATCAGGTCAAGATTACCGGGACGCTGAGCGTCGGCTCCATGACCGACGAGGAGACCGGATTCGTCAGCCTGATCCGCATCAATGCCGACAAGACGGAGGTGCTGAAATGACGCTGATTTCCATGGAGCAAGTGGTCAAGCGGTTCCGCATCCAAGGCGGCATCATGATGCCGGTGCTGGATGTCCCGTTCTTCGAGCTGCGCCAAGGCGAGCGCAAGGCTCTGGTCGGACCGAGCGGCTCCGGCAAAAGCACGCTGCTCCACCTGATCGCAGGCATATCGCGGCCGACGGAAGGCTCCATCACCTTCATGGGCAAGCGCATGGACCTGCTTCGCGAGGCGGAGCTCGACCGCATGCGAGCCGCACATATCGGCTATGTGCATCAAAGCTTCCAGCTGGTCCCCGGCTTCACGGCGCTGGAGAACGTGCTCGCCGCCGCCAGCTTCGGCCGGGTGCTCGACAAGCGCGCCCGGCGCGGCAGGGCCGCCGAGCTGCTGGAGCAGGCCGGGCTCGGACATCGCCTCCACCACCGGCCCGCCCAGCTGAGCCAGGGCGAGCAGCAGCGCGTCGCCATCGCGCGGGCGCTCGTGAACGGCCCCGAGCTGCTGCTGGCCGACGAACCGACAGCCAGCCTGGACGTCTCGACGGCGGCGCAGGTCATGGAGCTGCTCCTTGCCGCCGCTTCCGATACGGGCGCCGCACTCCTGCTCTGCACCCATGACCCCGAGCAGGCGGCACGCATGGACAGCTCCGTATCCATGCGGGAGCTGTCCCGCGGGCCGCTCTCGCCGGCGAAAGGAGCCTAGCCATGTCCCTGCTGAGCATGGCTATCCGCAATCTGATGGCCCGCAAAGTCCAAACCGCCCTGACGGCCGCCGTCGTCCTTGTCGGAATCGCCGTCACGCTGGCGGTTCTGATCCTCTCCGGGGGCGTGCGCGGCGGCATCGAGCGGGCAAGCGAGCCGTTCGGCCTCCTCATCGGCTCCAAGGGAAGCGCCAACCAGCTCGTGTTCAATACCATATTTCTGATGGACCGCCCGCTGGACAACCTCAGCCATGCCTACTATGAGAAGCTGGCCGGAGATGACGAAGTGCAGACCGCCGTTCCGTTCGCTCTCGGAGACCAGTACCGGGGATTCCGGATCGTCGGGACAAGCGCCGGCTTCTTCGACCTCAAGGGCCGCCCCGCCGATCCGCCTTACTTCAGCCTTCGCGACGGGCGGTTGTTCAGCGGTCCCTTCCAGGCCGTGATCGGAGCGGAGGTCGCCTCCCGCGAAGGGCTCAAGGTCGGGGACCGCTTCGTCTCCGAGCATGGAGTCGCCGCCTCCGCCGAGCCGGAGGAGCATGGAGAGCATCCCTATGAGGTGGTCGGCATTCTGAAGCCGGTAGCGGCTCCTTCCGACCAGGGCATCTACGTCAGCATGGACAGCTACTGGATCAGCCATGAGCATGGGCATGAAGAGGAAGGCGGAACGGCCGACGGCGGACAAGAGCCTTCTACTTCTGCCAAGGCTTCGTCCGCGCCTGGTCCGGCTGTGTCCGACGAGGATGAAGCTGCCCGCGGAGTGACGGCCGTCCTCGTCAAGCCCAAGAGCTACATCGGGCTGATGAAGCTGTACCAGCAGACGAACGCCGGAAAAGAAGCCCAGGCCGTGCTGCCGGGGCAGACGCTGGCCAAGCTGTTCGACATGCTGGGCAGCGGCGAGCAGGCTCTGCGCAGCATCGGATACGTCATCCTAGGCATGGCAGGCCTCACAGTCTGCCTCTCCCTGTACGGCTCGGCGATGGAGCGCCGCCGCAGCGTGGCCATCCTGCGCGCGATCGGCGCCGGCCGCCGCCATGTAATGGCCATCGTATTGCTGGAATCCTCCATCGTCATGCTGCTCGGCTGCGCCCTCGGCATCGCCGGAGCCTATGGCTTGTCGGCCGTCCTGTCCGGCTATATCGGCTCCCGCGTATCCATCGCCGTGACGGTCGGATTCCAGTGGTCTCATCTTGGCATCGCCGGCATCGTGCTTGCGGCCGGCATCGCAGCCGGACTGATTCCTGCGCTGGCCGCCTACCGGGCCGAGACGGCCCGCTACCTCGCGATCCAATAGCTTCCTCCCTCCCCGCCCGGAGCCCGGCCATGGTACACTGGACAGATAAGCCATGCCGCAAGCGGGGAGAGAATGCAAGTGAAACTGGTGTCGTGGAACGTCAACGGGCTGAGAGCCTGCGTCAAGAAAGGCTTTGCCGATTATTTCAATCATATGGATGCCGATATCTTCTGCGTGCAGGAGACGAAGCTGCAGGAAGGCCAGATCGAGCTGGACCATGCCGAAGGCTATCATCTGTTCTGGAATTACGCCGTTCGCAAAGGTTATTCCGGAACGGCCGTCTGGACCCGGATCAAGCCGTTGTCCGTCCGGTACGGACTCGAGGACGACTTCGAGGAGGAAGGCCGCATCCTCACCCTCGAGTTCGAAGGGTGGTACCTGGTCAACGTCTATACGCCCAACTCCCGGCGCGACCTGTCCCGCCTTCCGTTCCGGCTGGAGTGGGAGGAGCGCATCCTTCGCTATCTTCAAGGTCTGGACGCCGTGAAGCCTGTCATCCTGTGCGGGGACCTCAACGTCGCCCATCAGGATATCGACCTCAAAAACGCGCGCGCCAACCGCGGCAACTCCGGCTTCACCGAGGAAGAGCGGGGCCGGATGACGACGCTGCTGGAAGCCGGATTCGTCGATACGTTCCGCCACTTCCATCCCGATGCGGAAGGCGCCTATACCTGGTGGTCCTTCATGCCGAAGGTGCGGGAGAAGAACATCGGCTGGCGCATCGACTACTTCCTCGCTTCGGAGCGGCTGCGTCCGCTGCTGAAGGACGCGTCCATCGACAGCGCCGTGCTGGGCAGCGACCATTGTCCGGTCGTGCTGGAGCTGGCGGATGAGCCGGGCAGCGCCAAGGTTGAGATCTAGACGTCAGGAGCTGCAGCAGCACGCTTCTGCAGCGGGAAGCTTCAGGAGCCGACGGCAGCTGCAAGAGCTCATGGAAGGCCATAGGCACGCAAAAGAGGGTCCCGAGCGGGACCCTCTTTTTCTACTGACTTTTCTGCTTGCTGTACATCACTCGCGATACAGCGATGCCCACCACCCCGAGACCGATGAACAGAATTGCTCGGACGGCGATCGTCACGCCAGGAACGTCGATGAAGATGACCTTCAGCAGGGTGAGCAGCACGAGCAGCATGCCGGCAAATCGAGCCTTCGGCCGCCGCAGCATGATTCCGGCGATAATCAGCGCAATCGCATAGGCGACCCATACCGCGGATAAGATCAGCCTTTGGCTGTCCGTCTCCAGCGGCCTCGACGCTGCCAGCGTGAGCTGGGTCAGGAATGCCAGGCCAAGAACTCCGGTCAGCCATAACAGTGCTCCGGATGCCTGCCTTGCTCGCGGGCTCTGTTTATACGGAAGGAATATTCGGTGCAGAACCAGCAAGTCCGCCAGCAGGATGATCCAGCTGAAGGTTTCCGGCGATGCGACGGCATCGATGGGCTTCCCGATAATCCGCATCGCGCCGATGAAGAGCACGATCGTCCCCGCTCCCTGCTGGTAAGGAGCGCGGATGCGCAGGCCGATCGCCAGAGCCAGCGTCCCTTCGACTGCGAGTGCCGCTCCCGCATAAGTGCCCGGCAGCGACTCGAGCAGCAGCAGCATCCATCCGAGCGTCGCCGTGACGGCAAGCAGCTCGGCCGCTTCCTTTTTCTTGGATAGCTGCAACCAAGCCAGAAGGCTGTAGACAGCCGCACCGATCCCGACCAGAATCAGATATTGGCTTTCATGCTTCGGCATCAGCAGCAGATAAGCCCATCCCGCCGTAATCGCAAAGGAAGTGAACACAAGTCCTCTCCGCTCGGAGTAGACAGGAGCCTCCCGCTTCTCCAACAGGTACGCTGTCAGGAGGATAGCCTGCTGCAAGAGCTGGGCGCCGAGAAACCACCATTCCCCTCCATCTCCGGCTCCGAGAAGGGCGGCGACGAGGAGCGCAGGCTGCAGAAGCAGATAGGAAGCGGCGTACACCCAGCGGAACTGAAGCTTCCAGCCGATAAGCAGCGCGGAAGCTGCGAACAGCCCTTCATAAGCAACAAGAATGGAGACATGGGGAGCATCGTAGTCAAGGAGAAACGGAATCAAGCATCCGGCAGCCATGGCGAGCAGCATGAGAGACTGCGAGCGGTAGGCAAGCGCTGTCGCGCCAAACAGCAGGATGGCGATGCCGTAGAGGACGCAGGCCAGCGGAACGGACATGAATCCATACAGCATATGCGCCGCGAACAACGTCACGACGAGCAGCGAATGCGCTCCGCCAAGCAGCGCCTGGCCCAGCGCTTCCCGCTTGTGCCGCATCTGCCGGATGCCGGCCGCGAACATGCATGCCGCCGCCGCAGCGCCGAGCCAGCAGCGGACCGGGCGCGTGATCATGCCCGCATTGACGGCTGCGGCGAAGCCCCACAGCACGCCGAGCAGCAGTACGACGATGAAGATCCGCGGCAGCCAGACCCTGCCGAGCAGATGCTCCCAGTCGACTGGAGGGGCGGGCGGGCGAGGAGCAGCCTGCAAAGGCAAAGTCCCTCCCGCTGCCGCATGTCCGGAAGGACCGGCAGGCCTCGGAGCAGATCCCGGCATGGAACGATGCCCGCCCCCTGCATGAGATTGGGCCGGCGCCGTCTGCAGGAGATGCTCGGGGAACTGCTGCCCCTCGCTTGCCTGCTCGGCGGCCTCGGTCTCATCGAATGCTCGCACCGCAGCGCCGTCCCGCCGCTCCCCTCCCGACAACGGCAAGTCCGCAGCCTGCCGCCGCCGCAGCTCCGCGAGCTCGAGCGCCAAGCCCTGAATAAGCCGTTCCAGTCGTTCAACTCTCTCTTCAAGCTTCATTTGCTGATCCCCTTTTGAACGCTAAAATAGGCCGGCTTGCTGCGAAGCCGCTCCAACTTACGTTACACCTATCAAGCCCATTCCAAATCCCATTTCAGGATTATATCGGTCCGAACTCCTTCATTATCCATTATGCTTTCATAAAAAAACGCCGGCGATGGATCGCCGGCATTCTGCTGCACAAACGTATATTAAGCGTCCGCGCCTCTCCCGCTGCGGGATGGCGCGGATGGACCTGCAGACGCCTCGCAGTCAACCGCCGGTTCTTCCGGTACGACCGCAGCTTCCCGCTCTCCCTGCACTTCCGGACCGTCTGCCGCTTCGGAGGACGATTCCCCCGCCGGACGCATGCCTTGACGCGGAGTCAGCGGCCGTTTCGGCGCCTTCACGATCTCCGCCTCGTAGTAATCTTGCAGCTCCGCCGCTTTCTTGGCGTTGTCCATGTCCACCTTCGCCTTGGCCAGCTTATCGGCCACCAGCTCCCAGGTCGGCTGCACCTTCTGCACGGCGAGGCCGCGGATCGCATTTTTCACCATTCTCCGTTCCTTGGCGTTGGAGTAGGTGTCCTTGTACTGCCGCGCGTCCGTATCATGCTGAATGTCCGGGAAGATGCGGCGGAAAATCTCCGCCGTCATGCGGGCGTCGTCCAGAGCCCGGTGGGCGCTGCCCTCAGCCGGGATGGCAAGCTCCGCCAAAGCCGCTTCGACGCTGACATCATTGGTCAGGCTGCGCGCGCGCAAATAGATCTTGAGCAGATCATAATAGGAAGCCGCGAGCCAATAGGCATCGTCAAGCTTGTGCATGCGGGTATCCAGCACGATCCGCTTCATATCCTCGCCGCCCCACGTCACGAACGTGCAGGCTTCGCTCTTGCCCAGCCAAGCCAGGAAATGGCGGATGACCGGAACAAACCCGCTCGCCGCATCGATGTCCTCCTGCGGAATGCCCGTCTTCTCCCGAATGAAGCTGTTCAGCTTGGCAAAATAAACCGGCTTGATCAGAGCCGTGAATTCGTCGATCTTCTCCAAGGCTTCGTTCAGCCGGACCGCGCCGATCTCGATAACCTCCATCGGCTTGTCGCTGGCGAACTTCCGCCCGTTGAACTCAATATCCAACACGATATAATCCATGCTCAACCTCCGCTGCAATATCCATTGTTCCCATCATACACGATATTGGACGGTGAAGGACAGCGGAGCATCCTCCGGCAGCGGCAAGAAGCCCCGTTCCTGCCTCGTGCGGCAGCAGCGGGGCTTCTTGCTTATTCCCTGCAGATCATCAGCTTATTGCCGTCCGGGTCGAGAACGACAAACCACTGGTCATGCTCGATTTCCGTCACGAGCCGGGCGCCAAGCTCCTTCATATATGCGAGCGATTCCTCCAGCTTGTCGGTGAGAAGCATGAACGCCGGCGTCTGGATCGAAGGAGCTCCGTCGGGATCGCTGCCTCCCCATTTGGGCATCGTGTCGAGAATCAATCCCGTTCCCTGCATCGGCAGCGGGCATAGATGGCCGAAATGAATCGGGCAATCCGCCTCCATCAGACCCAGCACCTTGCAGTACCAGCTGCGGGAAGCCTCGATATTCCGTACCGGAACGAAATAGCTGCCGACCTTGTTTTTGACCGGACTTGCCGCTGCGGCCGATCCCAACGTCTTCCCGTTGTCGCTCATCGTCTTCCCTCCATCGTTCATGTCAAAAGCCTTCCGCACCGCGTCAGGCCTGTACCCCTCCGTTTCTTTCTTGCGGACCGGCGATTCATCCATTCCCCATCTCCCCTTTCTCATTTGATCCGGCGAACCGGCAAGCAGCAGACGGCTCCAATAAGCCCATATCCTTCCATTTCTGTTTCCATCATAGCAAATTTCACGACGCCGGCCGAGCCATTTTTTATCCATCCGCACCGCCGGGTTCAGCCCGTTCAAGCCGCCGAGAGCTGATGCCGGAGATCCATCGCCGGTACCCGTGCGGATCGCAGCCGCCAGTCGCTGTTCGGCCATGCCCGATGCTGCGGTTCCTGTTCGCCGATAAGGGCTGAAAACTTTTTTCTCTCAACCACTTGATAACAATTATCATTATTGGTTATTATAGTAGGAGAGCATAACGAAAAGGACAGCCGCTGCAACGGCTGCCCCAAGAGAATCATATTCGTTATTACAGTTTAGGTTCGAACGTCTTGCAATCCGTCTCTTCGGATTGGCTGGCTTGTCCACGGTGGCTGACCACGTAGATCGACGAAGCGTTGCATTTGTTGCCGTCAGCCCAGTTCTTGCAGGAGTTCACTTCGCACAGAACGTCTTTTGCCATGATGATTCACCTCCATGGTTGAATTGTCAGGGTGTACAATTCCTTTACCTCAAACAGCCTGATATGAATCGATTCCAGCGATTCTTCGGGCTTATTTGCGTTCTCATGCACGTACACCTACTGCCATGATAACCCTTTTCCATAGAGTCCGCAATGCGAGGCTACAAATTTTCCGGAGAGTTGAACGGCCCGTTTATGGTATTCTCAAAGTAACGAGTGTTCAGACAGGAGAACAGAGAATGGAGCTGCTTGATTTCGAGGAATTGAAACGATATTACCATGCCATGGGGCTGGATTCCTCCGTTATACCCGATTTCAAGGACCGGCTTGCTGTCGACGCCCTTCGTCAAAGGAAATCCGATTACGCCGATGTGCTCGAGGTGTCGCTTGATCTGGCCGAACGGTTCCTCGGCTTGCTGCCGCAGGACCCGATGCTGGTAGCCGTCTCCGACGGGGAGGGCCATGTGCTCGGCTTCGGCGGCAATCCGGCCATGATCGGCTCGCTTCACGAGTTCAATATTGTCGAAGGCGTCCGTTACGGGGAAGAGGCCGCCATCAGCTCTATCACGCTGTGCCTGGAGCGCAACGAGCCCGTGCAGGTGATCGGAGCCGAGCATTATCATCTTCCGCTTCAGCAGATGGCCTGCTACACGGCGCCTCTGCCGGATCCGGAAGGCTCGGGCCGCATATACGCCACCATCTCGATCATGACCGTAGCCGACAACGCCCATCCCCAGCTGCTCGCCCTGCTCGGCACGATGGCCGATTCCATCGAGAGGGAGCTGCTGCTGCGCAAGCAGAACACCCAGCAGCAGATTCTGACGCAAGCGCTGCTGGAAACAAGCCACTTCGGCGTGGTCCTCACGGATGAGCACGGAACGATTCTGACCTTGAACGACTCCGTGTCCCGCATGCTCAGCCTCGCAGACAAGCGCGAAGGCCTCGATGCGCGCAGCCTGCCCGTCATCGGCGGTTGCTTCCGCCAGCTTCTGGACGAAGGCGCAAACCACATCGTAGGACTCGAGCTCTCGGACAAGCGCTTCAGCGTCCCGAAGCATTTCATCCTCGACATCGTCCCCATCGTAGACGGCGACGGGCGGATGATCCGTACGGCGGGCACGCTGCGGGAGACGACGGAAACGAAGCGGGCCGAGGAGCAGCTCCGCCACAACGAGAAGCTTGTGTTTGCCGGCCAGCTGGCCGTCGGCATCGCGCATGAAATCCGCAATCCGCTCACCGCGATCAAGGGCATGCTCCAGTTCACTTCGAGCCAGCTTGATCCTGCCCATTACTCCCTGCTCATGAGCGAGATCGAACGGATCAATCTCATCACGGACGACTTTCTCGTCCTCGGCAGGCCGAAGACGCGCCAGCTCGCTATCCGAGAATGCTCCGGCCTGCTGGAAGAGACGCTGCAAATGTTCGAATTCCAATGCCGTCTGGAGAACATCTCCATAAAGCGCGAATATATCAGCTCCGGGCTGCTGCTCTGCGAGTGCGACCAGATGAAGCAGGTGTTCCTCAACGTGCTGCGCAACGCCTCCGAAGCCATGCCGCGCGGCGGGGAAATTTCGATTACGCTGGAGGCGGCCGACGGCCGTCAGACCATCTCGATCTCGGATACCGGAGCAGGCATCGACGCGGAAGAGCTCAAGCGGGCGGGAGAGCCGTTCCATACGACCAAGCCGGGCGGCAACGGCCTTGGTCTCATGATCGTCAAGCGCATCATGGCCGCGCATGAAGGCAGCTTCGCCATCGACAGCACGGCGGGAAAAGGCACGGTCGTCACGCTGGAGCTTCCGCTTGCCGGCAGCGGCCGGTAGCCGAACTCCGAATGCTGCCGCAACGGGAAAAAGGGTCGCGGAATAGTCCGCGACCCTCTTTCGTGCTTCACATCCTCGCAAACGTGCTGTATTTGGAGTCGAAAGCTCCATCACTGCTAAGCAAATACAAAATGCTCTCAATGAGCCCGATGAAGCCGGGAATTCTTTATTTCGTCTATAAAAATAAGAATGAGGACCTATTCTTCTTTTCGTCTTATATTTTCCAGAAATAAATATTTTTCCCGGTAAAGGAAATGCAAAAAAACGGCCGTCCACTTGGACAGCCGTTGGATCCAGTCAAGGAAGCGCGAGCTTCCCCAAGACGGTCGGGCGCGATGCTCCCGTCGCGCTCGGCAGGTTGTTGGCCTGGCCGAGCAGGAAATCATGCCCGAGCAGGGCGAAGATGACCGCTTCCTTGGCATCGTCCGGAATGCCCAGAGAGCCCGAGGTCGTGACGGACAGCTCCGGGAGCAAGCCGGACAGCATTGTCAGCAGCGTCGCGTTGCAAGCCCCGCCGCCGCTGACGACCAGCTCGTGCACCTCGCAGCGGGGCAGCACGAGCTGCCGGCAGGCATCGGCGATGGAGCGGGCGGTCAGAGCCGTCGCCGTCGCGACGATATCCTCGGCGCCAAGGCCGCGGGCAGCCGCCCGTTCCAGGAAGCCGTCGGCGTATGCGGCGCCGAACAGCTCCCGGCCGGTCGACTTGGGCGGCGGCATGCGGAAGTACGGATGCTCCAGCAGCTCCGCCAGCAGCTCGGCATCGGGCGTGCCGCGCGCCGCCATGGCCCCTCCGGCGTCGTAGCTGGCCGCGCCGCCGGTGAGGCGATGCACCGCGGCGTCGATGACCATATTGCCCGGCCCGGTGTCGAACGCGAATACATCCTGCGGCCCGGCTCCGGCGGGAAGCGCCGTGCAGTTGCCGATGCCGCCGATGTTCTGCAGCAGCCGGCCCCGATCCGGATGGCGGAGCAGCACAAGGTCGCCATAGGGAGCCAGCGGAGCGCCCTGGCCGCCGACGGCGAGGTCGGCAGGACGGAAATCGCCGACCGCGACGACCCCCGTGAGCTTCGCAAGCACCGACAGATCGCCGATCTGCAGCGTCGATCGCGACAGATGAGGCCGGCCGGAGGGAGGCTCCGGCATATGCCACACCGTCTGTCCATGCGAGCTGACGAAGTCCACCTCCGACATGGATAGCCCGGCATCCCGCACCGCCTCCAGCACGGCTTCTGCGAACAGCTCCGCCATGTAGACGTTCATGCCGCAAAGGCTCTCCACATCGGATGCCGCGGGATCGCACAGCTTGCGGAGGCTCTCCCGAAGAGGCTCCCCGTAAGCGCGGGTATGGAAATGAAGCAGCTCGGCGCGGGCATCCAGGCCGCTGCCTTCAAGCCGTACGACGGCCGCATCCACCCCGTCGAGCGAAGTGCCCGACATCAGTCCGACGCCGATCGCGTACGGACGGGGAGGCGTCCAGGTCATCATCGCCCTTCCCCTCCCCTGCCGGAATCCAGCCTGCATCGTCTGGCCTCAAGCGCCAGCAGCACCGCTCCATACGCGGCGTCGCGCTTGGGCTCGACGCATCTGAGCCGAGGCAGCCGCACGGACAGCTCCGACCGGAAGGCCTCCCTCACATAGGAGCTCCGCTCCAGCACGCTCCCCAGCAGAGCGAGCTCTCCGTCCTCCATACCGAGCGCAGCTGCGACCGCCGGCACAAGCGACGCCAGCGCGGCTCCGCTGTCCGCGGCGAGCCGCAGGGCGGCCTCGTCGCCGGCATCGCATGCCTCGCCGAGAAGCGGCGCCAGCGCGGCGATCTCCGCCTTGCTGCGGCCCGGCGCATAGACGTAGCCGATCAGCTCCGGAACCGAGCCGATTCCGAGCGCTCCGTAGACGAGCTCCGTCAGCGCGGTCGGCCCGATCCTGCCGTCGGCCGCGCGCACGACGGACGACAGCATGCCGCGGCCGATGCTGTAGCCGCTGCCCTCGTCATCGATCAGATGGCCGAAGCCGCCGGCGCGATGGGCCGCTCCGCCAACGCTGCGTCCGTAACAGATCGAGCCGGTGCCGGCGATCAGCACGATGCCGTGCAGTCGGCCGTGCGCGCCGGCCAGCGCCGTTTCATGATCGCCGGCGAGCGTCAGCGCGCCGCCGTAGCCGCCGGCGCGGAGGGCGGCCTGCAGGCGGCCTCCGGCCGAAGGGTTGCTCACCCCGGCCGCGCCGATGCACAGGTCGGTAACGGCGGCCAGCGAGCCGCAAGCCGTCTCCAGCCCGCGGCAGATTTCCCGGATCGAGGCTTCGACCCGCTGCTCGTCGTGGCCATTGTAATTGAGCGGTCCCGCAGGGAAGGAATGAATGACCTCGCCCCTCTCGTCCGCCACCGACACGGCCGTCTTGGTGCCGCCTCCGTCCAGTCCCGCCACATAGCTCATGCTGTTTCCCCCAAGCTTCAAGTCTGTGCAATATCTCCAGCGCAGTGAGCGCCCGCCGCTGCAAGGATCCATCTATTTAGGACCAAACAAGGCGAAACTCTCCTGGCTCTGATTTCAGGCTTATTCGTACAAATGATAAGCCTTCTTGCGCTCCGCGAACAGACGGCCCTCGTCTGCGAACCTTTCCAGCAAGGCGTCCGGACTCTCCGTCCGATACCCCTCGTCCCCGCCGAGCAGGTCGATGAACGGCCTGCCGCCCTTGCGGTAAGGAGCGAGGTATTCGAAGGCCGGGAACAGCTCCCTGACTTTGAACAGCAGCCGTACGCCTGTCTCCACCGGACGAAGCGCCCTCACGTCCAGAACATGCACATACACGCCGCCGCACAGGGAGCCCTGGTGCTTGGACATATACGGATTGAAATGCACCGGGCGGAAATGCACCCCGGGGAGCTTCAAGCCGTTCATTTCCTTGGCGAGCACTTCGCCGTCCACGAAGGGAGCCCCGATCGTTTCGAAAGGCGCCGTCGTGCCCCTGCCTTCCGACAGATTCGTCCCCTCGAACAGGCATGTTCCGGGATAGAGC
>Ga0194137_10001912_pt1 | contig 12541 bp, 13 predicted proteins | sample TARM_MetaG_T3_14_FD_134025 | JGI IMG/M metagenome (GOLD analysis project Ga0194137, IMG submission 134025) | Freshwater microbial communities from Pennsylvania, USA, analyzing microbe dynamics in response to fracking - TARM_MetaG_T3_14 (version 2) | ecosystem: Environmental > Aquatic >...
CATAAACATGTCTATGGTTGCCGGGTATCATCGGGCCCATCCCTCCACCTCTCTTGATAAGGAATCAAGATTATTCAATTGCATCTATAATATCACCACACTAATATACTGTCAAGCTTTTTTTACCAAAGGTTTACCAAAACAAAACTTAATATAAACATGCCGACTCCTGCTATGCTTGTTCCTACGGCTATAGCTGGGAATGCATATTTAAATGGAATGTTAAATAGTATCGCCGCAAGGCAACCACTCCAAACCCCTGTTGTAGGCAAGGGTACTGCTACAAATAGCAACAAACCTATTACTTTATATTTTTTTATTTTATCACTTTTCTTTAGGGTTCTTCTTACGGTCTTGTTTATAATATGCCTAAAAATCCTTATCCTCTTAAAATAGTTTGCTATAGGTTTAATTAACATTAGTAAAAATGGTACAGGCAAAATGCTTCCAATAATACTTAAAACTGTGGCATGAATAGGATCCATTCCTAAGGAAACCCCTATAGGAATAGCTGCCCTTAATTCCATTAAAGGCATAGCGGCTATTAATACTATAAGTAGCTCCCTATTGACTATTTCAAATAATGAGTCCAAGGTATCCCCCCCTTTATTTTTACTATTATATTAAGGGGGATAGCAAAAAAGAAATAAAGACTCCCAAAAGAGCCCTTATTCCTCTATATTTTCTATTCTTCTCTACCCAATGGTTCCTCTATACTTATATGTCCCATTAAAGATTCTTTTTTACTGCCATCTACTAGTATTTGTACTGAATCGACATTTGGTAGTTCCGTTAATGTCCATACAATTTGTGTTAATATTGCACTTTCCTGTAGAGAACCTCCACTATTTAAGCCATCTGTAGATAAGTTAACATAGGCAATATTATCTGAGGTTTCCACACTTGATACCTTAATATTTTGAAGCATCGTGGTTATTTCCTCATCTTCGGGCTCCTTTTGTAGTTCAGCAATTAGTGCCTCCTCCAAAGACTCTTTCCCTACGTTGATAGTTCTTGTAACAGGGGCCCTTAACTCTCCATTACCCGTCATTACATATTCGTTGCTTATATAATATAGTACTGCTTCAACTTCCCTGGTCTCCTGCGGGTCCGGGTCCACTATGACATCATCACCATTCGGTGGTTCCTCATCGGTTTTAGTTCCACAGGCAGCTAAACTGAATAACATCATGAATACTAAAAGTAAAATACCTAATTTTTTTAACATTTTATATTTCTCCCCTCATTCTTGTTTATTTGTTTTCTTTACAGTTCTTATTATATAGGGAAAATATTAAGATAGAATAAAGGATTGTAAAGAATTTATAAAGATACTTTAAAAGATTTCTTAGGAATTGAAATAGTAACTGTAGTACCTAAGCCTAACTCGCTTTCAGCCCGTATCTCCCATCCATGTACAGCAATTATTCTACTTACTATAGATAGGCCTATACCAGCCCCTCCAGTTTCCCTTGATCTAGAAAAATCACCCCTATAAAATTTTTCAAAAATCAGTTCTAAATCTACTTTATCTATTCCTACCCCATTGTCCTCTATTATAACCATATATTCGTCCTTAGTTACCTTATCGTAGACATGTATTTTACATATATCCTCTGTATTATCTCTATATTTAATTGCATTATCTATTAAGTTTATAAATACCTCGGTCACCCTTTGCTCATCACACTCTAGCAAAATCCCATTATTAATATGTATACTTAACTGGATATCAAACTTTTCTATTAGTGGTTTTAGAATCTTGTATGCACTATTGATAGGTTTATTTACAGGAATAAGCTCCTTTGTTATACCTATCTCTTCAATTTTCGTAAGACTTAATAGGGACTTTACTAGATTGGCAAGTCTATCAATCTCACCATCCATATCCCTTAAATACTCCTTATATATCTCCACATCACTTTCTCCATACACCAATGAGTCAATCAATGCCTTCATTGATGCCAAGGGTGTTTTAAGTTCATGGGACACATCTCCAATAAATTGAGTTCTTCCTTGATCTATACGATAAAGCTCCTTGCTCATCTTATTGAAATCCTCAGCTAGCTTACCTATTTCATCCTTTGACTTAGCTTTGACTTCTAGTCCGAAATTCCCCCGTCCAATTACATTAGCTGCCCTTGAAAGCTCTTCAATAGGTTTAGCCATACTCCTACTTGCCATCAAAACAGATACCATACCAATCAGTGCCACTCCTAGGGATAATAAGGTGAGTTGATTTCTAAAATCTTCAATTTGCCCAAAGGCTTTGTCAACAGAGGAAGATATGAGTACTGCCCCTATTACTATTCTATCGTCTCCTCTAACTTCAAAAATTGGTACTGCGGTTTGTAATATATTTTTTTCCACATAATAATAGTCCTGTTTTTCCATCCTTCTTAAGGCTGCTCTAATGTCCGAATTATCTACAGTTCTTCCTTCTAAATGATTAAAACTATCTGCAATCACATTCTTATTTTTATTTAGGACAATAACCCTACCTTCCATAGGTGTAGGATATTGTTTTATAGATACCTTTAGTTGAGCTATATCTTTAATATTTACTCTAGCAATATTCGAGAGTATATTGGCAGCCTTAAGCTGATTTACCTCTATATCCCTAAGTATTGTTGTTCTCATATTAGATATAGTTAGGTAATTTACAATAAGCAAAGGTATTAAAATTAATGGTACATATATAATCATAAGTTTTTGCCTAATTGAAGATATCACCTAACCCCTCCTAAAAAAGTATCCTACACCCCACTTAGTTTGTATCATCGGCAATCCCTCTTCCTGGTCCTTTAGTTTTTCTCTTAGGTTTTTAATATGTACATCAATAGTTCTTGTATCATAACAGGGCTCACCCCATATTAATTGGAACATTTCTTCCCTCGGGAATATTCTACCCTTATTCCGTATAAGTAGCTCTAAAATGTCATATTCCTTTGGAGTCAATTCTATTTCTTCACCATCCTTCTTGACTGTTCTAAAATTCATATCTAACTCTAAACTTTCAGATTTATAGATTTTATTCTGATCCGTCTTATTCATAGTCTCATTATCTATACGTCTTCTAATGGCCCGGATCCTCGCTATGAGTTCCCTCGTATTAAAGGGCTTTGTCATATAGTCATCTGCCCCTAATTCTAGTCCTAATATTTTATCTATATCATCGTCCCTTGCCGTTAGCATAATTATCGGAATGTTACTCCTCTTCCGAATCATTCTACATAGGCTTATGCCGTCTATTTTAGGTAGCATTAAATCTAGAATTATTAGATCAAATGTATCCATATTAAATATGTTCATTGCCTCATTACCGTCATAGGCTACGTCTACACTAAACCCTTCATATTCAAGACTTTTTCTAAGTCCCTTAACTAATATCTTTTCATCATCTATAAGTAATATTTTCATTTTTTTACTCCTAAGGCCTAGACATTATTAAATATCTAAGAAAATTATAATATTATAATACAAATTGTAAAAAATAGTAATTTATGATAAAATAAATCAATTACTTTGTCCTAACATTTAATTTACCCTATCTTATAAAAATTTATTAGAGGTGTTTATATATGTCTAGCATCCCATTTTACGAACTTATCCCAGGAATGTGCTTAAAAGATGATTTAGTAAATACTAATGGACTTAAACTACTACCCAAGGGTACGGTTATTGCAGAGCATATGATTCCGTATCTTCAAAAGTGGGATATTACTCACGTCTCCATAGTAAGTGAGATAGTAGAAGTTCCTAACAATCCAATTGATAGAGATCAGGAGTATTGTGATAAATATACTAACTCTACTGAAAAGGTATTGAAATTTATAGATGGGTTTAGGGGATGCAGTAAATTTAAACTTGATGAAATTAGAGATGTTGTAGATGAAATAATGCAATATGCAGACATACATAGAACCTTGCACATTATTAACAAGTTAAAAAATGAGGATAAATATACATATCAACATTGCGTAAACGTCAGTATTTACTCAATGTTCATTGGGAAGTGGCTTAAATTAGAAAAATCTGCCCTAAAAAAACTTACCTATGCCGCACTATTACATGACATCGGTAAAGAAAAAATCTCGAAGGAGATTCTTCATAAGGCAGATAAACTAACCACGGAGGAATTTACTGTGATTAAAAAACATCCAATTTATGGCTACGAAATGATTAGGAATAATACTAGATTAAGTATTGATATTGCCATGGGCGTCCTTCAACATCATGAAAAGGAAGACGGGTCAGGTTACCCCCTAGGCCTACATAGTAACAGTATTCATTTTTTCGCAAAAATTATTGCGGTGGCGGATATTTTTGATGCAATGACGTCCATTAGAACATACAAAGAAAAGCAATCACCATTCAGAACAGCAGAACAACTTCAGGAAAATTCCTTTGGTGAATTGGATCCATATATTGTAACCACCTTTGTAAAAAAACTTGCTGACTTTTACATAGGTTCAACGGTGCTTTTAAACAACGGAGAGATTGGCCAAATTGTTATGAAAATACAAAATAGCCCTACAAGACCTTTAGTAAAATGTAAAGATAAATACATAGATCTTAGTATGAATCATCATTTATTTATACAGGACGTTTTATGTTAAGGAAGAGATATCTATATAAATAGCTATTATCAAGGCTTTCTTATAAAATACAATCATCCAGTTCATTTACGTGATTCTTATAATGAATATCTCTACAAAAATACTACACATACTATTCATCTTAAGGATGAAATAGAAAAACTAAAACAATAGTGTCGATTAAAATTCGTAGAAAAAGTATGAAAAATAAAAAAAGAATGGCTCTATACTTGAAAGTAGTATATAGTCATTCTTCTTTTATTTTCTAAACCATCAACAGTTATCATTAACAAGCTATCAGATTAAAAAAGTAGATATTTAAAATACCTACTTCTTTACATTACACATTTGGAGTTATATACGCAAAGGTTAGAGTTGCTGAACAAGCAAGTTCGTCTTCTACCGTCGCCTTAACCTCAGCCTTACCTATTCCTCTTCTAAGAGAAATCATTTCAATTTCAAGTCTTAATACGTCCCCAGGTACAACCTGTCTTCTAAATTTACAATTATCTATACCTGCAAATACACCTAGTTTCCCTGCATTTTCCTCTAACTCCATACAGCACACACCCGCAACCTGAGCTAAGGCCTCAACAATCTTCACCCCAGGCATTATTGGGTTACCAGGAAAATGTCCTTGAAAAAATGGCTCATTAAACGTTACATTTTTTATACCTACTGCTCTTTTACCAGCATCTAGTTCTATTATTTTATCTACTAATAAAAAAGGATATCTATGAGGTATTCTTTTCTGAATTTCTATATTATTTAATTCCATTACACTACTCCTTTCCGGTATTTCTTGATAATTGCTTATATAATTCTCTAGCTAAACCTACTCCCGCTCCCTTTGTCATTTCTTCCGAAAGTTTTTCATCCTGCATTGATTCAAATATCTCCCGGGCATAGCTTTTTTCTACCAGGTCACTATGGGAAACTGTATTTCTCATCTGCTTAAGCATTAGATTTACAAAAATAGCTTCAAAGTCTTTGCAGGCCTGGAGCATTTTTGTCTCATCGCCGGACTTAATTTGTTGAGTTGTCTTATTCGTAGGCTCTTTAATTATATTCTGTCCAATCATATGACTTATTTGCATAATATCACCACTTTTTGTTAGTTATTATCTAAGTTTATCTTTTTAAATTATTCGCCATACCCAGCATCTCATCGGCTGTTTGAATAGTCTTGGAGCTAATTTCATACGCCCTTTGTGCCGTAATCATACGTACCATTTCATCAACGGTTTGTACATTCGATGTTTCTAAGTAATATTGAAGTATGTTACTGGTTCTACCCTCGTCTTCCATCGGGATTTCTTCTCCAGAAGCAGCGGTAGCTCTGTATAAATTTCTACCCATAGCTTCAAGACCAGCTGGATTTAAAAACTTTGTTAATTTAATAGTACCAATTTCCTCTATCTCATCATCTTCATTTTTAGCCGTTACTACACCAGTTTCAGTTATAGTTAAATCCTTCATACCTGGTTGTAACACAATCTCATCATCAAAGTCTGACAATACCGTATAACCCTCTGAAGTAACAATTTTCATTTCTTCCCCATCTACACTTAGATTAAAGTTACCATCCCTAGTATAAAATATTTCCTCATTTGGACCTTGGATTGAAAAGAACCCTTCCCCATCTATAGCTAAGTCTAATGCTCTATCCGTTCTATCTAAGTTACCAGTTGTAAATAATCTTGTTGTAGCTGCAGGCATTACACCATGTCCTACTTGAAGATTAACTGGGCTACCAGTTCCTTCCCTTAAGCTATTCTTTTGTAAGTTCGCATACAAAAGATCCTTAAACTCTACCTTTTGCTTTTTAAACGCGGTTGTGTTTACGTTAGCTAAGTTATTAGATATAGTATCAATATTTAATTGTTGCGCCTTCATTCCAGATGCAGCAGTCCATAATGCCCTCATAATTTAACCCTCCTTATTTACAACTTACCAATATCGTTCGCAGCCCTTTGTAAAATCTCATCATAAGATTTAATAACTTTTTGATTTGATTCATATAGTCTTAAAACACTTATCATATTAACCATCTCTTCTATCTGGTTAATATTCGATCCCTCTAGAAAACCTTGAATTACTTTGCCCTCAAAGGCCTCTGTTTCTAACTCCTTATTTTCATCTATAAAATAAAGATTTTCACCATGTTTTCTTAAGTCATGTACATTTTTTATATTTACCAGAGAGATTTTATCAACCTCTTGGTTATCAACTATTATCTCTCCATTTTTCCCTAATTGAAAATTATCTGAATCTAACAGTATAGATCCATACTGTCCTAATAAGTAGTATCCCTCAGCCGTAACTACTTCTCCATTGTTGTTCAATGTGAAATTTCCATCCCTTGTAAACATTGTACCCTGAGGGGTTTCTACTTGAAAAAAGCCCTTACCTTCTAAAGCCAGGTCCATCAGATTACCTGTCCCTTCAAAGGTGCCCTGTCTAAAGTTTGTTTGAATTCTATCGAGTCTTAGACCGCTATTCATAGTTCCAATTACACTTTTAGGCGGTATCGTTACTAATTGCACTAATTGGCCATCAGCATCGACCTGACCCCTATCGTCTATTTCAACATCTCCAGTTCCTACAAATACCCGATTACCTTGCTGACCTAAAATATAGTTTCCTTCGGAGAAATTAGGTTTACCCTCCGAGTCCCTCACAAAGGTTCTCAAATATCCCTCATCATCAACGCCGAAAGAAGCTGATCTACTAAAGCTTACACCGTTTTTACTATCTGCAGAAAAGAATCCACCTGCCGTAGTCAAACTATATTCATTACCTGTTTTCTTTACGTCAACGAATAAGTTCTTATCTACAGTCCTGTTTGGAATTGAACCGTTTAATTTATGTAAAAACACCTCAGGAAAGGCCTCTGTAACAACTACGTCCTTTTTAAACCCAGTTGTATTCACATTTGCCATATTATTTGATGAAACATCAAGTTTTTTCTGGGATGTTTGCATTGCGGAAGCTGCAGTGTATAAGCCTCTTAACATCAACCTTCACCTCACATTAATAAATTACTCTAGTATATTTATCGGCTAAAGTAGTAACTTTGTTTAGTCTATTTATCTATACCTATTTTTGGTACCCTTTTGTTCTAGTAAGTGTATAGAATCCAGTGCTCTACCTGTCCCCTTTGCAACGCAAGATACTGCATCCTCTGCAATATATACAGGAATACCGATTCTCTTCTCTATCAGTTTATTTAGTCCCCAAAGTAATGCCCCACCGCCAGTCATAACTATACCATGATCAGCTATATCAGAAGCTAACTCCGGTGGAGTTTTCTCTAACACAGCGTGAACAGCATCAACAATCGAAGCTACATTTTCCTCTAAAGCCTCTAACATTTCCTCACTATCTACCTCGATATTTACCGGAAGCCCAGAAATTAGATTTCTACCCCTAACATTCATTTTTGTATCCTTTTCCCTAGGATACGCTGCCCCTATTTGTATCTTCATATCCTCAGCAGTTCTTTCACCTATCATAATCTTATGTTTCTTTCTCATATAACGTACAATAGCCTCATCAAATTTATCACCGGCTATTTTAATTGAAGTGCTAACTACAATTCCACCTAAGGAAATTACCGCTACGTCGGTTGTACCTCCACCAATATCAACTATCATATGCCCTGTAGGTTGAGCAATATCTAGTCCTGCACCTATGGCAGCTGCAATAGGCTCTTCAATTAAATATGTCATTCTTGCACCAGCTTCATTTGAAGCATCAATTACAGCTCTCTTTTCAACTTCTGTAACACCACTAGGTACACATACTATTATTTTAGGTTTAAAAAATAATTTATTTCCTACAGTCTTTCTAATAAAATATTTTAACATTTTCTCTGTAATTTCATAATCAGATATTACACCTTCTCTAAGAGGTCTAATCGCAACAATATTTCCAGGAGTTCTACCGAGCATATTTCTCGCATCTTGCCCAACAGATAGAATCTCACCAGTATTATTATCAATAGCTACTACTGAAGGTTCTTGCAAAACAATTCCCTTACCCTTAACAAAAACCAGTACACTGGCAGTCCCTAAATCAATTCCTATATCCGTTCCAAACATTTCTTTCCCACCTTTTTAATTTTTATGTAATGACACATATAAACTCAGTTCATTTATTATCAAAAGTCATGCTGTCTTTATGTTGTTCTTATAGGTCACTAAATTTTGCACCAATAATATTACTTCGATATAATTTCTCAAATTCCTTTATTTTTCGACTCCTTTTGTATATTTTTTTCTAAAAACCTAAAATAAATATAACCAAAGGATTTATACTTCTCCTTTGGTTATATTTGTTGTGATATTATATCTATTTTTTGAATTTCTTAGAGTTCGTAATTGAATTAGGTTCTTTTTCAATAACAGATTGTATTATATTTACATTGTTAAAAGAGTGGAAAAATCCACTCTTTCACAAAATTTTATCTACTATTTACAGCTTTTTTATATTTCATCTTCGTTGCTTTTCCACCTCTAATATGCCTTTCAGCTTTATTGATGTCAAGTACATTTTTCACTTGATTCGCTACTAAAGGGTTTATCTTAGGAAGTCTTTCCGTTACATCCTTGTGGACTGTACTTTTACTCACGCCAAAAACTTTAGCGGTCTGCCTCACCGTAGCCTTCTCATCTAAAATATAATTGGCTATTTGCACAACCCGCTTTTCTATATAGTCCTTCAACGTAGCAACCCCCCTAATCATAGTGTCTTAATCTATAATATGAGGGGCTGGATGGTTTTAGAATTAATTATTGTTAAAATTCTGTTTAAAATTCAACTATTTAATTATTTTTTGGCAAATATAACTGTGGATCCACTAGTTTTGTATCATTTATGACTTGAAAATGTAATAGAGGCCCTTCCTCTGTTTTAGTTATGGATGTTTTTCCAACAGCACTTATTACTTGGCCCTTTTCCACAAAATCTCCAACGGATACCATTGCCCCTGTGGAAAGATTACTATATCTTGTCAATAAGTTTTCATCATGTTGGACAGTTATAACTATTCCCATAAGTCTATCAGTAATTACCTCAATTACCTCACCATCTAATACAGTTCTCACTGGAGTTCCCTCCTTAGCATGTATATCTAATCCCTTATGGGTCCTCCACTGATTCAATGTAGCATGGAATACTAATTTATCCGCAGAATAGGGTAGTCCAATTTCTCCCTCTACAGGCATTATCATATTATGTACGACTGCAGTATTTGAGCTTGGTTCTGCCTTATTATCCTGAGGCTTATCATCCTCATTATCCATGCTTACATTTTCGTTTATTTTTTTCTCTTCAATCTTCAGCTCATTTGTCGGTTCCTTAGTTTCATTACCCATAACTACCTGGTCAGGATCTTCTATATCCTCAGTATTTTCTTCAACTAAGGTCACATCAGGACGTCTATAATCATCCTCTTCATCTCTCCAATTCTCCTCAGTCAAATACTGATTATCTGGTTCCTGTGTAGTTACCCAAAATGCGGTTACTCCAACAATACAGACACAAAGTAGTAAAACTATATAGAAACCTTGTCTGTCTAAAAATGCATAAATTCCTTTTTTTCCTCTTTTATCATTTCTCTTGTCATTATTATTTTCTAAGGGCATAGTTCCCACCTCCACCTGTAATTATGTCCACCATTTCACATGTTATACAGGTTTTGGATAATATTTTATTCTCGATAACTTTTTATTTTACTTAAGGTCACGCCCTGATAATAGTGACTTAGTATATCCTCAAATTTACTACCCTGTTTAGCCATACCGTTTGCCCCCCATTGGCTCATACCTACACCGTGACCGTAGCCCCTGGTTGTAAACTCCAAAGTATTACCCTTTACATCTACGTTAAAATCCCCAGATCTCAATTCAAACATCCTTCTAATTTGACTACCACTAAATATTTGATCACCTATTTGGATTTCTTTTATTGTACCACCCTGAGTCCTAGACATAATTTTTATTTGAGACTGTAGATTTCTTTCTTTTATTTTAATAGCTTTATTTTCATCCTTTAGTTTACTTATAAATTCCTTTACAGATACCTCTTTACTATCTACAAGCACCGGAGACCCTTGTTCATATGGACTTGATACACTTCTTAAATAGGGTACGGCCGATGCAAATACATCCTCTGAATTTTCAGTAGCACCACCACTTGTTGAATGATATAGGGGTTCTATGGGTTTCATATCATAGGTCATAACAACCCCAGTTGTAGAGCTAACTGCCTCCTCTATTTTTTTCCAATAATCCTCCATCCACTTCTGGCCATGTCTTTTAAGAATTTCCTCATCTGATAGCCATTCCTGGCAATGGGTATGGCTAGTACATAGTACTGCCCCAGGGTGCTCAGGATGTCCATTATTCCCATGATTAACATATCGCCATAGGGCAAATGTCCTTGCGGCTATAGCCTGGGCCTTTAATGCCTCTAATTCGAAGGCTGCGGGCATTTCTGCTGCTACTACATTAGTAATGTAATCCTCTAGATACATATTCATAATTTCTTTGGTCTCATGATTATATACAGTTACTCTTAGATCAGATTCAATTACGTCCCGTTGCCCTCCAGTTTGCCGAGGTAGGATATTAAGATCACAGCTTGTTAATATTATAAATGGTATTAATATTACAACAACAACAAACCCTAAAATACCTAAAAAAATACCCCTCATTTGTGACAACCACCTTTACGTTTTTTTGTCCTGCCATTAATCTTTTGGATTAATGATAAAACTTAACAAAATCTACCTTGCGACTTCTTAAGGTAGATTTTGTTTTAATAAAGATATATGTCCACATTTAGGGATTTAGAACTTCATAGTATTAATCTTCTTTTCGATAAATATTAGCACCTAATGCCTTTAATTTACTTTCAATATTTACGTAACCTCTATCTATATGGTATACCTCTGAAATCTCGGTAATCCCGTCAGAAATAATACCGCATAATATTAATGCCGCACCTGCTCTTAAATCCGTAGCCTTTACTGGAGCTCCGTTTAGGCTTTTCTTTCCTTCAATAATAGCACTTCTTCCTTCAATCTTTATATCCGCACCCATTCTTTTTAGTTCACTTACATGCATGTATCGGTTTTCAAATACGGTCTCTATCATTACGCTAGTACCCTCTGCAACACTTAGCAGTGCCATAAACTGGGCCTGCATATCGGTTGGGAATCCTGGGTATGGCAAAGTTTTAATATCAACAGCCTTAGGTCTACCATTAGCAATTACCCTCACGGACTTTTCCTGTTCAATTACTTCTACTCCACTTTCCCTGAGTTTGGCTATCATAGGCTTTAAATGGTCCATTATAACGTTATCGACCGTAACATCTCCCCCAGAAATTGCAGCTGCCACCATATAGGTCCCCGCCTCAATTCTGTCAGGAATAACACTATGCAATGCTCCCTTAAGCTGTTCCACTCCTATAATACGTATAGTATCAGTACCAGCACCTTCTATTTTAGCTCCCATCTTTATTAGAAAGTTAGCTAAATCAGTTATTTCTGGCTCTTCTGCAGCATTTTCTATAATTGTTTCGCCCTCAGCCATAACCGCAGCCATTATAATATTTTCAGTTGCACCAACGCTTGGAAAATCTAAATAAATAGTAGTTCCGATTAGTTTTTCAGCCTTGGCTTCTACGAAACCATGGCCAATTGTTATTTTAGCTCCTAATGCTTTAAATCCCTTTAAGTGCAAATCAATTGGTCTTGTTCCTATGGCGCAACCACCAGGCATGGATATTCTAGCTTCACCGGTTCTTGCCAATAGTGGCCCCATTACTAAAAATGATGCTCTCATCTTCCTCACTAGGTCGTAAGGAGCTTCAAAATTATCGATATTTAATGCGTTTATTTCAATTCTATCCCGATCTAATCTCTTAACATCTGC
>Ga0194137_10001913_pt1 | contig 12537 bp, 7 predicted proteins | sample TARM_MetaG_T3_14_FD_134025 | JGI IMG/M metagenome (GOLD analysis project Ga0194137, IMG submission 134025) | Freshwater microbial communities from Pennsylvania, USA, analyzing microbe dynamics in response to fracking - TARM_MetaG_T3_14 (version 2) | ecosystem: Environmental > Aquatic >...
CAAAGAAGGTGTCTTTATTCTGGAAGGTAAGAGGCTTATTGAGGCTGCGTTAGCAGGAGGAGCAGATTTTAACCAGGTCTTTCTCACTCCTGCTTTTTTTAAATCAGCTGAGAATGATAACTTGCTGGCTGATTTAAAATTAAAGGCAGAGTTTGTCTATCTGGAAGAAAAGCTTTTAAAGGAAACTGCTTCAACAGTTAATCCCCAGGGGATTTTAGCTGTAGTCAGTGAGTCTGTGTTTAGTGGAGACGATTTTTACAGCCAGGCTGATAAAATTCTGCTGCTGGACAGAATTCAGGATCCCGGCAATATGGGAACAATGATCAGGACAGCAGTTGCTGCAGGTTTTGACGGAATTATTGCTCTTAAGGGATCTGTTGATATTTACAATCAAAAAGTTATTAGAGCAACAATGGGTGGAATTTTTTCTATCCCAATCCGGCAGAAATTGAGTCAAAAGGAATTCCTGGCAGAACTTGAGGCTGAAGCAGCTGACTATGAACTGCTGGCTGCAGATATTGAGGCAGAAGAATATCATTTTGAGCACCAGTATCAGGATAAATTAATTTTGATGATCGGCAATGAGGCCAATGGTCTGGATCAGAATTTGCTGGCAAAAGCTACTGCAAAGATCAAAATACCACTGGCTGGAGAAATTGAGTCATTAAACGCCGCAGTTGCAGCTTCAGTTATTTCTTTTGAAATACTATCTCAGAGCTTAAAAAAAGATAGTTGAGCTGATTTTCTTTCTGTGGTATAATCATAAAAGAATTAAATAAATAAAGGCTGAGAAGGAGAGAGTAGCTAAAAAAGATTTTTAAAGAGATTAACTGCAGCTGCTGAAAGCAGTTAAATTATCTACTTTAGTGAAGTTCACTCTGGAGCTGAGGGCTGAATAAATTAAGTAGGCTTTTCCGGAAGCTAATTGCTTTCGTTAACAAATAAAGTGATTCCACCATTTGGTGGGATAATCAGGGTGGTAACACGGTATCTCGTCCCTTTAGGGCGGGATTTTTTGTTTTTAGAGAGTAAAAATTATTTTTACATAAATAAATATGGAGGTGTTAGTTTTGGATCTACTAGATGATCTAAAAAAGATTGAAAAAGAAGCAGAAGCAGAATTAAAAGAGGTTGCAAGTCTTGATCAGTTAGAGGAAATGAGAATTAAGTACTTAGGTAAAAAGGGAGCGATTCAGTCAGTTTTTTCAAAAATGGGAAAAATTGATGCTGATCAGCGCCCGGTTGTAGGAAAAGAAGCTAATATTTTAAAGGGTAAAATTGAAAGCTGGCTTGGTGAGCACAAGGAAAGACTGGAAAAAGAAGCTGCCAAAAAGCGCTTTCAGGCTGAAAAAATTGATGTCAGTCTGCCGGGGTCAAAAGTTGAAGCAGGACGCTCTCACCCTCTTTCTCTGGTGACTAAAGAACTGGAAGATATCTTTATTGGTCTGGGCTTTGATATTGCAGAAGGACCGGAGGTAGAAAGTGAATATTACAACTTTGAAGCTTTAAATATTCCGGCCCATCATCCGGCTCGTGACCTGCAGGATACCCTGTATATCGATGACCACTATTTACTGAGAACTCACACTTCTCCAGTCCAGGTCAGAACCATGGAAGCTGAGGAGCCGCCGGTGAGAATTATTGCCCCCGGTAGAGTCTACCGCTCTGATGAACTAGATGCATCTCACTCCCCGATTTTTCATCAGACAGAGGGACTGGTAATTGATAAGGATATTTCTTTTAGTGATTTAAAGGGGACAATCGAATTAATTGTAGAAGCCTTATTTGGCAAGGACCGTGATGTAAGGTTCCGCCCCAGCTATTTCCCTTTCACTGAACCGAGTGCAGAGGTAGATGTTTCCTGTATTGTCTGTGGTGGAGAAGGATGTCCCTTATGTTCCAGAACAGGCTGGCTGGAGATTATGGGTGCCGGGATGGTTCACCCTAATGTGCTCGAAATGTCAGGTTATGACAGTGATGTTTACAGCGGCTTTGCCTTTGGTGTTGGTCTGGATCGTCTTGCCTTATTAAAATATGGAATTGATGATATCAGAGTTCTGTATGAAAACGATAAGCGCTTTTTACATCAGTTTTAAATAAGAGAAAATTAATTTAGTTTTTTGATTTAAGTTAATTAAAAAGAAATATATACGGCAACTTTTTAGATAAAATAAAGACTGATCAAAAGAAAGGATGATAAATTTGCAGATATCATATAACTGGTTAAAAAAATATATTGATATAAATTTTACTCCGGAAGACCTTTCAGAAAAGCTGACAATGGCCGGACTGGAAGTTGAAGGAGTAGAGTACTTAGGAGAAGGTTTAGAAGATATTGTTATTGCAAAAATTGAAGAGATCAAAGAACATCCTGATGCAGATAAACTTGTGATCTGTATGGTAAAAACCGCAGCAGATGAGGAGCTGATTCCGGTTGTGACAGGAGCTCCCAATGTGGAAGCAGGTCAGCTTGTTCCTTTTGCGGCAGTAGGAACAACTCTTCCCAATGGGATGAAGATTGAAGAAGTTGAGCTTAGAGGTCAGCTGTCTCAGGGAATGATCTGTTCTAAAGATGAGCTGGGACTGCAGGAAGAAAGAGCTGCAGGGATTATGGTTTTAGCTGATGATGCTCCTTTAGGCGGCAGTTTCCTTAAATATAAGCGGCTGGATGATTATGTATTCAAACTTGATCTAACACCCAATTATGCTCGCTGTCTGGGAATGATGGGGGTAGCACGCGAAATAAAATCTTTATATGCTCAGGAAAAAAATCTAATCACACCTCCTATCTCTTTTGAGGAAGCAGAGGAGCTGGGCGAAATTAATGATTATGTTGAGGTGGAGATTGAAGATCCTGATTTATGTCCCCGCTACACCGCTCGACTGGTTAAAAATGTTAAGGTCAAAGAGTCCCCGGAGTGGATTCAACGCCGACTTAAGGCAGCTGGAATTAGACCGATCAATAATGTAGTTGATATTTCTAACTTTGTTTTGATGGAATACAATCAGCCCCTACACACCTTTGATTTTAATAAAATTAAAGATGGCAAAATTGTTGTGCGCAGGGCAGAAGCTGAAGAAAAGATGCTCACCCTGGATGAGGAAGAAAGAGTTTTAGATGATGAGATGCTCGTAATTTCTGATCCAGAAAAAGCAGTGGCTGTTGGTGGTGTTATGGGTGGTGCCAATACTGAGGTTACAGAAGAAACTACCGATGTTTTAATAGAATCTGCCTACTTTAACCCGGTCAGCATCCGAAAAACTGCGAAAAAATTAGGAATGCACTCTGATTCTTCCCACCGTTTTGAAAGAGGGGTGGATATAGAAAAGGTAATTGAGGCCAATAATCGTGCCTGTCAGATGCTGGCAAAGTGTGATGGAGCTAAAGTAGTACCCGGTGTGATCGATAATTATCCGTTAAAATATGAGCCAGCAGTAATTACTCTAACAACAGATCGCATTAATGAACTTTTAGGGATCGAGCTGGAAGCTGAAGAGGTTCAGGAAAGTCTGGAGCGCCTCGGTTTTGAAGTTAAAGCTGTTGCTGAAGCAGGAGAATTTGAGGTTACAGTCCCTTCCTTTAGAACTGATGTGGAGCAGGCTGCTGATTTAGTAGAAGAGATTGCAAGAGTTTACGGTTACAATAAAATTCCTTCTACCAGACCTATTTCCAAACAGCGCGGTAAGAGAAGCCCACAGCAGAAATTTGAAGCCCGGGTAAAAGAGCTGCTGCAGGCAGGAGGACTGGATGAAGTAATAACCTACAGTCTTCAGGATAAAAAGAGCTATCAGGATTTAAATTTAACTAAATTTGAGGATTATGCTAAATTTGTCAGTATTAAAAATCCGCTGAGTGAGGCTTTTGGAATTTTAAGAACTACATTGATACCGGGAATAGTCGATGTTTTATCTTCCAATGCCCGCCGCCAGGGTTCAGAAATGGCTGTTTTTGAAACAGGAACAGTTTTTAGAAATAAAGGTGGCAGTAACCGTCCTGAGGAGCTCAACATGCTGGGTGGTGGAATTTTCGGTCAGAATTCAGATTTATGGCAGCAGGGTGCACCAAATTTCTTTGAGCTAAAAGGTGTGCTGGAGATGCTTTTTGAAAGAATTCAGCTGGATAAAGTCAGCTTTATTCCCGATAATGACAATAGAGATTTTCTTCACCCCGGACGCAGAGCTGAGATTAAATATGATGAGACTCAGACCTTTGGTTTTATAGGTGAAATTCATCCGGAACTTGCTGATCAGAACAATCTGCCGGCAGGAGCGACAATTTTTGAGCTGGATCTGGACTTTATATTTGAAAAAACAGCAGAAAAAAGTTATAATTATCAAAAATTGGTCAAATATCCTGTGCTGGCTAGAGACTTAGCGATAGTTATGGCTGAGGAGATAGCTGTTGGAGATATTCACCAGGCAATTAAAGCTCAGGGTGGAGAGATACTAAAAGGTCTGGAGCTCTTTGATATTTATCAGGGAGATCAGATTAAAGACGGTTATAAGAGTGCTGCTTTTGAACTTAAGTTCCAGGCAGACGATAGAACTTTAACCGATCAGGAAGTAAATGAGCGTTTTAATCAGATAGTAAAACATCTCAAAAAAGAATATTCTGCAGAAATTAGAGGAAATTAAGATTTCAGGCAGGAATTTCGTCTTTTGTAATGAATATAATAAAGTAGACTACTAAAGCTGGAGATGTTGCCAATGATTAAGGATAAAAATCAAGATAAGAAAAAATTCAAACTAAATATTCTGGGAGATCAGTTTACTGTGACCGGAGAGTTCAGTGAAGAATATATTAATAAACTGGCAGACCATGTTGAAAAAACCGGCAGGGAGATTAAAAATGCCTATCCTAAATTACCTTTTAGGCGTTTATCTCACCTGACGATGATTAATCTGGCAGACGAATATTTCAAACTGCGCAGTCAGTGTATTGATCTGAGCAAAGAAAAAGAAAGGCTAAAAGAAGCCAATCAGAGTTTACATCAGGAACTAAAAAAACTGCGGCAGGAGAATGAGGAATTAAATACTCTACTCGAGGAGGTAGAATAATTGGATATCATTAACTTCCTCGATATCATTATTTTAGTAATTTTTCTCTTTTTCGCCTATAATGGTTTTAGAAGAGGATTTATAGACCAAACCAGTACTATACTTGGACTGCTGGCTGCTTTATTTGTAGCAGTCAGACAGTATGAGTATTTTACCCAGTTTTTAGAACCACATTTAGATCTTTCAAGTTCTCTGCTGCAGTTTATTTCTTTTGCGGTAATTTTCATTGTTGTAAATATAGTTATTCATGTGCTGGGGATTACCTTAAAAAAAATTGTAGACGCTATTTTTCTGCAGCCGGTTGATCATGCTTTAGGTTTTTTACTCGGTCTGGTAAAAGCCGGGATCATTGTCTATTTATTGATTTTGATTATGGCACAGATTCCCTATGCAAAAATTAATGAGGTTTTAGAAGAATCATTTCTGGCAAAAAGAATTATAGAAGCATCACCCTTAATACAATCAAAGATTGAAGAAATTTTTCGGCCATGAAATTTTCATGGCCTTTTAGCGTTTTAATTGAATTTTTCAGGAAGAGAGGAAAGAGGTGTTTGGATGCAGGAAATGAGTAATAAAGAAATTGCAAAAATTCTGGCAGAATTTGCTGATTTAATGGCAATTAAGGGAGAAAATGATTTTAAAATTAGAGCCTATACCAATGCTGCCAGGAAGATTGAATCCTATTCAGATAATATTCAAAAGCTGGCAGCAGAGGACAAATTAAAGGATATTAAAGGAATTGGAAGTGGGATTGCAGAGTCGATCAATGAGCTGCTTGAAAATGATCTGATCGAAGAAATGGAAGCAATTAAAGCCGAGCTGCCGCCTGGAGTTATTGAGATGACAGATATTCAGGGTCTGGGGCCCAAAACAGCCCACCGCTTCTACTATGAGTTAGAAATTGAAGATTTAACTGGACTGGAGGAAGCTTTAAAGGCAGGAAAGGTACAGAAACTTAAAGGTTTTGGTAAAAAATCAGAAGAGAAATTATTAAAGGCCTTAAAAAATCACGAAAAATATGTTGATAAAATTATCCTGGCTAAGGCCATTAAAACAGCCAGGGAAATCATAGAGACAATAAAAACTGAAGTTGAGCCGGAGCTTGTCGAAGAAATTGAAATCTGCGGCAGCAGCCGGAGGGCAAAGGAACTGACCGGTGACCTTGATATCTTAATCGCCACTTCAAGTCCGAAAGAACTTTCAAAAATAATTAAAAATCTGGATTTTAGTGCTGAGGTAATTGGTGCCGGAGATACCAAAGTCAGCATCAGAACTGATCAGGGTGTACAGACCGACTTCAGACTTGTCAGCAGTGAGGAGTTTCCATCTGCACTCCACTATTTTACAGGTTCTCAGGCCCACAATGTGCGGATGAGGCAGCTGGCAAAAGATCATAATTTAAAACTGAGTGAGTACGGGCTTTTTAAAGAAGACGGCAGCAAAGAGAAAATTGAATCTGAGGCGGATATTTTCAAAATTCTGGGACTGGATTATATAATTCCTGAGCTGAGAGAAGATCAGGGTGAGATCGAGGCTGCTCAAAAGGGAGAACTGCCTCAAAGTATTCAATTAGAGGATATAAAAGGTGACCTCCATCTTCATTCCCGCTACAGTGATGGTGCTTTTTCGATCAAAGAAATGGCAGAGGCAGCTAAAGAGCGGGGTTATCAGTATATTGCGGTGACAGACCATTCTCAATCCCTGACAGTGGCCAGCGGAATGTCCACTGCAGAGTTAAAAGAGCAGCTGAAGGAGATTGATGAGCTGAATCAGGAAATAAAGGATTTTAGAATTTTTAAGGGTGTAGAGGTTGATATTCTTAAAAATGGAGAGCTTGATTTTGAAGATGAGCTGCTGGATCAACTGGATTTTGTGATTGCTTCAGTTCACAGCTACTTTAATCTTGAAGAGGAAGAGATGACTGAGCGAATAATTAAGGCTGTAGAAAATCCCCATGTTAATTTAATTGGTCATCCAAGGGGCAGAATGCTGGGAGGCAGAGAGGCCTATGCAGTTGATTTAGAAAAAGTAATTGAGGCTGCAGCAGCCAGCAGTACTGCGCTGGAGATTAATGCCTCACCGCAGAGGCTGGACCTTGATGCAGAATGGGCCCGCAAAGTTAAAAAGGCCGGCGGCAAAATTTCAATCAACACTGATGCCCACCACTATAAGGAATATAGTGATATGGAGCTTGGAGTTGCAACTGCCCGCCGGGGCTGGCTGGAAAAAGAAGATGTAATCAATACATTTTCTGCAGCTGAGCTGCTTGAGTTTTTTAAGCAAAAAAAGAAAAATACCTGAGCTGAAAATCATTCAGCTGCTCAGGTTTAAATAAGATTTATAAAAATTAATTCCGGAGGTATTTAAGTTGAAAGAACACAGTCTGGAAGTACTTGAATATAATAAAATAATTAAGATGACCGCTGAGAGATCAGCAACAAAAATTGGGAAAGAAATTGTAGAGAATTTAAAACCTGTCAATAACAGTGATTATATTAAGGAAAGACTGGCAGAAGTAACTGCCTTGAAGTCAATGATCGCTGAATTTTCTACTCCTCCTTTTGGTGGAGTGCGTGACATCAGACAGGACTTAAAAAAAGCTGCTAAGGGGTCTGTGCTGTCCACAGACGCGATCAGCAGAGTTAGAAGCACCCTCAGAGGGGTTTCCGAACTGCAGCGCTATTTAGACAGCATTCAGTCAGATCTTGACCCGCGGATAATTGAAAGGGAATATCAGGTCATTTATGATTTATGTGCAGACTTACAGAGCAGACCGGCTCTGGCCCGGGAAATTGACCGCTGTATCAATGAATATGGCGAAGTTGCAGATGATGCCAGTGCCAAATTAAAATCTCTGCGTTCAAAAATTGATTCAATTGAAAATTCAATCCGCGATAAACTTGACTCAATCATTAAAAGTAAACACTATCAGGATATGCTGCAGGAAAATATTGTGACCCGGCGAGAAAACCGCTATGTTGTCCCTGTTAAACAGGAGCAGCGGAATAACTTTGATGGAATTGTTCACGGCCAGTCGGCAAGTGGTTTAACTCTCTTTATGGAGCCGATGGCAGTGGTCCGTTTAAATAATGAGTTGAGGGAGGTCAGAGCCAAAGAAACAGCAGAGATTCAGCGTATTCTGCAGATGCTCAGTTCCAAAATCGCTCAGGATGAGGAAATTATCAAAAGAGACTTAATGATTTTAAGCAGGCTGGACAGTATTACTGCAGCTGCAAAATTCAGTCTTGATTATGAGTGTAATGCCCCGGAAATTAACGAAAAAGGGGTTATAGAGCTTAACCAGGCCCGGCACCCACTTTTAAAAGAAGAGCCGGTACCGATTGACCTCAAACTTGGGGATGATATTGCCACTCTGGTAATTACGGGACCCAATACCGGTGGTAAAACAGTTGCTTTAAAAACTGTTGGCCTTTTAACTCTAATGACTCAGACAGGTCTCCATATTCCAGCTGCAGCTAATTCTACTGTGGCTGTCTTTAAAAAGATCTTCGCAGATATCGGGGATGAACAGAGCATTGAACAGAGCTTAAGTACATTTTCTTCTCATATGCACAGGATCAGAGAGTTTCTGGCAGAATCAGATGATTCAACTCTGGTTTTAATGGATGAGCTTGGAGTTGGTACTGATCCGGAAGAAGGAGCAGCACTTGGTATTTCTATTTTGGAAAAACTCCAGCAAAAAAATGCAATTACCATTGCCACTACCCACTACAGTCAGCTGAAAAGCTATGCCTATACAACTGACCGGGTAGAAAATGCTTCGGTTGAATTCGATCTTGAAACTTTAAAACCAACCTATAAATTGATCATGGGTGTCCCCGGGGGCTCCAATGCCTTTGAGATTGCCCTCAGACTTGGTATTCCGCAGGAGATAATCGATCGTGCCCGAACACTTTTAAGTGAAGAAGAAATAAAAGTTGAGGATATTATCAATGAATTAAATCAGGAGCGCAACCGCTACCAGAAACTGCGGCAGGAAATGGAAGAATACCGCAATCACGAAAAAGAGCTGAAAGAAAAATACGAAAAGATGATCGAAGAACAGCAGGAAAAACACGATAAAGAGATGAAGGCTGCCCGCGAAGAAGCGGAAGCAATTGTCGAAGAAACTAAAAAAGAGGCCAGACGGATAATTTCTGATCTGAAGCAGAAGGATTATAACCAGCGCTCGGAGGTTGACCGGGCTCAGACATCTGCCAACCAGGAATTAAAAGAATTAAGTCAGATTTTAGAAACAGAAAATGAAAAAGAAAGAGAAAAGGTATCTGCAGCAGATTTTGAAGTTGGTGATCAGGTTAGAGTCCGCAGCATTGGCCGTAAGGGAGAAATTACTGCCCTTGATCAGGATAAGAAGGAAGCTCAGATTCAGGCAGGAATTATGCAGGTTACTGCTTCCCTGGCCGATCTGGTTAAGGTGGATATTCCTGAGGATAACGAAGAAAAACAACTTAAAAATTATAGAGTGCAGAAATCTCAGCATGTTTCTCCCAAACTAGATCTCAGAGGCGAAAGGTATGAAGCTGCCCAGTATAAGGTAGATAAATACCTTGATGATGCATTCCTGGCCGGCTTAAATGAGGTAGAAATAGTCCACGGCAAAGGAACCGGTGCCCTGCGTCAGGCAGTAGAAGAGGTGCTGGAAAAGAACTCTCATGTTGAAGATTACCGTCTCGGCAGACAAAAAGAGGGCGGTATGGGAGTAACAATTGTCAAAATTAAATAAAGTTATTTAGTTTAAACTTAAATTTAAAATTGGGCTTAATAACTAGAAAAAAGGGATTTCTCCTGATTAGAGGAGAAATCCCTTTTTACATTTATATTATTATCTTTTCTGTACTCCTTAAAGCCAGACTATTAATCATTTCCGAAAATATCAAAGAGGCTTCTAATTGGATTTTCCTCTTCCTCAGAGCCAGAATCTTCTTCTTCCTCTTCATTTGAGCCTGTATCCTGATTTTCAGTGATCGGTGCACTTGCCTGATGCAGATTGCAGTATCGATTTGGTTTAGTTTCATAGCGTGGATTTCCGTTTCTCTGAACCTTTGGAATTCCATATTCATGATCAATCTGCTGTACGGGTTCACCGGTGGAAACTGTATAGGTACCTCTCACCAGTTCATCAGAACTCTTATTTGAATTCTGCTCTCTAAATGATTTTTGAGTAGGTCCAATTCTGATTCCTGAATCAGAAATATAGTGTCTTTCTTCAACCTGGTCGGAAGGGCAATTTTCAGTTGCCAGCAGACCACTTGCAGTATCTACACTGACAGTCTCAACAGGACCGTGCAGTGTTTCTTTTTCAGTCGGCTCGGTTCCTCTTTTATAGGGTAGAACATCAATTCTTGGTGAATATTCATTAGCTAAAAGACCTGTATAGGGATCAACATCTACTTCAATTATATTTTCAGGCATCTGAAAATTAACTACCGGCATATCTTTAACCGCTTCCCGCATATAATCTCCCCAGATCTGAGCAGCCTCACCACTACCGACAGTTTTGACATCATATTCCATAGAGCGCCTTGTATCCTCACCAATCCAGACACTGGTAGCTATCTGAGAAGTGTAGCCAACAAACCAGGCATCAGTATAATCATTGGTTGTACCTGTTTTACCTGCCACATCTCTGTCCATTTGTGCTCTGCGGCCGGTTCCGTTATCTACAACACTTTTCAGCATCGAATTAATTAAATAACTGTCTTCCTGTGACATTACCATTTTACTTTTAGGCTGTGCTTCGTAAATCAATTTATTATGTTTATCATATACTTTTGTGATTGCATGGGGTTCAGTATAAATTCCCTCATTGGCAAAAGTACTGTAGGCAGAAGCCATTTCAATTGGGGTAACCCCCCGGTTTAAACCACCCAGCGCCAGTGAATAATGATCAGCAAGGCCGTCACTATCTGTAAAGGTGGAAATTCCCAGCTTTTCTGTAAAGTCAATAACACTTTTGACTCCTACATCTTTAATTAATTTTACAGCCGCAACATTAACTGAATTAGTTAAGGCCGTGTTGAGATTAATAAAGCCTCGGTAGCGGTCACCATAATTTCGGGGCCAGATACTTAAATCATTACCCTTACCGCTTTCGGAAGCCAGCATAGGTAAATCATTGATTACAGTTCCGGTTGTATAGTCTCCTTCAATCAGGGCTGTGGAATAAACAAAGGGTTTAAAGGCAGAACCCGGCTGACGAACAGCCTGATAGGCTCGGTTAAATTGGTCGGTTCCACGACCACCAATCATTGCCCTAATGGCACCATTATTTACATCCAGACTGACCAGAGATAATTGGGGCTGTAAATTTTCACTCTGACTGTTCTGAAACGAAGGGATAAAGCCATTTTCAATTTTGTTATTAACAGTTTTTTCTGCCAGCTCCTGCATTTCGGGATCCAGGGTTGTATGTACTTTTAACCCACCGCTGTAAACCATAGAGGCTCCAAAACGCTCAATTAACTGATCTCTGACATATAAAATGAAGTAATGGGCTCGATATTCATTCTCACTTTCTTCAACTGTATCCAGATTTAATTCTGCATTTTTTGCCTGATCTCTTTCAGCTTTAGTAATATAATCAAGCTCATACATTCGGTCTAATACAACATTTCTTCTCTTAATAGCTAGTTCCGGGTTTCTTAAAGGAGAATAATTATTTGGTGACTGTGGTAAACCAGCAATCAGCGCTGATTCAGCCAGAGTTAATTCATCTACACTTTTACCAAAATACTGGAGAGAAGCTGTTTCAACTCCATAAGCACTGTGGCCTAAAAATATTTCATTTAAATACATTTCTAAAATTTCGGATTTGGTGTACAGTCTTTCAAACTGAATCGCCAGATATGCTTCCTGAATTTTACGCAGATAGTTTTTATCCAGGGTTAAAAAAGCATTCCTTGCCAGCTGCTGGGTAATTGTACTTGCACCCTGATCCAGCAGGTCACCCTTCATTATATTATTAACCATTGCCCGTCCGATACCCCAAAAATCAATACCGTGATGAACATAAAATTTAGTATCCTCAATTGCTATAATTGCATTTTTCAAATCTTCCGGCATTCTTTCCAGGGGAACATAAACTCTGTTTTCCTTAAATAATTTTTTTAAAAGCTCACCTTCTGCATCGTAAATTAAAGTTGCTTCGCTTGAACCTTTATAACCACTAATATCAGGAGTGTCCTGAATAATCCAGGTGACAGCACCCAAGATAGCGCCTGTTCCCAGGGCAAAAATTAATAAAAAAGATATTAAAAAGATTGCCTTAGTTTTTTTCTTCATTAGTTAACCTCCCGTCAATAAAATATTATAACATAAAACAGCTGTTTATGGTAGCCCTTGTTAGTAATTAATCTATCTGTTATAATTAAATGACAAAGGATACAGGAGGTGAAGTACCTGTTGCCTGAAATATGGTACAGGTGTTTTTTATGGAAATTAATGAACAGTTAAAGATAC
>Ga0194137_10001917_pt1 | contig 12518 bp, 6 predicted proteins | sample TARM_MetaG_T3_14_FD_134025 | JGI IMG/M metagenome (GOLD analysis project Ga0194137, IMG submission 134025) | Freshwater microbial communities from Pennsylvania, USA, analyzing microbe dynamics in response to fracking - TARM_MetaG_T3_14 (version 2) | ecosystem: Environmental > Aquatic >...
AGGGCTCTTTCATCTGGCGGGTTTTGTTGGAGTTCGGCATTTATGCCGCCCCACCGAGTGCCAAAAACTGCCTGAAGGCAGGACTCCAACAGGGATTTCGCTCCACCCGAAGCCAGATGAAAGCGCCCCGGGGCTCTTGGGTGTCATCTGGCGGTTTTTGTTGGAGTTCGGCATCTTGAGGGGCGTCACCCGCGAAGCCCCTTGATGCCGCCCCACCGAGTGCTGAAAACTGCCTGAACAGCCGTCGCTCTCCGAGCTATGGCCGTCCAGAGGCAGGACTCCAACAGGGATTACGCTCTCCACCCGAAGGCAGATGAAAGAGTTCTGCCCGCGCCCCAAATGGGCTCCACAGGTAGCTTGACAAGACCTAAGCGCCCTTTACTCTGCCGAATTCACTTTTAAACCCAGCAACACTTAAAAGCGGGCCTAGCCTGCTTTTTTTATTTTCAGCACCCAATGAGCCACGAGATACTATCAGTCTTAGAATACATGGAAAAAGAGAAGGGGATCAGTCGTCCGGACATGATCGAAGCCATCTCTGGCGCCATCGCGAGCGCCGCCCAGAAGGGCGTGAGCGCGGGGCAGGAAATCCGTGTCGAGATCAATCCGAAGACCGGCGCCCTCAAGGCCTGGAGTCTCTTGCAAGTCGTGGACTCCGTGAGCGACGCCTCCCTCGAGATCCACGTCGAAAAGGCACGCCAGCTCAAACCGGACGCCCAGATCGGCGAGACCATCGAAAAGGAAGTCGATCCCGCCTACCTCGGGCGCATCGCGGCGCAGACCGCCCGCCAGGCGATCATGCAGCGCATCCGCCAGTTTGAGAAGGATCGCATCTACGACGATTACAAAGACACCGTCGGCGACATCGTGACCGGCACCGTGCGCCGCCGCGAGCGTGGCGACCTGATCGTCGATCTGGGCAAGGCCGAGGCGATCCTGCCCCCGCGTGAACGCGTCCCCGGCGAAGATTACGCCCCCGGCGAAAGCATCCGCTGCCTCCTTCTCAAAATCGAGCAGACCAACCGCGGCCCGGACATCATCCTTTCGCGCTCGAATATCAATTTCGTGCGCCGGCTCTTCGAGCTGGAAGTCACCGAGATCGCCGACGGCACCGTCTCCATCGAGGCGATGGCGCGCGAGCCCGGCTACCGCACGAAGATCGCCGTGAACAGCAACGATCCGAAGGTCGACCCCGTCGGCGCCTGCGTCGGCGCCCGCGGCGCCCGTGTCAAAACCATCGTCCGCGAGCTCGGTGGCGAAAAAATCGACATCATCCGTTACTATTCGGATCCCCTGCAACTTCTCGAAGAAGCCCTCAAGCCGGCCGTTCCCAAGAACATCAAGGTCAACGAGGCCGACCGCCGCATCCACTTCGAGGTGGCCGAAGACGACCTGTCCATCGCGATCGGTCGCCGCGGCTTCAACGCCAAGCTCACTTCCCGCCTCCTCGGCTGGAAGCTCGACATCGGCAAGGAAGAGAAGGAAGCCGTCGGTTTCGAGGAGAAGGTCGCCAAGGCGGTCGAAGGCCTCAACGCCATCGACGGCCTCGATCCGGAACTCGCCTCACGCTTGGTCGCCATCGGCTTTGCCAGCCCCGAAGTTTTCGAAGGCGTCACGTCCGACGACCTGATCGACGCCGGATTCAGCGCCGAAGAAGCCGCCGACGTCCTTTCCAAGGTCGAGGCCTACTTCCAGCAGAACGCCTAAGCGATCGAGCCGTCCGCCCACCCGCAATTAATCAGACTTAAAGTAAAAACTCATTTATGAGTGTTCGTATACACCAACTATCCAAAGACATCGGTATGGAAAACAAGGAGCTCATCGAGCTCTTGAAAAGTCGCGGCTACGAGGTGAAGAGCGCTTCCAGCACGATCGACAATATTTCCGCCGACGCCCTGCGCGAAGAATTCGCAAAGGCTCCCGAGCCCGAGGCGGCGGAGGCCGAAGAATCCCGGCCCGAGGAGCCGGCCGAACCCGCCGCGCCCAAGCCGCCGGAAGGCGCTTTCGTGAAATCCGCCGCCGACATCGAGCGCGAGCGCGAGGAGAAAGCGGCCGCCGCCGAGGCGGAGAAAGCCGCCAAGGCAGCGAAGGACGCACCCAAGCCGGCCGAGCCGCCCAAACCGGACGCTCCCGAGGCACCTAAAGCCTCGGCACCTCCACAGGCTCCCAAGCCACCCGCGCCTTCGGGGCCGCCCAAGACGTCGCCCGTGCCCAAAGCCAGTGCGCCGAAATCTTCTGCGCCGCCCGCGGCGAATCTGCCCAAGGCGACTCCACCGAGCGCGCCTGCCGCGTCGACACAGCCTGCGCCGAGTGCCCCCGCGGCATCGACGCCTCCGTCGACGCCTCCGTCGACGCCCGCAGGGCCACCGAAACCACCGTCACCCGCAGGCCCCCCCAAGCCGCCTGCTGCGGCCAAGCCCGCCGACGCGGAAAAACCCGACGAAACCGAGGTCACCGAAGGTGAAGAGGGTGAAGCACCCTCCGCCGAGGCCGCCGAGGCCAAGAAGATCCACGTCAAGCCGCCGATCGTCGTCCGTGACTTCGCCGGCGAGATAGGGCTCAAACCCTTCAAGCTGATCTCCGAACTGATGGAGATGGGCATCTTCGCTTCGATGAATCAAACCATCGAAGAGAACGTCGCCACCCAACTGGCCGCGCGCCACGGCTACGGGCTGGAGATCCACCACCGCGGCGAACAAGCCGAGCAAGGCGGCCAGGGCAAGCCCAAGGTCGAAAAGCCGGACGACGACGATCCCAAGTTCCTCGAACCCCGTCCTCCGGTCGTATGTATCCTCGGCCACGTTGACCACGGTAAGACCACGCTGCTCGACTGCATCCGCAAGGCCAATGTCGTGGGCGGCGAGGCCGGCGGCATCACGCAGCACATCGGCGCCTACCAGATCGAGCACAACGAACACAAGATTTCGTTCATCGACACCCCGGGGCACGCCGCATTCTCCAAGATGCGCTCGCGCGGCGCCAACGTCACCGACATCTCGATTCTCGTCATCGCGGCCGACGACTCTTTCAAGCCGCAGACCGACGAAGCGCTCAAATTCGCCAAAGAGGCCAACAACGCCATCATCGTGGCGATCAATAAGATCGACGCGAAGGGCGCCAACGTCGAACGCGTGAAGCAGCAGATGCAGGAAAAGGGGATCGCGCCCGAGGACTGGGGCGGCGAAACCATCGCCGTCGAAGTGTCCGCGCTCAACGGCACCAACATCGAGGATCTCCTCGACATGATCCTGCTCCAGGCCGAGGTGCTTGAGCTCAAGGCCAACCCGGGTTGTCCGGCCTCCGGCACGATCATCGAATCGCAGGTCGAGCAAGGCCGCGGGGCCACCGCCACGCTCATCGTCGAGCGCGGCACCTTGAAAAAGGGCGACGCACTGCTCTGTGGCGAAGCCTACTGCCGGGTCAAGACCATGACCGACGCCGACGGCAAGGTGCTCAAGTCCGCGCCGCCCGCGACGCCGGTCAAAGTCACCGGGTGGTCGGACGTGCCGGCTTCCGGCATCAAGTTTACGACCGAGAAGAACGAAAAGACCGCCAAGCGCGCCGCCGAGGAGAACATGCAAGTGCGCAAGCTCCACGACGCCGCACGAGCCACTGAGAAAAGCAATGAAGGTGGCGCCGCCACCGTCGAAGATCTCTTTGCCGCGATCGAGAACCAGCAGAAGAAGTGCCTGCGCGTCATCGTCAAGTCCGACGTGCACGGCTCGACCGAAGCCCTCGTCCAGGCGCTCGGGGAAATCGACAGCGACAAGGTCGATCTCGACGTCATCAGCAAGGGCGTCGGCCACGTCACGAAGAACGACGTCACCCTCGCCAGCGCGGGCGGAGCCACCATCGTCGGCTTCAATGTGAAACTCGACAACGGCGTGCAAAGCCTCGCCAAGCACCACGACGTCCGCATCGTCCAGCACGAGATCATCTACGAACTCATCGACCGGGTCGAAGAGTGCATGGCCGAACTGCTCGAGGCCGAATACACCGAGAAGAAGCTCGGTGCCGCCGAGATCCGCCAGGTCTTCTCCGTCGGCAAGGGGCGCAACGTCGCCGGTTGCATGGTGACCGAAGGCGCCATCCAGCGCAATTGCATCGCCCGCCTCATGCGCGGCGGCGAGCTCGTCCACGAAAGCAAGATCGACACGCTCAAACGCTTCAAGGACGACGTGAAGGAAGTCCGCGCCGGCTACGAGTGCGGGATCAACGTCGCGGGCTGGAACGACTACCAGGAGGGCGACACCATCGAGTGCTTCGCCGTCGAAGAGCAGCGCCCGTCTTTGTAAGTTTAACCGGCCTCGTGGCGTGCTCGCTTGCGAGCGCCTGCGGAGCTTTTTCGCCGGTTCCGGCCCTCGCAAGCGAGCACGCCACGCTTCAACACCCACCATGTCACAACGCATCACACGCATCAACGAGCTGCTCCGCCGCGAAGTCAGCGAGCAAATGCGCCGCCACTACCGCGCCGACGCGGCGGCGATCACGATCAGCGAGGTCGATTGCTCTGCGGATTTGCGCAACGCGCGCATCTACTACTCCGTGCTGGGCGACGACGCGGACATCGCCGAGAGCAGGAAGCTCTTCCGCAAGATCGGCAAAGACCTCCGCCAGCGCGTGAGCAAGCAGGTCATCCTGAAGTATTTCCCTCGCTTCGATTACATCTACGATCCCTCGCTCGAACGCGGCGCGGGGATCAACGAAATCCTCGACCAACTCGACCAGGACAATGACGGACGATAAATTTTATCCGGAAGAGAGCCCGCGCTTTGCGCAGGCCATCGAATCCCTCAAAGGGCGCAAGGTGGCCGTGCTCGGGCACCAGCGCCCGGACGGCGACTGCATCGGCTCGACCGTCGCCGTCGTCCGCGTCTTGCGCGGCCTCGGCGTCGAGGCCATCGGCCTGAACCGCGACGCCACGCCGGCGACGCTCAAGGCCTTCGTCGGCGACACGCCCTTCGCTCTGGCCGAGGACTTCGCGCCCGACGGCCATGTCGCCGTCTCCGTCGATTGCGCCGACTTCAAGCGCACGGGCGAGCGCCTCAACACAGTCTTTCCCGAGGTTGCGCTCAACGTGGACCACCACATTTCCAACAAGCTCTATGGCGAAGAGAATTTTGTCATCGCCACCGCTTGCGCCACCGCAGAGATCCTCGCCGGGTTCTACTTCGACAACGGCTACGAGATCGACGCCGTCACCGCGCAGGCCCTCTACGTCGGCATCGCCACGGACACCGGGCAGTTCCGCTTCCCCTCGACCACGCCCGACACCTTCGAGGTCGCCCGCCGCCTCTGCGAGTGCGGCGCGAAGCCCTCCGAAGCCGCCTACGAACTCTACGAGCGCGAGAGCTTCGCCAAGATCAAGCTCCTGCAAAACTTCCTCGACTCGCTGACCATGGAGTTCGACGACCGCGTCTGCGTCGGCCTGATCGAAGACGGCGTCTATGAATCCACGGGCGCCACCATCGACGACTCCGAAGGCCTCGTCGATTACGCCCGCGCGATCGACGGCGTGGATATCGGCGTCATGCTCGAAAACCGCGCCGGTGCGCTCAAGGCCAGTCTCCGCGCGAAAGACCCCAAGTATCGCGTCGATCAGATCGCCAAGCAATTCGGCGGCGGCGGCCACGCCTGCGCGGCCGGCCTCAACGTCGACGACAGCTCGATCCAGGAATTCTACCCCCAACTCATGGCCGCCATCGGCGCGCATCTGAAGAGTTTGGATTGACTGGACGTGTAAAAGTTGTAAGTTATACGCCATGCAGACTAAATTGACATTGCGCGTGGAGGAAGCGGTCGTACGAAAAGCGAAACGGCTGGCCAAGACGCGCGGCACTTCAGTGTCCCGGATTTTTGGCGATTACATTGTGGCACAGGAAATGGAAAAGCCTATGGATGAGTTGCCGCCAGTAACCGCATCGATGTTGGGTGCTCTGGGTGCAACCAACGAATCCTCCGCCGAAGAAAACTATCGGCAACATCTGGAAGCGAAGCATTCATGAAGGTTCTCCTCGATACCAACGTCATCCTCGACGTTTGGCTTGCGCGGGAACCGTTTTGGCCGGATGCCGCGAGAATGCTCGCGGCTGTTGAAACTAAAAAACTAGAGGGCTGGGTCTGCCCGACCACGGTCACGACCTTGCACTATCTGGCCAGAAAAGGACTGGGCGAGTCGAGAGCCCGGGATCTGATCCGCCAACTGATCCAGATTTGCCGTGTCGGCAAGATGTCGGAGAGAACACTATCGTCGGCTCTCGAGAGCCGACGATAGTGTTCTCTCCGACATCTTGCCGACACGGCAAATCTGGATCAGTTGGCGGATCAGATCCCGGGCTCTCGACTCGCCCAGTCCTTTTCTGGCCAGATAGTGCAAGGTCGTGACCGTGGTCGGGCAGACCCAGCCCTCTAGTTTTTTAGTTTCAACAGCCGCGAGCATTCTCGCGGCATCCGGCCAAAACGGTTCCCGCGCAAGCCAAACGTCGAGGATGACGTTGGTATCGAGGAGAACCTTCATGAATGCTTCGCTTCCAGATGTTGCCGATAGTTTTCTTCGGCGGAGGATTCGTTGGTTGCACCCAGAGCACCCAACATCGATGCGGTTACTGGCGGCAACTCATCCATAGGCTTTTCCATTTCCTGTGCCACAATGTAATCGCCAAAAATCCGGGACACTGAAGTGCCGCGCGTCTTGGCCAGCCGTTTCGCTTTTCGTACGACCGCTTCCTCCACGCGCAATGTCAATTTAGTCTGCATGGCGTATAACTTACAACTTTTACACGTCCAGTCAATCCAAACTCTTCAGATGCGCGCCGATGGCGGCCATGAGTTGGGGGTAGAATTCCTGGATCGAGCTGTCGTCGACGTTGAGGCCGGCCGCGCAGGCGTGGCCGCCGCCGCCGAATTGCTTGGCGATCTGATCGACGCGATACTTGGGGTCTTTCGCGCGGAGACTGGCCTTGAGCGCACCGGCGCGGTTTTCGAGCATGACGCCGATATCCACGCCGTCGATCGCGCGGGCGTAATCGACGAGGCCTTCGGAGTCGTCGATGGTGGCGCCCGTGGATTCATAGACGCCGTCTTCGATCAGGCCGACGCAGACGCGGTCGTCGAACTCCATGGTCAGCGAGTCGAGGAAGTTTTGCAGGAGCTTGATCTTGGCGAAGCTCTCGCGCTCGTAGAGTTCGTAGGCGGCTTCGGAGGGCTTCGCGCCGCACTCGCAGAGGCGGCGGGCGACCTCGAAGGTGTCGGGCGTGGTCGAGGGGAAGCGGAACTGCCCGGTGTCCGTGGCGATGCCGACGTAGAGGGCCTGCGCGGTGACGGCGTCGATCTCGTAGCCGTTGTCGAAGTAGAACCCGGCGAGGATCTCTGCGGTGGCGCAAGCGGTGGCGATGACAAAATTCTCTTCGCCATAGAGCTTGTTGGAAATGTGGTGGTCCACGTTGAGCGCAACCTCGGGAAAGACTGTGTTGAGGCGCTCGCCCGTGCGCTTGAAGTCGGCGCAATCGACGGAGACGGCGACATGGCCGTCGGGCGCGAAGTCCTCGGCCAGAGCGAAGGGCGTGTCGCCGACGAAGGCCTTGAGCGTCGCCGGCGTGGCGTCGCGGTTCAGGCCGATGGCCTCGACGCCGAGGCCGCGCAAGACGCGGACGACGGCGACGGTCGAGCCGATGCAGTCGCCGTCCGGGCGCTGGTGCCCGAGCACGGCCACCTTGCGCCCTTTGAGGGATTCGATGGCCTGCGCAAAGCGCGGGCTCTCTTCCGGATAAAATTTATCGTCCGTCATTGTCCTGGTCGAGTTGGTCGAGGATTTCGTTGATCCCCGCGCCGCGTTCGAGCGAGGGATCGTAGATGTAATCGAAGCGAGGGAAATACTTCAGGATGACCTGCTTGCTCACGCGCTGGCGGAGGTCTTTGCCGATCTTGCGGAAGAGCTTCCTGCTCTCGGCGATGTCCGCGTCGTCGCCCAGCACGGAGTAGTAGATGCGCGCGTTGCGCAAATCCGCAGAGCAATCGACCTCGCTGATCGTGATCGCCGCCGCGTCGGCGCGGTAGTGGCGGCGCATTTGCTCGCTGACTTCGCGGCGGAGCAGCTCGTTGATGCGTGTGATGCGTTGTGACATGGTGGGTGTTGAAGCGTGGCGTGCTCGCTTGCGAGGGCCGGAACCGGCGAAAAAGCTCCGCAGGCGCTCGCAAGCGAGCACGCCACGAGGCCGGTTAAACTTACAAAGACGGGCGCTGCTCTTCGACGGCGAAGCACTCGATGGTGTCGCCCTCCTGGTAGTCGTTCCAGCCCGCGACGTTGATCCCGCACTCGTAGCCGGCGCGGACTTCCTTCACGTCGTCCTTGAAGCGTTTGAGCGTGTCGATCTTGCTTTCGTGGACGAGCTCGCCGCCGCGCATGAGGCGGGCGATGCAATTGCGCTGGATGGCGCCTTCGGTCACCATGCAACCGGCGACGTTGCGCCCCTTGCCGACGGAGAAGACCTGGCGGATCTCGGCGGCACCGAGCTTCTTCTCGGTGTATTCGGCCTCGAGCAGTTCGGCCATGCACTCTTCGACCCGGTCGATGAGTTCGTAGATGATCTCGTGCTGGACGATGCGGACGTCGTGGTGCTTGGCGAGGCTTTGCACGCCGTTGTCGAGTTTCACATTGAAGCCGACGATGGTGGCTCCGCCCGCGCTGGCGAGGGTGACGTCGTTCTTCGTGACGTGGCCGACGCCCTTGCTGATGACGTCGAGATCGACCTTGTCGCTGTCGATTTCCCCGAGCGCCTGGACGAGGGCTTCGGTCGAGCCGTGCACGTCGGACTTGACGATGACGCGCAGGCACTTCTTCTGCTGGTTCTCGATCGCGGCAAAGAGATCTTCGACGGTGGCGGCGCCACCTTCATTGCTTTTCTCAGTGGCTCGTGCGGCGTCGTGGAGCTTGCGCACTTGCATGTTCTCCTCGGCGGCGCGCTTGGCGGTCTTTTCGTTCTTCTCGGTCGTAAACTTGATGCCGGAAGCCGGCACGTCCGACCACCCGGTGACTTTGACCGGCGTCGCGGGCGGCGCGGACTTGAGCACCTTGCCGTCGGCGTCGGTCATGGTCTTGACCCGGCAGTAGGCTTCGCCACAGAGCAGTGCGTCGCCCTTTTTCAAGGTGCCGCGCTCGACGATGAGCGTGGCGGTGGCCCCGCGGCCTTGCTCGACCTGCGATTCGATGATCGTGCCGGAGGCCGGACAACCCGGGTTGGCCTTGAGCTCAAGCACCTCGGCCTGGAGCAGGATCATGTCGAGGAGATCCTCGATGTTGGTGCCGTTGAGCGCGGACACTTCGACGGCGATGGTTTCGCCGCCCCAGTCCTCGGGCGCGATCCCCTTTTCCTGCATCTGCTGCTTCACGCGTTCGACGTTGGCGCCCTTCGCGTCGATCTTATTGATCGCCACGATGATGGCGTTGTTGGCCTCTTTGGCGAATTTGAGCGCTTCGTCGGTCTGCGGCTTGAAAGAGTCGTCGGCCGCGATGACGAGAATCGAGATGTCGGTGACGTTGGCGCCGCGCGAGCGCATCTTGGAGAATGCGGCGTGCCCCGGGGTGTCGATGAACGAAATCTTGTGTTCGTTGTGCTCGATCTGGTAGGCGCCGATGTGCTGCGTGATGCCGCCGGCCTCGCCGCCCACGACATTGGCCTTGCGGATGCAGTCGAGCAGCGTGGTCTTACCGTGGTCAACGTGGCCGAGGATACATACGACCGGAGGACGGGGTTCGAGGAACTTGGGATCGTCGTCGTCCGGCTTTTCGACCTTGGGCTTGCCCTGGCCGCCTTGCTCGGCTTGTTCGCCGCGGTGGTGGATCTCCAGCCCGTAGCCGTGGCGCGCGGCCAGTTGGGTGGCGACGTTCTCTTCGATGGTTTGATTCATCGAAGCGAAGATGCCCATCTCCATCAGTTCGGAGATCAGCTTGAAGGGTTTGAGCCCTATCTCGCCGGCGAAGTCACGGACGACGATCGGCGGCTTGACGTGGATCTTCTTGGCCTCGGCGGCCTCGGCGGAGGGTGCTTCACCCTCTTCACCTTCGGTGACCTCGGTTTCGTCGGGTTTTTCCGCGTCGGCGGGCTTGGCCGCAGCAGGCGGCTTGGGGGGGCCTGCGGGTGACGGTGGTTTCGGTGGCCCTGCGGGCGTCGACGGAGGCGTCGACGGAGGCGTCGATGCCGCGGGGGCACTCGGCGCAGGCTGTGTCGACGCGGCAGGCGCGCTCGGTGGAGTCGCCTTGGGCAGATTCGCCGCGGGCGGCGCAGAAGATTTCGGCGCACTGGCTTTGGGCACGGGCGACGTCTTGGGCGGCCCCGAAGGCGCGGGTGGCTTGGGAGCCTGTGGAGGTGCCGAGGCTTTAGGTGCCTCGGGAGCGTCCGGTTTGGGCGGCTCGGCCGGCTTGGGTGCGTCCTTCGCTGCCTTGGCGGCTTTCTCCGCCTCGGCGGCGGCCGCTTTCTCCTCGCGCTCGCGCTCGATGTCGGCGGCGGATTTCACGAAAGCGCCTTCCGGCGGCTTGGGCGCGGCGGGTTCGGCCGGCTCCTCGGGCCGGGATTCTTCGGCCTCCGCCGCCTCGGGCTCGGGAGCCTTTGCGAATTCTTCGCGCAGGGCGTCGGCGGAAATATTGTCGATCGTGCTGGAAGCGCTCTTCACCTCGTAGCCGCGACTTTTCAAGAGCTCGATGAGCTCCTTGTTTTCCATACCGATGTCTTTGGATAGTTGGTGTATACGAACACTCATAAATGAGTTTTTACTTTAAGTCTGATTAATTGCGGGTGGGCGGACGGCTCGATCGCTTAGGCGTTCTGCTGGAAGTAGGCCTCGACCTTGGAAAGGACGTCGGCGGCTTCTTCGGCGCTGAATCCGGCGTCGATCAGGTCGTCGGACGTGACGCCTTCGAAAACTTCGGGGCTGGCAAAGCCGATGGCGACCAAGCGTGAGGCGAGTTCCGGATCGAGGCCGTCGATGGCGTTGAGGCCTTCGACCGCCTTGGCGACCTTCTCCTCGAAACCGACGGCTTCCTTCTCTTCCTTGCCGATGTCGAGCTTCCAGCCGAGGAGGCGGGAAGTGAGCTTGGCGTTGAAGCCGCGGCGACCGATCGCGATGGACAGGTCGTCTTCGGCCACCTCGAAGTGGATGCGGCGGTCGGCCTCGTTGACCTTGATGTTCTTGGGAACGGCCGGCTTGAGGGCTTCTTCGAGAAGTTGCAGGGGATCCGAATAGTAACGGATGATGTCGATTTTTTCGCCACCGAGCTCGCGGACGATGGTTTTGACACGGGCGCCGCGGGCGCCGACGCAGGCGCCGACGGGGTCGACCTTCGGATCGTTGCTGTTCACGGCGATCTTCGTGCGGTAGCCGGGCTCGCGCGCCATCGCCTCGATGGAGACGGTGCCGTCGGCGATCTCGGTGACTTCCAGCTCGAAGAGCCGGCGCACGAAATTGATATTCGAGCGCGAAAGGATGATGTCCGGGCCGCGGTTGGTCTGCTCGATTTTGAGAAGGAGGCAGCGGATGCTTTCGCCGGGGGCGTAATCTTCGCCGGGGACGCGTTCACGCGGGGGCAGGATCGCCTCGGCCTTGCCCAGATCGACGATCAGGTCGCCACGCTCGCGGCGGCGCACGGTGCCGGTCACGATGTCGCCGACGGTGTCTTTGTAATCGTCGTAGATGCGATCCTTCTCAAACTGGCGGATGCGCTGCATGATCGCCTGGCGGGCGGTCTGCGCCGCGATGCGCCCGAGGTAGGCGGGATCGACTTCCTTTTCGATGGTCTCGCCGATCTGGGCGTCCGGTTTGAGCTGGCGTGCCTTTTCGACGTGGATCTCGAGGGAGGCGTCGCTCACGGAGTCCACGACTTGCAAGAGACTCCAGGCCTTGAGGGCGCCGGTCTTCGGATTGATCTCGACACGGATTTCCTGCCCCGCGCTCACGCCCTTCTGGGCGGCGCTCGCGATGGCGCCAGAGATGGCTTCGATCATGTCCGGACGACTGATCCCCTTCTCTTTTTCCATGTATTCTAAGACTGATAGTATCTCGTGGCTCATTGGGTGCTGAAAATAAAAAAAGCAGGCTAGGCCCGCTTTTAAGTGTTGCTGGGTTTAAAAGTGAATTCGGCAGAGTAAAGGGCGCTTAGGTCTTGTCAAGCTACCTGTGGAGCCCATTTGGGGCGCGGGCAGAACTCTTTCATCTGCCTTCGGGTGGAGAGCGTAATCCCTGTTGGAGTCCTGCCTCTGGACGGCCATAGCTCGGAGAGCGACGGCTGTTCAGGCAGTTTTCAGCACTCGGTGGGGCGGCATCAAGGGGCTTCGCGGGTGACGCCCCTCAAGATGCCGAACTCCAACAAAAACCGCCAGATGACACCCAAGAGCCCCGGGGCGCTTTCATCTGGCTTCGGGTGGAGCGAAATCCCTGTTGGAGTCCTGCCTTCAGGCAGTTTTTGGCACTCGGTGGGGCGGCATAAATGCCGAACTCCAACAAAACCCGCCAGATGAAAGAGCCCT
>Ga0194137_10001918_pt1 | contig 12516 bp, 8 predicted proteins | sample TARM_MetaG_T3_14_FD_134025 | JGI IMG/M metagenome (GOLD analysis project Ga0194137, IMG submission 134025) | Freshwater microbial communities from Pennsylvania, USA, analyzing microbe dynamics in response to fracking - TARM_MetaG_T3_14 (version 2) | ecosystem: Environmental > Aquatic >...
TCAGGTCGTCGCCCACTCCATCAAGATCATCTTTTACCTGGGGGCAGCGCTGGCACTCAGCGCTGGCGAGTGGGCCATGGTGTTGCTGGCCGCGCCCTTTGCCATGCTGGGCACCCAAACCGGTACGCGGATCCTGCACCGCCTGACCGACACCAACTTCCGCACCTGGACCCGCTGGATCGTCACCGGCATTGGGGTGTTTTACTTCCTGCAAGGGGTGTATCTGTTAACCCGTTAACCGTTGAGGGCCTTCGCGGCGCGCTTTGGATGGCGGCCTATACTGACCTTACCTAACGCTGGAGGTCGCCATGGATTACCACCATTACCGCGAAGCCCTTGCCACATCGCTTGCCCAAAGCGAGCTGCCCTTCTCCCCCGCTGAGTATCAAGGGCGACTTGAGAAGGTTCGCCACGCGATGGCACAGCGCGAGCTGGATGCGCTGCTGCTCACCGACCCCGCCGATATTAACTATCTCACCGGTTATCACACCTTTGAGGTGTCGGTGCACGCGTGCCTGGTCTGCACGCAAGACAAGCTCGTTCTTCAAGTGGCCTCGATTGAAACGGGTGCCGCGGTGGTCACCGCCCGCGTTGATGAGATCATTGGCTACCGGTGGGAAAACCTGAATGAAATCATCGACCCGTTGGCCGACCTGTTAACCCCATGCCCGCGCATTGGCATCGACGCCTGGAGCAGTGGGCTGCGGGTGGGCGTGATGAACGCCCTCGCCCAGGCAGTGGGGAAAGAGCGCTTTTTTGAAGCGGGCGACCTGCTGGATGCCATCAAGATCGTCAAAAGCAGTGCCGAGCTCGAGATGCTTAAAGAGAGTGCGCGCATCACCGCCGCTGGCTTAGAGACGGCGATGGCCGCCATTCACCCCGGCATGACCGATAACGACATTGCCGCCATTGGCGCCAAGGCGCTGCTCGAAAACGGCAGCGAGTTCATGAGCCTACAGCCTATCGTGACCAGCGGGCACCGCATTGGGGTGATTCACGTGAACCATAAGCGCCGCGTGATTCAGCCCAACGAGCCGGTCTTTTTAGAGTTCGGCGCGGCGTATCAACGCTACACCGCACCGATGATGCGCACCGCCGTGACCGGCACGCCTAACGCCGCCCTCACCGCCACCCAAGACCTCTGCCGCTCGATCTTCGAAACCCTCTGCGAGGCCATGCGTCCCGGCCACTCCTTCGATGCCGCGGCCCTGGCTGCCGATGCGCTGCTGGCCCCTCGACGCGACGAGCTATTTTTTTCGGGAGTGTTTGGCTACGCCGTGGGGGCACAGTTTCCACCCAGTTGGGTAGAGGGCACGGGATACATTGCCAAAGGCCAAGCCCGTTCCTTCGAAACCAACATGGTGTTTCATTTACCGCTCTGCCTGCGAGTACCCGGCCAATGGGGCGTTGGCCTGAGCGATACCGTGGTGGTCACCGAGCAGGGTGCCAAGCCGCTCACCAACAACGATTGGCAGCTTTATCACGCCAGCAATACGTCCATGCACCCATAGCCTAAGATTGACACCACGATTGAGGGAGGCTATCTTCAACATAAATGTAAATGAGAAACACTCTCTTTTTAGCCAGCAACCGGGTAGATAAAGAGCCGTTGAGGTAAAGGGACGTCACATGACCAGTGAACAGCGCCAGCTTCGTCAAACTCTGCTGTTTTTACGCACCTCGTTTGAAGCCATTCAGCACTCCATTGCCGGACGGCTAGAAGACCCGCTGCCCTGCTGGCTAGACACAAGCATGCTCTCCATGCTCTCCCGAGAGCTGACCCGCTGCTGCCAGCAGGCCAAGCCGTTGTTCGCGCCTGCGGTCGTGGAGCAGCTCTTTATCGCCTCCCAGCAATGCGACCTGCTGCTCAAACAGTGCCCCGGCGTGCTCAGCAGTGCCGTTTGCCACCGTCAGCTCAGCGCGATCATGCTGCCGCTCGCCAGCGCCATTCGCCAAATCGATACGCCTGCCAAGCGCCGCTGGCCTTGGATGAAGTGGAAGTAACGAGCTTCTGGCCAGTTACTTTCTATTCGTTCACAGCCTCGAAGCTCGCCAGCGCTGAGCGCAGGTTTTCCATAATTTCCTCTGCTAACACCTCAGGCTCTGGCAAATTTTCTAGGTCCGTCATGGAAGCATCGCGAAGCCAGAAAATATCAAGGCTCGCTTTATCTCTCGCCAATAACTCTTCCCGATCAAAAGCACGCCACCGTCCCTCAGGTGCTTCTTCGCTCCAAGTGGGTGAGCGCTCATGTCGATTGCTGGCGTGATAGCAGGCAATAAAATCCTCAAGATGAGTGTAAGTAAGAGGTTTCTGCTTCAGCGTGTGATGCACATTGGTACGGTAATCGTAATACCAGACCTTGGAAGTTTGCGGGTCTGGACTAGCAGGACGGTTATCGAAGAAAAGAACGTTCGCCTTAACCCCCTGCGCGTAGAAAATACCGGTCGGTAACCGCAAAATGGTGTGCAGGTCTGTGGTTTGAAGTAGCTTGCGGCGAATCGTTTCGCCTGCACCGCCTTCAAACAGCACGTTATCAGGCACCACAACGGCTGCTCTACCCGTCGTTTTTAGCATCGTGCGAATGTGCTGAACAAAATTAAGCTGCTTGTTCGAGGTGGGTGCCCAGAAATCCTGGCGATTGTAGTTAAGCTCCTCAGATGTCTGCTCGCCTTCAGCATTGGTGAAACTCATCGAGCTTTTCTTGCCGAATGGTGGGTTCGCTAATACGTAATCAAAGGTTTCATCAGATGGCGATACTAGTGCATCGGCGGGAGATACCAGCGATTCGCCGATAATTTCACCGATCCCATGCAAGAACATGTTCATCAGGCAGAGCCTACGAGTGCCCGCAACAATTTCGTTACCAAAAAAAGTCGAGTGTTTGAGAAAGCTCTTCTGATCCTTGTCCAGAGCATAATGTTCTGAGTTAGTCAGGAAGTCATGAGCTGCCAGAAAAAAGCCACCGGTGCCACATGCGGGATCGGCAATAGTTTTGCCAGGCTCTGGGCGAACACATTCCACTATTGCGCGAATCAAAGCGCGAGGTGTGAAGTATTGGCCCGCTCCAGATTTGGTGTCTTCGGCATTGCGTTCCAGCAGGCCTTCATAGATATCGCCCTTCACATCAGCGCCTAACATCACCCACTTGGTGCCGTCCACCATATCGATCAGACGGTACAGCTTGGCTGGGTCAGTGATCTTATTTTGCGCCTTGGTAAATATCTGACCCAGCATGCCTCTCTGTTCGCCCAACTTGCGCAGCAGAGTGACGTAATGCACTTCTAATTCTGCGCCGCGCAAGCGTGTCAGGCTCGCCCAGTCGTATCCTTCGGGAATGCCCACATGGCGATTGTAAGGCGGCTTGGCGTATTCATCCGCCATCTTGAGGAAGATAAGATAGGTCAGCTGTTCCAAATAATCGCCATAGCCCACACCGTCGTCGCGCAGCGTGGTGCAAAAACTCCAGACCTTGGAAATAATGGGGGCGGTATTCATTAATGCGTATCCTTGGTGGCCAGCACTCGCTGGCCTAAAACGGTTAAGCGGTACTTTTGCAGACGACTACGAGGTTTGTCAGGGATTGTCATCTCGATTAACCCCTGCTGAATGGCGATTTGCTGATAGTGTTCTCTGAAATGCTTTTCATCTTGCAGCCCCAAGGCTGCCATTAAATCCACTCTACCCATTTCACCCTCGAACACTCCAAGCAATCGTAACATTTCGGGGGTGACTTCGGGGGTGACTTCGGGGGTGACTTCGGGGGTGACTTCGGCCACTGCCTCCATATTCACCAAAAATCCTTCGTGAACAGGCAAACGAATTAAGAAGTAGCTGCGTTCATTGTCAGTTTCGAAAACTGGATCTGGAGAACCGTTCGATTTCATCACGCGAAGAATCTTTGGCACACCTGTTGAACGGCCTTCGGTTAAATCCAGCTCTTTTAAAAACTCGCCAATGCGCCGATTGCGGTAACGGCGGCTGACGGCTTTACCTGCCTGCAGGTCTTGCAAGCGGATAGAGCGGTCTGGCCCTGGGAAGCTCAGTACCATCAGCTCTTGACCATCAATACGTATTTCAATGGGTTCACGAATTTCATAGGAACGATGGTAAACCGCATTCACCACCGCCTCTTCAATGGCAGCCAGCGGAAAATTCCAGAAACGCTCAGCCTGAGGACGATCAGCGTGTTTGGTTACGCCTTCTTTTAAATAGTTGCGATTGATGTAGTCCAAGGCATCGCGAGTGATGTGGCCCAGCGGCCCCTTGAACACTTTTTCTTCAAAATGGTCGCCACCTGCACCATCCGGAAAATACACAACATCTATTTGAGTAGCGGGAAAAAATCGCTCGGGTTGCTCATTAAAAAACAGTAAACCGACATTTTTGGGAAAAGCCATCTCGCTTGGCCCACCGACCACATTCATTCGGCGACCCAGGGTTTCAATATCCAGTTCGCGGGCTTCGACCGCCAATTCGCTTCCAATGTCGTGCAGAAAATCACGCATCAAGTAGGGTGAAAGGTCACTTAAACCGGCGGTTTGACGATAACGATCATCAAAGGGCACGGTGGCTGCCAAACTGAGCAGCTCTCGTTCATCCTGCCCCGAGGCCTTTACGGTGCTGGTATGTTTACGCAGGTAATAGGCCCAATCACTCTTCTTGCCGAAGCTAGTTTTGGCCTTATAAGGACGTGTTTCTCCACCTGGCGCCCACAGCACCAGAATGGTTTTACCCTGAATATCATAGGTAGCGGTTAACGGATGATAATGCGGCGCAATGGCCGAGTGCCCCAGATTTAACAGCTCTTTTTGAATGGCATCGATTTGTTCAGGTAACAGACCAGCAGGCGGCAACTGAGGCTGGCCGTTTTCTTCAGCAACGCCCACCAACACATAACCGCCACCCAAGTTGTGAAAGTCATTAGCGAAGGCACATAAGGTATGCAGGATAGCCTCAGGGTTCCAGCCTTCCTTATACTCGATACGCTCGCTTTCCACCGTGCGGTGATGGAGCAAGTCATCGATGTTAATGGGGAGTTTGTTATTCATCGGCCACCTTAAAAAAGGTCAGATAATTATAATTACTTAGCTTACGCCATCGTTATGCAAGGTTAGAGCCAGAGCTTCTGACGTTAGAAATGATGGAGCGAGTGTTCGTTATCTCTCCTAAGCAGCCGCCAAAATTTGCTCGACAAGAGGTTTATTCCTATAGGCTTGCAGAACTCGTTTGGAAAATGCTGAGAGTTCAGCACGTTGATCCAACCGTCGTTTAAGATCTCGGATAGCCGACGAGTATGCCTGCCGTGCTGTGATATCACCATTCGTGAAACGTTTCATCGAAGCTTCGGCCTCTATAATCTTCTCTTGAATTTCAATTGCCGTCTGTCTTCTTGCTTCCTGCAAGTCAGAGTGATTTAAGTGGTATGCTTCAATCGAAGTTACAGCCCTCATTCTTTGAGGGTCCGTCTCAATTTCACTCTTTGGCACCGTTGCTCCGTCAGTGCGATAATCCAGTGCATCTGGATCAGCTGCGTTGCAAGGGTCAAGTAGAAGAGGTAGCTCATTATCAGACTCTTCGGGGCAAGTTGCACGTACACAACCTTCAAAAAGCGGGAAATCCGCTCCTTTCCCACCGACTTCACCTGTCTTCTGATCCGTTCTACGGCTATTGCAAAAAGTACACGCGAAGCGAAAATTATCAAATCTGTAAGCAGCCCATTTGTATTTTGATTTCGGGCGATAGTGATCTACAGTGCCATCTGAGCGTATATCTTTCATTTCACAGTAGTAGCACTTATCGTAAGAGGCTTGTTTGAGGCTTTTTTTGCATTCTCGCCAAATATGTGAATGCTTATCAATATTCTCGTCACCACCCTCCTGCGCCGATATAACCTTATCGGCGAACCCTTCAGGGGGTGCAATAAAAGCAATATCAATAAACCTCATGACTCCCCCTCATCTTCCATATTTTTTAAAGCTTCTAAAACTAAGCGGCGAGTTTCATCAGGATCTAATACTTCTGCACTCTCATCACTCTCCTTCCTTTTAAGAGAGCTTTTCTCAGCGCGAGCCTTCAAATACTCTGTATAGACTGGGTCGCGCATTTGGTAACGGAAACCCAAAGTTTCCAGCTTGCTAGTTGTATCTTCAAGCTCAGCTTTTTCTCTCTCGCTCAGTTGACTTTTAACAGACAAAACTCTTTGTATTTCAAGCAACTTCTGGGTAGTAGTGTCGACGGCAGCATTTAAACCAAACATCTCGCTCGTTATAACACCAGCATATCCCATCCCAATGGGATCAACATCAGGCTCCTGAGCCGAAATACTCAAAGTCTCATCATCACGTTTCAGTATCTGTACTTGCTCTTTTCGCAACTCTGCAACCGCAATAGGGTTATGTGTTGCAAGAAGGACATGGCTAGACTGATTTTTATCGTTCTCGTCCTTGAGGAAATCTCGGATATGTTGGATATATTCAACACTCCAGCGCGGATTAAGGTGGGTATCTGGTTCGTCCAGCAGAAACAGGCTGGCTTCTGCGGATGTAAACTGAAGAAGACCAAGAACGGTTAACAACTGCTGTTCACCTTCACTTAGCTCACGAAATGTGACAGAACCATCGTTCTTTTTCAGTTTTACTCTGATCCTTACCTCGTCAATCAATCCTGAAACGTGCGTACTCTCCAAGTCTCGGAAAAATTCAGCAGATGACTTACCTTGAGCCAGCTCTCGAAGGGCATCGATATCCTTAGCAAACAGGTAAAGATATTCAAGCTCTCTAGAACGCCTAACATCATATAACTCACGTCGCTTAACGCGAATCGGCGCTAATGAAATATCATATAATTTGGCAAGAAAGTCTCGCACAATGCCCTTAGAGTTCCAAAAACGAGCATCTCCCCCAGACGCATTTTTGTTGTACCAATAAGGCTGCTTGAGCACGAATAGAACAGATTCAATCCCCCCTTCTTCAAGGCCCAATTGCTTTTGCAGAAATTCGTCTGTCTGCTTCTTGTTATTAACAATAAACGAAAGCAGCACAAAATTGCTGTGCACAGGCTCAGCGAAAAACATACGCTTTAGCCCTGGATCAAGGTTCTTAATCAGCTTGTCATCGTAGCTTTTAAGATATTTTCGAAACACTTCCCTCATCCGCTCGCTTTCACCCGAGTAGTAACCAAACAGAAAGCGCGGAAGATACTTGGAGTCTTCACCAACCAGCTTAGCCCGGCTGATCAACTCACCTTTCAGATCTTCGAAGAGAGCTCCAACCGGATAAGGCTCGGGCTGGTCATCTTTACTTATTGTTTTTGCTCGATAAGGACTCTTTTTTTCTGGATCCGCATCAACGAATACCCATCGGCCACGGATTTCATAAGCGATCCGATATTGGAATGATGGAAACCGCTCACCCATCAACAGATCTCGGAAAATGATGGTCAGGGCTTCCAGCACGTTGGACTTGCCGGTGCCATTACGCCCGATCAGTACAGTGATTAGATGGTCTTGAGAAAAGTTAATCGTCAAATCGCTAAGATTCTTATAATTATCTAACCAAAGCCAGTCGATACGCATTTAGCTCACCTCAGCTTTAGCGAGCCTTAACCAGTCTTCATCACCTCGACGTTCTACCTTGATCGTTTCATCCTTATTCTGCAGATGCTCCTTGAGCTGACGATAGAACGCCTCGACATCATCAGAAGATGCCCCATCGAAAACGCCCAATTCTTGAGCGGCTTTAGACGCCGAGATCCAACCATTTTGTTTTTTTAGCACTTCAATCAAGTTGGTCAATGTTGGCCTCCTTACCTTCATTTTCGGTTTTCGTGATGCAGTGGTCTTGCGTTCGAGCTTAGTAGCCCGCTCTTTCTCTGCTTTTTCGACCTTGATTCGCGTTAGCAGCTCACTAGCAGGTTCATCCGTAGGATCTTGAGAAACGAGTTGACCAGAAAATGCCTTCTTTAGAATAGACTGCCGCAGGGCGGCTGCACGTGCGAGGCCCGCATTGATCTCGGCTTCTAAGGCATCGGCGGCCTCAAACTTTTCGTCCAAGAGGCTAACAATCTCGGCATGTTCGCTGGGGGAGCAAACTGGGACTGGCAGTGCCTTCAGAACGGACTTGTTGATTGAGGCCAAATTTGTCGTCTGTTTACCACCTGCTTCAAAGTAGTCGCGGCCATAGCTGTTGCCCCACTGAGAAACGAACAATGACCAACTCCTGTCATGACGAAACGGTGTTGCCCGGAAAACATGGTTTTGTGTTATGCAGATTTCGACTTGATCTTCCCAAATCCAACCGCGCCCCAATTTGTCACGGTCTCCTCCCTCATTAAACAAGATGTCCCAGGTTCGAAGAGACAGCGTTTTTAGTTGTGACTGCTCCACCGGCATCGTCTTTATTTCTGCAAGGTTTAGCCGACCACGTTGGACATTGGCGACTCGCAGATAAGGAGTTTCAATGGGATTCTCAGGTTTGCGCGCTTTACTGACAGACATACCTGACCCAATATGCGCGATGTCATTCAAGCGTACATAGATCCAATCCGTTGGCAACTTCGGTAATACTAGGCGTTCTGCATCGGTCAGTTCGGTGCTGGACTTGTATGCCTCGAGTTTCCGCGGTTTCGGCCCTTTAGATCCTTCGCTTTCCCATTCGGCTATATCTTCTAGCCAACGTTCAAGTTCTTGCTCGTGCCATTTGCCGCGCTCTTCTTCCAGCATAGCAAGCAGCGCTTCAGGGTCTTCCAACTTATCAGCGTTTTTTTCACGCCAATCAGCGGTAAGGCGCCCTTCAAAAGCGGCTTTCAACAGTGATTGGTGGTAGAGACCCAGGGTGTTTTTTGCCGCTTGTAGACTCTCAACGCCCTTATCAATCTCGTCGTAAAGCGTTTCTATTTTTTCGACTATGCGACGTTGTTCATTTATGGGAGGAATCGGAATAGCGATGTTAGCAAGATTACCGCGTGAAATACGTTTGCGAGTCGACCCAGACTGCAAGGCGGAAATCTTACCGCGAACCTCCGGTGAATTGATTGCCCTCATAAGGTAGCGTGGCTCTATTGAAGCGCTGCCCAGCCTAATGACACAAATATCAACAACAGTGACGAATCTTTCTTCTCCATCAAAGGGAAAAATGCAGCATCGACCCAGAGGGTCAGGCATCCGTGCAACCAGTAGATCGCCTTTTTCGAGAAAGGTACAGTTAAGTTCCTCTGCCTTCTCGCGGGTCAAAAAGCGTGATGATTTGTTGACGAAATGGCTATCAGCAATGTCCGCCAACTGGATTAAGCGCACCAGGCCATTGGGATCTTGATCTTTACTCTCGACCCAGTCGCCATCCGTAAAAATACCGTCGTGCGCAATTAGTTCACAAAGAGGGGCTTCGGCCCATCCATTCGGCAAATCCGTCATGCCGAGAGCGCCTTATTAATTTCAGTCATCATATCGTCCATATTATCGCCAAAGAGGGCGTACATTTGCCCCAGGCCACCCCGGCTGTCAAACGGGGCCATATCGAGGTCGTCGCGTTCAATGGTAAATGAGGTGGCGAGGTGGTCGCGGATCATACGTAGCCACTCCATCTGTTCTTCAGTGAATTTGTCGCCGTGACCTGCGTGGCGGTTCAACACCCAGTTCTGGAAGTTGCGCCGCACCCGCTCAGAGTGTGGCGTCAGCGTCGCGTCCAGCCCCGTTACCCGGCGAATGAGCGCCACTAGCGCGGTAAGGTCGCTGGCAGGATTGCTGCCTTTGTACTCATCCAAGTGTGCATAGGCCTGCCACACGGCCAGTGGTGCCAACCGCGGGCGATCATTGGTAAGCTTCTTCAGCACGTCCTTGAACATCGCGTAGGTGACTTCTGAGCGGCGAGCGGGGGTGTTGAAATAGATGGTCAGCGCCTCTATCTGATCGCGGTTTTCATCAAGATACGCCTCGAACTCCTGGGTGATTTGTTGTGCGTTTTCCGCCACACTGCCAGCCCATTCGGTGCGCAGCAGTGTATCAAGATTTTCGTGGTCGATGGTCTGTTCGTTATCGCGACGAACGGTATCCATTAACTTAATCAGCGGGCCGGTGAATATGTTGGCCGCCTGTTTGATGCGCGCTTCCCGAGCTGTTTGCATGGCAGCATCATCAGGCTCCGGGTAGCCAGCGGCTTTGGCATCGGCCTCTACTTTGTCGGGGTCGATGGCATTGAATAAGTCACTCACAATAGCGGTAAGCGAAGTGCCTGCTTCCGCAGTAATTTTCTGATGGTCGTCAGCGCTTAACTTGTGATCGAGCCTCGCCAGTCGAGCTGCTAGCGAACTCACCGTCTCTTCGGAACGATCGCCCATCATCAGCCCCATGGCGAGATCTTTAAACGGGATAGAGGGCTTGGAATCTAAAGGCTGACTGGCGGTTTTAAGTGATTTTGTCACACCTACCGCATCCACAATCACATAGTGGGTTTTGGCTTGAGCGGAAGGCGACACCTTTTGAAGATCATCGGCTTTCATCACACGGGTGCCACGCCCTTTCATCTGCTCGAAGTAGTTTTTCGATTTTACGTCGCGCATGAACAGCAAGCATTCAAGCGGCTTTACATCGGTGCCGGTGGCAATCATATCTACGGTCACCGCGATGCGCGGGTAGTAGTCATTGCGGAAGGCCGAGAGCGAAGATTTCGGATTCTTTGCGCCGTTGGTGATCTTGCGACAGAAGTCGTTGCCTTCGTTAAACTCCTGGCGGACGGTTTGGATGATATCGTCAGCATGGCTATCCGTTTTGGCAAAGATCAGCGTTTTAGGTAGTTCCTTGCGGCCTGGGAATATCTCGGGACACTTATTGTGGAAAGCACGAATTACGGTGCGGATCTGGTCAGGGTTAACAACAGATCGGTCGAGCTGGGTCGCTGCGTAGGCTAGCTCGTCGTCCTGGGTTTCCCAGCGTTTAGCGCGAGTGTCGCGTTGGCGTTTTTCGATCAGTTGTTCCGGCTTGAGCGTTTCACCCTTCTGAGTGATTTCCGTCTCGATCAGATAGACGTCGTTGCCCACGTTAACCTTGTCGGCAACGGCATTTTCATGGGTGTATTCGCTAACTATATTTTTCTGAAAGAAGCCGTAAGTGCGGTTATCCGGCGTCGCGGTGAGGCCAATCAGGTAGGAATCAAAATACTCAATCACCTGACGCCATAAGTTGTAGATAGAACGGTGGCATTCGTCAATGACGACAACATCGAAGTATTCCGGTGGCAGCTTAGGGTTGTAAACAACCGGCAGCGGCTCCTTGGGTCGCCATGTGTGTTCAGCGGGGTGCTCTTCTTCCGCCCCTTCGCTTAGCTCTTCTCCCTTGAGTGTGGCGTACATGCGCTGGATCGTCGAGATTACTACTTGGCTATCGCTTGCGATAGAAGGCGAGGTGAGTCGTTGAACGTTATAAAGCTCAGTGAATTTGCGGTTGTCATCGTTGGGGATGAACGCCATAAATTCTTGCTCGGCCTGTTCGCCCAGGTTCTTGGTATCAACCAGAAATAGAATGCGGCGCGCGCCCGCATGTTTTAGCAGTCGGTACGCCTGAGTGATGGCGGTGAATGTTTTGCCTGACCCTGTCGCCATCTGTACAAGTGCACGGGGTTTGTCTGCCTTGAGTGAAGCTTCTAGGTTGGTAATGGCAGTAATCTGACAGTCGCGCAAACCTTCATGATTGAGCAAAGGAAGCGAGGCAAGGCTAGAGCGAAAAGAGTGCAGAGCTTGTAACCATACGCTCAGCGTTTCTGGCCGATGAAAGCTAAACACTTCTCGTGAACGAGGTACTGGGTCTTGAGTATTGGTAAAGCGTGTCACCTGCCCCGTGCACTCGTAGATAAAAGGAAGTGACTCATTGAGCGTCACCCATTTTAACTTGGCATTGGCATAACCTGCCGACTGCTCTTCCACCGAGGTTAGCCACGCCCCCCAGCTATCGGGCTTGGCTTCGATAATGCCAACCGCTTGCCGATCAACAAACAGTACATAGTCGGCTGGGCCAATCGACGTCTGATACTCGCGTACAGCGATGCCCAAACCCGCATTAAAATCGAGTGTATCCTTATCTTGAACGTGCCAACCGCATGCCCGCAAGCGCTTATCTATCTTGACCCGAGCCGCTTGCTCGGGCGTTTGGTTGCCGTCATAGCGCACGCGTTAGCTCCTATCATCTTTAAGTTAACCTCATGATGTAGAACGGTGCTGGCAAATGCAATTCTGCGATGAGAGACCACACCGGAGGCACCCACTACTGCCTTGATGCCTACCTTACCCCGCCTCATTTACCCGGTGGGGTTTTGTTTTGCGCGTCCGTCCCCATTAATTAGGGCATAGCATCGTTGTTGGCGCTTACTAGTAAACTGGTCTATTCTGTTTGCCACGATGATACTCACTGCTGCAAAGGAGTTTTGCCCTATGGCGTACGAGACGCTGTTTACCCCCACCACGCTAGGTAGCTTGACCATTCCTAACCGCGTCATCATGGCGCCGCTGACCCGTTCGCGCACGCCGGA
>Ga0194137_10001919_pt1 | contig 12515 bp, 13 predicted proteins | sample TARM_MetaG_T3_14_FD_134025 | JGI IMG/M metagenome (GOLD analysis project Ga0194137, IMG submission 134025) | Freshwater microbial communities from Pennsylvania, USA, analyzing microbe dynamics in response to fracking - TARM_MetaG_T3_14 (version 2) | ecosystem: Environmental > Aquatic >...
TAGAAAAGCAACATCTGACGAAGGAAGAACTCCTTCTTCTGTTACTAAATAATAGAAATGTTTTTTTAAGAAATGTATTTACTGCATAGTCGTTAGTGACTATAACATTATTATACTAGGAGGGTATCTTATGAAAATTGATAAAGAAGAGGTTATGTATATTGCAAAGCTTGCAAAACTAAAGTTTTCAGATGAGGATGCAGGAGAATTAGCCATTGAGTTTGAAGGGATATTAAAACACTTTGATTCTTTAAAGGAAACTGAGCAGGATATAAAGGATATTGAATTAGAAGAGGAAAGTAACATGGAACTTAGGGAAGATGTTGTTGAGATTTTCGAAGATAGTGAAAAGTTATTTTCAAATGTAAAGGATATTGACCGAGGGTATGTTAGAATTCCGAAAGTAATAGATTAGGGGGTGGAGTTATGAAAATTGATCAAATGACTATGGAAGATATAAAGAGTGGGTTGGAAAGAAAGAAGTTTACGGCTCAAGAATTAGTAGCTGGTGTTTATAAAAAGATTGATGAAGTTGAGGATAAGGTGGGTGCATATATTACCTTAAGTCAGGACTTGGCTATCAAGCAAGCTAAGGATATTGATAGCGCAATGGATAGGGGAGAGAATGTAGGACCATTAGCAGGGATGCCTATAGCAATAAAGGATAACATATGCACTGAAGGAATTAAAACAACCTGCGCCTCTAAAATGTTACATGATTTTATACCACCCTATGACGCCACGGTTGTTAAAAAGTTAAAGGATGCCGGGGCAATTATAATTGGAAAGACGAATATGGACGAGTTTGCCATGGGTTCTTCAACAGAGAACTCTGCATTTAAGGTTACAAAAAACCCATGGAGGCTCGATCGAGTTCCTGGGGGTTCTTCCGGAGGATCTGCTGCGGCAGTAGCCGCTGGCATGGCTTTCATGGCATTAGGTTCAGATACTGGTGGGTCAATAAGGCAACCCGCAGCCTTTTGTGGAGTAGTAGGTTTAAAACCAACCTATGGATTAGTATCCAGATATGGATTAGTTGCCTTTGCATCCTCCTTGGACCAAATAGGCCCAATAACAAAAAGTGTGAAGGATTGCGCTTTAACTTTAGATGTAATTCAGGGTAAAGATCCGAAGGATGCAACTACAGTGGATGTAAGGAATACAAGTAGCTACTTAAGGGAAATAGAGAAGGGTATTGAGGGACTTAAAATTGCAATACCTAGAGAATTTTTTCCCGGTAGTCTCGATAGCCAAATTTCAAATGAAATAATGGAAAGCATGTTTATGTTAAAGGGTTTAGGGGCTACTATTGATGAGATATCCCTTCCGATTACCGATGAAGGATTATCCGCGTATTACATTATATCCTCTGCTGAAGCTAGTTCCAATCTCGGAAGATTCGATGGAATTAAATACGGATACCGCTCAGAAAATTATGCGGATATAGAAGAACTTATACTAAACTCAAGAACCGAGGGCTTCGGTATAGAAACTAAACGTAGAATAATGCTAGGAACATACACCCTCACCTCAGGATATTATGATGCTTACTATAATAGGGCGCAGAAGGTAAGGGAGAAGATTAAGCAACAATTCAAGGAGATATTTAGTAAATATGATTTAATAATTAGCCCCACATCTCCAGTACTACCCTTTCCTATAGGAGAGAAAATAGGGAACCCATTGGATATGTATTTATCCGATATATATACTATTAGCGCAAATTTAGCTGGGATACCTGCAATTTCATTACCTTGTGGCTTTTGCCAAGAGGGATTGCCTATAGGACTTCAAATAATTGGTGGACCGTTTAGCGAAAGTAAAATTTTTAGAGCTGCCTATGCCTTAGAACAAGAACTTGGTTTAGGAAACGGTGTTGCGGTCATAAAGGAGGCAAAGAAATGAACTGGGAAACGGTAATTGGAATAGAAATACATGCTGAACTAAAGACGAAATCAAAAATATTTTGTAGCTGCCCAACGGATTTTGGTGGGGATGTAAATAAACAAACTTGTCCCATATGTCTGGGTCTGCCCGGATCCTTGCCGACATTAAATAAGGAAGTTGTGAATCTAGCTATAAAGGCCGGTTTAGCTTTAAATTGTAAAATTAATAATGTTAGCAAGATGGATAGAAAAAACTACTTTTATGCGGATCTACCGAAGGCCTATCAAATCTCCCAATATGATCACCCTATCTGTACTGGAGGATATGTTGATATCGAAGTAGAGGGTGAGAAGAAAAGGATAAGAATTAATAGGATTCATATTGAGGAGGACCCGGGTAAGTTAATACATTTACAGGAAGAACCCTATACATTAGTTGATTATAACAGGTCAGGAGTTCCGTTAATTGAGATTGTAACTGAGGCGGATTTAAGGTCTCCGTTAGAGGCCGTACAATATGTAAGGGCAATTAAGTCTATTCTAGAATATGAAAATATATCTGACTGCCGTATGGAGGAAGGTTCTCTAAGGTGTGATGGCAATATTTCCATAAGAAAGCTTGGTGATGCTAGACTTAATACAAAGGTAGAACTAAAGAATATAAACTCATTTAAGGAATTACAAAAGGCTCTGGAGAAGGAAGAACGTAGACAACAGGAGCTTTATGAATTTAATGAAGGTTTTAAGATTGTTCAAGAGACAAGACGTTGGGATAGTGCTAAGGGAAGGACTATTTCCATGAGGAAAAAAGAAGATGCCCATGATTATAGATATTTTGCAGAACCAGATATGCCACTAATAGTTTTAGAACAACAGATGATTAGAAATATTGAAGAGACATTAACTGAATTACCCTTCGATAAAAAGGCACGATTTATAGAGAGCTACAACTTAACTGAAAAGGAAGCAGATATATTAGTGGGTGAAAAAAGGCTTGGGGAATACTTTGAGCAGGTAATCGAGTTTGATTTGCAACCTAAGCTTATAGCAAACTGGATATTAGGGGATTTAATGAAGTTGTTAAAAGTTCAAGAATCTAACGTTGACAGCATACCTATAAAGGTAGAGGATTTTGCAGAACTATTAAAGATAATAGATAATGGACAAATAAGTGGGAAGATAGCTAAGGATGTTATGGATGAAATGTTTATAACCGGTAGAAGTCCTGCTGAAATAATTGAAGAAAAGGGATTGAAGCAAATTAATCAGGGGGATGTTTTGGAAAAGGTTATTGAGCAAGTATTGGAAGGCAATATAAAATCAATTGATGACTATAAGTCTGGAAAAGAACAGGCATTAACCTATCTGATGGGTCAGGTGATGAAAGAAACAAAAGGTCAGGCGAATCCTGTAATGGCGAAGGATATGATAATTAATAAAATAAAGTAAAATAATTGTGTTATATAACCATTGTCGTAACTAAGGTTCATTATTAATTTGCTATAAGGAGAAAAATGAACAGTTATAGTATATGGGACTATTTGGTAGAATGTTTAAGGATATTTTATCTCACTAAGGCAGAGGCTCTGTCACAATGGATATTTTAAATATAAGGGATATGACTAACTTTGACTTTGGGTATAATTTTAATGTAAAATTAACCCAAAGTTATTTTGTTTTATTCACGTGAAACTTTGCTGTCGACAGCCCAAAATATTTAAAATATGGAGGGTTATAATGATAAAGAAAATTAGTATTTTAATGGTAATAATGATGATGGTATTTTTAGTAGGGTGCGTAGATAATGGGGATACGACTACAGATACAGGTGTGGAAGCGGATACCCTTGATAGCATTATCGAAAGAGGCACTATGACGTTTGCGATGACGGGAGCCTATCCTCCGTTTAATTATATTGATACTGATGGTGAGTTAATTGGTTTCGATATTGATATTGCCAATGCCATTGCGGAGAAACTAGGGGTTGAAGCAGAACCTGTAACCGTACTATGGGATGGTATAATAGGTGGTTTAACAAGTGAACGTTTCGATATGATTATAGGTAGTATGGCGGTGACTGAGGATAGATTAAAGCAAGTAAACTTCACTGAACCATATTATTATGATGGTGCTCAATTTTTCGGAAAAGCCGATTTAGACGTACAAGATATTTCTGAAATTGAGGATGCGGTTGTTGGTGTTGTAACAGGTACGACCTTTCAAAACTTCTTAGAAAACATGGACAATGTAAAGGATATTATGCAGTTTGAAAGTGATATTGATAATATGAGAGCCGTGCAGCAAGGCCGTACAGATGGACTTGTTACAGGATTATTAGTTGGTTTAAATGGTATAGAGAATTTCGATATGCCCTTAGAACCAATTGGGGACCCACTCTATACTGAGGCATGTGCTATTGCCATAAGGAAAGAAGATCCTAAGTTATTAGAAGCAGTAGATAACGCGCTGCAGGAAATAATCGAAGATGGAACATATGCTGAAATCAGTGAAAAATGGTTTGGAGTAAACATACTAGAAAACTAATGATAGAAAAGAATAAACTTCAAAGATAAGTGGGTAATAGGGATATTACCCACTTTATCTTTGAAGGGAAGGGGATTATGAATGAGTCAATTCTTAGTGAAAATTATAGAATTTATAAACGTAGTTGTAGAATATACGCCTAAATTTATTCCTGGGGTTATTATTACTTTACAACTATCATTTTTCTCAATATTATTGGGTACAATACTTGGTTTTATAGTTACGATGTTTAAAATGTCAAAGTTAAAACCTTTGATGAAAGCAACGGATATGTATGTTGGATTAGTTAGGGGTACGCCATTACTACTTCAACTTATATTTATATTTTATGCACTACCGGAGATAGGAATTTCTTTGCCTCCATTCAGTTCAGCTGTTATAGGGCTGGCATTTCATAATGGGGCATATATTAGTGAAATATTTAGAGGTGCAATTGAATCTATTGACTATGGACAAAGGGAAGCAGCCCAGTCTCTTGGAATGACCAAATGGCAGTCGATGAAAAGAATAATATTGCCCCAGGCCTTTAAGAGATCAGTTCCGGCCCTAGGAAATCAATTTATAATAGCGGTTAAAGATTCATCCTTAGCAAGTGTTATTACAATTACAGAGATTATTATGCTAGCAAGACAGTATACTGCGGCCACATTCAATCCATGGCCGATGCTTTTTATAGCAGGAGGTTACTATTTAATTATAACAACGATATTATCTAAAGGACTTTTAATAATAGAGAATAGATTAAAAGTTTATGAGAGGTGAGATTGATGATTAAAATAAAAAACTTACACAAATATTACGGAGACCTTGAAGTATTGAAGGGAATCGATATGGAGGTTAAGGAAGGCCAGGTAGTCTGTATGATAGGCTCCAGTGGTTCTGGTAAAAGTACACTCCTTCGGTGTATTAATTTTCTTGAAAAGAAAAACCAAGGGGAGATTTGGATAGATAATAAACAAGTATTCAGTAGGGGAAAAGATATTAATCAGATTAGACAAAAAGTGGGAATGGTATTCCAAAGATTTAACTTATTTCCGCATATGACAGCACTCCAAAATGTAATGGAGGGGCCCCTAACCGTGTTAGGAACAGATAAAGCAACAGTTAGGGATCTAGCCATAGACCTATTAGAAAAGGTAGGACTATCAGATAAGGCGGATGAGTATCCAGCTATGTTATCTGGAGGACAGCAGCAAAGAGTGGCAATAGCTAGGGCACTGGCTATGAATCCTAGGGTCGTGCTATTTGATGAACCGACATCAGCCTTAGATCCTGAACTGGTCGGAGAAGTTTTATCGGTTATGAAGGATTTAGCAAGGGAAGGGATGACCATGATTGTTGTAACTCATGAAATGGGTTTTGCTCGGGAAGTTTCAGATCACATAATTTTCTTGAATGAGGGAGTTATAGCTGAACAGGGTTCTCCGGAGGAGTTATTTGAAAATCCAAAGCATGAAAGACTGAAGGCATTTTTAGGTCAGATTACAAAATAAGTAGACAATTAATAATAGTTTTTTATATTATTATAGATAGAAATGAAAAATAAGAGCTCCTGCTGAGCTCTTATTTTTATTGTCATAATATTTATTTTTTAATACTTGAAAGCAATTTTGCCTTATCCGTACATGCATTCATTGCGTCAATAATGGTGCCCCTAAATTGGTTTTTCTCCAAAGAGAATACAGCTTGGATGGTAGTTCCGCCGGGAGAGCAAACCCTATCCTTCAAATCCCCAGGGTGGAGATTTGTTTCTGCAACCATTTTTGCTGCTCCTAGTACTGCCTGGGCTGCGTAGGTATAGGCCTTATCCCGAGGCATACCTTGAAGAACCGCACCATCAGCTAAAGCCTCTATAAACATATAAACATAAGCAGGACTACTTCCACTTATGGCAGGAATCATATCCATTAAAGATTCATCAATAATATCAGCCTTTCCAACACTTTCAAATAAGCTGAGAATATAATTGAGCTCTTCTTTGTTTATATTCTTGTTGGGGGTTACTGCTGTCATTCCTTCCAGAACTAACGCAGGGGTATTTGGCATAGTACGTACAAGCTTGACTTCATTAAAAAAGTACTTTTCGATTGAATTGATAGAAATTCCTGCGGCAATAGAAATTAGAATCTTTTTATTAGTAACTAAAGATTTAATTTCATCTAATACTATAGGATAGATATTAGGTTTTATAGCTAAAAATATAATATCTGATTGATTAACTAAATCAGTATTATTATGGCTAATATTAATATTAAATTGCTCCCTTAGGCTAAGTGTTTTCTCCTTATCCTTATCAGTAATATAAATATTACTTTTCATATTTGGATTATTCTTTGTTAACCCGTTTATTAGTGCGTAGGCCATATTTCCTGAACCGATAAACCCAATCTTATAGCTCAATTACAACACCTCTTTACTATTTATTATTAGTGTAGCACTAAATACTATATTTTACAATAATGCAGTAAACAAAACTGATATATATGCAATAAATACTCCTACAAAAACATCTGTGGGGTAATGTACGCCTAAGTATATTCTTGAGATACCCACTAAAGAAGCAATTACAATTAGTGATGGGGCATATAGAGGGAATAAATTTCCGAGTAGAAAGGCGGTTGTGAATGACGCGCTTGTATGACCAGAGGGAAAGGAATATTTACACTTAGGTGGATTGATAGTTTTGGAATCTGTCAGAGCCTTATATGGTCTAGGACGATTGACAATACGTTTAGTTGACTGAACCAGTAATTGATTAAGAAATAAAGAGGCGGCCAGTTTAAATCCAACACCATCGGTCATGAGGTTTTTAAGCAGAGTGAAAATAATAATTAGAGATATATTGAATGTAACAGAACCAAGATTAGTAATGTTTCTCATAAATACGTCTAAAATTTTGCAATTTGTCCTTCTGTTGATCAAGTAGAATAATTCTTTATCACCGGCTACAATGAGCTTTCCTATATTATCCATATAATCATCTCCTTCGGGAAGTAAAAAGAATATTATTTCTTAAAGTATACTAGACATTTATTAAGAAACGGTTAAGTGTTAGTAAAATTATAGATATTAACTAAAGTTTTGAAAAGAATTAACCTAATCATAACAAAATTTACATCCTATTTATATAAGATAGTATTAAGACATATATTGCAGAGGGGATAGGCTTAAATGTACAATTTTGATGAAGAAACATTAAGGGAAGAATTTATAGATATAGTAGAAAATAAAAGGGTAAATCCAGTATACCAAGGTATTTTCTGTTTGAGGAGTGGTGAAGCTTTGGGTTACGAAGCATTATCTAGAGGACCTAAAGACAGTTTGTTTTATAGTCCAGAGTATTTATTTAAGGCGGCTCAGGAATTAAATATGGTTTGGGAACTAGATAAGTTATGTAGGCATGTGGCTATAAAAGAAGCAAGGGGCTACTTAAATAAAAATAACCTATTCCTAAATATTGATCCAAATATAATAAATGATCCAAGCTTTAAAAAAGGTTTCACAAGGGAACTATTATCTTCCTATGAAATTGAAACCAATCAAATTGTATTTGAAATTACAGAACACACAGCTATAAATGATTTTGAAAAATTCAATCAAATATTAGACAATTATAGAGGTCAGGGGTATAAAATAGCTATAGATGATGTAGGGAATGGACATTCGGGACTTAGGGTAATGACTGAAACAAGACCAAGTTATATAAAGCTTGATATGGGGTTAGTGAGAAATATAGACAAGGATATTATAAAGAAGGAATTAATAAAGAGTTTTGTTAAATTTGCTGAAATAACAGGTTTAAAACTTATAGCAGAAGGGATTGAGACCAGGGATGAATTAAAAACGCTGGTTCTTATCGGAGTCCATTATGGACAAGGGTTTTTACTGCAGAGGCCGAAAGCTGTAATAACTCAATTAGACAATAATGTACAGAGGTTGATAAAATATTTTAATACCTTGAGAGAGAAGATATTCTACAGAAAGGAAAATATTAATATAGGGGATATTTCGAGATGTGATGAGACCTTGTATGATAACTGCAAATGCTTTGATGTAAATGTATTATTTGAACGGAATAAAATACTACAGGCAATAGTGGTTATTAATAAGCAGAAAAGTGTCATAGGATTAATAATGAGGAATAAATTTTATTATAATAAAGCAATTGCGGGTAATGAATCCCAGTTCTTAAATATGTCTGTTATGGAGATTGTGGACAGAAATCCATTAATCGTAGAACGGAGGCGAAAGTTAATAGATGTATGTAATATGTGTGTATCAAGAAAGGAAGATAGGATTTATGATTGCGTAGTCATAATAGAAAATGGAAGGTTTTATGGTATAGTTCCGGTAGCTAATTTGTTAAATATACTGGTTGTTCTAAATAACTTGGAAAGTTCAAAAATTTCCCATACGGGTTAAAACCAAATTATTAGACGTAAAGGGGTGGCTTAGTTGTTAGATGGATATAAAATGAGACAATTAAGGAATATGAAGGGTTACACCACAAACGAAGTATCTAAATTAACACAAATTTCAAAAAGTTATATTGAGGAACTTGAGCGGGGAACAAAATCGAACCCTTCCTTAGGTAAAATAGTTTCTATTGCTAAAGTGTTAGGGATTAAAGTGGATGAGTTAATTGTATAATAGGATAATTATTTAGAAAATGACCTTTGGGGCACGAATTCGGTATCAACCGGAAATCGTGTCTTTTGTTTTGTTAAAATAGATACGTATAAAAACTCAGATATTGCCAATAATTTCAAGAAAGGAGGGGTACCTAGATGAAAAGTGGGGTATTAAAACAAATTATATTAATTACAGATGGACAATCAAACATTGGTGGCGATCCTGTAATTAGCGCTAAAAATGCATATAACAAAAATATAATAGTAAATACTATAGGAATTGTAAATAATGAGGATTCGAATGATAAAGCCTTGGATGAGATAGTCAGTATTGCCAAAGCTGGAGGTGGTCAATATGAATATACACAAATTAACAATCTATATCAGACCATGAAAAGTGTTACTATTAAAACAATCAATCAGACTATTCAACAGGCTGTAAATAAACAACTTAAGGAAATAATGGGACAGGGACTTGAAAATATAGAACCAGCTTCCAGAAATAAGCTTCTGAAATATATCGAAGAATATTCTGCAGAGATAGAAATTAGCTGTTGCATACTTATGGACTGTAGTGGAAGTATGAATAAAAAAATAGATGAGGCTAGGTATAGTATTATGGACCTATTGGATTCCTTCAATTATAGGAAGGGTAAAGTAAATCTTGCTGTTATTGCTTTTCCAGGAAGCAAGCTTGAAAACTTTGAGGTAATCCACAGCTTTTCCGATGATATATGTAAACTCAAGACAAGTATTTATGGAACTAGAGCGAGTGGTGGAACACCTACAGCCCCTGCTATTGAAAAAGCAATTAGTTTAATTGAGGAGTATAGTAGTGAATCGATTATATTCGAAGAGGAACACATGGGACTAGAAAAATGTTATGGGTAACTATTAGTATATTTAGGTAGAGTTAATGCTCTACCTTTATTATTGTTGAGGCATTTATATATTAGGTAAAATATTCTAAAGAGGTGTTTAGATGGGTTGCGTTGAATTAAGGCCCTATCAACAATTAATCGGTAAATGGAGAGGCACCCCCTATGAGGTTATAAAGAAAATAGGCCAGGGGGGCTTTGGGCAAGTATACTTAGTTAGAAATTTAAACACAGGGGGTTTGTATGCCCTTAAAATGACTAATGATAACATTTCAATAAATCGTGAATACCAATTAATAAATGAATTGAAAAATATAGAAATAGTAATTAATGCATATGAGATTGATGATTTAGAAATAGATGGGCAACTGTTTTATTTTATTTGCTTAGATTATATAGATGGAATGAATTTAGATATTTATTTGAAAAAAAGGACTATTTCCCTAGAAGTAATCTTAGGTTTGATGGTGGTAATTGTTGAAGGATTGATTAAGATCCATGAAAATGGATATATATTAGGGGATGTGAAACTTGATAATATAATGTTAGATAGGGTTACAAAAGAACTGCGGATTATTGATTTAGGTGGAGTTGTAAAAAAGGGGGAAACTATAAACGAGTTTACTCCAAGTTACGATCGAGCTAAATGGCAATGCGGAAGTCGTATAGCTGCGGAGTCATATGACCTGTTCATAGTTACTATGATAATTATCAGATTAATTTTTCGAGAAGAATTTAATCCACGTGTACATAATATAAATGATATAATAAAAAAAATAAATGCATTAGAGTTATCTGAGGAGTTAAAAAGTTTCTTAATCAAGGGATTATTGAAAGAACAGCAGTCAAATTGCTTTGCAAAAGATTTAAGAAAAATATATAATGGGGAGAAGCAAAATAGGCAAAGTAAAAAGAAAAATAGCAAATTTGACAGAATTAATATAATATTTATAAGTAGTGTCTCCTTATTAATAACCACTACCTTATATATTATGTTGAGACTGTAGTTCATAAGAGGATAATATAAAAAACTGTAGTATAAAGAGGGATACTGTATGATAAATAAAATAAAAGAAACAATATTAAGAGAGGAACTAATACAGATAGGAGATAAGGTTATCATCGGTATTTCTGGAGGACCCGATTCTGTTTGTTTATTGCATGTTCTTGCGTCGCTAAAGGATGAATATCAACTGACTATTTATGGGGCTCATTTAAATCATAACTTCAGGGGGATAGAATCTCAATTAGATGCACACTATGTATCACAATTGTGTGAAAATCTAAATATTTTATGCTTTATTAAGAGTGTAGATGTTGCGCAGTTTGCATCCGCTAATGGACTAACCTTTGAGGAAGCAGGGAGAAAGGTTAGATATGAGTTTTTTGAAGAAGTTTCTGAAAAAGTCGGTGCAAATAAGGTGGCAGTTGCACATAATTTAAACGATCAAGCAGAGACTATATTAATGCGGTTTTTAAGAGGTACTGGTATGGAGGGTTTAACGGCAATACATTATAGTAGAGGAAAAATTATAAGACCACTTCTGAACATAGTTAGGGAAGATATAGAAGAGTATTGTTTGCTACATAAATTATCACCTAGAATAGATAAGACTAATCTTGAACCGATTTATCACAGGAATAAAGTTAGACTAGAGTTAATTCCTTATTTGAAAGAAAATTATAACCCAAATATTATAGATACCCTAGCAAGAACTGCAGAGATATTAAAAAAGGATAATGCATTTATCGAAGAAAAGGCTAAGGAAGCGTATAAGGGGTTAAAAGTAAGAGAAAAAGAAAACAGAATTGAATTATCTATAAAAGGTATAAATGAATTACATCAGGCCCTAAAGGCAAGAGTGCTTAGATTAGCATCTGAAGAGTTAGTAGGTAAAAAAGATGTACTTGAGTATAAGCATATAACGAGTATATTCGAATTGCTAGAAAATGGTCAGACTGCGAAAAAAAGAAGTTTACCAATGGGGATTATAGTTAAAACTAGTTACGAGAAGCTAATTATCACTTTGGATGACTCTGATTATGATAAGGATTATATTTATGAGTTACAGATAAACCAAAGGGGATATATCGAAGAAACTAAAAATGAAATTATTGTAAAATTATTTGATAAACAGGAAATAGAAGATATAAGTAGAGATAAATATGTTAAGTATTTTGATTATGATAAGATCAATAATAGGTTAAACGTACGTAATCGAAGGGATGGGGATAGATTTTGGCCGCTAGGTTTAACTGGTAGCAAAAAGTTAAAAGATTTCTTTATAGACTTAAAGATTGATAGGGATGAAAGAGATTTAATTCCACTACTTTGCGATGGAGATCAAATAATGTGGGTAGTTGGGTATAGGATGAGTGAGGCATACAAAGTTAGTAATGAAACTACCAGGGTATTAGCTGTTGAGTTCAATAATGGAGAGCATATGTAATATCGCTCTAAAAAGTTGTATTTAATTGGATACTATGGTAGAATGTAATAATGTAGCAATATACAACACAGAGTGTGAGAGGAGGGCTTTTATTGAGGAAATTTTTCCGGGGTGCAAGTTTCTATA
>Ga0194137_10001924_pt1 | contig 12491 bp, 12 predicted proteins | sample TARM_MetaG_T3_14_FD_134025 | JGI IMG/M metagenome (GOLD analysis project Ga0194137, IMG submission 134025) | Freshwater microbial communities from Pennsylvania, USA, analyzing microbe dynamics in response to fracking - TARM_MetaG_T3_14 (version 2) | ecosystem: Environmental > Aquatic >...
CGCCGTCGACGGCGGGGAAGGCGCCGAAGGTGACGCGGAGGTTCTTGATGGTCAGGAGGCTCATCGCTGCTTGGTGTTGATGGCCGGGCTCAGCCGGGAGTTCGCCCCGGCGGGCGACCTACTTTTTGGGCGACCAAAAAGTAGGCAAAGAGTCGCCCCCGATCCGTCCGCCCTCCGCTGCGCTCCGGGTGCCCTGCGATGCTCGAACCTTGAGGCCCCGTGCGGAACTCCCTTCGCTACGCTCCGGTCAGACACCCGCACGGAGTCAGAGCTTGAAGTTCGCTTCGCGAACGGCCTCAAGCTCCTGGGCTTCTCGGCGGACTCCAAGGGGGGGTGAATGAAGAGCGGGCACCAGCTGCATTGTGAGTGCGGCCGTCCACTGTTCGAGCGGCGCATGGCTTGCCGCTCGCAAGCGGGAAGCCAGAACTCCCGGCTGTGCCTCGGCAGAAGGCAGGCGCAACGAAAACGCATCACGCCACCTTCTTCAACTTCGGGTCCAGTGCATCCCGCAACCCGTCGCCCATCAGGTTGATGGCCAAGACGCTGACCAGGATGGTCAGCCCCGGCAGCGTGACGACCCAGGGCGCTCGCGTGATGTAGTCCCGTGCGGCGGACAGCATGGTCCCCCACTCCGGCGTCGGCGCTTGCACGCCCAGGCCAAGAAAGCCCAGGCCCGCGGTTTCCAGGATGGCCGACGAGAACGACAGTGTCGCGTTGACGATCAGCGGCGCCAAACAGTTGGGCAGCACGGTAATGAACATCAGCCGCGCCGTGCTGGCGCCAGCGACGCGGCTGGCCGTCACATAGTCACGGCCGATCTCGCCCAGGGCCGCGGCACGTGTCAGCCGCACATAGCCGGGCAGGGCGCCGATGGCGATGGCGATGACGGTGTTGACCAGGCCGGGGCCCAGGATGGTGATGACGCAGATGGCCAGCAGCAGGGCTGGCAGGGCCAGCACGATGTCCATCACGCGCATGATGGCCGGCGACAGCCAGCGCTGGAAGAAGGCCGCCAGCAGGCCCAGCAGCACGCCCGGCAGCAGCGACATCAACACCGCCGCCAGACCGATGCCCAGCGACACGCGGCCGCCATGCAGCAGCCGGCTCAGCATGTCCCGCCCCAGCTCGTCGGTGCCGAGCAGGAAGCGCGTGCTGCCGCCTTCGCTCCAGACCGGCGGCGTCAACATGAAGTCGCGGTATTGCTCGATGGGGTCGTGGGGCGCGATCAGTGGCGCGAACAGCGAGGTCAGCGCGATCAGTGCGAAGACGATCAGGGCGATCAGCGCGCCGCGGTTGGCGGCAAAGCCCTGCCAGAACTCGCGCAGGGGGCCGGGCGGTTCGATGGGTTTGTTGTCCAGCACGGCGCTCATCAATGCCCCCCGCCACGAATCCGCGGATTCACCACCCCATACAGCACGTCCACGATCAGGTTCACGGCGATGAAGGTCAGGGCCGAGATCAGGATGCCGGCCTGCACGACGGGGTAGTCGCGCCGCCCGATGGAGTCGATCAGCCATTTGCCGATGCCCGGCCAGGAGAAGATGGTCTCGGTCAACACGGCGCCGGCGAGCAGGCTGCCGGTCTGCAGGCCCACCACGGTCAGCACCGGGATCAGCGCATTGCGCAGCGCATGCACGACGACCACGCGCGTCGGCGACAGGCCCTTGGCGCGGGCGGTGCGGACATAGTCCTCGCGTAGCACCTCGAGCATGGACGAGCGCGTCATGCGCGCCACCACGGCCAGCGTGCTGGTGCCCAGCACCAGGGCCGGCAGGACGAGGTGCATCAGGGCCGACTTGAAGGCGCCTTCCTCGCCGCTGAGCCAGGCGTCGATCAGCATGAAGCCGGTCACGCGCTCGGGGTCGAACTCGATGCCGATGCGGCCCGACACCGGTGTCCAGCCCAGCTGCACCGAGAAGAACATGATGAGGATCAGCCCCCACCAGAACACCGGCATGGAATAGCCCACCGTCGCCAGGCCCATCACGCCCTGGTCCAGCAGCGAGCCGCGCTTGAGGCCCGCGCTGACGCCCAGCAGCAGCCCGAAACCGACGGCGAAGACCAGCGCCGCCGTGGCCAGCTCGACGGTGGCGGGGAAGAGCGCTGCGAACTCCTTGCTGACCGGCTCGCGGCTGACCAGGCTCTGGCCCAGGTCGCCGTGCAGCAGCTTGCCCACGTAGTCGGCGTACTGGACGGGCAGCGGTTGGTCCAGGCCCATGCGCTTGACCAGGGCCGCGTGGGCCTCGGGGTCCAGGCGGCGCTCGCCCATCATGACTTCGACGGGGTCGCCCGGCACGAGGCGGATCAGGCCGAAGGCGACCAGGGTGATGCCGATCAGCGTCGGCACCAGGGTGGCCAGGCGTTTGAGCAGGAAGCCGAGCATCACCAGCGCGAGGTGTAGGGGCGCGTCTCGCCGTCGGTGCTGCCGGCCACTCTCATCGAGGCCGGTGTGGACGCGACCTCGATCAGCGCGGCCGTCTCGGCATCCGGCGTGCCTGAGATGTCGCGCGGCCGGTATTTCATCTGGAAGGTGGCGATGACCTCCTTGGTCATCACGTCCAGCTGACCCGAGCGCGACACGTTGTAGCCGATGCGCGCCAAGCGGTCCTGCAGCCAAGCGACGTCGCGCGGCGCCACCTCGTGCTCCAGCGTCTTGACGACGACCGAGGGGCCGTCGGGCCAGGGAATCAGGCCGGCGTCGGCCAGCTGCTTCCACGGGAACTGCGGGCCGGGGTCCTGCTTGCGGCCGGGGGCGATGTCGGCGTGGCCGATGATGCGTTCGGGCCTGACCTGGTGGCGCTTCTGGATGTCGCGCACCAGGGCGATGACCTCGTCCACCTGGGCCTGCGGGAAGGGCGCGTAGACGCGGCCGCCGGGGCCGTCGACGAAGCCGGGATTGACGATCTCGATGCCGATGGAGGCCGAATTGAGATTGGTGTTGCCGGCCCAGAAGCTGGCGCCGGCATGCCAGGCGCGGCGGTTCTCGTCGACCAGGGCATAGCTGGCCACCGGGTTGTCGCGCACCAGGTAGTGGGCCGACACCTGGCCGCCCGTCGTCAGCACCTTCAGCGACTTCTCCCAGTCCAGCACGGTGTAGTGCAGCACGATGTAGAGGGCGCGGCTGTCCTGGTTCTGCGAGGTGTAGCTGCGGTCGATATTGGGTGCGCGCACCGGGGCGACGGGCGCTGCGGTGGCCACAGCTGCGCCGGGCGGAGTGGCCGGCCTGTCGGGCGCAGCGGGCGTGGAAGGCGCCGCGGGCGGCGTCACGCTCGCGCAGGCGCTGAGCAGCAGGGCCAGGGTGGCGGCAACGAGGGATGTGGACTTCATGCGTGGTGAGGCTTGGCCAAGCCCGGATTGTTGCAGCGCACTCGATCGGGCGGCCCCGGGCCAGCCCGCAGGGCCCATGTCGGAGGCCCATACGGGTATGCCTGCAGGTGATGGTTGAATGGATGCCATGAGCTACACGACGCTGCATGCCACGCCCTCGGCTGAGACCTATCGCCATCTGCGCGAGGGCTCCGGACTCAGCCCCAAGTCCGCCGAGGCTGCAGAGCGCGGCCTACCCAACACCCTGTTCGGGGTGCAGGTCATGCACGCCGGCGAGCCCGTCGGCATGGGCCGCGTCGTCGGCGACGGCGGCACGGCCTTCCAGGTCGTCGACATCGCGGTGCTGCCGGAACACCAGGGTAAAGGCCTGGGCAAGCGCATCATGGACGAGATCGCCACCTGGCTGCGGGCCAACGTGCCCCAGGGCGGCTATGTCAGCCTGCTGGCCGATGTGCCGGCCGATGCGCTCTACGCCCAGTTCGGCTTTGTGCACACCGCGCCGCGCACCGTGGGCATGGCCTGGAAAAGAACATGAAGTTCTGGCTCGCCGCCCTCGCCTTGGTGGCTGCCACGGCCTCGGCCAAGACCCTGACCGTCTGCACCGAGGCCAGCCCTGACGGTTTCGACTATTCGTTGTTCAACGCCAACTCGACGTCCGACGCTTCGGCCGAGGCCTTGTACAACCGCCTCGTGGAGTTCGAGCCCGGCACGACGAAGCTGGTGCCCGCCCTGGCCGAACGCTGGGACATCTCCGCCGACGGCAAGACCTACACCTTCCATCTGCGTGCCGGCGTGGCCTTCCACAGCACGCCCTGGTTCAAGCCCAAACGGCCGCTGAGCGCGGACGACGTGGTCTACAGCTTCATGCGCCAGCTCGACCCCAGGCACCCCTGGTACGGCCAGCCGCGCCAGGGCTGGTACTACGCCGCGGCTCTGCGCTTCGACCAGCTCGTCAAGAGCGTCACCGCCGTGGATGCGCGCACTGTGCGCATCGAGCTGACGCGCCCCGAGGCGCCTTTCCTGGCCGACGTGGCCATGGGCTTTCTGAGCGTGCTGTCGGCCGAATATGCCCAGCAATTGCAGGCAGCCGGCCGCCGGGACGACATGAACCTCAAGCCGGTCGGCACAGGGCCCTTCGTCTTCCGCAGCTATGTGAAGGACGCCGTCGTGCGCTACGACGCCCACCCCGGCTATTTCCGCGGCAAGGTGGCGCTGGATAAGCTCATCTTTTCCATCACGCCCGAGCCCGCCACGCGGCTGCAGCGCCTCAAGGCCGGCGAATGCGACATCGGCCTCTATCCCGTGCCGCAGACCTGGGACGACATTCGCCGCGACGCGCGTCTCAAGCTGCTGACCGGCCCCGAACTCGTCACCGCCTTCGCCGTGCTGAACGTGGAGCGCAAGCCGCTGGACGACCGCCGCGTTCGCCAGGCCCTCTCGCTCGCGACCGACCGTCGATCCATCGTCCGCGCCATCTACGGCGGTGCGGCCGGCCCGGCCGGCAACCCCTATCCGCCCTCGCAGTGGAGCTACGACGAAAAGGCCGTGCCGGCGGCGCCAGACCTCGCCAAGGCGCGTGAGCTGATGAAGGTCGCGGGCCTGGCACAGGGCTTCACGCTGAGGCTGTGGATACGCAATGGCGCTGGCGCCACCAATCCCAACCCCAAGGCGACGGCCGAGCTGCTGCAAGCCGACTGGGCGCGCATCGGCGTCAAGGTCGAGATCCATGCCATGGAGTTCGGCGAGCTGCTCAAGCGCACCCAGGCCGGCGAGCATGACGCGGCCCTGCTCGCCTGGTCGTCGGACAACGGTGACCCCGACAACTTCCTGACCCCCAACTTCAGCTGCGCCGGCATCCCCGGCGGCAGCAACACCGCGCGCTGGTGCCGCAAGGACGTGGACGCGCTGCTGGCCGAGGCGCGTGAAACGACGGACCAGTCCAAGCGCGACGCCCTCTACCGCCGCGTGCAGGCCATCTTCCGCGATGACCTGCCCTGGGTGCCCCTGGTCTACCCGGCGTCGGCCATCGCGACCGGCCAGCGCGTCACCGGCATGAAGATCAGCCCCTTCAGCCTCAACAACTACTCGCAGGTCGATGTGAAATGAGAATCGCCGACATGAACTGGAAGCAGGTCGAGGCCTATTTGAAGACCGACGACCGCTGCCTTCTGCCCATTGGTTGCACCGAGCAGCACGCTTACTTGAGCCTCGCCGTCGACGCCATACTGGCCGAGCGCGTCGCGGTGGAGGCGGCAGAGCCGCTGGGCGTGCCGGTCTTCCCGGTACTGCCCTTCGGCATCACGCCCAGCTTCATGAGCTATCCGGGCACGGTCACGCTGAAGGTGGAAACAATGGTGCGTGTGGTGCAGGACCTGCTCGACAGCCTCGACCACCAGGGCTTTCGGCGTGTCCTCATCGTCAACGGCCATGGCGGCAACCAGCCCGTCGCGGCGGCGGTGGCCGAGTGGATGGCGGCGCACCCGAGGACGCGAGTGCGCTTGCACAACTGGTGGAATGCGCCGAAGACGCTGGCCTATGTGAGGGCCAAGGACCCGCAGTCCGCCCATGCCTCGTGGATGGAGAACCTGCCGTGGACGCGCCTTGCAGGCGTCACCCAGCCTGAAGGCCGCAAAACTGCCGTGGACTACCAGCGTTATGCCGTGCTGCCGCCCGATGCGGCGCGCGATCTGGCAGGCGACGGCAACTTCGGCGGCGCCTACGAGAGGCCCGACGAAGAAGTGCTGGAGATGTGGCGCATCGCGGTCGACGAGACGCGGGCGCTGATCGAAGGCCCCTGGGCTTAGGGGCGCTTCGGTTCAGGTGGAACAGGTCGGAACGATGATCGGACCGATAGCGCTGGCTGTCGATCGAGCCGGGCGCGCCGATGGCCGCAACTCCGGCCTGAAGTCGCGGCCTTCGCGAGGTTTGACATTGCGATCGCGTCGGGCCGGTCCACTCAATCCAACGCGAGCGGCTTGAAGCCAGGCGCGCTGGCTTCAAGCCTCGAGGGCGCTATCAGAACCGCGTGCGCAGACCCACGGCCAGCTCGTTCTGCTGCTTGCTGCCGTCGCTCTTCAGGACGGAGGCATCCTTGAGCTTCATGCTGTCGCCAGCCAGGTACACCTCGGTGAACTTGTCGAAGTGATAGAAGACCGAGGCGTAGAACGTCGAGCGGGTACCGTTGACGGCGGTCGCCGCGCCGTAGCCGTCGTTGAAGGCACGGATCGGGCCGACCACGGCGCCGTCCTTGCCGAAGGCGGCGTTCTTGGACTTCTCGGTCTGATAGCCCAACTCGAAGTCGACGGCCGTGGACAGCGCGTACTTGCCCGACAGTGTGTAGGCGTCGTCCTTGCGGTCGCCAATCGCCGCGTTTTGCTGTGCGGTGTAGTGGTAGTAGCCGGCATTCAGGCGCACGGGGCCGAAGCTGGTGTTGCCGCCGAAGGAGTAGGACTTGTGGGTGTGGTTGTTCACGACGGCCGAGGTCACGAAGCCGGCGAGGTTGTAGCTGCCGCCCGCATAGGCCAGCGTGAACTGCTTGGTCGTGTTGTTGCCGAAGCCGCCGTCGCCGCCGGCACCGTTGAACTGATAGGCCGCGCTGGCGAACAGGCCGTTCTTGAAGTCCTTCTTCCAGACGACGCTGTTCTTCATGCGGGTGCCGGATGCGCTGCCGGCGTAGAAGATCAGGTGCTTGAAGTTGTTGTTGTTGGTGTAGCCACCCTCTTCGAGCGAGGGAGCGGCGCTGCCGTAGGCGTCGCCGTAGATGGACGAGCCGATCGGGTCGCGGGCCGGCGCGTTCTGCCAGCCCAGCGTCAGCTTGCCGAAGTCGTCGCTCTGCACGCCGACCCAGGAGTCGCGGCCGAACATCTGCGTGTTGTCGTCGAACTCGCCGGTCTGGCTCAGGTACTCGGTCTCCAGCTTGAAGATCATGTCCAGGCCGCTGTCGCCCATCGGGCGCTTGCCGGTGAGGCCCCAGCGGTTGCCGCTGAACCAGGCGACCCGCGGGCCGGCGGAGGAGGCGCCCGCGGCGAGGTGGTCGATGTGCACGTAGCTCACGTCGATGAGGCCGTAGAGGTTCATCGTCGCGCCGCCGGCGTTGACGGTCAGGCCTTGGCCGTAGGCATAGCCGCTGGCGTCCGCCTTCTTGGCCTGCGCGGCGGACTGCTGCGCAGCGGCCGCCTGCTGTTCGGCCGCCTGCTGCACGTTGGCGAGCTTCTTCTCCAGCGCGTCGAGCCGGGCCTGCTGCGCCGCAGCGGCCTGCCGTTGCGCCGCGATCTCGGCCTTGAGGTCGGCCAGTTCGTCGGCGCGGGCCGGTGCGGTGGCAGCCAGGGCGGCCAGCACGGCTGCACTGATGAGGGTGTGCTTCATGAGTTGTCTCCTGCTTGTGATGGATGAACGGCGCGCATTCTTTTTTTTGGCAGCTTTCGCGCCGCTTTACTTTGGGCAGGTCGTTGGAAAACCCTGAGCCGCGTTGTGCAGGACATACGGCCAAATGGCGCCCCGTTCCGTTTTGTGTCACAGCGCCCCATGCGCCTGCTGCTCGTCGAAGACAGTGTGAAATTGGCCGCCTGGCTGAGCAAGGCGCTGAAACAGCATGGCTACGCGGTGGACGTCAGCCACGACGGCGTGGAGGCTGACTCGTTGCTCAGCACCGAGCACTACGACGCGGTCGTGCTGGACCTGTCGCTGCCGTCGATGGACGGCCTGACCGTGCTGGAGCGCATGCGCAGCCGCGGCAATGCATCGCCGGTGGTGATCCTGACCGCGCGCGGCGAGCTGGAGGACCGGGTGCGCGGGCTCAACCTCGGCGCTGACGACTACCTGCCCAAGCCTTTCGACCTGTCCGAGCTGGAGGCGAGACTGCAGGCCGTGCTGCGCCGCGCTCACGGCCAGTCCATATCCACGCTCAGCATCGGACCCCTCGACTACGACGCCAGCGGCCGGGTCTTCTCGCTGAAGGGAAAGCGCCTCGTCCTGCGGCCCAAGGAGCACGCAGTGCTGGAAGCCCTGCTGCTGCGCGCCGGCAAGGCCGTCAGCAAGGCCAAGCTCTACGAGCAGGTGTTCTCGCTCGAGGCCACCACGTCGCAGGACGTCGTGGAGATCTACATCCATCGTTTGCGCAAGCAGTTGCAGGACAGCGGCGTGCAGATCACGACGCTGCGAGGCCTGGGCTATGTTCTCGAGGCCGTCTGAGAGCTTGCGGCTGCAGCTGCTGCGCTGGTTGCTGCCGCCGCTGCTGCTGCTGCTGTCGCTCAATGCCTGGCTCAGCAACCGTGCGGCCGTCTCCACGGCAGACATGGCCTTTGACCGCCTGCTGACCGGCTCGGCGGAGGCCATCGCCGAGGACGTCGCCTTCAAGGACGGTGAACTCGTCGTGGATCTGCCCTATGCCGCCCTGGAGCTGCTGGAGTCCAACATCCAGGAACGCATCTTCTACCGCGTGGTGTCGCCGGACGGTCACACGGTCACCGGCTACGACGACCTGCCGCTGCCCAAGGTGCCTCTGGGCCCCGATGCCGAATCGACCCTCTACACGGCGGACTACCGCGGTGAGCGCATCCACCTCGTCGCCCTCAACAAGCACCTCTATGGCACGGAGGTCGCGGCGCCGGCCGTGGTCCTGGTCGCCGAGACCGGGGAGGCCCGCGAGGCTCTGTCGCGCCAGATCCTGGTCGAGGGACTGACGCGGCAGAGCGCGCTGATCGTCGCCGCCGTCGTCTTCGTCTGGCTGGGCCTGGTGCGCGGCTTGAGGCCGCTCGCCCGGCTGCGCCTGAGTGTCGCGCAGCGTTCGACGTCGGATCTCAGTCCCATCGACCCGAGCACCGTGCAGGTCGAGGTGCGCCCCCTCATCGCGGCGCTGAATAAGCACGCGTCTCGCCTGGAGCGGCTGTTGTCGAGCCGCCACCGGCTGCTGACTGACGCCTCGCACCAGATGCGCACGCCGCTGGCCGAGATGCGCACGCAGATCGAATACTGCCTGCGCCAGGACCGGCCCGAGCTCGCGCAGCAGACCTTGCGGGATGTCCTCTCCGACGTGGACCGCCTGAGCCGCCTGATATCGCAGCTTCTGCTGCAGGCCAGCTCCGACCCCGATGGCCTGGCAGCGTCGCGCCGGGACAGGGTCGACGTCGTCGACCTGGCGCGCCAGACCGCACTCGACCACGTCGATGCGGCGCGCAAGAAGCAGATCGACCTCGGTTTCGAGGAACCCGCCGAGACAGCCTGCGTGGCCGGCAACGGCTTGCTGCTGCGCGAATTGATCAGCAATCTCATCGACAACGCCATCCTGTACGGCCACGAGGGAGGCAGCGTGAACGTTCGCGTGGCGCTGGCCGATGGCGTCGTCATCGAAGTCGAGGACGACGGCCCGGGAATCGCTCCCGACGAGCAGGAGCAGGTCTTCGAACGTTTCTACCGCTCGCCCAGCGTGACGACCGAGGGCAAGCCGGGCTCGGGGCTTGGTCTGGCGATCGTGCGCGACATTGCGCGCGCGCACGGCGGCCGCGTCGAGATGCTGAAGCCGCCCAGCGGCACCGGGCTTTGCGTGCGCGTCACATTGCCGGCGCTGGGCAGCAGTGCGGCTTCACCTACTTAGCGCCACCCGTCTCGCGGCGCCAGCGGCGCAGGAACTCTTGCTGCTTGAAGCGGTCAAGGAACACGAGCAGAGGCGGGGCGACCGCGATTGCCCTCTGCCGCGTGCCCAGCGCCTGGCGCAAGGTGGCGGCCGTGTACTCGCCCGGAACGTCGCCGCGGATCGAGAACAGCTCGGAGTGGCTGGACAGCAGGCTCTGCCCGCGCCGCGACAGCAGGTAATCCAGCCACAGCCGGGCCGCGTTCGGGTGCGGGGCGGTCTTGGAGACCAACGCGATGCGCGACATGACGAGGGTGTAGTCGCGCGGCAGTACGACGCCGATGGACGGGTCCCGGCGCGCCCGCGTCAGCGCGTAGGAGCCGATCAGGTTGTAGCCAAGATAGTCCTTGCCCGAAGCGATGCGCTGCACCATGACCGAGGTGTTGGCCTCGAGCTCGACGGCGTTGGCGCCGAGCGCGTGCGCCAGCTCCCAGAAGTTGGTCTGGATGCGACTGTCCTGGGTCGCGAAGAGGAAGCCGACGGCCGACTTCTCGATGTCATAGGTCGTCACATTGCCGGCGTATTTGGCGCGCTGGGTCGTCAGCAAGCGCACGATGTCCGCGTGCGTGGCGGGAATGTCGTTGCCGGTGACGAAGTGCTTGTTGTAGACGAACACGGCGGGCTCGAACGTCGTCCCATAGGCGGTTTCGCGCCACACGGCCCAGTCGGGCAGCGAGCCGATCTCGGGTGACTTGTAGCGGGCGGCGAAATCGTCGTTGGCGAGCTTCATCTGCAAGTCCATCGCCGAGCTCCACAGCACGTCCGCCGACGGCTTGCCCGCCGCGGTCTCGGCCAGGAAGCGCTGGTACAGATCGGTGCTGTTGAGGTCGTTGTAGTCGACCTTGACGCCGGGGTAGCACTGCTCGAAGTCGCGGATCAGCGCCGCAACGGTCGAAAGGTCGGTGGTGGAATAAACCACCACGCGGCCCTCCTCGCGAGCCGCGGAAGCAATCGCGCCGTAGGCGCCTGGATATTCGGGCGGGACACCCGCGTGGGCGCATGGAAGCCAGCACAGGGCCAGCGCGCCCACCAAAGCCGACAGCCAACCCCCCTGTCTTGCGGCCGCGGAATCGATTCGTGCCATGCGCCGGAGAATAGTCACCGAAGCTGACTACAAGAGTCAGCTTCGCCTTGCACAGCGGATGCTCGGTGTGAAAAGGCCCTGGGTCGCCACTACTTCCGGATGGCCAGTACCAGCACGCCGCTGGAGATCAATGCAAGCCCCAGCCACTCGCGCGGGCTCGGCCGTTCACCGAGGAAGGCGAACGCGAAGAGGGCGACAAGGACCACGCTGGACTTGTCCACCGGAGCGACAAGCGATGCGGGGCCCAGCTGAAGCGCCCGGAAGTAGCAAATCCACGAAGCGCCGGTCGCCAGGGCCGACAGGGTCAGGAACAGCAGGGTCCTTGGCGAGAGTAGCAACGGGTTGCTCCACTTGCCGGTCGCATGCACGAAGACGCCGAGGATCGCGACGATGACGATGGTGCGCACAAGCGTCGCCAGGTCCGAGTCGACGCCCTGGATGCCGATCTTTGCCAGCACCGCAGTGGCTGCTGCAAACGCAGCGGACAGCAGCGCCCAAGTTATCCAGTTGCCGGATGCTTCCATGTCGACCTCTCAGTGCGTGCCCGAGCCTGCACGTGAGTCTCGCATTTGAGCGCGTCCGGAAAAGGCGATGTTCCGGAGTGCGCCCGTAGCCAACGCCAGATTCCGGCCCAGAGCTGCAGGCCGGCAGTGGTTCCGCAGCGCTGTCGGACACTGCACACGGCAAGAATTACTACTTGCCAAGGCCAAGGAGCATCTTATGGAGCACTTGCTACAGGGCTCGTGCCACTGCGGCGCCGTGCAACTCACGCTGCCAAACATTCCGTCGCGGGCCACCGAATGCAACTGCTCGATCTGCCGGCGGCTCGGTGCGATCTGGGGAATCTTTGGCTGGATGACGGTCGATGTGCGTGCCGCCGATGACATGCTGGTGGAGTACGTCTGGGGCGAGAGGACGCTGCGCACCATGCGCTGCCGAGGCTGTGGCTGCGCGACGCACTGGGAGCCGCTATCGGCAAAAGACGGGGGGTGGCACGGCGTGAACCTGCGAATGTTCCCGCCTGAGCTCATCCAGCAGGTGCGTGTACGTCGTTTTGATGGCGCTCAGTCGTGGACGTTCCTCGATGAGTGAGTAGCAGCGCGGTTGGGCCTTGCAGTCCCCGTCGGCTACCAGCCTGCCCGATGACAGATCTAGTTGGGCAAGAAGGCACACGCCCCCTGGCCGACCTGGACGATTGCCTGACCGGCCCCGGCCCGTATGTGATTGACCGTTAGCTGGCAATGCTGATTCTTCAGAATGACCACGAGCGTCGGCCCGGCCGCGGCACCGAGTGGCCACCGAGTGGCATCTTTGCGAGTCCATCCGCGCCGGCGTCGCGACGCCGCGAACGTCTCCCTTCACTTGCCACAAGGCCGGACGCCGTCCGTGGCGCGGGCTTTCATCGCCTGCAGACTAGGGGTAGGGACACTGCCTGGATGCGCCTAAGCTGCC
>Ga0194137_10001927_pt1 | contig 12474 bp, 7 predicted proteins | sample TARM_MetaG_T3_14_FD_134025 | JGI IMG/M metagenome (GOLD analysis project Ga0194137, IMG submission 134025) | Freshwater microbial communities from Pennsylvania, USA, analyzing microbe dynamics in response to fracking - TARM_MetaG_T3_14 (version 2) | ecosystem: Environmental > Aquatic >...
GTCTTACATCGGTGTATTCCATGATATCGAGGGTGCCTTCGTCGTGGGCTTCAAGCTGATTGATGATGCGGATGAGCGTGCTTTTGCCTGCGCCACTTGGTCCAATGACGCCGTGAATGGTGTTTTCTTTAACATCCATATCAACGCCGTTAAGGGCGTGTTCGATGCCGTCCTTGGTTGTGAAACTTTTTGAGATGTTTGTGAGTTTGATCATGGAATCACTTCTTTCTAAATAAAAATGGCATTCGCAATGAATGCCATTATGAAGACATCATTGTTAGGCGTTCGCCCCTGGACACAAGCACCTAAATCAATAGGTTGCTGCTACGTCTTAGGGAGCCCGCCCTCAGTAGCTCTGAATGATAGTATTTACTTTTGTTTAAACTTTACATGATGCGAGCGCGGTTGTCAACGGAATGCCTTATGAAAAGGTTCACATGCATTTTCAAGGTTTATTCAAGGAGTATGCGGGCAACGGTTTTTATGATACACTTATAGTAACAGCCATAGTAAGGAAGTGTGACTATGCCACTTAGAAAAGATCCTCTCCTCGAAGAACTCTCTGAAGTGAGAGACGCGCTCAAGGAGCGGTTTAAAGAACCAAATGGGCGTACGCCTGTTGTCTGCAAGGACGACGCGCTCAAGGAAATGGCCAAGAGAAAACCCTTAAAGAAACCGGATTTCAAAGCGATTCAGGGCTTGGGCGACGTGTTCATTGAACGCTACGCCGAAGATTTTTTACGTGTGATCTACAAGCACAAGCAAAGTGAAATCGGAGAAGTCAAGGTTTCAAGACAATCAAGAAAGACCCTGGCCGATTATAAGGACAGACTCACAAACATTTCAAGAAGAAACAGAAACCTCTATACGGGAAAACTCTCACGCAAACTAGGAGTAGATCTTTACAAGGACCATCTTGAAGACCTCAAGGCATTCATGCTTGGCATTTATACCAAGCCCTTGAGACTTACAGACACCAAAGGCAAGGCAGCTACACGCGAGATGGAACAGTTTCACAGACACCTGACACTTCTTTACAGGCAGATCAACCGTGAAGCCAGGGAATCGGGGTCCTATCACCTTCATATCGCCTACCCGTTCGTACAGGGAAAACTCCAGGGCGAAGGCTTTGAAATCAAGGCGCCACTCATGTTTTTTCCAGTAAAACTAACGCGCAAGGGGTATGATTTCTACCTTTCTTTCGACAAGGACAAAGACGTGCTTTTCAACCGTGACATTCTACTTGCCAACAACAAGTTCAATAACCTTGGAGCCATCAAGGGCTATCCTGATTCAAGTGAGTTCAGCGTCAAGAACATAGAAAAAACCGTTCTGCCGTTCCTAAAGAACAACCACATATCCATTATGAAATCCCCGCATCACAAAGGCATGTTCGAACCCTTCGAAGACACGCGCAAGGAAGACTTCAAAAAAGTCAAGAAGGGTGAACTCACACTCAAGCACTACATTGTGCTAGTAAACTACAAAATCCATTCATCAAAGGTTCAGGAAGATATCACCGCCATCCTTGAAAACAAAACCTACAACGAGCTTTTGGAAGGCCTCATCGATGACCCGTACAAACCCTATGACTATTCAAAGAAAAACCCTTTTGCGAGTGACGTGAAAAGTACGGTGGAAGAGAAGAATCTAACCTATATCAACGACCTCAACTATTCACAGGAAAAAGTACTTGATCTTTTGAATACCCAGGACAGTCTCGTTATCTGGGGGCCCCCAGGTACCGGGAAAAGCCAGACCATCACCTCACTTATCGCGCGTCAGATAGAAAAAGAGGAAAACGTGCTCGTAGTAAGCGAGAAAAAAGTCGCCCTCGACGTTATCAAAAGCCGTCTTGGCTACGCGACCAAATTCGCACTTTTCATGGACGACGCTGAAGACAAACAGGCGTTTTACGGACAACTCAAAAACCACATCGATCCCCTGCCTCCCGTTAGAAACCTCAACAACGACAAGGACACGTACGATGAAAACATCCAGAAGATTCTTACCAAGATGGATGCCATGCATGACGCGTTTTACAAACAGACCTATCTGGACGTTCCAATCTACAAACTCTACCCCAGGTTTCTTACAACGAAGAAACTGAAAGACGATCTCTTCCCTGAAACCGTTCATGAAACGTTCAAGGAAACGTTTGAAGACTTCAAGGTATCCGATCTTGAAACCCTTGAAAAGACCTTTGAAAAGACCGACAAACTAAAAAACATCCTCATCTACAAATACGCGATTGATACCTATCCGATTTTAACGAAGATGAACCTGCAGCTTACAAGAAGTGAAAAACTCAAGCGCACCGATTTCTACAAGGCCTTTGAAAGCTTCAAGGAATCGTTTGACCATGCGTTTTTCTTCGGCAAGAGAAAACTCAAGAAAGCGTTTATCGCCAATCACATCGAAGATCTTGACTATTTCTTCCAAAAAAAGCGCCTGCGAAAGAAGTTCATGCTTTCTCTCATTCACGACAAGGGGTTTTATGAGTTCTTCAAGACCCATTTCTCCAAATTCGAAAAAGCGGCCTATCAGATGAGCAATCTCACTGACTTGGAAAAGACCTACATTGATATGCTGCTATACAAAACGCCCTTCAGAGAGCTTAAAAAGGTGCACCTTAGACACACAGACATTTTCGATGCCCTATACACCGGCATCATCGAGAAGTTCGAAGCCATGAACCAGGACAAGGTCTACGACCTCAAGCACTACAAAGAACTCATGGAAGACCTTCAAAAGGCCGTCCAGGACAAACTTCAAATGAGTGAAGAAACCTTCTCCATGGCTCTTTATCAGGACGCACTCAATTTCTCGAACTCCAAACGCATCATGGACATCAAAAGACGGATTGATCAATCCAAACGTTTGAGTGTTTCCAAGTTCATAGATACTTACCAGCTTGAACTTTTCTCAAACATCAAAGTGTGGATGATGACGCCTGAAGTCATCTCTCAGATCATTCCTCTCAATTTTGCGATGTTCGACCTCGTCATCTTTGATGAAGCGTCACAGATGTTCGTGGAAAAAGCGATTCCTACCATTTACAGAGCCAAGAAAGTGGTCATCGCCGGAGACTCCAAGCAGCTAAGACCGTCTTCACTCGGACAGGGTCGCCTTTCAGAGAGTGACGATCTTGAAGAAGATGATTCACTTGATATCACGCTTGATGCGCAGAGTCTGCTTGACCTCGCCCGCTACAAGTACAAGGAATCCATTTTGAACTACCACTACCGCAGTAAATACGAAGAACTCATAAGCTTTTCAAACCACGCCTTTTATGATGGCAAACTCATGGTCTCGCCGAACCAGGTGAAACCGAAAAAACCACCGATTGAATACGTGGTTGTCGAAGATGGTCTTTGGGATAAAAGAAGAAACCGCCCTGAAGCCGAAAAAGTCGTATCCATCATCAAAAAGGTCCTAAGAGAAAAAGACCCTGAAGAAACCATCGGTGTCATCACCTTCAACACCGCTCAGAGAAACCTGATAGAGGACTTGCTTGATGAAGCGCTTTTCAAAAAAACACGTTTCGCTTCTCGTCTTGAAAAGGAAATGAACCGCTTCGAAGAAAGCGAAGACCAAAGCCTGTTCGTCAAAAACATTGAAAACGTGCAGGGGGATGAAAGAGATATCATCATCTTCTCGACCGCTTACGCAAAAAACATCGAAGGCAAGTTCCTAAGACAGTTCGGTTGGCTCAACAACGAAGGCGGACAGAACCGTTTGAACGTTGCGATTTCGCGTGCCAAGAAGAAAATCTTCATGGTCACGAGCTTCTACCCTGAAAGCCTGCATGTAGAGGACCTGAAAAGCGCAGGCCCCAAAAGACTCAAGGCCTACCTTCAGTACTGCCACGCCATCTCAAGAGGCAACTACGATGGCGCGAAACAGGTACTTGAACAACTCTCCGATTCTGAGATTCTCATGAAAGACGGAGATTACACGGCGCTTCAAAAAAGCGTGCTCGATCGCCTTGAAAAGGAACAACTCGAGATCCACACGAATATCGGAATCGGAAAATACAAGCTCGATTTCGCCATCGAAGATGAAACCACCAAGGATTACACGCTTGGCATTATCCTTGATATGAACGAAGAAAGCCACGCCTCAGACGTAAGAGACAGTCTTTATCATCAGGAGAAGTACCTGAAAGCCAGAGGCTGGAACATCAAGCGCATCTTCGCACCAAACTGGTACAAGGATGCCAACAAGGAAATGCGTGAAATCAGAAAAATACTTAGAGAAACCACTTAAAAAGCGTGAGCCTGCGGGCTCACGCTTTAATTTGGTCTTCAAACTTTGGGGGAATTCTTTTTTGAGTCGCTGTTTCATAGGTGTGAGCCAGAGGAAGCAGGGTCTCTTCACTGAACGAAGGCCCTATGAAAAGAAGGCTTCTTGGGGTTTTGTCCGTGAACGCTTTTGCGGGAACGATGACGGAAGGGAGACCCGCTTGTGGTGGGTAGCCCGTAAATTTAGTGGTGTTGAGCGCATCGATGTCGTGGGTTTTAAAGAGGGCTTTGAACGTGTCGCATTCATCATCAGTGGCTTTGCGTGCGCTTAGGTATTCAGGGTTCTTGAGGGTTCGATCAGACCCGAGCGCTTCAAGGAAACGGCCCTGGCCATGCTTGAGGTTTCTTTTAGAGTCCGTGAAGTTGAACGCGACGATGTCTGAGAATGTCTTTATGTCCGTGGCGCCACGGATTGTGCTTAGGAATGCGTTCATGTCACGATGCATCTCAGGACTGAGAGTCTTCGTGTTGTCAGGAAGGGCGTATTTTTTTGTGATGGTCTTGAATGTGACGCCTTTTTTCTCAAGCAAAGTTCGGGCTTCGTCGAGGATTTCTTTTTCTTCGCCTTTTTCCTCATGTCCTTCAAAGGTTAGAACGCCGACTTTGAGGCCTTTTACGTTCTTGTCACAGGCCTTGAGAAAATCGGTCTTTTTTTCAGGGATGAGGCGTGTGAAGGTGTCTTCACTGTCTTTTCCTTTTAGAATATCCAGAAGCATTGCGCTGTCTTTCACGGTTCGGCTCATCGGTCCGGCGGTGTCTTGGAGGCTGCTTATTGGGATGATGCCGTGTCTTGAGACGAGACCGAGCGTCGGTTTGATGCTTACGATGCTTTGACGCATTGCGGGACTCATGAGGGATCCGTTGGTCTCGCTTCCAATAGAAAGTGGGACGTAGTTGGCCGCGACTGCGACCGCGCTGCCCGTAGAAGAGCCAAGCGGATCAAGCGTCTTGTCATAAGGATGGATCACCTGGCCATGCAGTGACCCAAACCCCGAGGGCATGGTGGTCGTGGACATGTAGTAGGCGAATTCCGACAAGGAGGCTTTGGATAAGATGATCATGCCGGCTTCTTTTAACTTTTTCACAATGGTGGCATCGTAGGGGGCGTAGAAGTCCTTGAATACCCGGGCGTTTGCGGTGGTGCGCATGTGTCCGGTGGTGAGGACGTTGTCCTTGATGACGAGGGGGATGCCGTGAAGGGGGGACCTGGGGCCATTTTCTGTGCGTTCTAGATCAAGCACGCGCGCTTCAGTTATGGCGTGGTGGTTCATATCGGCGAGGGCGTTCAAATGTGGTTCTCTTTTTGTGATGGTTGCGATGGCGTCTTTGACGAGTCTTTCGGAAGTCATCTCTCCATTTTCGAGTGCTTTTTGCATATCCAGTGCACTGAGTTCTTTCATTGTAAGCCTTCTTTCTTTACTGAATTATATAAGTGTTGGCTTTGGTTTACCGTAGTAATACCCCTGGGCGTAGTCGATATCAAATGTTGAGAGATAGGTGTCTTCCTCTTTCGTTTCCACACCTTCTACGAGGATTTTTATGGCGTTTTTCTTTGCAAGTTCGTAGTAGGCTTTGAAGGTTTTTTGTTTGTCTTCATCCTTGTGGATGCCCCGAATGATCGCCTGATCGATTTTGATGATGGAAGGGCCCAGTTTCGATATGGCGTCCATATTCGCATAGCCGCTTCCTACATCGTCAAGGGCGGTGGTGAAGCCTCTTTTCTTGTAATATTCCAAGATGGTATTCAAATGGTCGAAATCCTTGATGCGTTCGCTTTCAACCACTTCGAAGGTGATCTGAGAAGCGTCCATCTCATAGAAGTTTATGGCGTCCATGGTGGTTTTCAAACAGAGTTCAGGGTTGTATATGGCAGTTGGAATGAAGTTGATGAAAAGCATTTTTTCAAGTCCGACCTTGGCGGCGGCTTTTATGACGCTTTCTCTGGCGGCCTTGTCAAGGTTGAAAAGAAGATCCAAATTTTTAGCCTGGTCGAAGAGAAGTCCTGGAGGGATGTCGCTTCCGTCTTTGTCAATCCCACGTACAAGGCCTTCGTATCCGAATAACTTATAGGTGTGTTTGTCGATGATTGGCTGGAAATGGACTTTGAGTGCGTTATCTCTTAGAACATGGCGTACCTGTCTTGAGTTGTAGTATTCAACCCACTCTTCAAGGGTGCGCATGTTGTGAAGCACGGATGGGTCAAGGCCTGTTTGTTTGTTGAAGGGAAGGATCTTTATATCGGATCTTTCAAGGGCATTGAAAAGATCCCGCATGATTCTTATAAAGGCATGCAGACTTTCTACGTCCACGAGATAGTATTTTGTGTGTTTTTCATAGGTGTATTGTTTGTCAATCAAGCTGGCTTCAAAAAGCGGTTCGTGGTGATGGGTGGGAACATAGACATAAAGCCTCACGTTTTTGTCTTTGAAGCTGGGCAAGGTTTCACAGCGTTTGCATTTCATTGAAGAATCCCCCTTTTTGGTATGTCTATATTATAAATGAACAAGGGGTCGTTGTAAAAACAAACTTTATTTCCTTGGAAAAGGGATGCGTGAGAAGGCACTTTCGTTTATAATAGGCAGTGAATGAACCCATTTACGAATAGGAGGCAGTCATATGAAATTGGGAATCCCAAGAGAACAGACTCCGGAAGAATCAAGGGTTGCGCTTGTCCCGGCGCATATTCCCGGATTGATTAAGAAAGGCTATGAAGTGTTTGTGGAAAAGGACGCAGGACTTGTAGCCGGCTACAAAAATGAAACGTATGAAGAAAAAGGCGCATCAATCGTGGAGGATTTTGACGCTCTTTTGAAAAACGCAGACGTTTTCCTTACGGTGCGTGCAGGCAAGGCCGCTTCAAACGGAAAGGCAATGGCCGAAAAGATGAAGGCGGGTCAGATCGTCATTGGACAAATGGAGCCTTACGCCAAGGACGAAGCGTTTGATCAATTTTTAACGAACAAGGTTTCTTCATTTTCAATGGAGCTCATCCCGAGAACCACACGGGCTCAAAGCATGGACGTGCTCTCTTCAATGGCGAACCTTGCAGGGTACAAATCAGCGCTCATTGGTGCGAATCAGAGTCCGAAGATGTTTCCGATGATGATGACCGCCGCAGGCACCATTACACCAGCGAATGTCTTCGTGCTTGGTGTTGGTGTTGCGGGCCTACAGGCCATTGCGACGGCCAAACGTCTCGGTGCGGTCGTGAGTGCCTATGACATCAGAAGCGAAGTCAAGGAACAAGTCGAGTCGCTTGGCGCCAAGTTCGTCGAATTCGACCTTGAAAGCGGCGAAGGCGAAGGTGGCTACGCAAAGGAAATGGACGAATCCTTCTATGAACGCCAGCGACAGATGATGATGGAAGAACTTAGTGAAAAAGACGTTGTCATCACTACGGCGAACATTCCTGGTAAAAAAGCGCCTACGCTTATTACCAAGGCCATGGTTGAAGCGATGCCCGAGGGCAGTGTGATTGTAGACCTGGCGGCTGAACGCGGTGGGAACTGCGAACTGAGTGAAGCAGGAAAGACCGTAAGAAAACACGGAGTGACCATCGTAGGGCCTGTGAACGTGGCTTCGGATCTTCCGTTCAATGCGTCACAGCTTTATTCTAAAAACATTACGACCTTTTTGCTCAATCTATTCAATAAAGAAGAAAGTACCATCAACTTTGAAGACGACATCGTCAAGGCGACTGCGCTTACCCATGACGGTGCGCTTGTCAGTGAGAAAGTCAAGGAATTCATCGGAGGCGATCAAGCATGACACTTATTTATCTCATAACCATTCTGGCGATGGCGGTATTTCTAGGATTCGAACTCATCACCAAGGTGCCTGCGACACTGCATACACCGCTTATGAGCGGATCGAACGCCATCTCAGGGATTACGATTGTCGGGGCGGTTGGGGTGCTTCTTACGCATCTTACTGTGAGTGAAGTCGGCGTCTTTCCCTTTATATTGGCAGCGGTGGCCCTGTTTTTCGCAACCATTAACGTGGTTGGCGGGTTCGTGGTATCCAACCGCATGCTACAAAAATTCAAGGGGAGGAAATAACGATGGATTATCAAACTTTATTTGACGCAAAAGAAGTCGTTGTTGGACTTCTCTATCTGCTTAGTGCCGTGTTCTTCATTATCGGTATCAAGAATCTTTCAAAACCGAAAACCGCCCCAAGAGGGAATATGCTCGGTGCTGCAGGGATGCTTATTGCGTTCTTAACCGCGTTCATTGATTTCGGTGTGCACATTGACGTGGACGCAGAAGCGATTACGGCAACCTTTGATTACTGGTACATCCTCTTAGCCGCGATTGGACTTGGCGCCGTGATCGGCGTATGGAGCGCTCTCGGGGTTAAAATGACAGGTATGCCTCAAATGGTCGCCATATTCAACGGCTTTGGCGGTGGTGCGAGCTTGCTTGTGGCTGGGGTGTTCTATCAGTTTGAACTGGAAAGCACGTCCGCTTCAGAACTCGCGATTCCCATGTTGATCGCAACGGTCTTATCAGGCCTCATCGGCGCGGTCACCTTTTCAGGATCGCTTATTGCCTACGGTAAACTCCAGGGGCTCAAGATCATTCCTGGCAAACCGGTCAATTATACAGGCGACTTGGTTGTTAAACTCTTGTTGCTTACAGGGGCTGCGGTGCTAGGAATCATCATGGTTCTTAACCCGGGCATGATTGGCTGGTACTGGCTGATTGTCGGTGTGGGCGTCCTTCTTGGTGTGCTGCTCGTCATAGGTATTGGCGGCGCCGACATGCCGGTTGTCATTTCACTTTTAAACTCATATTCAGGGCTGGCGGCCGCGGCGACGGGCTTTGTGCTCGGCAACGTCGTACTCATTATTGCGGGTTCACTCGTAGGCGCGAGCGGCCTCATTCTCACCATGATTATGTGCAAGGCCATGAATCGCTCACTCATCAACGTCCTCTTCGGAGGCTTTGGCGGGGACAACGCTTCAAGTGGTGAGAGTGCCGATTCCATGTACGAAGGAAAAATCACCCAGACCTCTTCTGAAGAAGTCGCGATGGTGCTTGAAAGTGCCAGACGCGTCGTATTCGTTCCTGGATACGGCATGGCGGTTGCCCGCGCGGCAACCCCGGTAAGACAGTTAAGTGAAGCACTTGAAAAAGCGGGCGTGGAAGTCGCTTTTGGAATCCATCCGGTTGCCGGCAGGATGCCTGGTCACATGAACGTGCTTCTTGCTGAAGAAAGCATTCCTTATGACAAGCTGCTTGATCTGGATACTGTGAATCCAACCTTCAGACAAACCGATGTCGTCATTGTCATTGGGGCTAACGATGTTGTGAACCCATCAGCACGTGACGCGGATTCACCGATTTCAGGCATGCCTATTTTGGATGTTGATCAGGCGCAGACATGTGTCGTGATTAAACGTTCACTTTCTCCAGGATTCGCAGGCATTCCAAATCCACTCTTCGCCAAAGACAATACGCTGATGCTTTTTGGAGACGGGAAGAAAATGATGGAAGAACTCGTCAAGGAATACAAGGAGCTCTAAATGGAAAAGAGGGGAACTATGGAACGGTTCATCAGAGATTTCAAAACCTTCGTGACCAGAGGCAACATTATGGAGCTCGCCATTGCGGTCATCATCGGTACGGCTTTTAACAGGGTTGTGCAGAGTCTTGTCAATGATGTCGTCATGCCGGTGCTCAGTTTGATTACCGGTAAAGAGGGCTTTGACAACTACAAATACGTGATTACCGCAGCGAATGAAGAAGAAGGCATTGTGGAAAACGCCATCTATTACGGCAAGTTCATCCAGCATACCATTGACTTCATCTTCATGGCGCTTGTCGTGTTTGTCATCTACAGAATCATTCTTCACCTCCAGGAGCGCATAGAAGAAGCGTGGGAGGAAAGAAAGAAGGAACTTGAACAGGAAAAAAGCGAACGCAAATAAAAGGAAAGGACACCGATTGTTGGAAAATCGGTGTCCTTTTTTTGTGTGGAAAATCAGTTGACTAAGGATGGATGATCAAAGTAGATGAGTTCCATCAGGTGAGGCAAATCGATGAACGGGTTGCGGTTGTTCTGATAGCTATAAATGACGTCGTTACGGTTTTGTTCGAACTGGTTGACCGTGTCCATCTCCGCCCAGTCGATGAGGAGTGATAGATCACCCATTTCATGGACTGAAGGCGCACCGTCCACAAGGGTGAGATGGTCATACATGACATCCATGTAGAAAAGCGCACGGGCCACGTCGCCTTTGACATCATCATGGGGCGCGTAGGTAGTGCTGGTTGTCATCTCTCCATAGTACTTGTTGCTTCTTGAAGAGTTTTCACCAGGATCGGCTGGGGCCAGGTTGTGCAGATCCGAGCCTTCATGACGGCTTGAGTTGTTGGTGTCAACATCAAGAAGGGATTGTGGCCAGATGTGCTCACGGTTCCAGGTGATGCCTGAATCCCATACCCCTGATACAGACTCTCTTCTGTAGATGAGAATAAGGTTGTCAGGGTTCAATGGGTCCTGATCGGACTCATCGAGTATGTAGCGTGAATCGCCGTAAGTTTGCAGGTTGATGTTGCTTATTGCATTACTCAGGGCGAGGGCGAGGTCATCCCCATAAAGCCCTTCAAGATTTGAATAGTATCCGTTTTGAACAGTGGAGTAATCAAAATCAAGCAAGGTTGCGTCACTCAAGACAGGGACAGTCAGGGTGTGTGACGCATAATCGCCCACTGAATCCTGTGCATAATACGTGACTTGATACTCTCCGAGTGAAGAAGTGTCCACAAGTCCATCAACGCTGCAGGGAACCTCTTCATTTGTTTCGAGGTTTACAGCTGAACAGCCGTCTGTAGCCTGCCAGGTATCTCCATAAGAGTAGTGTTCAATAAAGGAGGCGTCGAATTGGATATCGAGCTCAGTACTCGTATCGGGGTAGTCGCCTGAAGGCGCAGTGTCATAGACCGCTTCAAGGGTTAGATTGCTGTTGACGGTTGTGGTGAAGGTTTCATTCAGACTGAGGGTGTTGCCTGAAGCGTTTTTCCAACGTGCAAAGGTATAGGTATTGGTGGTATCGGTAACGGAAATGGTAACATCGGTCCCAGGCGCAACAGTGTAAGCGGGGCTTATAGAGAACTCTGCGGATGGGATGTTGCTTGAAAGGTCGATGGTATAGTCTCCGCCAGTGCTTCCACTGGTTTCTATAACCAGGTTGTCCATGATTGTTTGACCGTCAGTAGGCACGATTTCAAGCAAAAAGGTTCCGGTTATGTTGAGGTTTGACAAAGTGTAGGTCTCAATAACGCCGTTTGTTTCAGATGATTGTCCAATGAGGGTACCATTGACATAAATCGCAACACCTGCCGGAGATGAGAAGGCGTTAAGATAATCAACGCTGAGACCGCTCATGCCGCCTTCGATGGTTGCGCTTAAGGAAGGGGTTCTTGAGGTGTCTCCGAGAGTGAGGGCATGCCCTGTTCCAAGGTCTTTGTCACCGCGAGCGGATGCGTAGTTCCAGACAAAACCGTTGTCCCCTGTGAAAGACCCGTCCATATAGGTGCTTCCGGTTTCAGGGAAATTGTTGAAGCTTTCGCTCAGGGTTTCGCCTGTAGGCACGGCTTCATAGATTGCGACAAGGGAAAGCGATGTTTCTGCGGTAACGATGTAAGGATTGCTTGAGCTTACAGTAGTCCCAGAGGCGTTTTCGAAATGTGAAAAGACATAATCACCGGTTGTTTCACTTGCGGTGAAGGTGACTTCGGTACCGACTTCCACAGAGCTCGAAGGGGTAATTGCGACTTCGGCGGTTTCGATGTTGGAAGTGGCTGTCATATCCACGGTTTCAGGCGTGGTGGTGCCTTCAAAAGGCGTCAGAGTCAAATTGTCGATGATTGTTTGTCCGTTTGTTGGAACGAGTTCAAGTGTGTAAGAACCATTCACATCAATGCCGTCCACGGTGAAAGTGCTCACTACACCGTTCACTTCAGAGGAAGTGGCTTGAAGGGTCCCATTGATGTATAGAGACAAACCGGCATCTGAAGAAAAAGCATTCGTGTAATCGACATTGAAACTCTTTATGCCACCATCGATTGTGGCAAAGAGAGATGGCGTTCTTGAAGTGTCACCGAAAGTAAGGGCATGGCCTGAAGCGATGTCTTTGTCTCCGCGAGCGGAGATGTAAGACCAA
>Ga0194137_10001928_pt1 | contig 12474 bp, 10 predicted proteins | sample TARM_MetaG_T3_14_FD_134025 | JGI IMG/M metagenome (GOLD analysis project Ga0194137, IMG submission 134025) | Freshwater microbial communities from Pennsylvania, USA, analyzing microbe dynamics in response to fracking - TARM_MetaG_T3_14 (version 2) | ecosystem: Environmental > Aquatic >...
CAACCATTTCCCTCATCAATTCCACCTGACAACTTCGCCACCATTCGCTGCCTGCTGCGCCATGCGGTCTCCCGCTTCAACAGCGCCAAGCTGTTTTTCGGACACGGCAGCGTCAATGCGTTCGACGAAGCGGCCTACCTGATTTTGCATACCCTGAACCTGCCGCTCGACAAGCTTGAGCCCTTCTACGACGCCAGGCTGCTGCCTGACGAAGTCAGGTCCTTGCTGAACGTGATCGAGCGCCGCGCCGTCGAGCGCGTGCCGGCCGCCTATCTCACCAACGAAGCCTGGCTCGGCGACTACCGCTTCTATGTCGATGAGCGCGTGATCGTGCCGCGGTCCTTCATCGCCGAACTGATTCCCGAGCAGTTCTCACCCTGGGTCGAGGATGCGGACGGCGTGGAAAACATCCTGGAGCTCTGCACCGGCTCGGGCTGCCTGCCGATCATGATGGCCGATGCCTTCCCGGGCGCGCATATCGATGCCGTCGACATTTCGCCGGATGCGCTCGCCGTCGCACGCCGCAATGTCGACGAATACCAGCTGCAGGACCGCATCAGCCTGTTCGAATCCGACCTCTACGACAAGCTGCCGAAAAAGAAGTACGACCTGATCATCACCAATCCGCCTTATGTGAATGCGGGTTCGATGAGCAAGCTGCCGCCGGAATACCTGCGTGAGCCGCAGATCGCCCTGGCCGGCGGCGATGACGGCATGGACCTGGTGCGCCGCATCGTCGCAGGCGCCGCCGAAAGGCTGACGAAGAAAGGCATCCTGATGGTCGAGATCGGCAACGAGCGGGCGTTTGCCGAAGCCGCATTCCCCGACCTGGAACTGACCTGGGTCTCCACCAGCGCGGGCGACGACATGGTATTCCTGCTGCAGGCCGATCAGTTGGCAGGCAGCGCCAAGACGACAAAGAGCACCAAGACGCCATGATACGTTTTCAGCAAGTCAGCCTGACGCGGGGCATCAAGCCGCTGCTCGAGAATGTCGACCTGACACTCAATCCGGGCGACAAGATCGGCCTGATCGGCGCCAACGGCGCCGGCAAGTCCAGCCTGTTCGCCATGCTGCGCGGCGAACTGCATCCCGATCTCGGGGAAGTCGACTTCCCGTCCAAGTGGCGCATGGCCTATGTTGCCCAGGAGACGCCGGCGCTCGACCGCCCGGCGCTGGAGTATGCGATCGACGGCGACGCCCATCTGCGCCGGCTCGAGACCGAGCTGGCCGCGCTCGAACAGGCGCCGGAGAGCGCCGGCAACGGCCACCGCATCGCCGAACTGCATGCGGCGCTTGCGGATGCCGACGCCTATACGGTGCGTTCGCGCGCCGAACAGCTGCTCACCGGCCTCGGTTTCTCGAACGACCAGATGCAGCAGCCGGTCGCCAGCTTTTCCGGCGGCTGGCGCATGCGCCTGAACCTGGCGCAGGCGCTCATGTGCCCGTCCGACCTGCTGCTGCTCGACGAACCGACCAACCACCTCGACCTCGATGCGATCATCTGGCTGGAAGACTGGCTCAAGCGCTATGAAGGCACGCTGATCATCATTTCCCACGACCGCGACTTCCTCGACGGCGTGGTCAACGTGATCGTGCACATCGACAATCTCAAGCTCAAGCGCTACTCCGGCAATTATTCAGCCTTCGAGCGCCAGCGTGCCGCGCAGATGGCGCTGACCCAGGCGGCGGCCGACAAACAGGCCCGCCAGCGCGCCCATCTGCAATCCTTCATCGACCGCTTCAAGGCCAAGGCAACCAAGGCGCGGCAGGCGCAGAGCCGGATGAAGATGCTGGCCAGGATGGAAGAAATCGCGCCGCTGCGGGCGGCGGCGGAGTTCTCGTTCGAATTCCGCGAGCCGCTCAGCGCGCCGAATCCGCTGCTGGTCATGGAAGACGTGGCGGCCGGCTACCGGATCGAGCAAGGCGATGCCACCGTCGACAGGACCATCATTTCCCGCATCAACTTTTCGCTGCAGAACGGCCAGCGCATCGGTCTGCTCGGCGTCAACGGCGCGGGCAAGTCCACGATGGTCAAGACCATCGCCGGCGAGATTGCGCCGCTTGCGGGCGACACGCGGCTCGGCAAGGGCCTGTCGATCGGCTACTTTGCCCAGCACCAGGTCGAAATGCTGCGGCATGACGAGTCGCCACTGTGGCATCTTGCGAAGATCGCGCCGACCACCCGGGAACAGGAACTGCGCAATTTCCTCGGCGGCTTCAATTTCGGCGGCGAGATGGTGACCAGCAAGATTGCCCCGTTTTCCGGCGGCGAGAAGGCGCGCCTGGCGCTGGCTCTCATCGTCTGGCAGCGCCCCAACCTGCTGCTGCTCGACGAACCGACCAACCACCTCGACCTGGAAACCCGGGAAGCGCTCACCATGGCCCTCGCCCAGTTCGAAGGCACCTTGGTGCTGGTTTCCCACGACCGCCATCTGCTGCGCGCCACTACCGACCAGTTCATGATCGTCGCCGACGGCAGGCTGCAGCCGTTCGACGGCGACCTTGACGATTACAAGGACTGGCTGTTCAAGACCAAGCTGGGCAAGGCCGACGTGCAGCTTCCCTCGTCGAACGGCAACGCGGCGGAAGCTGCCGCGGCCGCCGCCGCATCCGAGTCGCGCGAGGACAGGCAGGAACGCCGGCGCCAGGAAGCGGAAGAGCGCCAGCGCCTGTCGGCACTGAGGAAGCCGATCGAGTCCCGCATCAAGCGGCTCGACGAACAGATGGCCAAGCTCAACGCGCGCAAGGTCGAGGTCGACGCCAAACTGGCCGATCCGGCTATTTACGAGGACGCAAACAAGGAAGCCCTGAAGCAGCTTATCCTTGACCAGGCCTATGTTGCCAAGGAACTGGAACAGCTCGAAACCGAATGGCTGGAACAGCAGGAAGCGCTCGAACAATTGACCGCCTGAGGTGAACGCAGAAAAACCAGGGCTGGCGCTGCGACGCCAATCCGCCAGATGAAGGAGGCATGCTTGACTCAACCGATCGACAAGCCGCTGCAAGGCATACGCGTGCTCGACCTCACTCGTCTGCTTCCCGGGCCGGTGGCCACCATGCATCTGGCGGACATGGGCGCGGAGGTGATCAAGATCGAGGACCCGGGCCCCGGCGACTATGCGCGCACCATGGGCCATGTCCGCAATGAGGTGTCGCAGTTCTTCATCGCGGTCAACCGCGGCAAACATGAGATGCGGCTCGACCTGAAGGACGCAGCACAGCGCGACGCCTTCCTCGAGATGGTCGAACAGGCCGATGTGGTGGTTGAAAGCTTCCGGCCCGGCGTCATGGACAGGCTGGGCGTGGGCTGGGACGCGCTCAAGACACGCAATCCCAAGCTGGTCATGTGCGCGATTTCCGGCTACGGCAAGGACGGCCCCCATGCGCAGCTGGCCGGGCACGACATCAACTACATCGGCCTGGCCGGCATGCTGGAACAGAATGTCGGGCCGGACGGCACGCCGGCGCTGGGCAACCTTCAGGTCGGCGACCTGCTGGGCGGCGCGCAGGCCGCCGTGCAAGGCATACTCGCGGCGCTGCTCGGCGTCAGGAACGGCGGTCCGGGACGTTTCGTCGACATTTCGATGACCGATGCGGTGTTCGCCCACAACATCATGCCTCTGGTTGCCGTCAACAATTTCGGCAGGCCGGCCCGGCCGGGGCGCGACCTCTTGACGGGCGGCGTTCCCTGCTACAACGTCTACCGCACCAGCGACGGCCGCCACATGGCGGTCGGCGCGCTCGAACTGAAGTTCTGGCAGGCCTGCTGCGACGTGCTCGGCCGGCCGGACCTCAAGGAAAGGCACTGGAGTCGCGGCCAGGAAGTCGGCGGCGCGGAGGCGATGCAAATCAAGGCGGAGCTGGATCAACTCTTCTCCACCGAAACCCTGGCCGTCTGGACCGAGCGTTTTGCGCAGGCCGATTGCTGCGTGACGCCGATCCTGCGCGCCGATGAAGCCCTCGTCCATCCGCTCATGCAGGCGCGCGGCATGGTACACAGGCGGCATCATCCAACCGAAGGCGACTATTGGGCAACGGGCCCGGCGGTGAAATTCCATGAATGACTCGGCAAGCTCCCGCGGCCCCGGCCACCGTCACGGCATGCTGTCGACCTTTCCGGAACTGCATACCGCGCGCCTGCGGCTGAGGGAAATCAATCCGGCTGATACCGAGGCGCTCTACGCCATCCATTCCGATGCCGAATGGATGCGCTGGTACGGCGTCGATCCGCTGGTCGATCCTTCGCAGGCAGGCCAGCTGGCCGATCTCTTTGCGGGCTGGTTCCATGCCGGGACCGGCTTTCGATGGGCGCTGGAACGACGCAGCGACCGCCGGCTGGTCGGCACCTGCGGCCTGTTCCGCTGGAACCGCAGCTGGCGCAACTGCGTGATCGGCTACGAAATTGCGCGCTTCTGCCAGCGCCAGGGCTACATGCGCGAGGCGCTGGAAGCGATACTGGAGTTCGGTTTCTCCAACATGCATCTGCATCGCATACAGGCCGAAACCCATCCCGACAACCTGCCGTCGATCGCGCTGGCGGAGCGCATGGGATTCCGCTTCGAGGGCATACACCGCGAGCAGGCCTACTGGGGCGGCCGCTTCCATGATCTCAACTGCTACTCCATCCTGGAACAGGACTGGCGGCGGCGCCACGACTTGCAGGAAGGCTGAAGAAGACCATGCACCCTCTCCCCACCCTCAATATCGTCGGCTGCGGCAAGGTCGGCATGACGCTCGGAAAACTCTGGTCGGCAGCCGGCGTGTTCGCGGTCGCACAGGTCATGAACCGCTCCGCCACCGGCAGCATGCAGGCAACGGCATTCATGGGGGCGGGAACGGCGGCCGCATCGATCGCGAAACTGCATCCCGCCGATGCCTGGCTGATCGGTACGCCCGACGACGACATAGAAAGCAGTTGCGATGCACTTGCCGAGGCCTGCCTGTTCGCGCCTGGAAATCTTGTCTTTCACTGCAGCGGTGCCCTGCCTTCCACTGTCTTGCATGCCGCCGCAGCCGCCGGCGCCGTCACCGGCAGCGCGCATCCGATCCGCAGTTTTGCCGATCCGGCACAGGTGGCGGCAAGTTTCAGCGGCACCTACTGCGGAATCGAGGGTGATCCTTCGGCCGTGGAGAAGCTGAGTGCGGCGATGAACGCAATCGGCGGCATCGCAGTGCCCATCGATGCCGCCTTCAAGACCGTCTATCACGCCGCCGCCGTCTTCGCGTCGAATTACCTGGTCACGCTGCTGGATACGGCGCAGCAGGCCTATGTCAAGGCCGGCATCCCTGAAGACACCGCCTTGGAGCTGATGATGCCGCTGGTGAAGGGTACGGTGGAGAATGTCTTTCGCCTTGGACCGACGGACGCACTGACCGGGCCCATCGCCCGCGGCGACATTGGCACGGCCGTCCGGCAATACCGTGCGGTCAATGCCTGGAACGAGGGCTATGGAGCGCTGTACAAGCAGTTCGGGAAGCTGACCGCGGATATTGTGGCCAGGCGGCGGAAGTAAATGTGCAGCAAGCGCTGTCCCGGCAAGGACGCATCGGACCTGGCGTTTGGCTTATTGCAATAATCGCAAGGCCTGCCGTCTGCCCGGGATGCAAATTCAGCGCTTCGGAGCGTAGATGTCGTGCCCGACTTCGTCGATCTGGCGGCGCAGCGCCTTGCGGTCCTCGGGGCTCATTCGCCCCTGGCGGCGCGCATTGTCTGCCGTCTGGCTGGCCTGGCTGTCGGGCTGGCCGCCGTAGCCGCTGCTGTCCTGTCCGGAATACGCGCGGCTCTCCCGGCGTTCGGACCGCGACGGCATCTGCAGCTGTTGCTGTTGCTGTCCACGCTCGAGATAGATATTCTGCACCTCGAATGCACGCACCGCATCGCGGCTCGATCGCCCATAGCCGCCTACATCGGCAAGGACGCTGGCCGAACCGACAGATAACAGAATGGAAATAACGAGTTGGTCGAGGTGCATTGTTTTACGCGCTTTCTCATCGTTGCCGGTAGGCTTGTGCCTGAAGGGATATACTTCAGCCCACGGCAATGATCCCAGTGTATGCTTCATTCCCAGAAGCGATAACCCGCATGGAGTAAAGTTTGTAACACTTTGTAATGGCTTGCGAATCAGCCATAACTCCTTGATTTTCTGAAGTTACCATAGCGCCATGAACACGACAAATATGACAACCAACGGGCCCGGCCACACCTCCGGCCATCAGGGGAAAATCCTTGTCGTCGACGACGACCTTCGCTTGCGCGACCTGCTGCGGCGATATCTGGCGGAACAAGGATTCAACGTGGTCACGGCCGAGAATGCGCAGGCGATGAACAAGCTGTGGATACGGGAGCGTTACGACCTCCTGGTCCTCGACCTGATGCTGCCCGGCGAGGACGGCCTGTCGATCTGCCGCCGCCTGCGCGGTGCCGGCGACCAGACGCCGATCATCATGCTGACGGCAAAGGGCGAAGACGTAGACCGTATCGTCGGACTCGAAATGGGCGCCGACGACTACCTGCCGAAGCCCTTCAACCCGCGCGAACTTGTTGCCCGCATCAATGCGGTCCTGCGCCGCAAGGGTCCCGATGAAATTCCGGGCGCGCCTTCCGAAACGCCGCAGACCTTCCAGTTCGGCGACTTCATTCTCGATCTGGGCACGCGTACTCTCAAGAAGAACGGCGAATCGATTTCGCTGACGACCGGCGAATTTTCAGTGCTCAAGGTATTTGCCCGCCACGCCCGCCAGCCGCTGTCGCGCGAAAAACTCATGGAACTTGCACGCGGCCGCGAATACGAGGTCTTCGACCGCAGCCTCGACGTCCAGATCTCCCGCCTGAGAAAGCTGATCGAACCGGACCCGTCCAACCCGATCTACATCCAGACCGTATGGGGCCTCGGCTACGTCTTCATCCCCGAAGGCCAACCGCGCTGATACGCAATCTTGATTCCGCTTATCGGCAACCGTCTCGGCTGGCTTAACAGCGGCCTTTTCTGGCGAACCTTCTTCCTGCTTGCTTTCCTTATCGCGGCGAGCATCATGGCCTGGGTCGCCAGTTTCCGCATTGTCGAGCGCACGCCGCGCGCCCAGCAAATGGCCGCGCAGGTGATCTCCATCGTCACCATCACGCGCGCCGCCCTCACCCATTCTGCGCCGGACCTGCGGCGGGAACTGCTCTTCGACCTCGCCAGCAACGAAGGCATCCGCATCTATCCACTCGAACGGTCCGACGTGGTGGAACCGCCGCCGGACAGCGGCCTGATGCCGGTACTCGAATCGACCGTCAAGGGCCGCCTCGGCCAGGACACGAAATTCGCCGGACGCGTCAATGACGTCGGCGGCTTCTGGGTCAGCTTCAAGATCGATGACGATGAATACTGGCTGCGCCTGGACCGCGAACGCATCGAGGGCGTATCCAGCATCCAGTGGCTGGGCCTGGCGACCACGACGCTGGTGCTGTCGCTGCTGGGTGCGGTCTTCATCTCCCGTCTCATCAATCTGCCGCTGGCTCGCATTACCACCGCCACTCGGCGCATCGCCAAGGGGCAGACGCCGGATCCGCTTCCGGAAAAAGGCCCGGCCGAAATCCGCGAAGCCAATCGCAGCTTCAACCAGATGGTCGCCGATCTGGCGCGGGTGGAATCGGACCGCGCCGTAATCCTGGCCGGCATCTCGCACGATTTGCGCACGCCGCTGGCGCGCATGCAGCTTGAAGTCGAAATGGCCGGACTCGACGATGATGCGCGCAAGGGCATGCAGTCGGATCTGTCGCAGATGGATGAGATCATCGGCCAGTTTCTCGAATTCGCGAAACCGTCCGACAAGGTGCAGGCTTGCAGCGTCGACCTGACCGCGCTCATGAGCGAATGCGCGCATGAAGCCGCGCGCCTGCCCGATGTACGCATCACCTCGAATATCGCCGACAACGTCAATGTCTTCGGCAATGCCACCGACCTGCGCCGGGTGATCAACAACCTGATCGAGAATGCGCGCCGCTACGGCAAGTCGCCCGACTCCGGCGAAACCGCAATCGACATCGCCTGCAAGACGCAGGGCAACCAGGCAATCGTCGAAATCGCGGACAGCGGGCCAGGCGTTCCGGAGTCGGAAATCGAGCGCCTGCTGCGCCCGTTCACGCGGCTCGATACCGCCCGTGGCCAGGCCAACGGCGCAGGCCTCGGCCTGGCCATCGTCGAGCGCATCGTCAAGCGCCATCACGGTTCGCTCAAGCTGAGCAACAATCCCACGGGCGGACTGCGCATCCGGATCTCGATTCCGGTGACGGGAACGCTGGGGTAGCCGACACTCATTCCCGGCTAGAGCGCTTTCGGCTTGACTGGGGTAGGCGAGGCCGAGGTGCCGCCTTGCCCCTTTTTCTGTTCGGCAATACCGACCGCCAGTCACATTTGCCCAGCCCAGTCAAACGCTGAACTTCCGTCTGTGAGCTTCACTCTACATTGTCAAGCTGTCATTCGACGGTTCGGCGGCGTATCTGCCATTCGCATGGCATGCGGCCATCTCGGTTGATTCTCGGTTGATTAGAACAGGAGGCTACATGAGTACATCGACATCCGGCGGCAGTGCTTCAGGCACAGGGACGCCGGGCGCTGCGCAAGATCATCTCAAGCCCGGTGACGAAGCTTTGGCAGGCACGACGGGAACCGGGGAAGACCTGTGTCCTGATTGCAGCGGCAGCGGCAAGAAGAAAGATGGTGCCGAATGCCCAACCTGTGAGGGCACAGGCCGCATTACGCAAGGAATCGGCGGCGGCTAGCCAAAGGCAGGCTGCCTGACAGCAGCCAACTTTCATTACGGCATCACCGCATCGCGGCAAGCCAGTCTTCGCAACCACGCAAGACCGGCTTGCAGTTCCATTCATTTTCGGTACAGCAAAACGATAGCCTCGGCAGCAATTCCCTCTTCGCGTCCGAGATAGCCCAGCTTTTCATTGGTCTTCGCCTTGACGTTCACCTGGCCGGGTTCGATGCCGAGATCGGCGGCGATGTGCTCGACCATGCGCGCGATATGCGGCGCCATTTTCGGCGCCTGCGCAATGACAGTTGCATCCACGTTGCCGACAAGGTAGCCGGCGTCCGCAACTCTTCGCCCGGCTTCCTTGAGCAGCACTCTCGAATCGGCTCCCTTGAAACGGGCATCGGTATCGGGAAAGTGGCGGCCGATGTCACCAAGCCCGGCAGCGCCGAACAAGGCGTCGGTCACCGCATGCAGCAACACGTCTGCATCGGAATGGCCGAGCAGGCCGGTGACATGCGGGATGTCGACGCCGCCGATGATGAGCTTGCGTCCCGGCACGAGTGCGTGGCAGTCGTATCCCTGGCCAATACGGTACGGAGGCAGATTCATGAATGTCCTTTCAAATGCAATTCGGCAAGGGCAACGTCATGCGGCAGCGTGACCTTGAAGTTGCGCGGGCTGCCTTCGACCAGCAGGGGGCGCAGACCCAGCGCCTCCACCGCACTGGCTTCGTCGGTCACCGCTGCAGCCTGTTCCAGCGCGCGCCGCAGCAGCGCATAGCGGAACATCTGCGGCGTCTGCGCCGCCCACAGGGCTTCGCGCGCCACGGTCTGCTCGGCGCGGGCCTCGGCGTCGGCGCGCTTGAGCGTGTCCACCACCGGCAGGGCAAGCAGACCGCCTACCGCATCGTCGCAAAGCGCAGATATCAGGCGTTCGATCATTCCGCCGGTCAGGCCGGGCCGCGCTGCATCATGCACCAGCACCCAGTCTTCATCTTTCGCCCGTTCCCGCATTGCTTGCAGCCCGTTCAGCACCGACTGGTGGCGAGTCTCGCCGCCGTTGAACAACACGGTCAACCGTTCTTCCGGAAGACTGGCCGATGCCATCGCATCGCGGATGTAGCCGTCGTCGGCGCTCACCACCACGAACGTATGCTCGATGAGCGGGCTTGCGGCAAAGGTATCGAGCACATGCATCAGCATGGGCTTGCCGGCAAGAGACAGATATTGCTTGGGACAGGCGGCTCCCATGCGTGCGCCGATGCCGGCGGCGGGGATCAAGGCGAAGTGGCGGAATGGATTCATCAATGCAGCGGCCGAACCCGAGGCAGGCGCCGGGCATGTCCTCGGAAAGGCCAGGGTAAATGGCTTGGTTTATAATCTCGGCATATTTTCTCACAGTCGAAGTTTGCCGAATGAAGCCGGTGAACTTGCCCGGCCTTCCAGATGTCCTCCGCTGATGTCGTTCGATTTCAAAAAATCCCTGCCCAAGCCTGGCAACCGCTTTGCCCTCCCAGCCACCCACGGTTCCGCTGACGCCTACGCGCTCGCCCAGGCGGCCATCGCACTCAAGGCCCAGCAGCGCATGCTTGCCGTGGTGGTCGCCAATGCCTCCGATGCCCAGCGGCTGCTGGCGGAGATTCCCTGGTTCGGCGGCACCGGCGCGCAGCTGCGCTGCCATCTGCTGCCCGACTGGGAAACGCTTCCCTATGACGCGTTCTCCCCGCACCAGGACCTGGTGTCCGAGCGCCTTGCGACCCTGCATGAGATCCATACCGGGCAATGCGACGTCCTGATCGTGCCGGCGACCACGGCCTTGCTGCGCATGGCGCCGCCCTCCTTTCTCGCGGCCTACACCTTCTTCTTCAAGAAGGGGGAAAACCTCGATGAAGCGCGGCTCAAGACCCAGCTCACGCTGGCCGGATACACGCATGTGACGCAGGTGATGTCGCCCGGCGAATACTCGGTGCGCGGCGGCCTGATCGACTTGTTCCCGATGGGTTCGGCCCTGCCTTACCGCCTCGACCTGTTCGGCGATACCATCGAAACCATCCGCACCTTCGATGCCGATACCCAGCGCTCGCTCTACCCGGTGCCCGAAGTCCGGCTGCTGCCGGGGCGGGAATTCCCGATGGACGAAGCAGCCCGCACCGCGTTTCGCAGCCGCTGGCGCGAAGAATTCGAAGGCGACCCGTCGAAGTCCTCCATCTACAAGGACATCGGCAACGGCATCGCCTCGGCCGGCATCGAATACTACCTGCCGCTGTTTTTCGAAGAGACGGCGACGCTGTTCCAGTACGTGCCCGAGCACACCATGTTCGCGCTGGTGGGCGATATCGAGGCATCGATCAAGCGCTTCTGGAGCGATACCCAGTCGCGGTACAAATTCCTCAAGGCCGACCGGGAGCGCCCGTTGCTCGCACCCGAGCGCCTGTTCCTGACCGACCAGGATTTCTTCATCCTTGCCAAGCCCTACGGGCGCTGGAACATTCAGACCGACGATGCGGTCTCGGAAATCTCGGCGCCGATTCCCAATATCGCCGTCAACCGGCGCGCCGACGATCCCCTGGTCAACCTGCGTTCCTATCTGCTGCAAACCGACAAGCGGGTAATGATCTGCGCCGACTCCAACGGCCGGCGCGAAACGCTGCAGCAGTATTTCAACGAGTATGAACTCGACCTGACTTCTGTCGAAAGCTTCGAGGAGTTTGCAGGTTCTGCGGTCAAACTGGCGCTCGGCGTGGCGCCGCTGCACGCCGGCTTCGAGCTCGATGCGGAGCAAGGCGGCCTGGTGTTCATCACCGAAACCGAACTGTATGCGGGCAGCGGCCGCCGTGCCGGCCGCAGGAAGCAGGAAGCGGTGACCCAGGTCGAGTACATGGTGCGCGACCTGTCGGAGCTCAAGGTCGGCGATCCGGTGGTGCATGTCAGCCATGGCATCGGCCGCTATATGGGCCTGATCAGCATGGATCTCGGTGAAGGCGAGACCGAGTTCCTGCACCTGGAGTATGCGAAGGACACCAAGCTCTACGTGCCGGTGTCGCAGTTGCATGTGATCTCGCGTTATTCCGGCGCGTCGCCCGACGAGGCGCCCCTGCATGTGCTCGGTTCCGGCCAGTGGGAAAAGGCGAAGAAGAAAGCCGCCCAGCAGATCCGCGACACCGCCGCCGAACTGCTCAACCTGTATGCGCGCCGCGCCGCGCGCCAGGGCCACGCCTTCCAGTATTCGGCCCGCGACTATGAAGCCTTCGCGGAAAGCTTCGGTTTCGAGGAAACGCCAGACCAGAGCGCGGCCATCAATGCGGTCATCACCGACATGACCAGCGGCAAGCCGATGGACCGCCTGATCTGCGGCGATGTCGGCTTCGGCAAGACCGAAGTCGCGCTGCGCGCCGCCTTCGTCGCCGTCATGGGCGGAAAGCAGGTGGCCATTCTCGCGCCGACCACGCTGCTGGCCGAACAGCATGCGCAGACCTTCGCCGACCGCTTCGCCGACTGGCCGGTGAAGATCGCCGAGCTGTCGCGCTTTCGCACGAGCAAGGAAGTCACGCAGGCGATCAAGGGCATGGGCGAAGGCACTGTCGACATCGTGATCGGCACGCACAAGCTGCTGTCGGGCGACGTGAAGTTCGCCCGCCTCGGCCTGGTGATCATCGACGAGGAGCACCGCTTCGGCGTGCGCCAGAAGGAAGCATTGAAGGCCCTGCGCGCCGAAGTCGACGTG
>Ga0194137_10001929_pt1 | contig 12467 bp, 8 predicted proteins | sample TARM_MetaG_T3_14_FD_134025 | JGI IMG/M metagenome (GOLD analysis project Ga0194137, IMG submission 134025) | Freshwater microbial communities from Pennsylvania, USA, analyzing microbe dynamics in response to fracking - TARM_MetaG_T3_14 (version 2) | ecosystem: Environmental > Aquatic >...
CAGCATGGAGCAGATGACCTCAACCGTCACCAACAACTCCGAGAACGCCCGCCAGGCCAGCGCGCTGGCCTGGCGGGCGTTCTCGGAGTTGTTGGTGACGGTTGAGGTCATCTGCTCCATGCTGGCAGCCGTCTTCTCGAGCGAGGCCGATTGCTGCTCGGTACGCGAAGACAGATCGAGGTTGCCGCTGGCGATTTCGTGCGCGCCGGTGTTGACCGAGTCCGAGCTGTTGCGCACCTGGCGCACGGTCTTCACCAGGCTCTCACGCATGCGGCCCACGGCAGCCAGCAGGCGACCGAGTTCATTGCGGCCACCCGTTTTGACGTGCACGGCCAAATCGCCCTCGGCCACGCGGCTGAGCACGGCTACGGCTTCGTTAAGCGGGGTGATCACAAAGGCCTTGAGACCGTAGAACACCGCCACGATCAACGCGAGTGCCATGGCAATGCCGAGCGCCACGAACTTCAGGATCGTTTCGTAACGCGCACGGCCATCGTCTGCCTCGTCCTTGGCCAGCTTCTTGACGAGCTGCTGGAAGCTCTCGATCTGCACCGACCACGCGGCGCCGGTATCCGTCACGTCCTTGTAGTTGAGCTGCGCATACGCAGCGGCGTCGCCGGTGCGCAACGCCGCCAGGGCGCGCTGCACGGCTTCGATGTGCGTCTGCGCGGCCTGGACGATTGCCTGGCGCAGCGACTCGTCGACACCTTCGATGCGTGGCGCATTCTTGAAGGCTTCCACCTGTTCGATAGCCTTCTTCAGGCCTTTCTCCGAACTGGCAAGCGCTGCCGTCTTGGCAGCCTCGTCCATGTTTTCACGCAGGACGCTGTATAAGCGTGACATGCCGGTACGTGCGCGCTGCATGTCCTTGTACGCGTCGTTCAGCAGCATGCTGCGATCGGAAATCGCGTGCACGCGCTCGGTCGCGGCGTTGGTGATACGCAGCGCCAGCACACCCACCGCAGCTCCGACCACAATCATCAGTGCAAAGGTGATCAGAATCGCCAGCAGGCCAGCGCGCACGCTGGTGTTCTTCAAAACGCGGTCCATCTTGTCTCCGGCGTCCCCGCAGGCAAGCCCATGCTTGCGGTGTGCGGGGTCAACGAGGTGAAGGTCAATCGTGGGTCAAAACGTTTCCCAGTCGGCGTCGCCTCCAGCGGCGACCAGAGGCTTCGCCTTGGTCAGGCTCGCGGGGATCGCTGCCGGTGCAGCCGGCTTCTTTTCGGTTCGCTCGACCGGCTTGGCAGCAGCCTTTCGCAGCACAGGCGGCTTGCGCGACGTCAGCTTGGGCCTGGCGGCTTCGGTGCTCGGCTTGGCGGCTTCGCGTCGCGGCGCTTCTTCCTTGGGCGCCGCCGGAGCAGCACCTGCGACGGGCTTGACCGGCACAACCTCCGGTTCAACCCTGGCCACCATGGCGGGGGCACGCAGCGCGTGCGCATCCAAGCGGAATTGCGCCACCACCTGGGTCAGGCTCACCGCCTGCTCTTCCAGGGATTGCGCTGCGGCGGCCGCTTCCTCCACCAACGCGGCGTTCTGCTGCGTGGCGTCGTCAAGCTGCGTGACGGCGTGGCTCACTTCCTCAATGCCCGAACGCTGTTCCTGGCTGGCGGACGAGATCTCGCCAACGATGTCGGTCACGCGCTTCACGCTCGCCACAATCTCGCGCATGGTCGTGCCGGCTTCTTCCACCAGCGCGCTGCCTGCATCCACGTTGACGACGGAATCGTCGATCAGCGCCTTGATCTCCTTGGCGGCAGCGGCGCTGCGCTGCGCAAGGCTGCGCACCTCACCGGCCACCACGGCAAAACCACGGCCCTGTTCCCCAGCACGTGCGGCTTCCACTGCCGCATTCAGCGCAAGGATGTTCGTCTGGAACGCAATGCCGTCGATCACGCCGATGATGTCGACGATCTTGCGGGACGACGCGTTGATGGAGCCCATGGTTTCCACCACGCGCGTCACCACATCGCCGCCGCGCACGGCCACATCCGAGGCGGACGCGGCCAGTTGGTTGGCCTGCTGGGCGTTGTCGGCGTTCTGCTGCACGGTCGACATCAGCTGCTCCATGGCCGAAGCCGTTTCTTCGAGCGAGCTGGCCTGCTGTTCGGTGCGCGACGAGAGGTCGAGGTTGCCGCTGGCGATCTCGCGCGTAGCGGTGCCAATGGTTTCCGACGCGCCCTTGATGCGGCCGATGGTGTCCACAAGCGCGCCGCGCATGCGGCTCATCGCGTAGAGCAGGCTGTCGTTGTCGTCAGCACGGGTGGCAATCTCCACCGTCAGGTCGCCGCCGGCAATGCGGTTGGCAACGTCAGCCGCGTAGGCGGGGTCGCCGCCCAGCGTGCGCTGCAGGCTGCGGTTCGCAACGCTGCCCAGCAGCACCAGCAAGCCGCCCACCAGCAGAAGCAGGCCGCCGGTCTGGTAAAGCGACGTCATGAATGCAGCGTTGATGTCGTCCATGTAGACGCCGGTCGAGAAAACCCAGTCCCACGGCTCATAGCGCATCGCGAATGCCGTCTTCGGCACCGGATCCGTGCCGCCGACTTTCGGCCAGACATAGCTGGTGAATCCGCCCTTCGGATCTTTGGCGGCAGTGGTCAAGCCCGCATAGACCGCATTGCCCTGTGCATCCTTGAAGCCGGATTGGTCTTTGCCGATGAACTCCGGCTTGATCGGGTGCATCACCACCACGTTGTTGGAACTGGTGATGGTGAAGTAGCCGTCCTTGTCGTAGCGCAGGGCCTTGAAACGGTCGATCGCCTGCTTTTGCGCGGCGTCTTTGCTCAACGTGCCGTTCTTGGTCAGGTCGTCGTACTGCTTGACCAGGTTCATGGCCATGGTCGTCACGCTGACGAGGTTGTTCTTGCGCTCCTCCACGCGGATCTCGCGCGCCTGATACGCGTTGAATACCGAGATCAACGTCAGCGCGACAAGGCTGATGACCAGCGGCAGCCAAAGCTTTTGGCGAAAGCTGAGCTTGCTCATTCCAGAGTCTCCGGAAGCGGAACCGCAAGGCGCCATTTGCGCAAATGCGCTCCCACTATGTTTTAAGGGTCCGAATGGTCTATCGGCAGGCCGGCCGCCAACCTTGAGGGGGCGAACCCGGGCAATGGCCGGCATCGCTCCCTTTGCGCCCATCCACCGCGCCCCGCGCCCCGCGCCGCACGCGATCTTTGCAGAGGAAGCCATATTGGGCAGAATTCTGTTGATCTGGAATTGATAATCGACGATGAAAACCACGCTCGAAGAACTGCTTGCCTTCCGCACCGTCGTCGATACGGGCTCCGTCACGGCGGCGGCTGAGCAGCTGGGCCAGACGGTGTCGGGCGTGAGCCGCGCGTTGCGCCGCCTGGAAGAAAAGCTGGACACCACCCTGCTCTCGCGCACCACGCGGCGGCTGTCGCTCACCGACGAGGGCGCGACGTTTCTGGCGCAGGCGCGCAGGATCCTCGCCGCCGTCGACGAGGCCGAGGAGCAGATCGCCCTGCGCCGCCAGCAGCCTGCCGGCCGCCTGCGTGTCAACGCTGCCATGCCGTTCATGCTGCATGTGGTGGCGCCGCTGGTGCCGGACTTCCGCGCACGGTATCCGCAGATCGAGCTGGAGCTGAACACCAACGACCTGATCATCGATTTGCTGGAAGAAGACACCGACGTGGCAATCCGCATCGGCACGCTGCGCGATTCCACCCTGCGTGCGCGCCTGCTTGGCACGCGGCGGCTGCGCGTGCTGGCGAGCCCTGCCTATCTGAAAACGCACGGGCGGCCCCGCCACGTGGATGACCTGCAGAAGCACGCCCTGCTCGGTTTCGTGCAGCCGGAATCGCTAAACCAATGGCCCCTGCGCGGCCCGTACGGCGATCGCCTGCGCATCGAGCCCACGCTCAAGGCCTCCAGCGGAGAAACCCTGCGCCAGCTTGCACTGCAAGGCGCCGGCATCGTCTGTCTGGCGGATTTCATAACCGTGGAAGACCGGCGCACAGGCGACCTTGTGCAGGTGCTGTCGGACGCCACGGTGGAGGTGCTGCAACCGATTCACGCGGTGTACTACCGCAACACGCAGTTGGCTTCGCGGATCGCGTGCTTTCTCGATTTTCTCGAAGCCCGGCTCGCCGACGATAAGCAGTGAAGCAGCATCGCTGGTATGCAACAATTGCGCGATTCAACACCTTCCGCGCGCGGCCTGATCGGATCACAACGGGCGGCGCGCTGCGCTTTGAGCACTCATGGCTGAACACTCCGCTCCGGTTCTGGAGATCGACCCGAAATACGGCCCGTTCGACAAGCACACCCCGATGATGCAGCAATATTTGAGGCTGAAATCGGGGCATCCGGACACGCTTGTCTTCTACCGCATGGGCGACTTTTACGAACTCTTCTTTGAAGACGCCGAAAAAGCCTCGCGCCTGCTCGACATCACGCTCACCGCACGCGGCAGTTCCAACGGGCATCCGATCCGTATGGCGGGCATCCCGTTCCACGCTGCGGAGCAATACCTCGCCAAGCTGGTCAAGCTGGGCGAATCCGTCGCCATCTGCGAGCAAATCGGAGACCCGGCGGCGACCAAGGGACCGGTCGAGCGCAAGGTCGTGCGCGTCGTCACGCCCGGCACGTTGACGGACGCCGCGCTGCTCTCCGACAAGGTCAACAACCATCTGCTGGCCATCGCACATCTGCCCGGCAAGCGCGGCGCCGCACCGCTGATCGGTCTGGCCTGGCTCAACCTCGTCGGCGGCGAATTGCGCGTGATGGAGTGCAGCCCCGACCAGCTCGACCGCGAACTCGAACGCATCCGCCCCGCCGAGGTGCTGGCCGACGATGCAACGCTCAACACCCTCCAAGTGGATGTTGCCCGCACGCGCCTGCCCGATTGGCACTTCGACGTGGAAGCCGGCACCCGCCGCCTGCGCGAGCAACTCGGCGTCGCGAGCCTCGTCGCCTTTGGCGCGGAAACGCTGACGGCCGCATTGGCGGCTGCCGGTGCGCTGCTGAATTACGCAGCGGCCACGCAAGGCCAATCCCTGCGCCACGTGATCGGCCTCACCGTCGAGCATGAAAGCGAATTCATCGGCCTGGACACCGCCACACGCCGCAATCTGGAGCTGACCGAGACGCTGCGTGGGCAGGAATCGCCGACGCTGTTTTCGCTGCTGGACACCTGCGCGACCAGCATGGGCAGCCGCCTGCTGCGCCACTGGCTGCATCATCCGCTGCGGGATCGCGCGGTGCCCCAAGCGCGGCAGCAGGCCATCGAGGTGCTGCTCGGCAGCGATTGGCAAACGTTGCGTGCGACCCTGCGCACGCTGTCGGATGTGGAGCGCATTACCGGGCGACTGGCGCTGCTGTCGGCACGCCCGCGCGATCTGTCGTCGTTGCGTGACACACTGGCGCGCCTGCCGGAGATTCGCGAAGAACTGCCGCAAAGCGATGCGGCACCGCTGCTAGCCGAGCTGTATGCCGCGCTCACCCTGCCCGAAGACGCGCACGCCCTGCTCCAGAGCGCCGTGATGGCAGAGCCGGCAGCGATGGTGCGCGACGGCGGCGTCATCGCCCGCGGTTACGATGCCGACCTCGACGAGCTACGCGACATCTCGGAAAACTGCGGCCAGTTCCTCGTCGATCTGGAGGCCCGCGAACGCGAGCGCACCGGCATCGCCAATCTGCGCGTCGAATACAACCGCGTGCATGGCTTCTACATCGAAGTCACCAACGGCCAGGCCGCCAAGGTACCGGACGATTACCGCCGCCGCCAGACGCTGAAGAACGCCGAGCGTTACATCACGCCCGAGTTGAAAGCGTTCGAAGACAAGGCGTTGTCGGCGCAGGACCGTGCCCTGTCGCGCGAAAAGCTCCTCTACGAAGAGCTGCTCCAGAAACTGTTGCCGCACCTGGCCGAATTCAAACGTATCGCCGCCGCGCTGGCACAGGCCGATGTGCTCGCGACGCTGGCCGAGCGTGCGCATGCGCTGTCGTGGTCGCGCCCCATGCTGACGGACGCACCCGGTATTGAGCTGACGCGCGCACGCCATCCGGTGGTCGAACAACAAGTCGAACAGTTCGTCGCCAACGACTGCATGCTGCAGGAGGCGCGCAAGCTGCTGCTGATCACGGGCCCAAACATGGGCGGCAAATCGACCTTCATGCGGCAAACCGCGCTCGTCGTGCTGCTCGCTTACGTGGGCGCATTTGTGCCGGCGGAGGCCGCAGTCATCGGCCCAATCGACCGTATCTTCACGCGCATCGGCGCGGCCGACGATCTGGCGGGTGGCCGATCCACCTTCATGGTTGAGATGACGGAAGCGGCTGCCATCCTGCACCGCGCCACACCCAACAGCCTGGTGCTGATGGACGAGATCGGCCGCGGAACGAGCACATTCGACGGCCTGGCGCTTGCCTGGGCGATTGCGCGTCACTTGCTGTCGCACAACCGCAGCCACACGCTGTTCGCCACGCACTATTTCGAACTGACGCAACTGCCGCAGGAGTTCGCTCAGGCTGCGAACGTGCACCTCTCCGCCGTCGAACATGGTGACGGCATTGTTTTCCTGCATGCTGTGCAGGAAGGGCCGGCGAGCCAGAGCTACGGCCTGCAGGTCGCGCAGCTGGCGGGCGTGCCGCAGCCGGTCATTCGCGCCGCGCGCAAGCGGCTCGCGTGGCTGGAGCAGCATTCCGCCGACACCGGCGCCACGCCTCAGTTGGACCTCTTCGCCCTCGCCGCCGATACGCCCATCGACGACGAAAACGACGACGCCGAAGCCCCCGACAGCGCACTGACGGAGGCACTCGCCGGCATCGATCCCGATGACATGACGCCGCGTGAAGCGCTCGATGCGCTGTACCGGCTCAAGGCGCTGGCGAGACCGTCCGCTTGATTCCGATGACCCGGCTCGGCGCAGTTTCCCGCACGTTTCAATGCATCGCCATGGCGTTGGCGATGCTGATGCCGGTGGCTGTACCAGCTGCACCCAAGGGCACGAATTCTGCAACTGACGCGCCAGGCGCCTTCACCTTTACGGTGATCGGCAACGTGCCGGACCGCGCCGAGGATGTCGCCCCCGTGCGCGCACTGCTGGACGCCATCGACGCCGAACACCCTGCCTTCGTCGTCCATCTGGGCAACCTCAAGGGCCGCGATGAAGCGTGTTCCGACACGCTGCTCGAAGCGCGCCATGACCTGCTCGACAGCCTGATCGCGCCCGTCATCTACATCCCGGGCGACCACGACTGGAGCGACTGCCAGCGCCCCGCCGCAGGCAGTTTCGACCCGGTGGAGCGCCTGCTGCGCCTGCGCGAGCTGTTCTACCCCGACGACAGCACGCTCGGCCAGCGCACCATGACGGTCATGCGCCAGTCGGATCAGGCCAAGTTCCGCAGCTACCGCGAAAACACGCGCTGGACGATGAACGACGTGCTGTTCGTCACCCTCAACGTGCCCGGCGACAACAACAACTACAAGACCGCGGGCGGGCGCAACGGCGAATACGAAGACCGCCTCGAAGCCAATCGCCAATGGCTCGCACGCGCCTTCGCTGTCGCGCACCAGCGCAAGATGGCCGGCGTAGTCGTCATGATGCAGGCCGATCCACTCTTTGAAGATGGTTGGGAACGGCGCCGCGCGCCCAATCTGTTCGACGGCTTGCTACGTCGCCGCTCGCATGACGGCTACCTTGCACTCAAGCGCCAGATGCGATCGCTCACGCGCGACTACGACGGTGCCGTTCTGCTCATTCACGGCGCCAGCCAGACGTTCATGCTCGACCGCCCGCTCAAGGACGAAGACGGCCGCCCGGACGCGCACGTCATGCGCGCACGCACCTATGGTTCGCCGGTGCTCGATCGCTGGCTTGAGGTGTCCGTCACGCCCGGCCGCACGCCACTGTTCCATATACGCAGCCGCCGCCTCGACAACACGCCCGCCCCCACGCCGGAAATCGCGCCGGCGCCGGCGCAATAAAAAACGGGAGCCGAAGCTCCCGTTCTCGTATCTCGATAAACCGCCGATCAGTGCAGCGTGTGCGGCTTGTCGTCGTCTTCGTCCTCGTCCACTACTTCAAGGCCGTGTTCACCGTGCACGTGGCCGTGCTCGATTTCTTCAGCCGTGGCCTCACGCACTTCAGTCACCTTCAACTCGAAGCGCAGCGCCATGCCTGCCAGCGGGTGATTGCCATCCAGCACAACCTTATCCTCCGCCACGTCGGTGACGGTGTAGACGATGGCGTCTTCCTCATCGCCATCTTCGGGCACGCCCTCGAACTGCATGCCAACTTCGAGCGGTTCCGGAAAGCGATCACGCGGCTCGATCTTGATCAGCTCTTGATCGTAGTCACCGAAAGCGTCGTCCGGTTCGAGCTGCAGCTTGGTCTCGAAGCCTTGTTCCTGGCCGTCCAGCGCTTCCTCGATCTTGGGGAACGTGCCATCATAGCCGCCGTGCAAATACACCATCGGCTCATCGGATTCCTCGATGACGTTGCCCTGCGCGTCGGACAGTTTGTAAGCCACCGACACTACCGTATTCTTCGCGATTTTCAATTGCGCACTCCATGAACGAAGTCCCATTATACGCTGCCGATGGCGGCGTCCAACCTGCTCTCCCAGCGGGGCATCCGGCGCAACTCCTCGGCGGGCTGTCACCGCGCGAATTCATGCGCACGCACTGGCAGAAACAGCCGCTGCTGATCCGGCGGGCACTCTCCCCCGAAGAGATGCGTGCGCTGCACTTTCCGCTCTCACCCGAACGCGTACTTGCCCTGGCTGCGCGCCCAGATGTCGAGTCGCGACTGATCGCGCAATCGCGCGGGCGCTGGTCCTTCAATCACGGCCCCTTCGATGAACGCCCGCTGCCTTCGCGCAAGACCCGGAACTGGTCGGTGCTTGTGCAGGGCGCGAATCTCGTCGAGCCGGCAGTCGAGGCGCTCATGCAGCGTTTCCGATTCATTCCGGATGCGAGGCTCGACGACGTGATGATCAGCTTCGCGACCGACGGCGGCGGCGTCGGCCCGCACTTCGATTCGTACGATGTGTTCCTGCTGCAGGCCCACGGCAGGCGCCGCTGGCGCATCTCAGCCCAGGACGATCTCACGCTCGTCCCCGATCTGCCGCTCAAGATCCTCGCCAACTTCCAGCCCGAAGAGGAATTCGTACTAGAGCCCGGCGACATGCTGTATCTGCCGCCGCACTACGCACATGACGGCGTGGCCGAGGGCGACTGCATGACGTATTCGATCGGCTTCCGCTCACCGTCGTACCGCGAACTGGCCGGCCACTTCCTGGGCTTCCTGTCGCAAACGCTGGAAGACGACCCCAACTTCGACGGCCGCTACGCCGATCCCGAACAGAAGCCCACCACCCACCCCGGCGAACTGCCGGCCGCCATGGTCAAGGCCCTTGTCCAGAAGCTCAACGCGTTGCGCTGGACGCCTGAACTCGTCGGTGAATTCCTCGGCGCGTACCTTTCCGAACCCAAGGATCACGTCGACTTCGTCACGCAGCCCCGCTTGCCGCTCGCTCGCTTCACGGCCCGGGCGCGCAAGGAAGGCATCGTCCTCGATGCGCGAACGCAGGCGTTGTATGACGCGCAACGCTTCTGGATCAACGGCGATACGTTTGAACCATCGGGAACGCTGCTTGCGTGGCTCTCCGCGTTGGCGGACGCACGTCGTGCGAGCGCTGCATCCGTGGATGCGGCGGCCGGCTTGCCAGATCTGATGGATACGCTGCACGCTTGGTACGAAGAAGGCTGGCTCAGGCTGGCTGGACCCGCGCAACGATGATTCCGCATTGAAACAGATCGTTACAAAAGCGTCTGAATCGCACGTGCGTCAGCCCCGACTCAGCTACACACAGTAGGTAAAGGCCGCTATAATCCGACGCTAGCTTGCAAGCCGAGCAGTCCTCGTGCGGCTTGGCTGCCAGCATAGAAGAAGGTGTAGTACCTGAGCGATAATTACCGGTAATTATTCATCGCGCTTTCTGTTGTCCGCTTTCCATAATTCAGTTTAAGGATCGAAAAAATGAAAAAGTCTCTCCTGATCGCCTCGCTGATGGCTGCTGTGGTTCTGGCTGCTTGCGGTAAGAAGGAAGAAGCCGCTGCTCCGACCGCCGCTCCGGAAGCTTCGGCTCCCGCCGCTGCTGCTCCGGCTGCCCCGGCTGCTTCGGACGCCGCTGCTGCTCCGGCTGCCCCGGCTGCTTCGGACGCCGCTGCTGCTCCGGCTGCTTCGGATGCTGCTGCTTCGGCCCCGGCTGCCAAGCAATAATCGCGTTTCTCGCGAGACAAAAAAGCCGACCTTCAGGTCGGCTTTTTTTATGGGCGCCCATCTAGCGTTGGAACTCCGAGCAGCAACTACGCGACCCATCCGCCATTCAAAGTTGTTTCTGAATCTTACAAGCCGCGTCGATCGGACCAGCCGCCCTCAAACGGTGCACCAAAGCAGGCCCTCTTCCTGATCCGCAATCGGCATGTCTTCAGTGCGAGCCCCCAGCGGCACGGCAATCGCCTCAGCAGCCAATAGCGGCGTGTTGTTCTGCTTGGACAGATGCGCAGCAACGACCGTATGCAACGCGTCGTGGCGAACGCGCGTAAGGATCGCGGCTGCAATGTCATTGGCCAAATGGCCGAAATCTCCACCGATACGCCGTTTCAATGACCACGGATAGGCTGAATTGGCCAGCATCTCGCGGTCATGATTGCATTCGAGCACGAGGGCGTGCATGCCTGCCAGATGGGCGCACAGGTATTCCGTCAACATGCCGGCATCGGTCAGCACACCCAGGCGCCGCGCACCGTCGTTGAAAACGAACTGCAGTGGCTCGCGCGCGTCGTGCGGCACGGTGTATGGCAGGATCTGCAGATCACCGACACAGAACATATCGTCGGCGCGGCAGAAACGCACGGCTGCACGGTCGGCGCCGCGCAGGTTTTCCGTGGCGCGATACGTACCGTGGCTGGTCCAGACGGGGATATCGAATTTGGCGGCAACCGCATAGGCGCTGCCAACGTGATCGCTATGCTCGTGCGTGACGAGGATGGCGTTGAGGGATTCGGGCGTACAGCCCAGGCGTTCGAGCCGTCGCACGGTCTCGCGGATACCGAATCCGCAATCCAGCAGGATGCGCGTGCACGTCGCGCCGCTCGCGGATTCGACGAGCAGCGCATTCCCTTCACTGCCGCTGCCAAGGCTGGCGAATCTCAGTGTCATCGCCCACCCAGGCAGCCATACTGCATAACGTCGATTACCGCAGTTGCTCGTCGAGCAGCGACAGGATGCGCTTGCCGATGTCACCGGTCTGCGCGGAGCCGTCGTCGTTCTGCACCAGCACCGTCGACGACGTGCCGGCATCCTTCACCACCACGCGGTAACGCTTGGCGCGCTTGAGGTCTTCGATCTTCGTGCCCGAGAACAGGCGCGAGAAGAAGCCCGGTGCATTCGCTTCGGCACGCGTATCAGCGTAGCGAACGAAATACACGCCTTGCGAACGATCGCGATCATCCACGGTAAAGTTCACGCGATCCAGCGCCAGGCCCACGGTACGCCATGCACGATCAAAGGGCTCCGGCACCTGCAGGATCGGTTGGCCATTCGACTGCGTGAGCAACGACGGGCCGGTACGCGGAGCCGGTTCGGCCTTCGCGCCGTCTTGCACCGGGTGCACAGCCTGCGTTTGTGCGAGCTTCTGCTGCGCGGCTTCCTTGCTGGCGCCCAGACGCTGCATCAGGCGCGACAGGAATTCGGCTTCGAGTTCCGGATCGGCCGGACGCGGCGTCCACACGGTCTGGTCCTTGGACGAACCGACCAGTTGTTCCTGCGCGCCGCGGTGCGAGATGTAGACTTCGACCGTGCCGTTCGGACCCTTCTCGATGCGGGTGCGGAACTTGTCACGCTCAGACGTCGAGTACAAGCCATCGAACACCTTGCCGACGGTGCGGCGGATGATGTCCTGCGGAATCTTCGCGCGATTCTCGGCCCAGTCGGTTTCCATGATGCCGGTCTCGGGCGAGTCGATCACCAGCAGGAAGCCCAGCTCTTGCCAGAACGTGCGCAATTGTGGCCACAGGGCATCCGGCGTGGTCTTCACAACCAGCCAGCGCTGATTGCCATCGCGCTCGATGCGCATGTCGGACACGGCGGGCAGCACGTTCTCGGTGCCCGAGCCCGGCGTCGTGACCTTGGGCGCCGTCGACGTGTAGGCCGACAGCGTGGTCGTGCCCGTGTCCGGTGCGGCATAGCGGCGATCCGCCTGGATGCCGGTCAGGTCGGGCGGGACCTCAAGCGTCGGGCCCTTCTTGGCCTGCGATTTGTAATCGATGCGGTCCGGCTGCAGCACCTCATTGAGGGTATCGCAACCGGAAAGCAGGGCAACAGACAACGCGGCCAGCAACTGTTGTGCGGACGGCGCCATAGCCCCGCGACGGGTTTGGTGCAGTTTCATTGACTTGCGATCCTTCAGATGAGAACGATGGCTTAAGGGCCTGAGAA
>Ga0194137_10001932_pt1 | contig 12462 bp, 11 predicted proteins | sample TARM_MetaG_T3_14_FD_134025 | JGI IMG/M metagenome (GOLD analysis project Ga0194137, IMG submission 134025) | Freshwater microbial communities from Pennsylvania, USA, analyzing microbe dynamics in response to fracking - TARM_MetaG_T3_14 (version 2) | ecosystem: Environmental > Aquatic >...
CCGCCCGCAAGCGAGCCCCAGCCCAGCAGCGACATGCTGAATTCGCCGGCGCGCGCCTTGCCGAAGTACGACGACAGCGGCATGGTTTCCACCTTGGCCTGGATGCCGATGCGGCTCAGGAACTGCGCCGTCGTCTGCACAATCTGGTCGTCGTTGACATAGCGGTTGTTGGGGCCGTGCAGCGTTACCGCGAAACCGTCGGGATAGCCGGCTTCGGCCAGCAGCTTCCTGGCGCCGGCCACGTCATAGGCTTCCGGCTTGAGCGTCTCGGCATGGCCGAAGATGCCGGGCGACACCACGTTCGATGCCGGAACGGCCAGGCCTTCCATGGTCTGCTCCACCAGCACCTGGCGGTTGATCGCCTTGGAAATCGCCTGGCGCACCCGCACGTCCTTGAGCGGATTCCTGTCCAGCGGCTTGCCCGACTTGTCGAACACGAAGGGCGACTTGTCGCGCGACTGGTCGAGGTGCCAGAAGATCGTGCGCCACGACACCTTCTGCTCGATGCGGAACTTCGGATTGGTGCGCACCTTGCCGATGTCCACGGTCGGCACCGACTCGATCGCATCGACTTCGCCGGCCAGCAGCGCGGTCAGGCGCGGCGTGTCGGAGGCGATGATGCGAAAGGTCACCTTGTCCCAGGCCGGCTTGGTGCCCCAGTAGGCATCGTTGCGCACCAGCTCGATGCGGTCGCCGCGCTTGTAGCTGCCGAACTTGAAGGGGCCGCTGCCGACGGCGGCCTTGCCGCTGTTGAAATCTTCGGTGCCGGCCTGCTGCGCCGCCTTTTTGGAAACAATGAAGATGGAGCTGACATCGAGCGGCAACGGGCCGTAGGGCGTGGCCGTCTTCAGGCGTATGGTCTGGGCGTCGATGATTTCCTTGCCGACGACCTGCTTGGTATAGCTGGTGAAGGGGCCGGGGCTGTTGGTCAGCGAGGCCGGCCGGTCGAGGGAGAAGGCAACGTCTTCCGCCGTCAGGTCCGAGCCGTCATGGAACTTGACGTTGGGGCGCAGCTTGAATTCCCACGTGGTCGGGTTGACCGCCTTCCAGGACACCGCCAGTCCGGGGATCAGCTGGCCGTTGGGATCGACATGCACCAGCGCGTCGAACATGTGTTGGGAAAGCGCGATGTTGGGCGCGATGTTGACGAAGTGCGGATCGAGCGAGGACACGTCCGCCGCCAGGGCGATCTTCAGGTCGGCCGCGTGCGCCGGCGCGGCAATGAACATGGCCGAGGCGCCTGCCGCCAGCAGGGCGCCGATCAATTTCTTGCGAGTTGGGGACATGGGGTTTCCTGATGGGTTTGGATGGTGGAATGTGGGCCGGGCAGTGGATATCCTACTGCAGCCGGCGGGCTTGGATGCGAGGCGCGCCGCGGACGGCTGCGCACGCACGGGCGCAACAGAGTTCCCTGGATGTCATGCCTGCTCCTCTTTGCAAGGTTTGGATGCTGGCAATTTTAACAATAAGGGGGAAAGGAGGAGAAGGAATATGTCCGGCGGTGCTCATGCGGAATTTGCATGAGGGGGTGTGGTTGTGCAGAAGAGGGATGGAGCTGGGGAATAATAAAAAACGCCTTACGCTTTAAGGGGGGCGTAATAGGGAGTAACGCATGCGTTTCAATTGCGGAGTTCGAGCGGATGCAAGCTGCGACGTGGACGGCAAAACTACAAAGAATACTCCTCCCCCTTCAAGGGGGAGGTTGGGAGGGGGATGGGTTTAGATAACTCAGCTGGAACCCATCCCCACCCCAACCCTCCCCTTGAAGGGGAGGGAGTCGGGACCTCCCGAAGCCTCGCAGAGCATGAGGCGGAGGGAGCAAAGGTTTTGCGCTACGCCCGCCACCGACAAACCCTTACCCCATCGGCGGCTGCCCGTTCGACGCCGTCAATCCCCCATCCACAGGCAGATTGACCCCATTGACGAAACGCGCGTCATCGCTTGCAAGGAACGCGATCACACCCGCAACCTCCTCCGGCTCGGCGCCGCGCCCCAGCGGAATCCTTTCCTTGAACTTGGCCATGATCTTTGGATCGGCGTACATGTCCTCCGTCAGGTTGCTGCGCGTGAGGCTGGGGCAGACCGCATTGATGCGGATGCCGTCCGGGCCGTGGTCCATCGCCAGCGCGCGGGTGAAGTTGGTGACCGCGCCCTTGGCGGCGTTGTAGAAGCTCAGGCTCCAGTCGCCGCCCAGCCCCGAGACCGACGACACGTTGATGATGGAGCCCCGTGTCTTGATCAGTTCCGGAATGGCGACGCGGCAGCCGTAGAATACGCCGTCCAGATCGATGGACATCACCTGCCGCCAGTCTTCGACGCTGGCCTCGGTAATCTTTCCCTCCGGCGCGACGCCGGCATTGTTGACCAGCACGTCGAGGCGGCCGAAGCGCTGCAGCGTATCCTTCACCAGTCCTTCCACGTCTTCAAGGCGCGACACGTCGGTAACGCGCACCAGATGCTTCCCCTGCGGCAAATCCGCCGCCACCTTGTCGAGCTTCTCGCGCGTGCGGCCGGCCAGCACGACGAGCGCGCCCTCGTCGGCGAAGCGTTTCGCGGTAGCCGCGCCGATGCCCGATCCGGCACCGGTGACGATGACGACCTTTTCAACGAACCTGTTCATTTTTTCTCCATTCTCTGTGCCAGGGTTGGGATTGATGTCAAAGCTTTCCGCAGATGGATGCATGCATGTGATGCAAGTTCCGCCGGCCGCTCCGCTTCGGCATTGAATGCATGCGAACAGGAAAGACCGCCATGTACCCGCATGTATCGAAGCAGGCCGCATTGAAAGAAGAGGTAAAGATGAACCTTGGGCCGAGGGAGGCTTTCTATACTGCTGAACAGGAAGTCCTCCGACTTTCAGGAATCAGAATCAGAAGGAAAGGTAACCATGAAAAAATCGCTTCTCTTTGCAAGCCTGTTTGCCGCAGTCCTCTCGGCCCATGCGCAAAGCCCGTCAGCCGGCGGCGCAGCCGCTCCAGGCGCGTCCGCAGCCGCACCGCCTGCTCCGGCGCAGGAGGGCGGTCCTCGCGGCCCGCGCGGCCCCGGCGACAAGCCGCATCACGGACGCCATCATGGACAGATGGATGCGCAGAAGATGGTCGACCATCACATTGCCAGCTTCGATACCGACAAGGACGGCAAGGTATCGCGCGCGGAATTTCTGGCGCGCCAGTCGGAAGCCTTTTCAAAGGCCGACGGCAATTCGGATGGATTCGTGACGAAGGAGGAACTGGCGGCGCAGCATGAGAAGCATCATGCGGACATGGCCGCAGTGCGCGATGCAAGGCGCGCCGCGCGCAGCGGCGGTCCTGCCGCGGCTCCCGGCGCTCCGGGCGGCCCTGCTGCGGGCGCCCCCGGTTCCGCGCCGCCGGCGGCCTCCGGTTCTGCCAAGTGAGGCACAACGGCAGAACGCACGACACGCGCTCTGCCGTGCGCCGTACATGGCAGGCAGCAGGCATGAACAGTGGAGCCTCGGTCCGGGGCCTCACTGCTGCTGCAGGCGGATCTTGACCAACTGTTCAAGCGCAGGCGACGTCGCTGTCGCCGTGCATCCGACAGCACCCGCACCACCCTGTGCGCCCAGCACGCTCACAGGGATCGCGCAGGCATTGGACGCCACCTCGAGCGGCGCCTGCACGGTCAGCGGAATGCGGGTCGCTTCCACATTCAGATTCTTCGCCACCTGGGCCGCCACCGGCTTGATATCCACGATCAGCAAAATTCCATCCTGCATCGCACCCTGCTTCGAGGCAGGCTGCGCCTGCGCAGCCGCGCCGATGCCGCCGAGCAGGGCGGCCAGCGCAAGAACCAACTTTTTCATGGCGTCCTCCATAGGGAGTGGTTATCCATTCAATATCGTTGCTTCTTTGCGCCGGTACAGCAGCTTTTACCTCGCGTTACAAGCTTGCGTCATCGCAAGCGAACATGCCCGGCGGCATGCGCAATCACCGTGTACTCGGTGCATTTGTACGCAGGCCAGGCAATTTTTGCGCACCGCGTGCACGGGCCGCCAGACGCCTCCCATACCAATCCCGGGCACAACGTGCCAGATGAGAACGATGGATTTTTCGTCTGGCAAGGCCGAGGTGGCAGCTTAGAAATCCATGGCGGGGCGATGGATGACGAGCACAACGCGGCCAGGCGGAAAAAGACGCGGTCTCATGGCATGTCATGCCTTGGAACTGGTATCACACGACTGTCATCGGCTATCGCGCCCTCTTGCTTGACAGCGTGTCGTAGACGGTGTCGAAGTCGCGCTGCATTTCAATCAATTGTTCTTGCTGGGCAGTCCTGACCAGGCGTTTCAACGCGTCCCTGAACAGGTAGGCATCATGTTCGGAGGTGCTTGACGCCAGCGAAGACACCAGCAATTCGATCATTTCATCGGATTGGTTCATGCTCTGGTACCTGTAAATTGTCCTGCGGTCCTTCAAGCAATGCGCATGCCAGTCAATCTGGAGCCGCTTCGCGTCGAGCATTGCAGCGCCTTTGAAAGCACGATGGCTTCACGAAGCGGGAATCGGGTTCCGGCGAGCAAGACAAAACGAAGCCAAATTTGGTAAAGTGTTCAAGCCTTTTGCACATCTGCAATGACTCGCATGCGCAGGGGCCGGATGCTACGCATCCATCATTCCGCTTTCAAGAACAAGTAATAACGGACAGGCGGCGGCTTCAATGCCGTCTGTTCGACACCAAAGGAGACATCTTGCGCAAGCCCTTCTTCGCACTGACGGCACTCGCCATTGGCGCCGCGATCGCCGTTGCCGGCCCCTCGTATGCACAGCAGAAATACCAGCCCGAATACCGCCTTTCCACCGTGCTCGGCACCGCCTTCCCCTGGGGCAAGGGCGGCGAGCGCTGGGCTGAGCTGGTCAAGGAAAAGACCCAGGGCCGCATCAACATCAAGATGTATCCGGGCACGTCGCTGGTCGCCGGCGACCAGACGCGGGAATTCACCGCCATCCGCCAGGGCGTGATCGACCTCGCCGTCGGCTCCTCGATCAACTGGTCGCCGCAGGTCAAGGAACTCAACCTGTTCTCGCTGCCCTTCCTGCAGCCCGACTACCGCTCGGCCGATGCGCTGATGAACGGCGAGACCGGCAAGCTGATCTTCAAGGCCATCGAGAAAAACGGCGTGGTGCCGCTGGCCTGGGGCGAGAACGGTTTCCGCGAGATCAGCAACTCCAAGCGCGAGATCAAGACGCCGGCCGACATGAAAGGCATGAAATTCCGCGTGGTCGGCTCGCCGCTGTTCAACGACACCTTCACCGCCCTCGGCGCGAATCCGACGCAGATGAGCTGGGCCGATGCGCAGCCTGCGCTGGCCTCGGGCGCGGTCGACGGCCAGGAAAACCCGATCTCGGTCTTCCTCGGCGCCAAGATCAGCGCGGTCGGCCAGAAATACCTGACCCAGTGGGGCTACATGAACGACCCGCTGATCTTCGTCGTCAACCGCAAGGTCTGGGAAAGCTGGAGCAAGGAAGACCAGGAAGCGGTGCGCGCCGCCGCCATCCAGGCCGGCAAGGAAGAAATCGCGCTCGCGCGCAAGGGCCTGACCGGTTCAGACAATGCGTTGTGGAAGGAAGTCGAAGGCCTGGGCGTGAAAGTGACGCGCCCCGGCTCCGCCGAACTGGAAGAGTTCAAGAAGCTCACCCGCCCGGTCTATGACAAGTGGTCCAAGACCATCGGCGTCGATCTCGTCAAGAAAGCCGAAGCCGAGATCGCGGCGCGCAAGTAAGGCAGAACGCCGGCAACGCCTGCGAGCCCGGCGCTGCCGTTTTCCTGCCCGAATCCTTCCCGGCCAAAGCCGCTCGCACGGGCGGCTTTTCATTATCCATCACACGCAACAAAAGAGCCTTTCATGAGTGACCTGCCCGACAGCGCGCAATCGCGCGGAGAAGCGCCGCCGCGCGTACCGGTAAAAATCGAGGAAGCCTGCGCCGCCCTGGCCATGGCATTAATCTGCTGCATCACCTTCGCCAACGTGCTCGTGCGCTACTTCACCGATGCCTCGTTCGCCTTCACCGAGGAATTTTCCATCTTCCTGATGGTGGTGCTGACGCTGTTCGGCGCCTCCGCCGCCTTCGTGCGCGACCAGCACATCCGCATGACCTTCGTCACCGAGCGCCTGTCGCCTGGCGCGGCACGCAAGGTTGAGTATTTCGTGATGCTGCTCAGCGCCGTGATGTTTGCCGTCATCGCCTGGTACGGCGGCTTCCTGTTCTGGGACGACTGGCAGTACGACACCACGTCGCCCGGCATCGGCATTCCGCAATGGATCTACACCATCTGGCTGCCGCTCCTGTCAGCCGTGATCTGCCTGCGCATCATCGGCCGCCTGATCCGCCTGACGCGCCAGCCTGTTCATTCCGCGGACGGAGGTGGAGCATGATCGCCGAAGGCAGCATCATCCTCTTCCTCGGCTTCGCCGTGCTGCTGGCGCTCGGCGCGCCGCTTGCGGTTGCGCTCGGCATTGCCGGCACCGCCGTCATCCTCACCGAGGGCCTCGGCATCATGTCGGTGCCGACCAATGCCTACAACGGCATTGCCAAGTATCCGCTGCTGGCGCTGCCGGTGTTCGTGCTCGCCGGCATGATGTTCGAACGCGCCGGCGTCGCGGTGCGCATCGTGCGCTTCGCTTCCGCCGTGGTCGGCAAGCGGCGCGGCGCGCAGGGCATCGTCGCCATTCTTGTGTGCATGTTCTTGGGCGGCATATCCGGCTCCGGCCCGGCCGACGCCGCGGCGGTTGCCATGGTCATGATTCCCAGCATGCTCAAGCAGGGCTATCCCAAGGAATTCTCGGCCACGCTGATCGCAGCGGCCGGTTCCACCGCCATCCTGATCCCGCCGTCGGTGGCGCTGATCGTCTACAGCGTGCTGGTGCCGTCGGCCTCGGTGCCGGCGCTCTTCGCGGGCGGCGTCATTCCAGGCATCATGGCCGGGTTGGCACTGATCCTGCCGACGCTGTACTTCTCCTGGAAGAACGGCTGGGGTCTGGACGACGGCGAGCAAACGCCTCGCTTCTGGGACAGCTTCAAGGAAGCGATCTGGGGCCTGCTGGCGCCGGTCATCATTCTCGGCGGCCTGCGCACCGGCATCTTCACGCCGACCGAAGCGGCGGTGGTTGCGGCCTTCTACGGCTTCTTCGTCGGCGTCTTCGTCTACCGCACGCTGAACCTGCGCAAGGTGTACGAAGTGCTGGTGGAATCGGCGGAAATTTCCGCGGTCGTCATGCTGATCATCTCGCTGGCCGGCGTCTTCGCCCATGCCGGCTCGACGCTCGGCGCCTTCGATGCGTTCGCCAAGCTGCTGCTCGGCTTCACCAGCAACGAAGCGCTGATGCTGACCATGATCACCATCATGCTGCTCATTGCCGGCATGCTGCTCGATGCGGTGTCGATCTACCTGGTCTTCCTGCCCATCCTGCTGCCCATCATGGCCATCTACAAGTGGGACCCGGTCTGGTTCGGCATCATCATGACGATGAACATGGCGATCGGGCAATTCACGCCGCCGATGGCGGTCAACCTGATGGTGACCACCCGCATTGCCGGCATTACGATGGAATCGACGGTGCGCTGGGCATTGTGGATGGTGGCGGCGATGATGCTGTCGCTGATCCTCGTGACCGCATTCCCGCAACTCGCATTGTGGCTTCCGCAAAGCCTGGGATACTGAACATGACACAAGACATCTTTACCATGAGCGCAACCGCGATGGCGCAAGCCATCCGCGAAGGCCGCCTCTCCGCGCGCGAAGTCATGCAGGCCCATCTCGAGCGCATCGAACAGGTCAATCCTAAGGTGAATGCCATCGTCACGCTGCATGCGGAAGAGGCGATGCAGGCCGCCGCCGCGGCCGACGAAGCGCAGGCGCGGGGCAAGTCGCTCGGTCCGCTGCACGGCTTGCCGGTGGCGCACAAGGACCTGCTGCCAACCAAGGGCATGCGCACCACCTACGGCTCGAAAGTGCATGAGCATTTCGTGCCGAAATACAGCGCCCTCATCGTCGAGCGCCAGCAGCAGGCCGGCGCCATCAGCGTCGGCAAGACCAACACGCCCGAATTCGGCGCCGGCTCGCAAACCTTCAATGCCGTCTTCGGCGCCACCCGCAACCCTTACGACCTGAGCAAGACCTGCGGTGGCTCCAGCGGCGGCTCCGCGGTCGCACTGGCCACCGGCATGGTGGCGCTGGCCGACGGCACCGACATGGGCGGCTCGCTGCGCTGTCCGGCCAACTTCTGCAACGTCGTCGGCCTGCGCCCTTCGGTCGGCCGGGTGCCCCAGGTGCCGGCGCTCGACGGCTGGGACACGCTGTCGGTCAGCGGACCGATGGCGCGGTCGGTCGAGGACCTGGCGCTTTACCTGTCGGTCATCGCGGGGCCGGATGCGCGCGACCCTCTGGCGATTGCCGAAGATGGCGCGCGCTTTCGCGCACCATTGCAGCAGGACATGAAAGGCAGGCGCATAGCCTTTGCACCGACCATGGGCGGCCTGCCGGTGGACAAGCGCGTGGCGGCCGCCATCGAAGCGCAGCGCAAGGTATTCGAAGACCTGGGCTGCGTGGTGGAAGATGCCTGGCCCGACATGCGCGACGCGCACGAGATTTTCATGACGCTGCGCGCCTATGCCTTCGAATCGCGCCTTGGCGCGGTGCTGGACCAGTATCCCGGCGTGCTCAAGGATACGGTGGTCTGGAACATCGAGGAAGGCCGCAAGCTGACAGGATCGAAGATCGCACGTGCGGTCAAACTGCGCACCGCGCTATTCAAGCGCATGCATGAATTCATGCAACGCTACGACTTCCTGGTATTACCGGTGAACCAGGTGCCGCCGTTTGCCATCGATCAGCCGTATGTGACGGAGATTGATGGCGTGAAGATGGAAAGCTATATCGACTGGATGCGGTCTTGTTATCTGATCACTGCGGCGGGAAATCCGGCGCTGTCGGTGCCTTGTGCTTTTACGGAGGATGGTTTGCCGGTGGGGATGCAGATCGTGGGAAGGCATCAGGGGGAGATGGCGTTGCTGCGGATGGCGTATGCGTTTGAGAGGGTGACGGCGGTGGGGTTGCGACGGCTGATGGAATCCTAAGAGGTAGCCGGGCGCGGACTTCCATTGCAGGAAATGGAAAATGATTTCTGTTACTGTAATTGATCTTTCTGTTACGGTGATTTTGGTTTCCTCAACGGATGTACGTTGGTCTGCTCCTGGTGTGAGGAGGTATCGTCGGGCTCTATGGAGAGACGGTAGATAGCATCAATCAATTCTTCCGGACTTACACAATCCCAGTCTTCTGCCTTGACTCCAAGTGATTCCTCTACTTGGGAGACCGTGGGTTTCATTGGCATAATCATTCAGGAATGTGTTGATTTTGCTGGAATGCCGCAAGGGCTAACTGGCTATCGACCAAGGGCTGGAGTGCGCTTGATGCGAGAGGCGATACGCCCGCCACGTCGGAAGCTTTGGCTGCCTGCAAGAGACATGCTGGTAAGGCTGGCATTAAACTAAAGGCGGCAACTTGTCATGGAACGGTTGATTGCGAAACGATCGTTGCAAACGATGAGATGAACTAAGCTTCTCCAGCGACGTGCAATTATCCGATGTTTTCGTCAAGGTGCTAAAACGGTCGAAACCCACCGATTTAACTCTTGATGTTCAACAACGCCTTGTCTACTTCAGCACACAAGCTTTTAACTATCCGGAAAAGCCGTTGAAAATTTTTTCCTACAAATTTCCATGCCCGAATGTGTGCCGTGTTCCGATACGAGTGATCTGCCACTTCTTTTAAAGATGCATGAGAAAATAAGTTCGATGAGTTTGCGCTGTGGGATAAATATGAAAATTAAGAAGAGCCACTTATCTGTAAGCATACCCATTTCCTCTTAAAATGATAAGACCAATCTCTTTATCTTTTTAATTAGATTTTTTGAGTGCAGAGCAGCTCGGTTGCGTGCAAGAATCACCATGATGGTGCGCCGAGAGAAAAATTATCCTTGAGCCTGTTATGCGTTCCATAAGGGAACTGAAAACTGTCAAAAAACCATCGCTAGATGCAAGTCCTTGCCGCAACTCGGGTACTTTCGCGTCGTCACGTCTCACCTCTAGCTCGTTCTGACACGCTTTGGATGCCCTTGCACGACTATAACAAGCTCTAATCCAAGGCGGAATCTCATACATTTTGACAAGATGGAAGTGCCTCAAAGACTGGCATATATCCATTCGCGGCTGCTATGTGAGCCTGTACATCCTTTATCCCGCAGCATAGCTAGCAGGCCGAAGCCTAGAGCGGATTCCGAGTGAATGTTCGCTCGCCTCTGCCTTGGATGCAGACCTGCGTTGTTCGTTACTTGCATGGTTCACCCACTCGGGGCCCTGTCACCATGCCTCTATTCCAAGACAAATCGGTGCTTTCTTACACGCATCTACAATCCGCTCTAAAGACGCGGCGTCGAGGATGTATCACAAGTCAGAAGAAAAAGACGGTTGGTAAATTAACTAATTGATATGAATCATAGAGCGTTCGAATATGGATATATCGCGCGGCAGCCATCAGATATGCACGTTATTCTTTAAAAACAAATACAAAATATTAATAATTAAGAAGAGTTTCTCTTCATGTTGCATCAATATATTTTATTGCTTTGCTCAATTTAACCTTCAAAATCACATCATGCGAACCGAATCTGATAGGAATTTGCTAGGGCGGAGTAAGACTCGCGGTATTCAACGCTTGACACCAGCTGCGCAGGTTTCTTCACGGCAGGGCGATCAGGTCCGCCTTACATTGAAGCACTGGAAGTGTTTTGACGCTGTTGTCGAGCACGGCAGTTTTTCAAAGGCAGCGAACTTTTTACATGTCACTCAACCTGCCGTAAGTTACATGCTCACTCAACTCGAAGAGCAACTGGGTGTGCCGTTGCTAATATTCTATGGCCGAAAACCCTGTGTCACTGAACAGGGCAAGGCACTTCTTGAGCGCAGCCGCCGTCTGCTTCAAGACGCTCTGGAGCTCGAGCGTTATGCGGAGCAGATACGCAAGACGATGTCGCCGGAAATCCGTCTCGCCATTGACCAGGAGTTTCCTTTCCAGTTACTGGTTAAGGTTCTTCGGGAAACATTGCAGCCAAAGCAGTTCGACCAGTTGCATCTCGTGCAGTTTGAATCAAAAACTCTTGAACAGGCGCTGCATAAGCAAGATATCGATATTGCCATTTCCCGGTCTCCATATACGGGTTTCACGTCCGACCTGCTGCTGCGCGTCGATTACGTTCCGGTCGCAGCGCATAATCATCCGCTCGTGCACATTGGCAAACCATTGACACGGGATGACTTCAATAAGGAACTTGAAGTTGTTTATGGACGTTTGCAGTCAATGGAAGAAGAACAAGGTAACGGCAACAGGCGACGATGGCATGTCACTAATGTGGACAGTGCCATCAAGCTCATGTTAAACGGTTTTGGATACTGTTGGTTACCAAAAAGTCTGGTGCAGGGATTGCTCGAGAAGGGGCTTCTCGTAGTACTAGAACATGACACAGGTATTACTACGAATGTAGATTTTTATCTTTCTCGCGCCCGGGAGAACGATAACCATCCGGAAACCATACGTATTGCAAAAGCACTACTAAGTATTCGCTAAAATCCGGTGCACACAAAGCTAGCAGAACTTTCGATCCATAAGCATAACCATGAACTTTTGAAAAGGCCGGGTGCCACGAACGTGATTTTTGGCAGCTTGCATTAACCACATGTGGTCAATAGAGGTATGTAACGACCCACTGAACACCTGCTCAGGTGATAATGACGAAAAGGAATCACATGAGCATGACGATGGAAGAAGAATTCAAGCGGTGGACAGCCAAGCGCAAAGCGGCGTTGGTCACTGAAATCATCCAAGGCAAAACCAGCATTGCGGAGGCCAGCCGGGCATTCGACATTCCGCCTTCGGAGATCGAGGAGTGGGTTGACGAAGGACGCAAGGGCTTGGAGAACGCCCTGCGTGCCAAGCCGCTGGATGTCAAGGAACAGTACGAGCGGCAGATCAAGGAATTGCAGGAGGCGTACGGCGAAGCGATGCTGGAGCTGCGTGCCAGAAAAAAAGCTGCAGTCCCTGCTGGGCGAGGACGAGAAGTGATCGAGACGATCCGCCAGGGACTTCAGCAAGATGACTTTACCGTCTCGACCAGCAAGATCTGCCAGTGGTTTGGCGTGCCGCGCAGAACGGTGTACTACAAGCCGGTTAAGTCGGCACCGAAGGTGCAGGCTCGCTTTGCTGCACCGATCAAGGCCATGATTGACGAGAATCCCTCCTTCGGTTATCGGACCGTGGCGCACCTGCTGGGTTTCGATTAAAACACGGTTCAGCGCATCTTCCAGCTCAAGGGATGGCAGGTGAAGAAGCGACCCATTGGCTTGCGGCCGCGGGTGCAAGCCTTGCCATCGGTGGCTAAAGCACCGAACG
>Ga0194137_10001933_pt1 | contig 12458 bp, 6 predicted proteins | sample TARM_MetaG_T3_14_FD_134025 | JGI IMG/M metagenome (GOLD analysis project Ga0194137, IMG submission 134025) | Freshwater microbial communities from Pennsylvania, USA, analyzing microbe dynamics in response to fracking - TARM_MetaG_T3_14 (version 2) | ecosystem: Environmental > Aquatic >...
GAGTTCGGCAAGTTCGGAGATCTGCTCGACAAGACGCAAAAGAAGCTGCAGGAGGCGAGCAACTCCATCGACGCGGCGGCGGTCCGTTCCCGGGCGATCGAGCGCAGGCTGCGCAAGGTGCAGGAGCTGCCGGCCGGAGAGGCGCCGGACCTGCTGCTGGAGGCCGCATCGGAATGAGGAGGCTGCCGTGAGCATCGCCAATCTGCTCGTGACCGGGTACCGGGCGCATGAGCTGAACATTTTCTCGCAAAAGCACGAAGCGATTCCGTTCATCCGCAAGGCGGTGGAGAACCGCCTCGTTCCTTTATTGGAGGACGGACTGGAATGGATCATCTCGCCGGGGGGCTATGGCTTCGATCTGTGGGCCTGCGAGGCCGCGATCGGGCTCAAGCGGGATTATCCGCAGCTCAAGATATCGATTCTGACGGCGTACGCCAATCCCGACGAGAAGTGGAAGGAAGACCGCAAGGCCTATTATGAAGGCATCCTGCGGCAGGTCGATCATCATGTCAGCGTCAGCAAACAGCCCTATGAGGGAGTATGGCAGCTGACCGCGCGCGACAGCCTGCTGCTGCGCAAGACCGACGCCATGCTGCTGTTCTACGACGAGGAGATGGGGGAAGGCAGTCCGAAGTATTTCAAGGAACGGGCGCTGCGGAAGCAGCAGGACGAGGACTATCCCCTGTTCACGATTACGGCGGAGAGCATCCAGAGCATCGCGGAGGAAGAACGGCTGGCGGATTGACCGACAGAAAAAAGGCTAGAGCATGCAGAACTTCTGCGGCTCCGGCCTTTTTCGATTGGAAATGAAATGTTCTGCCCGAACGGTTGCTGGCCGGATTCATCGCGGATTCAGGACGCTTTCCTCCAGCGCCTCGAACCGGTTGCCGTACGTCTTCTCCAGATGGCGGTCGCCCCATTCGCATAGCGAGGTCAGAATGGATTGAAGGGACTTGCCATAATCGGTCAGCTCGTATTCCACCTTCGGCGGCACCTGGTTGTAGCTGATGCGGTTCACGATGCCGTCCTGCTCAAGCTCGCGCAGCTGCTGCGTCAGCATCTTCTGCGTAATGTTCGGCATGAGCTGGCGGAAGTCGCAGGTCCGCTTCTTTCCATGCGTCAGATGGCACAGGATGACGGTCTTCCATTTGCCTCCGATGACGTCCAGCGTGGCCTCGACCGCGATATTGTATTTTTTCATGGTTGCGGTTTCACTCTCCTTGCTTCGCAAAAGGAACTAAAAAGTAGCTATGGTACTTGAAAGTGCGTTCTGTTCAAATTGTTGTTACAGTTCCATAATAGCATTTACCGGCACGAGATAACATCAAGGAGTTGAATTCAAGTGCAATCAAGCTCAAGAAAAAATACGCTGGCGCTGCTTTCGCTTGCTATCAGCGCCTTTGCCATTGGAACGACGGAATTCATCAGCGTAGGACTGCTGCCGATGATTTCCGGAGATTTGGACATACCGGTCACGATGGCCGGATTGACCGTGACGCTGTACGCGCTCGGGGTCATGTTCGGCGCCCCGGTGCTGACATCGCTGACGTCGTCCATTCCCCGCAAGACGCTGCTGATCGCCATCATGCTGGTCTTCATCGCCGGCAACAGCCTGGCCGCCTTCTCGACCGGCTTCGGCATGCTGCTCGCGGCCCGAGTGCTGTCGGCGCTCGCGCATGGCGTGTTCATGTCGATCGGTTCGACGATCGCCGCCGATCTGGTTCCGGAGGACAGGCGCGCCAGCGCAATCGCGGCCATGTTCACGGGTCTTACTGTCGCGACGGTGACGGGAGTTCCGCTCGGGACCTTCATCGGCCAGCAGCTGGGATGGCGTTCCGCTTTCATCGGCATTGTGCTCATCGGAATTATCGCTCTCGCAGCGGCATGGGTGCTTGTGCCCGCTCAAGGCTTGCGTCAGGGAGAAAGGACGCCGCTGAAGGAGCAGGTCAAGCTGTTGACGAGCGGCAGGCTTGTGTTGGCCTTCCTCATCACGGCGCTCGGTTATGGAGGGACGTTTGTCGTCTTCACTTATTTATCCCCATTGCTCCACGAGATAACCGGATTCAAGGAATCCGCAGCGGCGCTGATTCTGCTTCTGTACGGAATCGCCATTGCCATCGGGAATCTCATCGGGGGAAAAGCGGCCAACCGCAGGCCGCTGCCGGCCCTGCTCGCCATGTTCGCCGTACAAGCCGTCATCCTGCTCGTCATGATGGCGGCGCTGCCGCATAAGATCGCCGGACTGATCGCGGTGTTCGCTATGGGGCTGTTCGCCTTCATGAACGTGCCGGGACTCCAGCTCCATGTCGTGCAGCTGGCGGAGCGTTACGCTCCCAAGGCGGTCGATGTCGCTTCGGCCGTCAACATTGCCGCATTCAACGGCGGCATCGCGCTGGGAGCTTGGCTGGGCGGCATGGTGACCGACCATATGGGGTTGATCCATACCACGTGGATGGGAGCTATCATGGTGGCGTCCGCAGTTGTTTTGACCGCATGGAGCCTGCTCTTGGAGAAGAAAAGCTCGAAGGTTGAAGCGATGGCTGCCGAAAGGCAGACGGTCTAAGCTTCAGGCAGTGTTGAAGTTGAATTGCGTTCTGGAAAGCAAGAGCAGTCATGCAAATGCAGCCATAAAGAGCAGTCGCGGCTAGAGCAGTCATGCAAGTGCAGTCAGGACACGGGAGCAAGAGCCAAAGACCGAGGTTGCATTGCACAAGGATGCATGACAGCAATCAAGGAAAGGGAGATGGGAATGAACGCATTTACGAATCGAACGGTTGCGTTGGCCAACGGGGTCGCCATGCCTTGGCTCGGCATGGGGGTATTCAAGGTCGAGGAGGGGCAGGAGCTCGTCGAGGCGGTCAAGGCCGCCGTTCGCCTTGGTTATCGGAGCATCGATACGGCCGCTGTCTATGCCAACGAAAGCAGCGTCGGGCAGGGCATCCGGGAAGCGCTGGAGGAGAACGGACTGTCGCGGGATCAGTTGTTCGTCACCTCGAAGGTATGGAATGCCGACCTCGGCTATGAGGAGACCTTGGCCGCCTATGAGGCCAGCTTGAGCAAATTAGGATTGGATTATCTGGATCTGTACCTGATTCATTGGCCCGTTGCCGGGAAATACAAGGATGCTTGGCGGGCTCTCGAGACGCTGTACAAGGATGGCCGTGTGAAGGCGATCGGCGTCAGCAACTTCCATGTCAGCCATCTGGAGGATTTGATGAAGGACGCTGCGGTGCGCCCGATGGTCGACCAGGTCGAGTTCCATCCGCTGCTGTCGCAGCCGGAGCTGCGCCGTTTCGCCAAGGCGCAAGGCATCCAGCTGGAAGCCTGGTCGCCGCTGATGCAGGGCCAGCTGCTGGATCATCCGCTGCTGTCGGACATTGCCTCCAGACACGGCAAATCCGTCGCGCAGGTCCTTATTCGCTGGGATCTCCAGCATGGCGTCATCACGATTCCGAAATCGACGAAGGCGGAGAGGCTGGCCGAAAACGCAGCCGTCGACGATTTCGAGCTGACGCCGACCGAGATGGAGTCCATCGACGCTCTCAACGAGAACCGCCGCGTTGGCCCGGACCCGGACAACTTCGATTTTTAAGCACGAAAACATGCTCCGCAGACGGAAGGTGGAAACCTTCCGCTGCGGAGCGTTTTTGTTGAAGGGGCGAGCCGAAGGGCAGGACGCCGGCGAACGGACGCCCTAGATCACATTCTGCCGCCCTTCCTCGGCCCGGTCCATCGTGAAGCCGATCAGCCGCCGCAGATCCGCCGTGCGGATGGGAGCATGCTCCCCGGAGCGGCTCAGCAAGTCGCATAGCGCCACCATATCCTCCAGCAGCGACAGCTCCCGCCACCGCTCCGGCAGGAAGCCTCCGCCTGACCGGTAGCCGGCGGCGAAGGCTTCCTCGGCCGCGGTGCCGCGAGGCTCGTAGCGGAGCCAGTTGCCGATGTCCGCCATGGCGCTGCCGGCATAGGCGAATTCCCAGTCGAGAACGGCCGACAGCTCGCGGCGGCCGCCTGTCCTCACGCCAAGCACGTTCAATGCGTTGTAGTCGGAATGGACGAGCACGGGCAACATGGCATGCAGGTCGAGAAGAGGCGAGAAGCTGACGCCGAAATGATCGAGCCTCCGCGTCGCTTCCGTTCCAAGCAGGCTTCCTGCTGCCGCCTCCAGGCAATGCGCGATGAATTGCCGCCAGCCCTCTCCGTTCAAGGCGAGCGGCTCGCTGACCGCAAGCTCCCCGTCCAGGAAGCCGGCTTCCTGGAACCGGATGTCATGGATGGCCGCCAGCGTACGGCCGGCTGCATGATGCCATTCCGACTTGGCATCCATGCTGCCGGAGCGGAGCTCGTCCGCGAGCAGCACGCCGGGCATCCATTCCATGATCGCCCAAGGAGCAGGATAGAGCGAGCCGCTCCAGTCGGAAGCCAGGAGGCGCGGCACCGGAAGGCTTCCAGCGAGCAAGCGGGAAATGGACGCTTCCTTGCGCGCGACCACAGCATTCTGCCTGTAGATTCTCAGGGCGTAGGAACGCCCTCCCGAATCCAGTTTGTACACGAGGTTGCTGAGCCCGGCTCCGGTGCGTCGAGGCGTGCAATGCCGCAGCTCCGGCAAGGCGGCTGCAGCAAGCTCGCGGATGATGTGCGGCTCCGGCTCGGGCGGCGTTTCTCCTCGTTCCCAATTTTCCTTCATACGTCGGGTCTCCCCTTTCAAATCCAAATTGCAGTCATCTCACCAACAATCCTGCAAAAGCATAAAGTAGGCATATGCCAATATCGAGATGGAGTGAGAGCCTGTGCTTGAACCGTTTTCTGCTGACGGCGTGTCCGAACATTCCCCTGTGGAACCGTTCCCTGAACGGTTCCGGCTGCTTGGGCAGCAAGGAGCCGGCTTGGCGTTGACGGCGGCTGTTCCGCTCGGCATGCCTGCCGGCTTCGACAGCCGAGGCCTCTTCGGCAGGTTTGGGAGCTTCGGTTCGAAGGAAGGCAAGGGAGCGCCGGGAGGCAAGACCAAGTCCGTGCCGAAGCCGCTGGCCAAGTTCCTTCCGAAGGAGCTGCTGCAGGTTGATGCGCTGAGTCCCATCTCGATTCAGGTCATTTTCAGCAGGCCGCTGGCGGACGAGGAGCTCGAGGCGGATACGGCGAGGGCCTCGTTCAAGCTTGGAAGCGATCTGGAGCTGTCCGGTACGCCCCGCCTGAAGGCGGGGACGAAGGCCAGCTACATCGTCCCGACTGCTCTGCAGCAGCCGGGCAAGCGTTACACGCTCTCCTATCGGGGCGGCGACAAGCTTGGCTTCAAAGCCGGCGTAGACCGCCTCTTCTTCCGTTATGTGCGGCAGATCTCGTACGACACCATTGAAGTGGTGCCGCTTCTCGCCGACGGCGTCGCCGATTGCGGGATGGTGTGCGCGGATGAAGCCGGGACGGACTGCTCGGGCCCGCTGCTGAAGCTGAATCCGGACAACGTGAGCGGCGGCAGGCACTATCAGATCGTGCCGCCTTTGGAGGGAAAGACGGTACGGGTGTGCCCTGCAGGAGGCTTGCCTCTCCTTGCCGGATATGTGGAGAGGACACAGCTCGAAGGCGGCGTGCAGGCCCCGCAGTTTCGCCTGCCCGAAGGGTATGCGTTCACTCCGGGACAGCTCTATGCAGCGGATATGGATTGGGGCCGGATCGGCCGGGACGAGTTCGCGGGGAGCGCCTGGCAAGCGCTCAAGATCAAAGGAGTCCGCTTGATCGAGCCGGATCTGATCCGGGTCGAGCTTGCCGCCGACCCTGGTTGCGATCTATTCGCCGGACGCATGCTGCAGCTCGCCTGCCATGGCGAGGCGTCCAAGCGGGCTTCGTACGTTCCGGGCAGCAGAGACGGCGCGGCGGGCGAATTCCGCCTGCTTCCGGGCTGGAGCCTCCAGCCGGGCAAAACGTACCGCGCCGCCCCGATCGGGCCGTGGGCTGCCTGTCCGCCGGAAGGCATGCCGCTCCAGTCGCTCGCTCCAAGTATAACAGGGACGGCACCGAGGGCGAAGTCCGGCGCTCGATGAGGATGGCCATGCCGAGGCGGTTATATGGGTTATTTTCATTGGGATTTCCAATCCCCTCCCGGATAGAGGAGTTCGACAAAAGCGGGTCTTTCGTCGGACTCCGGCTGAAGGTTCGACAGGCGCGCGCATAGTTCCAAGGCTTCCTTTCGACAAGAGAGCAGGACCTCGGATTGACACGATGTAACCGATTTCATAAGGCATTGAGGCAAAAGACCTGCCAAACATCGCACCGTAATCCCCGCTGCCGAAGGGGGAATGGTCTGCATTCCGGGAGTTTGGTCCCTTGCCTCCTTAATGGCCGCGACTCTATAGTGAAAGGGATACTTGCCGCGTTTGCTCTTCTTCGCGAGACTGCCCTGACCGCTTGAGCCACCTTAGTGACATGGTTGTCCCGTTTGATGGACGCTGCTGCCGCCTTGTTTGACCGATGGAGCATCGCCTGGATCGAGGGTTGCTCTGTCGACGCGTTTGATGGGATAGCAGGGGTACTGAAGAGACAAGCCGCTTCAAAATGGAAACGCTTACGAAATAGGCGGAATTGTTTTGGACGCGAAGGGGGAAGCCGGCCGGCAAAGTAATTCGGATTCATTCCGCAAAATGTAATCGATAACATTTAAGGCATTATTCATTCACAGGGAGGTTCAAGCCATTCATGCCGACGATGAAAAGAACCCAGGCCGATAAGTCCAGAAGCGGCCGATTCAGCCGCCGATCTCCGTCCGTACGCCGCCCGGCGGTACGGTGGCTGGCTGGAGCGACGGCCGGCTCGCTGCTGCTCGGCCTGCTGCCGCTGCATGCCGCCGCCGCGCCGGCAGATCCGGCGTCGCTGCCGGCTTATTACAATCCGTCGAAACCGACGGCAGAACGCGTCGCGGACCTGCTCGGCCGGATGACGCTGGACGAGAAGGTCGGCCAGATGGTCCAGGCGGAACGGGCATCCGTCACGCCGGAGGATGTTCTGGCCTACGGGCTCGGCTCGGTGTTCAGCGGCGGCGGCTCGTTCCCGAACGGCAAGCTGGCCGACAGCACTCTTGAGCAGTGGACCAAGCTGTACAACGGCTATCAGGACGGCGCTCTGTCGACGCGTCTCGGCATTCCGCTCCTGTACGGCGTGGACGGCGTGCACGGCCATAACAACGTCAAGGACGCCACGCTGTTTCCTCATAATATCGGCCTGGCTGCGACGCATGACGCCGAGCTGGCCGAAAAGGCGGGCGCTGCGGCAGCGGCGGAAATCCGCGCCACCGGCATCAACTGGACGTTCGCGCCGACGCTCGCCGACGTCCAGAACATCTCCTGGGGCCGGACCTACGAAGGCTTCGGCGACGATCCGGCTGTTGCGGCGGAGCTTGGAGCGGCTTACATCAAGGGGCTGCAGGGCGGGAAGCCCGGGGATTTGCAGCGGCCGGACAAGGTCGTCGCCACGGCGAAGCATTTTATCGGGGAGGGTTACACCGACAACGGCATCAACCAGGGCAATGTGACGCGGTACTCGGAGGAGCAGATCTGGGCGCTTGAGAAGCAGGTGTACGAGGCGGCCGTCCGAGCGGGCGTCGGCACGGTAATGGCTTCGTACCACAGCATTCAGGGCCTCAAGATGCATGCCAACCAGCGGCTCCTGCAGGACAAGCTCAAGGGAGAGCTCGGGTTCAAGGGCTTCGTCGTCTCCGACTACAACGCGATCGACCAGATTACGAAGGACTGGCAGGGCAACGCCGTCAGCGGCTTGAAGGCCCAGGTCAAGACGGCCGTCAACGCGGGCGTCGACATGATCATGGAGCCGGACAAGTGGAAGGAGGTCGTGACCGACCTCAAGCAGCTGGCCGAGGAAGGCGGAATCTCACAGGCGCGGATCGACGACGCCGTGTCGCGGATCCTGACGGTGAAGTTCGATTCCGGCGTCTTCGAGCATCCGAAGTCCGACCCGGATCAACAGGCCGCATTCGGCTCGGCTCAGAGCCGGGCGGTCGCTCGCGAAGCGGTCGCGCAGTCGCTTGTGCTGCTCAAGAACGATGTCGTTCCGGGCGAGGACGGCTCCGAGTCGCCGATTATGTCCCAGCTGTCCGGAATGAAGGATATTTTCGTTGCCGGCAAGGCGGCGGGCGATATCGGCAGGCAGGCAGGCGGCTGGTCGATCACATGGCAGGGCAGCGCCGGGGCGATCACCAAAGGCACGACGATTCTGCAAGGCTTGCAGAAGGCGGCGGAGTCCGGCGGCAAGAAGGTGACCTACAACGAGCATGGCCGCGGCGCGAAAGGCCATGACGCGGCCATCGTCGTTGTCGGTGAGATGCCGTATGCCGAATCGGACGGGGATACGTCCAACCTTAACCTGAATACAGAGGATCTGGCCACGCTGGCCAACGTTCGGGCTGCCGATCCGGAGCTGCCGATCGTTCTCGTGCTCGTCTCGGGCCGCCCGATGACGATCGGCGACCAGCTGAAGGACATCCAGGGGCTGGTAGCCGCCTGGCTCCCCGGCACGGAGGGCGATGGAGTCGCGGACGTGCTGCTCGGGAGCAAGGACTTTACGGGCAAGCTGCCTTTGAAATGGCCGTTCAGCCTGAGCGCCTACGATCATGCCGGCGATTCCGGGCAGTTCCTGTTCAAGACGGGGTACGGCTTGACCAAGTCGCAGCCGACTCCGGATGATCTGCCGCAGCCTCCGGCTCAGCCGGACACGAGCATTCCGGTTCCGGGCGTCGTGCAGGCGGAGGATTACAGCGCGATGAGCGCGCCGGGAGCGGTGCAGACGGAAACTACCCAGGATGAAGGCGGAGGCAAGAACGTCGGTTATATCGATGCCGGCGACTGGCTCCAATACGAAGTCAATGCGCAAAGCGGCCTGTACGACGTCGAGGTGCGCTACGCCTCTTGGGGAGATTCATCGGGCGTCAAGATTCTGGACGGAACCGCCAAGGAGCTCGGCTCCGTGAAGCTGCCGAAAATCAACAGCTACCAGGACTGGGGGACGGCCGTCCTGCATGGCGTTCCGATAGCCGCCGAAGGCAGGCAGAGCCTGCGCATCCTGTTCACGGGGGGGAGCATGAACCTCAACTGGCTGAAGTTCTCCCGCACGGGAGACGCTCCGGCTGACGGAGGCCAGCCCGGCACCGGGGAGCCGGGGGACGGCACGGTGCCGGAGGTGATTCAGGCGGACGCGGTGCAGAGCTGGACGACGAGCGAGCGCGATCCCGGCAATATCCAGTGGTATTATGCGGACCGTTCCAAGCCGGAGGACAAAAAGCTGGAGCAGCAGCAGCCTCTTGATATCGTCCGGCCGAACGAAGCCGCTGGAACGGTCCTTTCCCTCGATCCGGATGTGACTTATCAATCCATGGTCGGCATCGGCTCGTCGATGGAGGAATCGACGGTCGGCAATCTCGCCAAGATGTCGGCGGACAAGCGCAAGGAGCTGCTGGGCAAGCTGTTCGATCCGGCGGAAGGGGCGGGCATGAGCCTTGTGCGCGTGACGATCGGCACGGCCGATTTCACCGGGCAGCCGTTCTACACCTATGATGACATGCCGGCAGGACAGACCGATCCGGGCCTGGAGCATTTCTCGATTCAGAAGGACCGCGACCTGCACATCATTTCCACGCTGAAGGAAATCCAGGCGATCAACCCGGACGTGAAGTTCTTCGCTTCTCCGTGGAGCGCGCCAGGCTGGATGAAAACGACGGGCAGCATGATCCGCGGAGAAATCAAGGAGGAGTATCTGCCGGTCTATGCGGACTATCTCGTGAAGTTCGTGCAGGCTTACCAAGCGGAAGGCATTCCGATGGAAATGCTGACCGTGCAGAACGAGCCTCTGCTGGAAATCGATTATCCGAGCACGAAAATGTCTTGGCAGCAGCAGGCAAGGCTGATGGTGCTGCTGCGCCAGAAGCTGGATGCGGCGGGCTTCGGACACGTCGGACTGCTCACGTACGACCACAATCCGGGCGACACGATGGCTTATCCCGCCCAGCTTCTGCGCGACAAGGCCGCATACGCGGCAGTGGACGGAACGGCTTTCCACGATTACGGCGGAGAGCTGAGCGAGATGACCAAGCTGCATGACCTGTTCCCGGACAAAAACGTCTACTTGACCGAACGCGCGGTCTGGGGCACGAAGGGAGCCGACCGCATCGCCCAGTACTTCCGCAATTGGGCGCGCAGCTACAATTCCTGGGTTGTCATGCTCGACAGCGACATCAAGTCGCATCAGTGGGTCGGCACGCCGGATCCGACTCCGGTCATCCAGGATTCCTCGGACCGCGACAACTACTGGATCGCTCCGGAGACGTACCTGATGGGCCAATTCTCGAAGTTCGTCCTCCCTGGCTACAAAAGGATCGAGAGCGATTACGGCTCCTCCGGCACCGTGACGAATGTCGCCTTTGTCAGTCCGGACGGACGCAAGGTCGTAACCGTCGCAATCAACCAGACCGACAAGGACCAGCCGATCAAGCTCATGAGCGACGGCACGCAGATCTCCGCGGTCGTTCCGGCCAAGGCGGTCACCACGTTCTCGTGGATTCGTCCCGAGCTGGGCCGGACCGCGCCGGGCAGCTTCCGCGCGGCGGACTTTGACCGCGCTAGAGGCGTCTATCAGACCGATACGGTTACGGGCGAAGTATATGGCCTCAATGAAGGCGAGTCGTCCGAGCCGGCTTCCTTCACGTACGACCTGACGGTCAAGAAGGCCGGCAGCTACTTCCTCGATCTCGGTTATGCCGGACAGCCTTCCGGCGCTTCTGCGGCCATCTCGATCGACGGCTCGGATGCCGGGACCTTGACGGTGACGCGCGATACTTACGCAGGGCCGAATCCGTACGGCTATGCGCGGGTCAAGCTGGCGCTGCCCGCCGGCGAGCACGCTCTGGGCGTGACGGCGGAAGGGACCGGCTACAGCTTGCGCGACATTCGCTTGACGACGGCCGGCAATAGCGCCGCCGCCCTGCCGAAGCGGATTCAAGCCGAGCAGGCGGACGAGTCCTCCGGCGTTCTCATCGAAGATGGAGCGGCCGGTACGGTTCCGGGCAGCTGGCTGGATTACCGGGTCAGCGTGCCGGAGGACGGCGCTTATCTGCTGACCTACCGTTACCGGACCCGTGGCGGAGACTCGGCCGCCGACGCTTCCTGGAAGCTGGACGGAGGAGGAGCTGTCCAACAGGATTCCCTCGCCGCGTCCGACGAATGGACGACGCTGACCTCGGCCATTCCGCTGTCCAAGGGGGAGCATACGCTCCGCCTGTCCGTTGGCGGAACGAACGTATCGCTGGACTGGATCGAGATCGGTCCGCGCATCGTCCGCAAGGACAACCCGCCGCTTATTCCGGTTCCGGGCACCGCAAGCGCGCTTGATTACGCCGCTATGAGCGGCCCTTCCGAGGGCGCGGGGGGAGCGGCGGGCGGCCATAAGCTGACCGGCATCAAGGCTGGCGACTGGATCGACTACAAGCTGGATGTCCCGGAAGCGGGCAGCTACACCTTCACGCTTGAAATGAGCTCTCAAGCCGGCGGCATGGGCGCGTTCGATCTCAAGCTCGGAGACGCTGTCTTGGCGTCGTACGATGTCCCGCAGATTTACGGGAACTGGGTGAAGAGCCGCAAGACGGCCGCGCTGCCGCAAGGCGAAATCACGCTGCGCCTGGCCGCGAACGTGGAGGGCTTCGAGATCGGGGCGCTGGCCATCGAGCCGCTCCACCTCTTCGCCGCGGACGCTGGCGGCATCCTGAACATCGAGGCGGAGAGCTACTTCGATTCCGGACGCAATGCCATCGAGACGAATAAAGCGGCCGGAACGGCCAACGTGGGCTACACGAATGCGGGCAATCTGCTGCGTTATCGGGTGGACGTCCCGCAGGACGGCAACTACAAGGCGACCTACCGCTACGCGACGAAGCAAGGAGGAGTATCCGCTGCCCTGTTCGCGGACGGCGAGCTGAAAGGCACCGCGGCGCTGCCGTCCACAGGCGATTGGGGCGCGTACAAGACCGTCTCCCATATCGTCTCCCTCAAGGCGGGCGTGCAGGAGATCGGCGTGCTGGACCAGGGAGACGGCTTCAACATCGACTGGATCCGGCTGGAGCCGACGTCCGAAGAGAACCGGCCGGCGCTCAGCCGGGCAGCGGTTCCGTCCGCTTCCCTGAAAGCGGGCAAGTATGACTCGCCGCAGGAGCTGCTGCTGGCGAGCGCGACCGATGGCGCGACGGTGTACTATACGCTGGACGGTTCGCTGCCTGCTCCGGACAACGGTATCGCAGCAAACGGTCCAATCGCGGTATCCGGAACCGCCGTCATCCGCGCAGCCGCTTTCAAGGATGGCTTGCCGGGCAGCTTCACGGCCGCATTCACGTATGTAACCGGCAAATCGCAGCCAAGCGCGACGCCATCGGCGACGCCGAGCGCGACACCTTCGACGACGCCGAGCGCGAC
>Ga0194137_10001934_pt1 | contig 12456 bp, 13 predicted proteins | sample TARM_MetaG_T3_14_FD_134025 | JGI IMG/M metagenome (GOLD analysis project Ga0194137, IMG submission 134025) | Freshwater microbial communities from Pennsylvania, USA, analyzing microbe dynamics in response to fracking - TARM_MetaG_T3_14 (version 2) | ecosystem: Environmental > Aquatic >...
AAAGTGATAATTAGAAGGAGTCCGTATGCTCCGTAGCTTATGCTTAAACCTGTCCCTTCAAAGAAGTAGATAAAAATGGGGGCAATAACAATAACTGGTACCCATCGTTTATCTTCCCTTACTTTATCAATGAGCATTAAGAGTAATAGACCAATGACGAATGTAAACAAAATATTTAACCGAAAGGGTCTAAAATTTAATTCCGGATTCAAGAAAGAATAGGGCACTTGCGAAACAAAGGCATAAAGAACCATTCGGTAAAAATACCGCTTTTTGTTTGACGTATACTGATATCCCCGTGCAATGCCGTAGGCAAACAACGGAAAAGATAATCGACCTATCGTTCTAAAAAAGGATAAATGAGGGAAAAATAGTAAGCCGATATGATCTACAACCATAGTAAGAAACGCCAACAACTTAAGGCTATCGACCTTGGTTTTTGTCATAGGTGCACCCCCAGGCCTGCGTTACATTTAAAACGCAGGCCTTTACGTGCAACTTTCATTACATACGGAAGGCGTTGGTGATTATCCATTCCTCGTTCTCTCTTTCTATGATGAAACGATGATAACCCTGAATCGTCTCAAAATCTGTAAAGTAATAGCCTTTCGGGTGTTTTTTTACGTCAATATTATTTTCGACTGGATCTCCAATAAAGTATTCGAGTTCTTGCTTAAGATCTTGCATCTCAATATCATTTATTGCCGCTGGCTCAGGTAAAAAGTTGGCACTAACATAACTCTTAACGCTTGATGTCAAGACAACAAACAGTGTCACAGCAATCAACGCAGAAAGAACACCTACTTGAATGGTTCTTGTTTTACTCATTGACTATTCATCCCCTTCAATTACTTCTTCTACTGTCTCCTCAACTTCTTCAGGATTTAATCCATCTTCAATATCTTCTTCCATTTGATCTTCAACCTTTCCAATAAGCTCTGCAAACTGTTCATTCAGGATGTCATTGGCTAAATCTAAAACCTCATCGCTATAATACCCATCTTCTTCAATTTTATTGATGATTTTGATCATATTGTCTGCCGTTTTATGTCCTTTATTTTCATGTGCAACAGCTCGCATGTCATTCAGTGCGGTTTGGCTAATTTTATCCTCTGTTTCGTTCATTGTTGATTCACCAAAACCATAAATAACCATAGTATAGTAATATTCTTGAGATTCTAACTGTTCATCAAAGTCACCAGATGTTTTGAATGAGTCGATCATTTCTAATCGTTCCCATATTGTTTCGAAATCAAGGGTGTTTGTATCAGATTTATGATCAGGATGGTTACTGATATGTTTAGCTAATGTAATTTTGTTTTTAACAACAGAACTTAGTAGATGGCTGTATTTATCAACAATTTCATCATAGTCAACTTCAACATAAATAGAATCTGTTGATTCGACCCATTTTAATGGTTGATTTTCAGTCTGATTTTTCAACCCTTTAATTAATCCATCTTCTACATCATCCCAGCCCTCATCAGAGGTGAAGGAAACGTTTGGATAATTACCTAAAAATCTTGTCATTTCAGGAAAGGCATTGCTTAATATTTCATTATAACGCTGAGCATCGTATTCTAAACCATAAAGAATGGTTTCAAAAACAGTAGAAACATCTTCTTTTTCCAATTTATCTTCATACTTCTTTACTTCTTCTAAGATTTCTTTTGATGTCTTTTCGTCATCCACAATGTTCTGAATCGCTTCCTCCGACCATTCTTCTGATGATGAATAGGCGAATTCGTCTTCGTATGGATTGCATCCAGTCAACAAACCCCCTACAATAATCGATGTTAAAATTAACATGCTTGCTTTTCTTTTATTTTGTTTCATCGTATTCCTCCTCTAAGATTTGTTCGATATGATTATTTGACCGATTAATAACAACGGTAAATCTCTTGATTGTTTCTTTGTTTGCCACATCAATGGTATATTCACTGAGTGGTTCAGCATAAATATCTGTATGGGATAAAGAGGTAATAATTAGTTTAGGTTGGCCGTCAGCGTGTGTATACATTGTCTTTAGTGACTGGTTGGTTATGTCTGATAGCTCGATGTTATTTACTGATTTATTTTCATCAATAAACCGAACAAAAACATTTGCGCGACTATCCTTATCTTCGAGTTCAGGTACACGTGCTAACTGCTGGTTGATGTGAGATATAAAGCCTATGATGACGTCATCAGGATTTTCATCAAAGAAACTCTCTTCTGTCAGTCCGTTTAACGTATTTTCTTCCACAACAGGGTCACCAATTTCTTGGTACTCCGTAATCTCCAACTGGTCATTTATCGTAATGCGGATCGCTTGTTTTCGTATGTTGGTGTCGTCTCCCAAACTATTTAAATCAAAATCAACACTCCGAACCGTTCCGTCATTTGTGTCTGTTCGCTCGTAAGCTAATAGGGTTAATCCGTATATTTCCTCGTAGTCATTCGTGTAAATAGAAGCGGTTGACTCAAATAAACCTTTCGCTAAGACGTCTACACCGGAATAAGGCAAATGTTCCTCTAAATAACGCGCAAAGACAGATTCATTGACCATCGTATCTAAGTAAAAAGACTTGCTTGGTATATCTTCGTTTAGTTGTTGACTAAACGCATGCCAAGTTTTGATTAACTGTTTGTCCTCTTCAAAATTCAAACTTAATTCGTTGATCGGAATGATATCTTCTGATTCTTTTTCTAATGCTGCTTTGTCTTCTTCTGTCATGAATTTATGCCAAGGAAATTCAACATAAGGCAGCTCGTTCATAAGTGATTCCATTCTTTCGCAACCACTTAGTAACATAGTTAAACCCAGTATTGAAAACACGAGTAATGATTTCTTTAATGTTTTCTTCATCCTTTATCCCCTCCTTATTCATTACTAACCCAAAGGCTTCTGTAATGGCATGAAAAATAGCATGTGTCATAAATACAGCGCCTGATTTATTAATGTTTAAAAAATCTCTTAATTGAATCGTCATGCGTTTTGCAATACCTGCGCTTCTTGAACTTAAAATTGTCCATAAGTTGTCTGCAATTTTATCTGGTAAGATACCTTTTAAATCAGCTTTGGCTACATACCCATGACGCTTTAGTTCCATATAAAAAGCTTGTCGATACGCACGTTTTTCCTTTTCGTATTTCGACACGCGTTTTTCTGTTTGAACGGGAAAAACTTTTTTTGACCAAGTTTGACCAAACACATACTTCACTGACGATTCACTAATCAAATCTAAACGTATTTTTTTGCTTTCTAATTTATCTGAACGCTTTTTTGCACTTCTTGCAACATAGCGGAATGTTTCAACTTGAAAATAAGTAATGACATTCTTTACTGGTAATCGATTCTTTTTTGCCCATTTCAGGCGTTCTAATGATTTTTCGTAATACTCTCTTACTTCTTCGCGAAAACCCACTTTTTTCAAGAAGCCAATTGCAGCTAACCGATTGATTCTATTTGAAATAACCGTTCGAGAAAGGGGCATGTTCTTTTCATTCATTTGCTTTTGTATATAATTGACCGATGCAAAAAAGAAAGCTTTCCCTTCTATTGGAGTCATCGTATCTTTAAGGTTTTCTTCTGCAATATCTGTCATAATTGAAAGAAGTGTAATGTCATGAAGATCTAATGGACTTTGAGGATTGACCACTTCATCTTCTAAAAAATATCGGTTTTGATTCAGACGTTCTTTTTCATTAAGGTAGAAATGAGAATATGTGAACGGTAATGTTTTACGGACAAAATCATACACTTCTCCATTGTTTTTAAATCCTTTGTAAATCATGATTATATCCAAAATATCTAAACGCACAATTGGTAAAATATCAGACTTATGAAAGAGACGAACACCACCATCTTTCTCGCTTTTATGAAACCAGGCAATCACACTTTTACCCGCTAAGTAAGATAATCCCGGTGAATTGAGTTCAAAATTTTGAGGGAAGTTGCCAATATAATCTCTCACGTCTAATAAGCGATACAGTTCAGTCATCCCTGCATGGCCGTTTGCGATGCGATCTTCAACATCAGCTCTTAATTTTTCAAAGTCAATAAAGTTTTTCCCAGTTTCTTCTTCCCAGTCAAGCATTTTCCAACGCATGTTGGCACGTTCTCTTTGATCAACGTTTTCAATTAACATCATTTGCATATTAAATAACAACTCCTCTCATTGATTTATGTATTTTTATTGACTATTGTCTTATTATAGCACATGAAAGATTTTTTTTGAATAGTCAAAATTACCTATTGTCAATTAACCTAACGTGTTTATCTTATGCTGTGACTTTTTAAAATATAATATAACTAAGCGCGTTAACGTCATACCCCTGTTTTAAAAACTGAGGTAGTCTCAAAATGTTAAAAAGAAGAGGTTTTATCCCCTTCTTCTCACTTTGTTTTTAGGTTGGTCGAAAATTTCTCTGTATCTTCTATTATAGAGTTCTTTTCTTCCAGCTTTGATGATTCTCTGGCATTCATCCTTATTAAGATTGGCTATCGTTGATTGTTTGTAGCTTTTCTTAACATGACTGGCAATCCAACCATAGAAATCTTCAAATGAATCCCCTTCTTCCCATTTAAATGTTAATTCATCATGGGCCCGCATTCGCCAAATACGTGTGTCTTTGTCGGCAAGTGTTCCTAAGGGTCTTGAACTACCTTCGTACGTCCCAACTGAGACATCTGAACACGATGGACAGTGCCATTTCTTGTCTTTTAGTTCACCTTTTGCTCCACAGTAAGGACATGTTGGTGCATGATGGTCAATAATTGACTGATCTGAATTGTCTCCCCTTTCTGATCTTGGTTTCTTTTTGAGAGTATTACTAAAACTTCGTCTTCTTGCTTGCGTTAGGAAATCTTTCCCTCTCAAGAATAACCACCTGCTTTCAATTGAAGCTATTATCCGCTTCACCTTATTATTTTCTTATAATTTATCTTATGCACTTCCTTATTCCATTATTAAAAATATTGCCCATTTACGAAATCCCCGAACAATACATATAGGTAAGACCAAAACTTCTAAACCTTTGTATGACAGTCATTTTAAGATTAAGTCGTCTGGACTTTTGAATGTTTGTCTTCGTAAAAATGAAATCCCCGAACAATACATATAGGTAAGTTCAAAATTATCAAACCTTTGAATTAACGACACGCACTGAATGAGGATTAATGTGTAAAGTCCAAGTTTAAACCCGTCCCAGCAAAGCAAATGTAGATGACCAACTCTCTTGATGGTGACAACAAAGATAAAAAAACAACTCAACAAAAAAACTTGACCTTGAACAAAAAAAGAGCGAAAGAAATAATTCCTTCACTCTTTTGGTAGATATTGCTTTTTGTAGTGATTCCACTTGTGTGAGTCTTTCTGAATAGATAAAACGTACTTTCTTATTTTTTCATGAAGAGATGGATAACTTAACATTAATTGGATAGGTTGATTGTTGCCACTTTGTTCAAGACCGACAATATCACCAGTTCCTCTAAGTTCCATATCTTTTTTTGCAATAATAAACCCATCACTCGTGTCCGTCATTGCTTTTAGTTTAAACAAGGCTTTATCAGTTTCGTTATTTGATAAAAGAATACACTGAGAAGCGTGTGAACTACGACCAACACGTCCTCTTAGCTGATGAAGTTGAGCTAATCCAAATCTTTCTGCACTTTTAATCAAGATGATTGTAGCGTTTGGCACATTGACACCGACTTCAATAATCGTTGTTGAAATGAGAATATCGTAATCACCTTTGGCAAAGGCATTGATTTCTTCTGCTACGACTTCTGGTTTCATACGTCCATGAATCATTCCCACCTTGACACCATGCTTAGAAAAGAATTTATTCGCTTTTTCAAACGTTTCTTCTACCGATTCAACATTTTCCATATTTTCGTTTTCTTCAATTAATGGACAGACAATGTATCCTTGTCTTCCTTTCTTTACTTCATTTAACATTTCTTTATAAGCGTCCACTTCTTTAGTTTCCCTTTTCGTCTTGATAGGGACACGACCTTTTGGCATAGACGTTATGGTTAGAGTTAAAACATCATCTCCATATAAACTCATGGCAAGTGATCGAGGAATAGGCGTTGCAGACATATTGATAACATGGACGCCTGATCCACCCTTTTCAGAAAAGGATTCACGTTGAGCTACACCAAATCGGTGCTCTTCATCGACAACGATAAGACCAAGGTTGTTATAGACAACATTCTCGGATATCGCTGCGTGAGTACCAATAATAATATCTGACTCCCCTGATTCAATTTCTTTTAATGCTTGTCGTTTTTCTTTTGCTTTAAGTTCCCCAGAAATGTACGTAGTTTTAACACCAAGCGGTTGCAAACGTTCTGTTAGCTCATTAAAATGTTGTTTTGCCAATACATTCGTTGGAGCCATAATCGCACTTTGGAACCCACTTTCACTGGCAATTAGCATAGAAAAGAGAGCAATCATCGTTTTACCGCTTCCTACATCACCTTGAATTAAAGCATTAAGTCTCGTACCTTTTTTCATACGAAAGCTGATTTCTCTAAGTGCTGAGCGCTGTCCTACCGTTAGTTCAAAAGGTAGTTGTGTTAACAATTCTCTTGTTTTAGAAAACGACCCCATTGGTGCAATGGCATCTTTTCTCTTGTGTTCTTGGTTAGCAATAAGTTGTACATTAAATGCAAACAGCTTTTCAAACAATAATCGTTTTTCCGCTTCTTTTACATCATTCATTGTTTTAGGATAATGAAGATGTCTAAACATGTTAACTTTAGATACTAACTCAAACCTACGTTTCACATCAACATCTAATTCATCAGTGAAATCAGTTTCCTTACCCGCTAAAGCAATACATTTTCTCAGATATTCGTCACTCATTCCTTTAATTTTCGAATACCGTGTCTGTATTTGTTTCACAGGTCCTTCTTTAACCAGAAAAGGGTTCGCCATACTAAAGAAAGGATATGAACGCTTGATTTTACCTCCAAACGTATACCATTTTCCCCGATAGATTTTATTCTTCATGAAAAATTGGTTGAAAAATACAATTCTAAATGTATCCCCTTCTTCATCTTCAACATTTACCGTCAAGACTTTTTCACTTGATTCAACAGATGTCACTTTAACAAACACCGATGCCATTTCGCCATCTTTCAACGAACTTATTTTCTTCGGTGTCGTAAAGTCATCATAGTGTAGTGGTTTTAGTCTAAGAAGATCCTCTGTTGTTTCAAATCCTTTTTTTAACAATTGATTAATTTTCGCCTTTGGCACATTTAGTGATGCAATATCCTTCATACAATCACTCCTTTTTTATTTTGTTATACTTATATTATACTTTAAATATTGACATTAGTCAATAACGAGCATACTTTAGTGTTTTTTTAGTCCTTAAATGAATAGACTACTTATAGAGAAGATAAATGAGAGAGGAGTTTTATTATGTTTTGGTTTTCAAAAAGAAATAAGCCATTAAATTTGAAATATACAAAAGGAAAAATTACTGAAAAAGTAAGGGAAGATCGCATTCAAATAGAAGATTTAACACATAGTGACCAAGAAGACAATTATGATGATATAGAAACCACAAATGAAAATATTGAGGCTGGTGGGAGTCAAGATGATAAACATTTTATTAAAAAAACTGAGACAAAATCTAATAGATACGCTTTCCTATTGAGAGTATTGTCAATGATTTTTCTTGTTTTGTTTTTAGTTTTCTTTTCTTCATTCATCTGGAATTATAGTCAGACGATTTACGACTCAGGCACATCCACAGATACAGACAAACATGAAATATCGACAGAATCACTTGATAAAATCGAAGAGAACGATGTAAATACTGCTGATATAGACATGGACGAAAATGCATACCCGACTGAAGAAAATCCACCTAACGAAGAAACCATTAAGCCGTCCGCACCTTCTGATTCGAAAGAAGATATTTTTACGTATAGTCTCAATTTACATCAATCACTTTTGGATTCAACGCAAACGATTAAAAATAAGGTTTTGCTGTATTCAGATAGTCAAACAAATCGACTAAGCTTACAGTCAACAATTGAAAAGCAACAAACAACTTACAATCAAAAGCTGCAATCAAACGGACAGATCAAACTATCAAAAGATTATGATGAAGACGACCAGAAAAAAATCATCAACATGATTAATAGTCGATTAACAGCAATTAATAGAGATGTAGAGGCAATAAAAAATAGTTCACGTGCAGATATGATTGAACAAACAAATATGTTCATTCAAAATGAAAATACACGAAGACGAGAATATCTTACGCTGGTTAAAACATTGATGGACAAATATGAGGTCACTTATACTGAGATGAATGGAACATTGAGTTTTAATGTAAATCAGTAATAGAAAAGCATTTTCTGGCATAAACTAAGGTAGCTTTATATAAAAGGGATGGGTATGAAAACCTATATTTAAAAAAGGAGAGAGAACTATGAGTACAAAAACAGTAAAAACAGAGAAAACACAAAGAAAGATCGAAACATACTTAAACATTGATAGTTTTGATACGGAACGATTCAAGAATAAGTTTGATGCCTTACCAGAAGAGATGGAAATGACCATCAAAGAGAAATTATCAGATTTCTCGGTATCTTTCGGAGACGTTTGGTGTGTAAACTTAGGTGTAAATGTCGGAAGTGAAATGGATAAGGTTAGACCTGTCATTGTCGCATCTGAAAATAGTAGCTTCAATCGCTTCTCAAAATTGATTACCGTTGTTCCAATTACCAAATCAACGTGTAAGTATCCAAGTCAATTTGAAGTGACGGAAGATATGTTTATCATGAAGCCAGATGCTTTCGTTGAAGATGAGCCGTCAACGGGCATTGCGAAAGCTGAACAAGTTCGATCTGTTTCTAAAGGAAGATTTTTATATTACTTAGGGAAATTAACAGAAGAAGGAAAAAGTGAATTAAGAGATTCTTTAAAAAATCATTTTGGAATCTAAAAAAAAGAGACCCTTGTTGGTCTCTTTTTAAATGTCTACATAAAGTGTGCCATCTTCTTTATCAACAACACCCTCACCTGGAATATACACCAGTTCTCCATTTTCATAGCGTGTCTTTTGTTTAACAATAAATCGAGCGGTATCATTCACTGTTCTCAAGTCTAAGCTGTCTCCTGATTTTATCAGTGTTTTTGTTACAGCAATAGCGGCCTGTTCCGCTTCAACTTCTGGAATAACCTTCTTGCTCTTTTGAACGATAGCTTTAGCTAACGCATGAGTGTACATTTTTTGACGTTTTGATCCTAATTTCATTTTGTTTCCATCTCCATTTCTTTAGTTGCGTAAATAACACTTTCAATGATAGTCATGACCTCATCATTAATTTTCATATCCAGGTATTCTGGAATGACTGGCTCATCATATTCTTCCCAACGAATGACTTCAATCAAATATTGGTTGGAAGGTTTGATACTTTGAGTGATCCAATGTTCATTCGTCCGAAGAGCATCTATCACCCATCCGTTTTTGAATAAGATATGAGGCGGAATAACCGAACCCTTCGCCAGATTTACTTCGTTTAAATCAAACTCAAACACTTTTAATAAACGATTGGTTTGATTCAGTGTTTCTCCTAAGCTTGACCCTCCATTAGGCATCCCCGTTAAGCACCCTTCTATGCTATCTGATACACTGATTCGCTTGATTATTTCATTTTCGCCTTTTAAACGATAGTTAGGTATCTTCGGATGAAAAATTTCTTTATTTTCTAAGTGAGCAGAGATATGATATAGTTTCACTTTGATCACCTCGTTCATCATGGTTTATATTATCTTATGTATGACGTGATAATTTATAGGTGATTAAAGTCGAATAGGTCATGAATAAACGATAATTAAAAAATGTACAAAAAAAGAACACCCTTCAGATATGAAAGGCGTTCTCTCTTAAGAAAAATAAATTTACTCTCCCTTGCAGGAATATGTTACTAATGCAAACGCATGAGGTCTTCCATCACCCATGGTTTGAATCTGGAACGAAACTGGTCCAATTAATGTGTTTTCTGTTTCATTGATTTCTTTTTCAATGAATTCATTCACGATAACGTCTATCAATTCTACAACAGGTGAGTGTAAATACTTAACCTTTACCACTTCAGACTTACTATTCATAATTTCATCATCCTCATTTATTAGTTGTTCACTAATACCTAATTTATACTCATACTTATGATAAGCACAAGTAATACCCTTTATGCTTGTTCCCTTTGAAAGGGAAATCTTTTAGGTCCAGTATTTTACTACGTTTCTCTTTTGTGATTGTAGCCTTTCAATATCTATTCGAACAGTCTCTTTTAATTCTCCGATTTTTTCGTGCTTTTCACCATATAAAAAGTGTGAAAGTAAGGCTTGTTGTTCAACAATGCTTTTTGGTACAGGGATTAATAAATCAAGTAAGGATTCACTTGAACTATACCATTCAATCCTTGTTGCGTTTTCTAATTGGCATTCTAAAGCAAATCGAACATACGGTGCATAATAATCTTCTTTAGGTGTGTAATGCGCATGAATATCTATAAGCGATTTCTTTGATCCTTCTACTTTATCGACCATTTCTTTTAGAGACTTCCAAGTAAAATTCATTTGATAAGTTGATGGATGGTAAAGTATCCACTTGTTTTGAACTTTTACTTGTTGTAGTATCCGCATATCTTCAAATTTCTTATTTTTGTCATTCTTTGTTAGCATGTTCATTCTCTCACCGCTTCCCATTTTTTTCTTGCTTATTCCTTATCATATGTATATTCAAAAGAATTATACCAGCTTTAGATATTGACTATTGTCTATATTTATGTTAGAATATAAATATATTACCGAAAAAGGATGTGAATCAAAATGAAAATCGATTATGTTTCTGATCTACATATCAACCATCATATTCCCTTTCATAAGAATCAACTAAAATGGGAGTCTCGAACAAAAGAGTTGGTTAAGGATTTATTAAAAAGAAAAACAGGAGACGTTCTTGTTATTGCGGGAGATTTTTCAGAATGGAATAATCAAAGTTTATGGGTTCTTGAAGAAGCCAGTCGGCATTATGAACGTGTGTTTTTCGTTGTTGGTAATCATGATTATTACTTATTAAGTAAAACGCAACGAAAAAAATACAAAAATTCATTAAATCGAGTGGACGAATTTATTAACAAAGCCTCTCTCATTTCAGGTGTTGTTCCTCTTCATAAGACAGTTAAAACCTATAAAGGTATTGTTTTTGCAGGAGCAGGTCTGTGGTACACATTGGATAATGACCAAGACAAACAGTTTTATCTCACACAATCGAATGACAGTAAGTATATCTATGCTGGGGTACCTTATAGCGAAACACCTGACTTCCTATATAAAGATTACATGGACTGGTATGATTCCCTTGAAGATGTGTCTATTGATGTTTTTGTCAGTCATGTACCACCTCTTCATCCACCTATTTCTTATTACAAAAGAAATGCTTGTTACGATACAACCGTACCGTTCATTCATGCTTCTCATTGGATTTTTGGTCATACGCATTTAGTGAGCACCTTTAAAAAAGGTGATATCAATTTCTATGTCAATGCCTATGGTTATCCAAGTGAAAAAAAAGACGTTGTTATTCAACAATTTATCGTTCAACCGAATAGACAATAATTAAAAAGGTTGAACTGTAATGAATGATTCATTCATTTGTTAGCCCAAGAACCTATAAGGTCTGTCTTGGGATGGGGCGATGACACTCCCTTAGTTAAGGACTGTAAGCCATTACCTTAAAATCTTTTCTTTAAATAGAATGTCAAATTTATTAGTTTATAGGAGACGAAAGTATGACTCAGACGATTTCATTAAAGTTAAAACTAAAGCCAACAGTAGAACAAGAACTGGTCTTGAAACATATGGTGAGGGAATATTCCGAAACTGTTAGACAAATTGCAAAGAGAACGATTACAGAAAAAGAATTTGATACTAAAATGTCAAGCAAACATATTAAAGCAGATCTTCCTGGTAGATTAAAAGCTCAGGCTATCAGAGATGCCAAAACTTTTTATAACCTTTCTAAAAAACGCAATTTTGACATTATTCCTGATTTGTTCAATGAGACGTGTGTCTGGAACAATCAGTCATATAAGGTATCACCCAATGAAATTGACTTGTCAGCGATGGTAGACGGAAACAATCATCGCATGAAAGTAAAGTTGTGTGCTTCAAAAGATAATCGTGTCGAGCGGTTACTCTCTCATAAATTGGGAACTGCAACGTTAAGTAATCGTAATGGGAAATGGATAGTCTGTATTGCATTAACGGTTAATACATCAGATAAAAAAACAAAAAAGACTTCCGACAAAAAAGTAATGGGAATTGATTTAGGGATTAAGGTTCCTGCCGTGGCGATAACAGAAGATGGAAAAGTGAAGTTTTTTGGTAACGGTCGAGAAAATAAATTCATGAAACGAAAGTTTGCATCGAAACGAAA
>Ga0194137_10001935_pt1 | contig 12453 bp, 7 predicted proteins | sample TARM_MetaG_T3_14_FD_134025 | JGI IMG/M metagenome (GOLD analysis project Ga0194137, IMG submission 134025) | Freshwater microbial communities from Pennsylvania, USA, analyzing microbe dynamics in response to fracking - TARM_MetaG_T3_14 (version 2) | ecosystem: Environmental > Aquatic >...
CCAGCTTCCAGTCGAGCTGGGTGCGGCGCTTGGCCCCCACGTCGCTACCCCAGCGGCCGCTGGCGTGCAGGGTCGCCTCGGGCGACTGGATCTGCAGCTTCTCCAGCTTCCAGTCGCGTGCCGCCGCCGGCGCCTTGGCCAGCACCTCCAGCCGCCCCAGGCGCTTGCCGCGCAGCTCGAAGTCGTCGACCTCGATGTCCAGCGACGGCAGCGGGCTGCTGTTCGCGTCGGCCTTGCCCGGATCGATGAGCTCACTGACCGATTCGGCCTCCTGGCGCGGCAGCGACAGCCGCGCCAGCCGCGCCTGCACGGCATCGATCTGGCTGCCCTTGACGCCCTTCAGATCGATGCGGCCGGCGATCTGCTCGGCGTCGACATTGATGCGCCAGTTGGCACCGTCGCGCGCGACCATGGCCGCGGCGCGGCCGAGCTGGCGGCCCCCGACCTTCAGGCTCTGGCTGCGCAGTGAGATCTGGCTGGGCAGCAGGCCCGTATCGTCCGCGTCGCCCCCATTGCCACCCGCTAGCCCGCCCAGGCGCTGCTGCCAGGCATCCAGGTCCAGGGCCGCGACATTGACCTGCAGCAGCACGCCGCTGGCCGGCAGGGCGGGCAGCTTGTCCTGCACGGCCAGGGCGCCGCGCAAGACCTGGGAACTGGCACCGGAGATGTCGCGCTGCAACTGGGCCTGCAGCAGCGGCGCGGCGGAAGCGCCGACTTCCAGGCGCAACTCGTCCCGGCCCGCTGCGGTCGGCGTCATCAACAGGCGCAGCGGCAGCACGGCCTCGGCCTCCTTGTGGCCCGGGGCCGGCAGGTCCAGGGCCAGGCCCTGCAGATTGCTGGCCACGCTGAGCTCGGGCTGGCCGTCCTTGGGAATGGCGAGCTGGAAGCGGTAGACCGCCTGGCCGCTGGCCGCCTGCGCCAAGCGGGCGACGGCGCCAAGTTCGGTGGCACGGCGCAGGCCCTCGGCCGTGGCCTGGCCCTGCACGGCAAAGCGCATGCTGCCGTCGCGCTGGCTACCGCCTTCGATGCCGGCATCGCCGCCCAGCAGGCGGGCCGTCACGCCCGACAGCTGCAGCCCCTTGCGGTCGAAGTCGATGCGGCCCCGCACGCCTGACAGCGGTGGCAATTCGGGGCGCAGCTTGAGGTCGACGCCGCCGGGCTGGAGCTGGCCCTTGAGCGTGGTCTGGGCTACGTCGTCCAGCGGGATGGCGATGCCGAGCTTGAGCGCCACGGGCCCCTGGGCCGAGGTGGTGCTCAGCGCATGGCCCAGCCATTCGTCCAGCGGTGAGGCGCGCACGAAGCGCAGCAGGTCGGCGCCGGCGCCGCGGCCATTGCCATCGAGCTGCAGCAGGCGGCCACGGTGCAGGTCCTTGATGCCGCCGTTGACCTCGCTGAGCTCATAGCCCAGCACCTTGGCGCGGCCGTCCTTGATGAACATGCCGGCGCGCTCGAACACGAGTTCGGCGTCGACGCTCTCGAAGGCCGGCCAGTTGCTGCCGACGTCGCTTGGTGGCACATAGGCCAGCAGCACGCTCTGGGCCTGAGTGGCGACGCGGAAGATGCCGGGGGACTTGGGTGCGTCAAACGGGAAATCGGCCAGCTCGCCCTTGATGCGCACGCTGACATTGCGCGCCTCGCCGCCCAGGATGGCGCGCGCCACATAGCTGCGCGTGGCGGGCAGGCGCACGGGGATGTAGCGGGCCACGCGCGTGGCCTCGACGCGCGGCGCGCGGCCGCTCAGGTCCAGGTAACCGGCCGTGGTGGCGCCGGCCGGGCGCCGCCAGGTCACGTCGAACTCGCCGCTCAGATCGGGCGTTTGCAATTGCAGATCGCGGAGCTTGAGTTCCACGTCGCCGGGCGTTTTTCCACCGCCCTGGGGCAAGGTCCACAGCATCTGCGTGGACAACTGGGTGATGGGCAGGTGTGGGTCTTCGAACAAGCCCGGCAGCTCGACCTCGCCGTCATGCACGGCCAGCCGGGCCGAGCCGCCATGCTCGCTGGCGTCCAGCTCCAGGCTGGCCCCGCGCAGGCCGGGGCGGCCGATCTGGTCCGCCTGCTCGGAGGGCTTGGCCGCAATGGCCAGCCCATCGACCTGGGCCTTGACGCGGTAGCTGCGCGGTGCGTCCAGGGCGCCCTGCCAATGGCCGCTGAGAGCCGTCAACACGCCGCGCGGCTCCAGTTCGGTGATCAGCTTGTGGGCACGCTCGCCCAGAGGCAGGCGCTGGGCGATCTGGGCCATCAGCGCAAAATCCAGGCGCTGGGCATTGACCTCGCCGCCCAGCACTTCGTCGCCCTTGCCCAGTTGCAGCGTCACGCCCCAGTCCGAGCGCGGCCAGGCCACGCCGTCGCCGCTGACGAAGCCGAGCTGCTTCGCCTGCAGACTGAGCTTGTCCTTGGCGCGGGCCAGGTCCAGCCGGCCCTGGATGTGGTCCAGGTCCAGCTCGGGGGCGGACTCCAGCAGCTTGAGCCGCACCGAGCGCAAGGCCAGGTCCAGTGTGGCGGAACTGGGGCTGCCGTCCTTGATGTCGGCCCAGGCGCGCACGGCGCCGTCGCCCTCGCTGAGCTGGAAGGGCAGGTCGACGTGGCGGCGCAGCTGGCTCAGGTCGGCCCGCGGCAGCTCGACAAAGGCCTGGCCGCTCCAGTGCTGGAACTCGCCGGGGCGCTTCAGCAGGCTTTGCGTGAACTGGCCGCGCAGCGTGAAGCGCCGGCCCCAGTCGAGCGGCGGCGTCGCGTCCAGGCGCAGGGCATGGTGGCGCAGGCCGTTGCGCATGACGAAGTTCAGCTCCGACAGCTCCAGCGGCTTGGCATCGGCGCGCTTCTCGTCGATCCAGCGCACGCGGCCGTTGACGATGGCGAGCTCGGGCTGGCTGAACAGCCAGTCCATGCCGGCCTCGGTGGTGCCGGCGTCGGTCTTGTCGGCCTCGTCCAGGCCCAGGCCGGCGATGAAGATGCGGCCCTGGGCGTCGCGGCGTATGGTGAGTTCGGGCGCGTCGACCAGCAGCTGGGAGAAGCGCGGCTCCAGCGCCAGCAGGGAATGGGCCGACAGCACGGCGGCCACGCGCGGCAGGCGCAGGGCCGGGCGGCCGGCGGCGTCCAGCACCTGCACGTCGCCCAGCTCCATGCGCGGCATCCAGCCCCCGGATTCGACCGTGATGCGGCCGATGCGCAGTTCCAACCCCAAAGCCTTTGAGGCTTCCTTTTCCAGCCAGGGGCGCCAGTCATTGGCGTGCGGGAGAATGGCCCAGTGCAACAAGCCCCAAGCCGTCACCCCCAGAGCCCACAGCAGGGCCAGGATGAGCAGCGCCCAGCGCAGGCTGTGCCAGCACAGGCGCAGAGGCCAGCGCGAGGCGCGGTTGCAGCGGTGGAGGACGGCCGAGAAGAAGTCAGACACGTTGTCAGGGAAGCGCTGAATAAGTCTCCGCGATGCGGCGGGCTCCGCGTCGGGATGGGCTGCAAGGCGCAAAGCACAGCCATGGCGTGGGCCATGGCGAGCATTTGCGACGCCGCAGACCGCCCGAGGCGGAGATGCGCCGCGCGCGGGAGGCTTGTTCAGCGCCTCCCCACGCACGTGGAGAACCGGCCGGCAGGCAATCTAGCACAGGGTCATGAGCCAAACGTTTCCCGCATCTGCTGAACACAGTCGCTATGTGCAGCGGGTTCGCCGCCGCTACGCGGCCGAGCTGGCACTTTTGCAACCGGGTCGGCCCGACCGTGCCGTCATTGCGGCGCTGATCGAGACCCTGGCCACGAGCCGGCCGCTGGCGAGCGCCCTGCGCGTCGCCCGCCACCTGGTGCTGGAGCGGCTGGCGGTGCTGGATATCGAACAGGGCGCCAGCGTGGAAGACGTCACGCTGGCCATGACCCATCTGGCCGAAGCCACCCTTGACAAGGCCCTGGCTGCCGCGCGAGCCGAGCTGGACGAGATCCACGGCGAACCGCGCACCGCAGACGGCAAGGACATCGCCTTCTGGGTGCTGGGCATGGGCAAGCTCGGCGCCCGCGAGCTGAATGTCTCGTCGGACATCGACCTCATCTACGTTTACGAAGATGACGGCCAGACGCAAGGTTCACGCCCTGTCACCGCGCACGAATACTTCGCCAGCGTCGCCAAGCGCCTCTTCGCGCTGATCGGTGACGTCACCGACGACGGCCAGGTCTTCCGCGTCGACCTGGCCCTGCGGCCCAACGGCAAGAGCGGCCCGCCGGTCGTCAGCCTGGCCATGCTGGAGGAGTATTTCCTCGTGCAGGGCCGCGAGTGGGAGCGCTTTGCCTGGCTGAAGAGCCGCGTCGTCGCGCCGCTCTCGGGCATGGGCGCGCCGGGCGACGCGCGCACCCTGCAGCTGCGCAATCTCGTCACGCCCTTCGTCTACCGCCGCTACCTGGACTACGGCGTCTTCGAAGGCCTGCGCCAGCTGCACGGCAAGATCCGCGGCGAGGCCAAGGCCCGCGCCGCCGGCCGGCCCGAGCGGGCCAACGACGTCAAGCTGTCGCGCGGCGGCATCCGCGAGATCGAGTTCATCGTGCAGCTGCTGCAGGTGGTGCGCGGCGGCCAGTTCCCTGAGATCCGCACCCGCTCCACCGTCAAGGCCCTGGCCCAGCTGGCGGCCGGCGGGCTGATGAAGGCCGAGACGGCCAAGAAGCTCAGCGAGGCCTATGTCTTCCTGCGCCGCGTCGAGCACCGCATCCAGTTCCTGGACGACCAGCAGACGCACTGCCTGCCCCAGGGCGACGCCGACCTGGCCTGGATCGCCGCGTCGCTGGGCCTGAAGTGCTCGCGCGAGGCTTGTGAGCTGTTCGAACAGCTCGGCGAAGTGCGCGAGCTGGTCGCCACCGAGTTCGATTCGCTGCTGCACGAGGGCGGCAAGCCCCAGGGCAGCTGCAAGGGCGGCCATTGCGGCGGCCCCAAGCCGGCCGTCGATGGTGATGATTTCCTGAACGGCCTGCCGCCCGAGCTGGCGACTGCCGTGCGCGCACTCGCCGAATCGCCGCGGGTGCAGGGCCTGCGCGAGGAATCGCGCCAACGCCTGGCCAAGCTCTTCCACCGCGCAGCGCAGGCCGTTGCAGCCGAGGAATGCTCGCTGGACGCGGCCCTGCGCTTTGTCGACTGGGTCGGCCCGCTGTTGCGCCGGGAGAGTTATCTGGCCCTGCTCGTCGAGCGCCCCGCCGTGCAGCAGCGCCTGCTGCGCCTGTTGGGCCTGGCGCGCTGGCCGATGCGCTATCTGATGCAGCACCCGGGCGTCATCGACGAACTCGCCGACCCGCTGCTGCTGACCGCCCGCTTCGACCGCGAGGCCTTCATCGCCGATATGCTGGATCGCGAGCAGGGTTGGGTGCGCAGCGGCGAGGCCGACGAAGAGGCCCTGCTGGACACGCTGCGCCGCGCCCACCATGCCGAGGTCTTCCGCACCTTGGTGCGCGACGTCGAGGGCCGCATCACGGTGGAGCAAGTGGCTGACGACCTGACCCTGCTGGCCGATGCCGTGCTGCAAATCGCCATCACCTGGGCCTGGGCCCGCTTCGGCAAGGCCCACCGCCCCGACCCACGCCTGGCCGTCATCGCCTATGGCAAGCTAGGCGGCAAGGAGCTGGGCTATGGCGGCGACCTGGACGTGGTCTTCGTCTTCGACGACGAGGATGAGAATGCCGCCGAGATCTATGGCGCCTTCGTGCGCCGCCTCATCACCTGGCTGACGCTGCGCACGGCCGCCGGCGAGCTGTTCGACATCGACACCGCCCTTCGGCCCAATGGCAACTCGGGCCTGCTGGTCACGTCCCTGGCCCATTTCGAGGCCTACCAGACCGGCCGCGGCAGCAATACCGCCTGGACCTGGGAACACCAGGCCATCACGCGGGCGCGCTTTTGCGCCGGCAATGCCGACCTGGCCGAGCGCTGCGAGAGCGTGCGCCGCCAGGTGCTGACGGCGCCGCGCGATGCCCAGGCGCTCAAGCGCGAGGTGCAGGCCATGCGCGAGAAGGTGCGCGCGGCTAGGCCCGTCAAGCAAGACCTCTTCGACGTCAAGCACAGCGAGGGCGGCATGATGGACGCCGAGTTCGCCGTGCAATTCCTGGTGCTGGCGCATGCGGCCAGCCACCCGCAGCTGCAGGACGACCTCGGAAACATCGCACTGCTGCGCATGGCGGAGTCCTTCGGCCTGCTGCCGGCCGGTGTCGGCGTGAATGCCGCCAATGCCTATCGCGAGCTGCGCCGCGTGCAGCACAAGGCGCGGCTGGATGAGCAGTCCACCGCGCTGGATGCCGACACCGCTGCGCCGCTGCAACCTCACCGCGACGCCGTCGTAGCGCTGTGGCAAGCCGTGTTTGGCTGATGCTTTGCACGGCGCTGGCCGTGCTGTCCCTGATGGCCTGGCCGCTGCCGCGCGAAACACTGGACTGGCAGCCTGCGCTTCTTTCCTCCCAGCCCTGGCGCGCCGTCACGGCCGCCTTCGTGCACTGGACGAGCACCCACCTGGCCGCCAACATCGCCGGCTGCGCCGTGCTGGCCTTGCTGGGCTGGCGTGCCGGCCTTCGCCGGCGTGAGGCCTTCGCCGCCCTCGTCGCCCTGCCGCTGACTCAGCTTGGCCTGCTGCTGCGCCCCGAACTGCAGCACTACGCCGGCCTGTCCGGCGAATTGCACGCGCTGGCGGCCATCGCCGCGCTGGCCCTGCTCACACGCCGCAACCGCGACCACTTCATCGGCGCGGCCATCTTGGTTGGTCTAGTCATCAAGCTGGCCCTCGAACATCCGCTGGGCCCGGTGCTGCGCGACACGCCGGGCTTTGACTTCCCCGTTGCGCCCTTTGCCCATCTCACCGGTGCCATCGCCGGCGCCCTCGCATGGGGCCTGACAATGCGGTCAACATCCAGATCAGCGAGGACCCCGCATGGGACGTGAAGCCAGTTGCACCGCCCGTGTCGGGCAAGAGACCGCCGAGGTCAACGCCTTGCTCGAATCGACCACCGTCGTGCTGCGCGGCGCCATCAAGCGCAAGTGGGAAATTGCCGCGCTGCAGAACTTGCGCGTCGAAGGCGGGGAACTGCGCTTCGAGATCGGCAAGGACACCGAAGAGGCCGTCGCCCTGGTGCTGGGCGAGAAGGAAGCCGGCAAGTGGCTAACCAAGCTGCAGACACCGCCGCCCACGCTGGCTGCCAAGCTCGGCGTCAGCGCCGAGAACCCGGCCCTGCTGATCGGCCCCACCGTCGGCACACTGGACCCGGCCCTGGCCGAGGCGCTGGCTGGTGGCATCACGACCAATATGCGCGAGGCCCGCATGCTGGTGGCCGTGCTGAGCAAGGCTTCGGAGCTGCCGCGCATGGCCGAGTTCCACGCCGACATGATCTGCAAGACAGTCTGGGTGGTTCATCCCAAGGGCCCCAATGCCGACCCGTCGGACGCCGAGGTGCGCACCGCCATGCGCGGCTGGGGCTATGTGGACAACAAGACCAGCGCAGTGTCGGACAGGCTGACGGCGACGCGCTATGTGCGCAGCGACACCGCTTCGACCACGAAGCCGAGCCGCAAGCGCTAGCTCAAGCGGTAGAGGCCGGCACCATGCGGTGGCAGGAGCTGGCCGAAGCGGCCGGAGACGGCCTCCAGCGGCTGCCGCGCCCACAGGTCACGCACCTGGCGCATGCCGCCCAGCCCCAGGTCGCGCAGCGCGATGGACACTTCGCGGGCCTTGTCAGTCGGGTTGAACAGCGCGACGTAGCGGCCCTTGCCGCCGGCCGGCTTGGCCGACCAGAGGCGCACGAAATCCTCGACGAAATGCGGCCGGTTGTCGGAGCTGGCCTGGTCGACGGCCAGCACCTCGGGGTTGGTCAGCAGGGCCAGCGTCGGCTCGTCCAGATGGCGCAGATCGCCACCCATGATCAGCGGCGAGCGGGTGATAGCCCACAGCGTCATCAGCGTGCGCTGCTCGTCGGGCGTGAAGCGGGTTTCGCGCTCGCCGAGGGCCAGGCGGCCCAGGGGCAGCATGTCGGGGTCGGGCCAGGCGCCCGGCTGCCGCCAGCGGTTCCAGTTCTCCAGGCGCGTGAACTGGGCTTCCAGCATGGGCCACTCGTCCCAGAAGTCGTCGGAGATGCGCCACATCTGCGCGTGTCGACACACGTGCTCGGCGCGGCTGACGGGTGTCTCCCCTGGCGACAGGCTGAGCACCATGGGCCGCCGGGTGCGCTCGATGGCGCGGTGGGCCGCCTCGATCTCCGGCGCGTGAGAGTCGTAGGGCCGGCTCATGTCGTCCATCTTGACGAAGTCCACGCCCCAGGAGGCATAGAGGGCGAAGACGCTGTCGTAGTAGGCCTGGGCGCCGGGCTTGCGCATGTCCACGCCATACATGTCGGGGTTCCAGGTGCAGACGCTGGCGGTATCGGCGATGTCGGCGGCGCGGTAGGGAGTGCCCAGGATGGGCAGGTTGCGCTTGACGGCCAGGCGCGGAATGCCCCGCATCAGGTGGATGCCGAACTTCAGGCCCATGGCATGGACGTCGGCCGCCAGCGCGGCAAAGCCGCGCCCACCCGCGCTGGACGGGAAGCGGTTTTCGGCCGGCAGCAGCCGGCCGTGGCCGTCCATGGCCGGCTCGGGGTTGGCGCTGTAGGCGTAGCTCGACGCGGTGGGCTCGTACCACTGGATGTCGATAGTGAAGACGTCGTAGCCCGCCGGTAGCAGCTTGTCCGCCATGATGCGGGAGGTCTCACGGACCTGGGCCTCGTTGATGGTGGTGGCGAAGCTGTTCCAGCTGTTCCAGCCCATCGGCGGCGTGGGCGCCAGCGCGCCCTTGGCGGGTGCTGCCGCCGTGGCCGCGGCATGGGCGGGCAGCGCGGAGGCCGCGACGCCGCTGAGGCCGGCGCCAATCAGGTTCCTGCGATTCAAGGGCATGGAAGTCGTCGTCTTTGGATATGGGCAGAAACGGCGGTGTACGCCTTTGCGTCGCAACTATCCAATGGTCTTTTCATCGCGGCCCATACCAGTTTCGATATGGTCTGGGGCCTGTTCACACAACGGCAATGGGTCGCGAAGGCCCTAGATGACGTTGGCCTCGAGCAGCGGTTGGCGGTCCAGCAGGCGCTGAGGGGTCAACGCTTCGACCAGCGGCGCGTCCAGGCCCGCGATGAGCCTCGCCATCGAATACCCGACCGCCGGCGCCTGCTGCATGCCGTGGCCCGAGAAGCCGCAGGCGGTGAAGGCATTCGCACAGCCCGGCAGGCGGCCGGCCAGGCCGTTGTGGTCGAAGACGTTCATCTCGTAATAGCCGGCCCAGGCCGAGCGCACGCGCAGGGCTTCGAGGGCCGGCACGCGGGCCGCGAGCGTCGGCCACAGCAGCTCGTCGAAGAGGCCATGGTCGATGTCCTGCAGCGGTGCATCGTCGACGTCTTCGCCGCGCGGTGGGCCGCCGGCAAGAATCAGCGAACCCTCGGGGCGGAACCAGAAGCCACTGGGGTCGATGACCAGAGGGCAGCCGGGCAGCGAGGCCGGCGTCTCCAAAACAAAGACGTCGCGTCTCCTGGCGTGGACCGGCAGTTCAACCCCCAGCGCCGAACCCAGCGGCGCGCTCCAGGCGCCGGCGGCGATGAGGACGCTATGGCCGCCGACGCGCCTGCCGTCGGCGCAGCGAACGCTCGTCACGCGGTCGCCCTGGATGTCGAAGCCGACCGCCTCAGCCTCGACAAAGCGCACGCCGCAGGACCTGGCCTTGCGCCGGAAGGCGCGATGCAGGGCCGGGCCATCGAACCAGCCTTCGCCGCTCAGGCCGAGCGAACCGAGAGAGAGGTCGTCGACGGCCAGCCAGGGAAAGCGAGCCGCGAGCTCTGCCGGACTCAGCAGCGCCACGTCGACCTCCGCGGCGCGCTGCACCGCATGCAGCTCTCGCAGCGTCGCTTCGCCGGCCGAAGTCGCCAGATAGAGATAACCCGGCTCCACCAGGCCGATGGCCGGCCGGTCGTCCGCCGTTGCCAGCTCATCTTCAGCGCGCCGCAGGAACTCGAGGCTCCAGCGCGACAGGGCCATGTTGACCGGCTGGGAGAACTGCTGGCGGATGGAACTGAGCGACAGCGAACTGGATGCCCGCGCATACGAGGGATCGCGCTCGATGACGGTCACGCGCGCGGCGTGATCGCGGGCAAGAAAGCAGGCGGCGGCCGCGCCCATCACGCCGCCGCCGATCACGGTCACTTCGAACATGCTGGCAGCATAGAGGCATGACTCGTCAAAACCACCTCGATCCGCGCGCCGTCTCCCTGCTGCTGCTGTGCTGCCTGCTCTGGGGCATCAACCAGGTCGCGGCCAAGGCCGCGCTGACCGAGATCGCCCCGCTTTGGCAGGCGGGGCTGCGCTCCGTCGTCGCCGGCCTGCTGGTGTGGCTCTGGGCGATGTGGCGCGGCATCAAGCTCTTCGAGCGCGACGGCAGCCTGTGGGGCGGCCTGATCGCCGGCCTGCTTTTCGCGGCCGAGTTCGGCTGCATCTTCGTCGGCCTGCAATACACCAGCGCCTCGCGCATGGTGGTCTTCATCTATCTGGCGCCCTTTGTCGTCGCCCTGGGCATGCCATGGATCGCACACGGCGAGGCCCTGTCGGCGCGGCAATGGGTGGGCCTGGTGCTGGCCTTCGGCGCCATGGCCTTTGCGTTCGCGGAAGGCTTCTCGGCGCCGGGCACGCCGCTGCAGTGGTGGGGCGACGCCCTGGGCGTGGCCGCCGCCGTGCTGTGGGGCGGCACGACGCTCGCCATCCGTGCGACCCAGCTCGGCTCGGCGCCGGCCGAGAAGACCCTGCTCTACCAGCTCGGCATCTCGGCCCTGGCCCTGTGCGCAGCGGCGGTGTTCGCAGGCGAGCCTCTGCCTCTGCACTGGTCGCCTCGCCTCATCGGCCTGTTCGGCTTCCAGGCCGCCATCGTCAGCTTCGCCAGCTATCTGGCCTGGTTCTGGCTGATCCGCCACTACGCGGCCACCAGGCTGGCCGTCTTCACGCTGAGCACGCCGCTGTTCGGCCTGATGGCCGGCACCCTGCTGCTGGGTGAGGGCATCAGCGCCCGCCTGGTCGCGGCCCTGGCGGCGCTGGCGGTGGGCATCGCGCTGGTCAACCAGCGTTGATGTCTCCAGTGCGCTAGTTGCCCTGCCGCTCCCTGCATAGACTGCGTGCTTAAACACAGGAGACTCTCGATGATCACCCTCTGCGGCATTCCGCTCTCGAACTACTACAACAAGGCCAAGCTGGCCCTGCTGGAAAAGGGCATCCCCTTCACCGAGGAGTATGTGAAGACGCATTCCCACGCCGAAGAGGTGCTGAGCTGCTCGCCGCTGGGTAAGGTGCCCTTCATCAAGACGCCGCAGGGTGCGCTGTGCGAGAGCCAGGCCATCGTCGAATACCTGGAGGCGGCCTACCCCGACACGCCCAGGCTCATCCCCGCCGACCCCTGGCAGGCGGCCAAGGTGCGCGAGCTGATCACCTATGTCGAGCTGCACCTGGAGCTGGTGGCGCGCGAGCTGTACCCGGAAGCCTTCTTCGGCGGCCAGGTCAGCGACGGCACCAAGAAGCGCGTGGCCCGCGTGCTGCCCGAGAACATCCAGGCCTTCAAGCGCCTGGCCAGGTTCGGCCCCTATCTGGCCGGCAACACGTTCACGCTGGCCGACTGCGCCGGCTGGGTCAGCCTGCCGCTGGTGGGCATGACGACCAAGATCATCTATGGAGAGGACTTCCTGGCCGCCGCCGGTGTGGACTGGAAGCCCTATGCCAAGCTGATCGGCGAGCGCCCGCATGCCCTCAGGGTGGCTGCCGACCGCAAGGCGGATCAGGACAAGTCGCTGGCAGCCAACCGGGCTTGAACCCACACCATCTTGAGCGCTGCGCATCTCGAGATCGAACTGAAGTTCCTCGTGCCGGCGGCGTCCCGCGCGGCACTGGCCGCCGAGCTGGTGGCGCGCGGCACCGCGCGGCGCGTGTCGCTGATCGACGCCTATTTCGACACCCCCGACCATCGGCTCGCCCGCGCGGGCATGGCCTTGCGCATGCGGCGCGAAGGCAGGCGTTGGGTGCAAGGGCTGAAGGCGGCGGGCCGCGGCGCGCTGGAGCGCTTCGAGCATGAGGTCATCCGCCCCGACGCCAACCCCGACCCGCAGGCGCATGCCGAGACGGAACGCGGCAGGCAGTTGATCGAGTTGCTGGAGAAAGGCCAGGCTGTCGGCCTGCGCTTCCAGATCCAGCAGCGCCGCCTGCTGCGCCGCGTTCGAACGACCGGCGCCATCGTTGACATCGCGCTGGACGAGGGCCGGCTGACGGCCGGCGCCGCGGCGCAGAAGCTGTGCGAGATCGAGTTCGAGCTGGTGTCGGGATCGGCCGCCGCGATGCTGGGCCTGGTCGAGCGCTGGCGCCGCCGCTTTGGCCTGGTCTACGACCCGCGCAACAAGGCCGAGCGCGGCCACCATCTCGCCGCCGGCACGGCCCACACGCCGCTGTGCAAGGCCAGG
>Ga0194137_10001939_pt1 | contig 12436 bp, 7 predicted proteins | sample TARM_MetaG_T3_14_FD_134025 | JGI IMG/M metagenome (GOLD analysis project Ga0194137, IMG submission 134025) | Freshwater microbial communities from Pennsylvania, USA, analyzing microbe dynamics in response to fracking - TARM_MetaG_T3_14 (version 2) | ecosystem: Environmental > Aquatic >...
ACGCAAAATTATGATGGGATGCTACACTGATCTTGAACAGGCTCTCACTTAAGTTCAAATTTTCAAGCGAACTTTAAATATCAACATGAATACTGTTGAGAGCTAGCGCGAGCGGGGGAGGTAAAACAAGTCCACAAGGCTTTTAGAGTGCCGAAAAAAGGCAAAAGAAAAGGGTCCAGTCTTGCGACTGAACCCTTGAAATCTGGCGATGAGGGAGGGATTCGAACCCTCGATACGCTTTTAAGGCGTATACCCGCTTAGCAGGCGAGCTCCTTCGGCCGACTCGGACACCTCACCGTAATCCTCAGCCTGACGGCTGGCGCATGCGGCCACACATGCGAGACAGACTCATTACAGTAGGCACGGGGGGCTGTCAACCAGATTGGAAGGGATAAAGGGAATTTCATGCAAATCTCAGGGGGCTGAGTGGCGTAGTTGCTCATTCCGCAGCCGAACAGCGGCGGAGAAACTCCAGCCGCTCGGTCATGGATTCACCGGGCGGGAGCAGGGTACCCTGCAACGGGCGGACGAGCCTGGCGAGGCAGAAGGCACATGTGGCAGGCAGCCGGTTTGCGGCAGCGTTCTTTCTGAATGCTCTGTACGCAGCCGCGTTCCATATGTCCTCAAGCGATGCCTCTGCTATGTTGCCGAAGACAAGTCGGGGGAGGGGATGCGCCATGCCGTAGCTCCAGTGCTCATCCGCTTCAGCGGGCAGGCAACCCATAATGCAGGGGGTGATGTCGCCGTCTGCCGTTACAATCATGCTTTCATCAAAAGGTTCGGGGCAATGCCCCTTGAAGTGCGACAGGCCGGATACATCCTTCTTCTTCGTGGCGGAGGTTGTGGGGACTGTTGCAGCAGGGTGGTGCCTGTTGTCCGTGGCAGGGGGAACGGGAAGGCGTGCATGTATGGCAAGCCCGCGTTCAAAGGCCGTGTCGAGCACCTTGATGACCGGCACTATGGCATTGCTGAACTCATGCGGCGTCAGTGATGCGAATGAGTCGTTCTCAAGTTCCGGAGTGGTGAGGACGGAGAGTCCGCTGATGGTCGCTTCATGCGCTCCATATCGTTCCATCAGGTCGGGGAGAATGGCAATGTCCTGCGCGGTGGATGGTGTGACGAGCCATGCGATATGCAGGTGCGGCAGTCGGGAATGCAGGCGCTTCCTGATATGTTGCAGACGCTCCATGGCTTCCAGCACCTGTCGGAACGGTGTGCCGGGGCGGAGCCTGTCATGGTTCGGGGCGTTTCCGGCAAGGGAGAAGGCAAGAACGCCAAGGCCCGCCCTGATGAGTGATTCAAGCAGGGTATCCGTAAGATGCTTGCCGGAGCAGGTGGTACCCACGGTGCAGCCCTGTGCCGAGGCAAGGGCAACCATGCGGGGCAGGTCGGGGTGCAGCAGCGGTTCGCCCCATCCCTGCAGGTGCACATGGCGTACCCGCTGCAGCGAGGGCAGCAGCGACTCGAACAGGGACAATGGCATCAAGGTGCTGTTCCAGTCGCGGCGCAGTGCCGTGCGGGGGCAATAAGTGCAGGCGGCGTGGCAGGCAGTAGAAACCTCCACCTGAATGGAGCGCCAGCGCGGGCGGCGTCGGAACAGGGAAAAGCCCATAGTGTTGTCCTGTGCCTTTGGGGTGTGAAACGGCGGGAGCGGACAAACTGTAGCAGAAACTGCCGATGGGGCAAAGACTCAGTACACGCGCTGATGAGCGGGGGGCATAACGTAAAAGGCCGGAGGATAATCCCCCGGCCTTGATGATGGGCAACTGTGTCGGCGGGCTAGCTTCTGTAGTCCGCGTTGATGTCTATGTATTTGTGGGTCAGGTCCGAGGCGAGCAGGGTATATGCCCCGTCACCGTGACCGAGTTCGATGTCCAGAACGATATCCACTTCCTTGAGATAGGGTTCCAGCATGGTGTCGAAGTCGGCATCGGTGGGCTGCCCGTTGCGGAACAGTTCCACCCCGCACATGGTTACGACCACGTCATCCGGATCGAACTGCGCACCGGAACGGCCCAGTGCGGCAACTATGCGGCCCCAGTTGGCATCGCGGCCGTACATGGCGGTCTTTACCAGCGGGGAATGGCCCACGGTGCGTGCGGCAAGTTCTGCATCTTCCTTGCTCTGTGCACCGGTCACGTTGATGTGGATGACCTTGGTGGCGCCCTCGCCATCCTGCACCAGCTTGTAGGCAATCTCGCGCATGACGGCGGTTACGGCTTCCTGCATGGCGGGGCGGGTGGCCTCGGTCACGGTTACGCCGGAAGCGCCGTTGGCAAGGCCGAAGACGGTGTCGTTGGTGGAGGTGTCGCCGTCCACGGTGACACGGTTGAACGATTCGTCAACACCCGCGCGGAATATCTTCTGCCACATGGCAGGCTCTACGGCTGCATCGGTGATGAATACGGCCAGCATGGTGGCCATGTTGGGGCAGATCATGCCTGCGCCCTTGGCTACGGCCAGCAGGGTGACGGGCTTACCTTCGATCTCCACCGTGCGCGAAACGATCTTGTTGAACGCATCAGTGGTCATGATGGTGCGCGAAAAGTCTTCGGCCGTGCTCTTTCCAAGGTCGGCGGCAAGCGGAGCGGCTGCGGCTTCCCACTTGGCCATGTTGAACTGCATGCCGATGACCCCTGTGGAAGCGGGCAGAATTTCTTCCGGCATCAGGCCCACGGCGTCTGCCACCAGTTCCATGGTGCGGCGGCAGTTGGTCAGACCCTGTTCGCCCGTGCAGGCGTTTGCATTGCCCGCGTTTATCATAACGGCCCGTGCGAAGGGGCGGGTATCCAGCATGGATTTTGCCATGACAACAGGAGCGGCCTGAAATTTGTTGGTGGTGAAAACACCCGCAGCGGCGGCGGGCAGATCGCTCACGATAAGGCCGAGGTCCTTGCGGCCGGAATACTTGAGATTCGCTTCAATGGTTGAGAAGCGGTATCCTTTGGGGGTGTTCATGGCGGCTCCGGTATGGGGCTGTCCGTTGGTGCGGGCAGCCCTTTCGTCTATCTGGTGAACGGGGCTCCGGTTCCGGATGGGAGCGGGAGACCCCGACGGGCATCAACGTCGTCTATGCGGGCAACCGCGGTTCCAGGCGGTTGCCGTATTGTGCAGCGGGTTCGTAACCGTTTCTACCAGTGGCAGGGCAGGTTGCCGTATTCTGCATCAACGCCTGTCCTTCCTCCGAATGCAGGTGCTTGTCAAGTCTTGCACATCCCGTGGCTTGCCGTAACCGCCAGGCATACCGGTAAAGAGGTTGCGGGTATTCAGCTGTTCTGCGTCATATCATGCGGTGAATTTGTTCCGGAGCAGCACCTGTTCCGGCCGCAGCATAAAAAGAGCCCGGGCGGTTGTTGACCGTCCGGGCTGGATATTTTTGTCTGCAGGTGCGTCGGCTAGGCGCCAACCCCGCAACACTTCTTGTACTTCTTTCCGCTGCCGCAGGGGCAGGGATCGTTGCGGCCTATCTTGGGCTCGTCGCGGCGGGCGGGCTGCTTTTTGCTTTCAGCCTGCTGGGGGGCCTGCGCTGCGGAGTAGGAAAGGTTCTTCTGGGCTTCCTTGTGGCGAAGTTCTTCGCGCAGACGTTCTTCTTCACGCTGGCGGGCTTCTTCGGCCTGCTCTTCGGCGCGCTGGATGCGCAGGCGGGTGAGCGCCTTGAAGATGTTCTCGCGCATGCGCAGCAGCATGGACTGGAACAGGGAGAAGCCTTCACGCTTGTATTCCTGCTTGGGGTCACGCTGGCCGTAGCCGCGCAGGCCGATGCCGTCGCGCAGGTGGTCCATGTTGAGCAGGTGTTCCTTCCAGCAGCGGTCCAGTTCTTCGAGCAGGAAGTAGCGCAGGATGTCGGTGTACATTTCCGGCGCTTCGTTCTTCAGGCCGTTAAGGCGTGCAAGCACGGCTTCGCGCACGGCTTCTGCCTCCGGTACGGGGGGCATGGTCATCACGCGGGCGATATTGAAGGTTTCGTCCAGACGGGCGATCATGGTTGCGGCCATTTCGTCGTCGGGGGTCTTCAGGGTCTGCCATTCGCCGTACAGCTCGTCGATGATGTCGTCGAGGAACTCCTGCACCAGCGGCTCAAGATCCTGCTCCATCATGGTGGAGCGGCGCAGGGAGTAGATGACTTCACGCTGCTGGTTCATGACGTTGTCGTAATCCAGCAGGGTTTTGCGTATTTCGAAGTTGTGGCCTTCCACGCGCTTCTGGGCGTTTTCAATGGCCTTGGAAACCATGTTGTTGACGATGGGTTCGCCTTCTTCCATGCCCAGCTTCTGCATGAGCGAGGAAATGCGGTCGGAGCCGAACAGGCGCATCAGGTCGTCTTCCAGCGAGAGGAAGAACCGCGAGCTGCCGGGGTCGCCCTGACGACCGGCACGACCGCGCAACTGGTTGTCGATGCGGCGGGATTCGTGGCGTTCGGTGCCGAGAATGTGCAGGCCGCCAAGTTCGCGCACGCCTTCGCCGAGCACGATGTCGGTACCACGGCCGGCCATGTTGGTGGCGATGGTTACGTGGCCCTTCTGACCGGCTTCTGCAACGATCTGCGCTTCTTCCTCATGGTGCTTTGCGTTGAGCACGTTATGGGGAATATTTGCCTTCTTCAGCATGCCGGAAATGAGTTCGGAGTTCTCGATGGAGATGGTGCCCACAAGCACGGGCTGTCCCTTCTTGTGAAGGTCTGCGATCTCCTGAACGATGGCGTTGAACTTTTCGGGGCGGGTGCGGTAGATGCTGTCGGGATAGTCCAGCCGGACCATGGGCCGGTTGGTGGGAATGGAGATGACCTCCAGCCCGTAAATCTGGCCGAATTCAACAGCTTCGGTATCTGCCGTACCGGTCATGCCCGCGAGCTTTTCATACATGCGGAAGTAGTTCTGGAAGGTGATGGAGGCCAGCGTCTGGTTCTCGGCTTCCACCTTCACGCCTTCCTTGGCTTCCAGCGCCTGGTGCAGGCCGTCCGAGAAGCGGCGACCAGGCATGAGGCGGCCGGTGAATTCGTCAACAATGACGACCTGTCCGTCCTTCACGATGTAATCAACGTCGCGTCTGAAAATGTGGTGTGCCTTCAGCGCCTGCAGAATGTGGTGCTGATGGGTGATGTTCTGCGCGTCGTACAGGTTCTCCAGATTGAGCATGCTTTCGCAGCGGGCCACGCCTTCGTCCGTAAGGCCGACACTCTTGGCTTTTTCATCCAGCGTGAAGTGCACGTCCTTTTTCAGCGAAGGAATGATGTTGTCGATGTGCGAATACAGCGTCGTGGAGTCTTCGGAAGCACCGGAGATGATGAGCGGAGTTCTGGCTTCGTCAATGAGGATGGAGTCAACTTCGTCGACAATGGCGTAGTTGTGGGGGCGCTGAACCAGCTGTTCCTTGTAGAACTTCATGTTGTCGCGCAGATAGTCGAAGCCGAATTCGTTGTTCGTGCCGTAGGTGATGTCGGCGTTGTAGGCTTCCTTGCGTTCTTCGTCGGTCAGGCCGTGCACGATGACACCGGTGGTGAGGCCGAGGAATCCGTACAGACGCGCCATCCACTGGGCGTCACGCTTGGCAAGGTAGTCGTTCACGGTAACCACGTGCACGCCCTTGCAGGTCAGCGCGTTCAGCACTACGGGCAGGGTGGCCACAAGGGTTTTACCTTCACCGGTCTTCATTTCCGAGATCATGCCCTTGTGCAGCACGCAGCCGCCGATGAGCTGAACATCGTAGTGGCGCATGTTGAACACGCGCAGACCGGCCTCGCGCACCATGGCGAAGGTTTCCGGAAGAAGGGAATCGAGGGAGGTGCCGTTGGCAACCAGTTCTTTCAGTTCTGCAATGCGTGCGGGAAAGTAGTCGTCCGGCTTATCCCGAAGTCCTGCTTCCAGAGCGTTGATGGTAGAGAGAATGGGGCGCAGTTGCTTGAGAAAGCGGTCGTTTTTGGAGCCGAAGACTTTTTTTATGAGGCCGAGCATTATATCTCCCGAAAAAGGCGTATCGCATCTCCGCCTGAGCGGAGGGATGGACGGAACGTTGATGAAATGTCGTCTGGGTTGCGGGTGGTGTGGCAGCACAAAAAGGCAGTCCCATGGCGAATCCGGTTATTCGTACTGGAAAACTACTAAGAACGCAACGCGGCTTGGCAAGGCGCGAGGTGCATAATTATTGCGCCAGACGTGCTTTTTCCTTGTAAGAATGGCACGAACGCGGCTTGGGCGAAGGCTGTGAAGTGTCAAAAAAACAGATGCCGCTTCTTTCGTTGAGAGAGCGGCACCTGTTGCGATTATGGTATGAGAATGTCGAGCCAGTGTCCCACCGGTACGTCCGTTCCGTCCAGTGCCGGACGTGAACTGCGCAGCTGCACGGTGCAGCCGCTGCAACCGGTGAGCACCTGTGTTTCCCTGTCCGGCTGCAGGGCCTGCCAGCAGCGTTCTGCCACCTCGCGGGAAAGGGGCTGGTCACCCAGTTGCAGAATGCCGCCCATGCCGCAGCACTGCACTCCGGACGGAGCGGAGACTCTGTCACCCAGTGTTTTGCCGAGCCACGCCTTGTCAGGGTCCTTGCCGCCCCAATGGCAGGGCTGGTGGTAGCGCACCTTGCCGGGGGCGGAGTCGGTTACACTGAATGTGGTTTCGCCCCACAGCGTGGAAAGCGGCACGAGCGAGCCGGCAAACTGTGCAGCTTCACCTTCTTCCCACTTGATTTCGGCGCAATGGGCATATTCGGCAAGGCCATGGTGGCAGGTGGCGCAGAAGGTGGTCATGCGCGGTCTGCCGGCAGCGCGCCATGCCTCCACATTCCGCAGCCGGGCCGAGTGCGCGGCGTCCGGTATGCCTGCATGGTCCAGAGTAAGGCCGCAGCAGGTCATTTCGTTTTCCGAAAGCACCAGAAAGCCGAGCTTCTTGAGAATGGTCAGGGCCTTGGTGTGCCATGCCTTCTGTATGCGTCTGGCTGTGCAGCCGGCAAACAGGAGAACGGATTTGCCTTCGCCCATCCTGTGGTCGTAGTGCTCCACCTTGAGCCACGGTGCTATGTCACGCGCAGGCGTCATGGCCCGGATGGAATCCATCATGCGCGAGAAGGTACGCGGGCCTATGTCCTTGGGGGCCACCTTGCCGAAGGTGGCCAGCGTGGGCCACAAGGCTGCGCTACGCTCTATCCATTGTTTCCATACCCACTGCTGCCAGCCCGGATGCATGGCCCGAAGTTCGGCCAGCTTCTGCGGCACGGAAAGCTTTTGCGGGCAGGCCGCAAGGCAGCGACCGCACGAAAGGCATTTGTCCGCCAGTTCGCGGCAATCAACCACGTTCAGCTTTTCCGGCGAACGGGCGAGCGTTTTGAGCATGTGCTGCTTGGCCTTGGGGGAAAGTTCCTCCCGTCCCGTTGCAAGCATGACGGGACAGACCGAAAGGCAACGCCCGCACAGGATGCACTCCTGCGCGGGCGGATTCTGAGTGCTGTCGTTCATTATTATTTTATCCCGCTTTCCTCGGTTCCGGTTGCCATCTCGGCAAGCCGGTTACGCAATGCAAGCGAGCCACTGTTATCGACCTTGCCCGAAATGATCTCGGCCGGAGTAACCCCCAGGCCGTAATATGAGAGGTTGCGGTCGTTGTTTATGGCAATGGTGCCGCCTTCCAGCGCCATGCTGAAGGCGAGGCCCTGAGTGAATGCAACATAGATGATGCCCCGCGTATGCGTGGCGTAATCAATCTGCCCGCTGTGACCCGTGGGGCCGAGCGCGGCAGAAATGTCGGCGTTCAGGGTAAGGCCGTCCTTGAGGGCTGCGTCCAGATATTTCTGGTCCATGAGGATGAGCATGACGGTGGAAACCTGACCACCGGCCTGCAGACCCACGCTGAGATCGGCCATGGTTATGAACGCCGGGGCAGTCCATGAACCGTCGGCACTGCGGGCCAGCATGACGCCGTTACCGCCTTCCATTCCGACGATGTAGCTGCCCTTGTAGAGAGAGGGAAAGATGACAACACCGCGGGCTTTGCGCAGATAGGATGCGAACGGGGGAACGCTCCGCTCCTTGTCCAGCCTTTCAAGGGCTGTGAGGGCGTTGTTCACCTGTTGTTGCGCGGCGGAAGGATCGTCCGTGCGGCCTGCATGACGTGCGCCGGTGCAGCCTCCCAGCATAAGGGAGGCCAGCAGACAAATGGCGAGAGCGGCTACGGTGCCGCGTGCTGGTCGTGCAAGGCCCATGGGGTGTTCTCCGTCGGAAGGTGCAAAGGCAGTTCCGCATGCATGTGAACCCAATAGTATGGCGCATTCATGATGCAATTCCTTTAAGCCTAGCCTGTTTTTATGAACTGGGCAACGGCCGCGAGTGCAGGGAAAAACAAAAAGAAGCAATTCGGCAGAATGTGACACATTTGCCGCATGATGTTGTGCTGCTTGCGGTGGGAGTGGCGCCGTGTACGGGCTGAGTTGCATGCGCTCAACATGCGGCAGAGGAAGCGGGAGCGGGGGCAGGAAAAACGTGTCCGGCAGCGTTGCCCTGTCAGAACGCTTTGCCCGGATTCATTATGTGATGGGGGTCGAACGCAGACTTGATATCCCGCATGATGCGACGCTCTTCTTCCCCCAGTTGCCTATGCACGTAGGGTGCCTTGGTCAGGCCTATGCCGTGTTCACCCGAAAGCGTGCCCCGCAAGGTAAGAACATGCTCCATGACGGCGAGTTTGGCCTTTTGCGCGCGTTCCTTCTGGTCGGGGTCCGAGGCATCGTGCATGACGTTCACATGGATGTTGCCATCGCCCACATGGCCGAAGGTGAGGATGGTGAGGCCGCTTTCGTCCGCTATTCTACGAATGCCGAGCAGTGCGGTAAGCAGGCGGCCGCGTGGTACGGTGACATCGTCGGAAATTTTGTTGGGGGCCACATAGAAGGATGCGGGGTTTATGAGGCGGCGGATTTCCCAGAGCGGTTCTTCCTGCTCGGAGCCGATGCCCTGTTCAAGCCATACAGGCGTACTCTGCCCATTCTGCAGGGCCGTATGCAGCCGTTTCAGGTCGTGGGGCAGGGCAGCCTCGCTTCCGTCCAGCCGGAACAGCAGCACGGCGCGGGCGCCATTATCTCCCTGCGGCCAGGGCACTGTCGTAAGCCTGGCCAGACAGTCCAGCACTTCGGCACCCATGAACTCTAGTGCCGTGGGCAGAATGCCCGCACGGAATACGCTGCTCACCGCGCCCATGGCATCTTCCAGCGACGAAAAACCGGCCATGAGTGAGGCAGTTGCCTCGGGCTTGGGCATGAGCTTGAGGGTGATGTTGCTCATGACCCCCAGTGTGCCTTCACTGCCCACCATGAGGCGGGTAAGATCCAGCCCCACCACATTCTTGTGGTTGCGGCCTCCGCATTCAATGACCTTGCCGCCGGGGAGCACCACGCGGCAGCCCAGAACCCACTCGCGGGTTACGCCGTATTTCACGGCGCGCATGCCGCCCGCACAGGTCGCGACATTGCCCCCTATTGTCGAAATGCCGAAACTGGCAGGGTCCGGCGGGTAGAAAAGGCCCATGGCCTCCACATGTTTCTGCAGGTCGCCGGTAACAATACCCGGTTCCACCACGGCCACAAAATCGTCTGCGTCCACGTCTATGATGCGGTTCATCTTCAGGGTGGAAATGACGATACCGGGTTTTTCCGGCACGCACAGGCCCACCACGTTGGTGGCACGGGCGCGCGGGTACAGCGGAATACGCTCAGTGTGCGCCCAGCGCAGCAGCTCGACTATCTGTTCTTCTGTCTGCGGGCGGACAACAGCCAGCGGCACACCCGTGAGGCGGCTTGCATCAGTTTCGAAGACCAGCATCTGTTCCGGTGTTGTCAGGTAGTCAGTGCCGGGAAACAGATTCTGCAAAAAGCGATGCTGATTGGCGGTGAGGCTGGCGGTCTTCGTCATTGGTTGTCTGAGTGTGGCTGCAGGGTGGTACGGGCGGTTGAATGTTGGTTACAGACGATGCAGGTTGCTGAAAGGGGAAATCGGGGCGCTGCCCCGACCCCGCCAAAGGGAATGATTCCCTTTGGAAACCCCGGTAGGGGGAGCGGGGAGAGAGGCGTTTGTGCTCTCCGTGCCCGTATCAAAAAGCGTGAAGTGAAGACGCACTCGGCTCAGCCTCATATGCTGAGCGAAGCTCCAAATACCTACGTCATTCACGGGGTACAGGGGGCTTAGCCCCCTGTCGGGTGGAGGGCAGAGCCCTCCCCGCCGGAGGCTCTCTTCACTCCTCCGGCTTTCAACAACACTACATGCCTGCCAACTGACGGGCCACGTCGCGTTGAATATCGCGTTCCTTGATGGTGTCGCGCTGGTCGTGCAGCTTTTTGCCTCGTCCGAGCGCAATTTCCACTTTCACGCGGGATTCCTTGAAATATATGGAAACGGGCACCACGGAGAAACCGCGCTGGTCCACCTTGGCGGCCCATGCAGAAATCTGGCGGCTGTGCAGCAGAAGCCTGCGTTCGCGGTCGGGGTCGTGCTGGGCGTAGCCTGCGTTTTCATAGGGGGCGATATGCAGGCCCACAAGCCATGCCTCACCGTTTCTGAACTGAACGTAGCTGTCGCGGAAGGCCACAAGGCCCGCGCGCAACGATTTTACCTCGGTGCCGCGCAGTTCTATACCGGCTTCAAGGTTTTCGATGAGTTCGTAATAGTGGCGGGCTTTCTTGTTCTTTGCGATATGCCCGCTGGATTCCTTTTTGTTCTTCTTGCTCATGTCTGTGTCTAATCGTCCTGATCGAGCAGGGATGCAAAAAATGTCAGCTCTTCCGGGAAGCGCTTGAATATGGTCTGGCGCACCTTGCGGTTGATTTTGGAAACAGTGGCGTGGCTGAGCACATCGCGCAGCAGCTGCTTGCACTCTTCCATGTTCACCTGACGGATGATGCGCTTTATGCCGGGTATGGCCTGCGGAGCAATGGAGACCGCATCAATCTGCATGCCCATGAGGATGGGGATGCAGTAGGGATCGGATGCCACTTCGCCGCAGACGCTCACTTCTATGCCCGCACGGTGCGCCGCGTCCACCACATATTTGATGGACCGCACAATGGCGGGGTGCAGGGGTTGGTACAGGTAGGAGACATGCTTGTTGGCACGGTCGATCCCCAGCGAATACTGGATGAGATCGTTGGTGCCGATGGAGAAGAAGTCCACTTCCTGCGCCAGTGTTTCGGATATCATGACCGCACTGGGCAGCTCGATCATGATGCCCACGGGCATGTTGGGGTTATAGGGAATACCGGCCTCGTCCAGTTCCTGCCGGACGAGGTTGAGCTGGTAGCGGGCCTGTCGTACCTCTTTGATTCCGGAAATCATGGGGAACATGACAGCCACATTGCCATGCACGCTGGCCCGCAGAATGGCCCGCAGCTGCATGCGGAAAAGATCCAGATTTTTCAGGCAATAACGTATGCCACGCAGCCCGAGGGCGGGGTTTGCCTCTTCCAGCTTTTCCTGCGTGTTCATCATCTTGTCCGCGCCCACGTCGAGCGTGCGCAGAGTGACCTTGGCAGGGGCAAGCCGTTCCGCGAGTGTGGCATATTCGCGATACAGCTCCTCTTCGGTGGGAGCCTTCTTGCGGTTCAGAAAGGCGTATTCCGTACGGTAGAGGCCCACGCCCTCGCCACCGTTATCAAGCACGCTCTGCAGTTCGTCGGCCAGTTCAATGTTGGCCTGAATATCGAGCCGGAACCCGTCCACGGTCTCACCGGGCAGTTTGCACTGGTGGATGATGGATTTCTGGTAGTTCTCGAACTGGTATTTCAGGTCGGAATAGTCTGCCAGTTCGTCTTCGGTGGGATCGATGAGGATTCGCCCGCGCAGGGCATCCACGATGACGAGCTCTCCGTCGCGAACGCATTCTTCCAGACCTTCCACGCCGACAATGGCGGGAATCTGCAGCGAACGGGCAAGAATGCCCGTATGCGAAGTTTTGCCACCCTCGCAGGTGGTGAAGGACATGATTTTGTCCTGCTCCAGCTCGATGGTGTCCGCCGGCGTAAGATCGTGCGCCATGAGCACCATGCGCTCCTCAAGGGCGCGCGAGGTGTCCGCGCCGCCGAGCAGGCGCTGCATGATGCGCTCCGCAACCACGCGCACGTCCTGAATCCGTTCGCGGATATACGGATCATCAATGGCACTGAAGGCTGCGGCAATGGTCTCCACGGACTGTTCAAGCGCCCATTCCGCCGTAATGCCACGATCGCGTATGCGTGTGGCTGCGGCCAGCATGAGTTTGGGGTCCTGACAGATCATGAGGTGCGAATCGATGATGGCCCCATGCTCCCGGAGTTCTTCCGGAACCTTGGCGCGGGCCGCCTCGAACTCGTCGCGCACCATGTTGGACGCGGCGGTGAGCCGGTCGATCTCGTAATCCACCTTGCTGGCCGGAATGGTTTCGCGGGGGATATGCCGTCTGCTCTGGCGGTTGATGAAAAACGCCTTGCC
>Ga0194137_10001940_pt1 | contig 12435 bp, 13 predicted proteins | sample TARM_MetaG_T3_14_FD_134025 | JGI IMG/M metagenome (GOLD analysis project Ga0194137, IMG submission 134025) | Freshwater microbial communities from Pennsylvania, USA, analyzing microbe dynamics in response to fracking - TARM_MetaG_T3_14 (version 2) | ecosystem: Environmental > Aquatic >...
AAACGTGTTCACAAAGGTCCCATTCAAATGAGATCGCCGTGAATCAGGCTCCGGAGGAGCCAACGCGTGAAGCTCGGGGGCCATGCCCCCGAGGGACTTTCATATGAAAATGGCGCGCCCCGATAAGGGGTGCACGCGAGATTCCGGACATGAGGACGATTGTGGCCATGCATCCACCACCACCTCGCTCCGCTCTTCCCACTTGCTTCCACCCCGCTTTCCCCTATGGTGTCCCCATGAGCATGCACAACGTTATCATCATCGGCGCGGGCGGCGTCGGACGAGTCGTCGCCCACAAATGCGCGCAAGTCTCCGACGTCTTCCGCACCATCACCCTCGCCAGCCGCACGAAATCCAAGTGCGACCAGATCGCGGACGAAATCGGACATACCGTGCAAACCGCGGCGGTCGACGCCGACAATATCCCCGAAACCGTCAAACTCATCGAAACCACCGGCGCCGAACTGGTGGTCAACGTCGCGCTCCCCTATCAGGACCTCAACCTCATGGAGGCCTGCCTCGAGGCCGGCGTCCACTACCTCGACACCGCCAACTACGAGCCCAAAGACGAGGCGCGCTTCTCCTACGAATACCAATGGCCCTACCACGACCGTTTCAAGGAGAAAGGCCTCATGGCGCTGCTCGGCAGCGGATTCGATCCCGGCGTCACCAACGTCTTTTGCGCCCACGCGCAGAAACACCTCTTCGACGAGATCCACTACGTCGATATTCTCGACTGCAACGCCGGCGACCACGGCCTCCCCTTCGCCACCAACTTCAATCCCGAGATCAACATCCGGGAAATCACCGCCAACGGCCGCTACTGGGAGGGAGGCGAATGGAAGGAGACCCGCCCCCTCGAATGGCACCGGCCCTACGACTTTCCCGTCGCGGGCGAAAAGGAAATCTACCTCCTCTACCACGAGGAAATGGAATCCCTCTCTCGACACCTGCCGCATTTGAAACGTATCCGCTTCTGGATGACCTTCGGACAGCAGTACATCACCCATCTCAATGTGCTCCAAAACGTCGGCATGACGTCCATCGAGCCCATCGACTTCCAGGGACAAAAAATCGCGCCCATCGAATTCCTCAAAGCTGTCCTACCCGATCCCGCCTCCCTCGGTCCGCTTACCAAAGGCAAAACCGTCATCGGCAACGTGATCGAAGGCATCAAAGACGGCAAAAAACGCAAAGTGTATATCTACAACGTGTGCGACCACGAGGAATGCTACCGGGAGGTCAAATCCCAGGCCATCTCCTACACCACCGGGGTCCCCGCCATGATCGGCGCCAAACTCATGATGACCGGCGACTGGCTCGCCCCCGGCGTCTGGAACATGGAGCAATTGGATCCCGACCCCTTCATGGACGCCCTCAATACCCACGGACTTCCTTGGCAGGTGGAGGAACTCGACCCCGACTCGCCGCCCGTCTGGGAAGCCTGAGCCCCTGGACAGCACCACGGTGGCGCGGAAAGGAGGTTGGGCATTCCTGCCCGACAACAGCATGGGAACGACCAGCATCCGGCCTTACCTTCGGCTACGCCAGCACAGAAAACCATCCTCCATATTTAACGCACGTCCAAAGGGACACCCATTCAGGCATGCGCCACACTGACGAACATACGGACCCATAAAAAAACTCCGCCGAAGCGGAGTTTTTCAATTCAAGGGTGGGTGACCCGTTCAGCGCTTGCGCCGAACCAGCGCCAGACAGCCCATGCCGCCGAAGGCGATGGCGGCCAGCGCCAGCGTGCCCGGTTCGGGAATCACAATGTATTCCACTTCGGCGAACCAAGAGGAGTCCTCCACCTGCTGTGAGGTGGCGAAACCGGAGGAGCCGATCGCGGCACCCGCGAAAAAATCGCTGTTCACGCGGAAGTTGTAAGCGCCGGTACCGTCGTACCCGCCCCACCATTGGGAATGCACGTTACGGGTTTCCGTAATATCCTTGTCATCGGTCACGTTGGTGGTCTGCCCGGGATCCAAGGTAACCCCGTCCAGTTGCAGTTCCGTCAGGAAATCGAAGTCCGCGGCGGCGATGCTGGCACCGGCGCTCGTTGTGTCGGAGGTCACGTTGTCCATCGTCCACAACCGGTCGTCCCCGCTGAACCGCGGAAACAGTTCCGCGACGTCGTCGGAGGTGTAGGTCTGCTGGGACCCGGTGTTGTTGGTCGCGGTCAATTCGATCCCGTCGACCACGAACCGGAAGGTCACATTGATCGCCAACACATCGTTGATGTCGATCTCGTGGCCCACCACGCTGTCCAGCCGATTGAAGGTGAACTGAATGTCGTCCGTGGGATTACCGGTTCCAAACTGTTTGACGCTGTACTGGCCTCCACCGAGGTCGGTGTTGGTCGTCGTCATGGAAACACTGGTCTGAGCAAAAGCCTGGGCTCCGAGGAACAGGCCGGCAGTGAGAACTGCGCCATTTCGGAAGATGCGTGTAAAGGTCGTGTTCATTTTTTTATTCTCCCCCAGATAAAACCGGGAAGGTTTTGTGTGGTTGTTAAACTGAAACGATGCCAATTTAATGGATGAGCCGCCAAAAAAACAACTCTAAAAGTCGAAAATCCTATGTGAAACCCTACTTTTACAAAAGTGTATCAATAGGCGGATTCATCAACACGTTTTCAGGTTAACACCTCGATTTTGGTCCCGATCGCCGGTCCCCGTCGTTTTCCATTGAAAAACACGAATCACCGAATCAATCTCGGAAACAATCGCAAGACATCCATCAAACGCAAAAATGTGTTTTATTTCCACTTTTGCGCGTGACCTCCGCCAGAGAGGAGGCTAACCCCGGTCCCTATGCCCAAAATGTCTGAACCACCCGTGGATCTACAAACCATTCCTTCCCCCTGTTTCGTCGTGGACGCGAATGCCCTGCGCCGCAACGGCCGCATTCTACAACGGGTGCGGGAGGAAGCGGGCGCCCGCGTCATCCTCGCCCTCAAAGGCTTCGCCATGCACCCCTCCTTTCCGGTGCTGCGCCCCTTTCTGGACGGCACCACCGCCAGCTCCCTCGATGAAGCCCTCCTCGGCTCCCTGGAGTTCGGCGGCGAAGTCCATGTCTACGCCGTGGCCTATACCGAGGCGGACTTTCCCCGTCTCCAGCAGTTGGCCACCCACATCACCTTCAACAGCCTGTCCCAGTGGCGACACTTCAAGGAACGCGCCGACGCACGCACCGACACCCGTTACGGACTGCGCATCAACCCGCAATACAGCGAAGTCGAAGTCGATCTCTACAATCCCTGCATTCCCGGCTCCCGCTTCGGCATGACCGCCGCCGATCTGAAAGACGCGGACCTCGACGGCCTCACCGGCCTCCATTCCCACACCCTCTGCGAACAGGGAAGCGACACCCTCGAACGCACCGTCGAACACATCGAAAACCACTTCGGCGATCTCCTGCACCGCGTGGAGTGGCTCAACCTCGGCGGCGGACACCACATCACCCGCCCAGATTACGATATCGACCGGCTGATCCGCCTCCTGCGTCGCCTCCGAGAGACCTACGACCTGGAGATCATTCTTGAACCCGGCGAAGCCGTCGCCCTCGACGCCGGCTGGCTGGTCTCCGAAGTCCTCGACGTGTTCGACAGCCAGGGCGAGACCCACGTCATTCTCGACGTTTCCGCCACCGCCCATATGCCCGACGTGCTCGAAATGCCCTACCGCCCCCACATTCTGGACAGCGGACACCCCGGAGAAAAAGCCGTGAACTGCAAAATCGGCGGCGTCTCCTGTCTCGCCGGCGACCGCATCGGCGACTACAGCTTCGACCAACGCCCCCAACGCGGCGACCGGCTCGTCTTCACCGACATGGCCATCTACAGCATGGTCAAAACCACCCGCTTCAACGGCATCCGCCACCCCGCCATCGCCCTCTGGGACCCCGAAAACGGAGGACTCCGCGTCACCCGGACATTCGGATACCGCGACTACCACCATCAACTCGGATAATCCGCCATGCCCCAACCCCACTACTTTCTCCCCGAATGGATTGAATCCACCGACGAGATTCTCGACACCGATCTCTGTATCTACGGCGCCACCTCCGCCGGCGTCATCGCCGCCGTCGCCGCCAAACGCAAAGGCCTGCGCGTCGTTCTGCTGCAACCCGGCCTCTTCGTCGGCGGCATGACCACCTCCGGCCTCGGCTGGACGGATTACGGAAAGAAAAACGTCATCGGCGGCATGGCCCGCCAGTTTTATCGCGACCTCGGCCGCGAATACGGTCTCGACGAGGAGGAGTGGCTGTTCGAACCCAAAGTCGCCTCCGCCGTCTACGACCGCTACCTCAAGGAAAACGACATTCCCGTCCGCTTCCGTCAGTTTCTCGACGCCGTCACCCTGAAAGACAACCGGATCGACGCTATTCGCATGCTCGGCGGACTCCGGGTGCGCGCCGCCTATTTCATGGACTGCACCTACGAGGGCGACCTCTACGCCAAAGCCGGCGTCAGCTACCACATCGGCCGCGAAGCCAACGACGTCTACGGCGAAACCATCAACGGCGTCCAGGTCCGCGACAAACACCAGTTCACCCACCCCGTCGACCCCTACCTCGTGCCCGGCGACCCGCGCGGCGGCGTGCTCCCCGGCATCCGCCAGCAGGACGTCCCTCCCGAGGGCAGCGGCGACCAGTGCCTCCAGGCCTACAATTTCCGCGTCTGCATGACCGACGACCCCGATCTGCGCATCCCCTGGGAAAAACCGGACGACTACGACGAACGGGAATACGAACTCGCCCGCCGCTGGTTCCAACACCCCCAGAACGACTACAACGCCCTCATCGAAGCGGACTGGGATCCCGAACGCCCCCCCACGAAGTTCGACGTCCTCCGCCCCCGCACCGCCAACGGACACCGGAAAACCGACACCAACAACCACGGCCCCGTCTCCAGCGACTACATCGGCGCCAACTACCTTTGGGCCGAAGCCGACTATTCCCTCCGCGAACACATCTACCAGAAACACGTCACCTACCAGAAAGGCCTCTACTGGTTCATGGCCAACGACCCCGCCGTGCCCCAACGCCTCCGCCAGGCCCACCGAAACTTCGGCCTCGCCGCCGACGAATTCGCCGACACCGACCACTGGCCCCCGCAACTGTACGTCCGCGAAGCCCGCCGCATGGTAAGCGACTACGTGCTCAACGAACACGACACCCAGCACCACCGCCAGCCCGACGACTCCGTCGGCATGGGCTCCTACCAGATGGACAGCCACAACTGCCAACGCTTCGTCCGCGACGGACGCGTCCTCAACGAAGGCGATGTGCAACTCCACCCCGCCGGCCCCTACGCCGTCAGCTACCGCTCCATCGTCCCCAAAAAGGGCGAATGCGAAAACATCGCCGTGCCCGTCTGTCTCAGCGCGTCCCACATCGCCTTCGGCTCCGTGCGCATGGAGCCCGTGTTCATGGTCCTCGGCGAAAGCGCCGCCCTCGCCGTCTCCCTCGCCCTCAAAGACCACCGCGCCCTGCAAGACGTCCCCTACGACGACCTTCTGCCCCTCCTGCGCGAGGCCGGGCAGGTGCTCACCCAAGCCGACGCCGCCAAAGAAGCCTGATCCAAACGCCCCGCAATGCACCGCGGGGCGTTTTTTTCAACCCGGTTCAAGATAGGAACCCGCGTTCCGTTTTTTCGATTGCGTCCCTCCATCCGACGCACTACGACGAAGCCAGAACCCACCTTCCGACCCTTAATACCGCACATATGAAAAAACTTTTCGTTCTCGATACCAACGTCATCCTCCACGACAGCAGCTGCATCGACCAGTTCGAGGAACATGACATCGCCCTTCCCATCACCGTCCTCGAGGAACTGGACAACTTCAAAAAAGGGAACGAATCCATCAACTTCCACGCCCGGGAATTCGTCCGGCGCATGGACAGTTTGAGCGGCGAGGAACTCTTCGACGAGGGCATCTCCATGGGACCCGGCCTCGGCGCCCTCCGCATCGTTATCGAGCACATTCCCCACCCGAAACTCGAGGGGATTTTCAACCACAACAAGCCCGACCACCAGATCCTCAACGTCGCGCTTCAACTCAAGGAACACGCCGCCGACCGCCGGGTGATCCTCGTCAGCAAAGACGTCAACCTCCGCATGAAAGCCAAGTCCGTCGGGCTCCGCGCCCAGGACTACCGCAACGACCACGTCGCCGACATCAGCACCCTCTACACCGGCAAACGCGTCGTCACCGACGTGCCCGAGGAACTCATCGAGGCCATGTACCAGGTGCCCTTCGAAGTCTCCGCCGACGAACTCGAGCTCGACCCCCCGCTCGTGGCCCACGAGAACCTCATTCTCAAAAACCACCGCAAAAGCGCCATCGCCACCTACGACCCCTCCACCCACACCCTCAAACGCGTCGACAAGCGCACCATCTTCGGCATCACCCCCCGCAACGCCGAACAGGTCTTCGCCCTCGCCGCCCTCCTCAACGACGACATCCCCCTCGTCAGCATCTCCGGCAAAGCCGGCACCGGCAAAACCCTGCTCGCCCTCGCCGCCAGCCTCGAAAACCGCCGCCGCTACCGCCAGATCTTCATGGCCCGCCCCGTCGTGCCCCTCAGCAACAAGGACATCGGCTACCTCCCCGGCGAAATCAAGGCCAAGCTCGACCCCTACATGCAGCCCATGTACGACAACCTCGCCGTCATCCAAAACCAGCACGGCGACGACAAAAATTCCCAGTCCGAACAAATCCGCAAAATGCTCGAGGACGAAAAGCTCGTCATCTCCGCCCTCAGCTACATCCGTGGACGCAGCCTCAACCGCATCTACTTCATCGTCGACGAGGCCCAGAACCTCACCCCCCACGAAGTCAAAACCATCATCACCCGCGCCGGCGAAGGCACCAAGGTCGTCCTCACCGGCGACATTTTTCAGATCGACCACCCCTACCTCGACACCCAGTCCAACGGACTCACCTACCTCATCGAACGCATGCGCGGCCAGGGACTCTACGCCCACATCTCCCTCGAACACGGCGAACGCTCCGAACTCTCCGAACTCGCCAGCGACCTCCTCTGATCCCATGTCCACCCCCGCGCATTCCGATTCCCGGCCCCTCGCCGTCGTGCTCGTCAGCGGCGGACTCGACAGCTGCGTCACCGCCGCCATCGCCGCCCAAACCCACCGCCTCGCCTTCCTCCACATGAACTACGGCCAGCGCACCGAGGCCAGCGAACGCCGCGCCTTCCGCGACCTCGCCGACGCCTACCACGTCACCGACCTCCTCGACGTCGACATCGGCCACCTCGCCAAAATCGGCGGCAGCAGCCTCACCGACGCCCGCATGGACGTCACCCCCGCCGATCCCGACAACCCCGACATCCCCACCAGCTACGTCCCCTTCCGTAACGCCAACATTCTCGCCGTCGCCGTCAGTTGGGCCGAAGTCCTCGGCGCCGAAAAAATCTTCATCGGCGCCGTGGCCGAAGACAGCTCCGGCTACCCCGACTGCCGCCCCGAATTCTTCCGGGCCTTCAACGACGTCATCCGCACCGGCACCAAACCCGACACCCGCCTCGACATCGAAGCCCCCCTGCTCCATTTCAGCAAAGCCGACATCGTCCGAAAGGGCGTGGAACTCGAAGCCCCCCTCGAGAAAACCTGGTCCTGCTACCAGGCCGAAGACCGGGCCTGTGGCGTCTGCGACAGTTGCGCCCTCCGCCTCCGCGGCTTCCAGCGCGCCGGGCTCCCCGACCCCCTCCCCTACGCCACCCGCCCCGACTACACCTGACGCCCATGCCCGCTCCCCTCCTCCATCACCTCGAGAACGAAGCCAATCTCACTCCTTCCCAGGCCGAAGGCGTTCTCGGCATGGTCCTCGTCCAGCTCGAAAAACTCCTCTCCCCCGCCGACTTCGCCACCGTGCGCGACACCCTCCCCGACACCGACCGCCTCATGCGCCACGCCCCCGCCATGGGCGGCGGCCTCCTCGGCGGACTCGCCGGATCCCTCGGAGGCGGCAAAGCCAAGCTCCTCATGGAACTCAACCAGGGCATGCGCAAACTCCGCATCCCCGCCTCCGACAACCGACGCGTCGCCGACGCCCTCAACCACGGCGTCCGGAAACACCACCCCGATCTCGTCCCCTTGATCGAAAAAATGACCGCCTGAGCCCCTTCCGACCTTCGGAACGCCTGCTATTTCCCCCTTCCGAACCTCGGAAGCCCTCGTTTTCCTACCGACAATCCCGGACCCGCCGCTTCGCGGAACCGGATTTCCGGACCCGCGGCCGAAGAACGCTGGCCATCCCGCTGAAAAGGGCCGATACTGGAAAGGAATCAAAAAAAACGAAAGGATGTTTCCCATGACCTACATTCAGAATCACACGCTCATCGGCGGTCTCCGGGACTACGCCCGCGCCCTCCGCGACATGCAGGGAAAACTCGAGGCGCGCACCGAAAGCGAGGCCACCCGGCAGGTCGCCAAACACTTCAACGCCACCCACGACTTCATCAAAGAAGTGCTGGACAGGCTTGACGAGGACATGAGCGAGTCCGCCGCCAAGACCTTCAACCAGTACACCCCCGACACCCATCCGCTCGAGGACCTCCAAAACCACTCCCCCATGCCGGAAAAGGCCGAGGACCTCATCCCGTGGACCCTCGCGCGCCAAAACCACATGGTCGAATGGTGCGAACACCTTTCCCGCAAATCCATCTCCCCCCGCACCACCAGCCTCTTCGGCGAAATCGCGGAACAGATCCGGGAACTCAGCCGGAAACTAGCCTCCGACACCAAGGCCTACGAACAGGACCGCCTCCACTCCTGAATCGAGCCCGCTTGAACTTGCGCCCGCCTCGCCTTTCAGGGACAATACCCTTCATTCACCCAAAGAAGGACTCCCATGAAAAAATGCCCCTACTGCGCCGAGGACATCCAAAACGAGGCCGTAAAGTGTAAACATTGCGGTGAATTCCTCACCCAAGACCAAAGCGGCCCCACACCCCCGCCCAAACGCCTCACCCGATCCACCAGCGACCGCCAACTCGGCGGCGTCTGCGCCGGACTCGCCCACTACGCCAACCTGGACCCCACCCTCATGCGGGTCATCGTGGTCGTCCTCACCCTCCTCACCGGCATCCTCCCCGGCCTCATCGGCTACCTCGTCCTCGCCATCATGATCCCCGAATCCTAACCCCGCACCACACGACCCTCGACACTCGACCCATTTCCCCGGCGCAGCTCAAAAAGCGAAGCCGGACAACAAGTGACCAGTGACCCTCCAGGTCACAACACCATCTTCACCCCGTCCACCGCCCGGAACGTCCGGTCGATCTCCCCCATCCTCTCCCGGCTTTCCACCACCAGGCTCAACTGATAGCTCTGGTACTTCCCGCCCCGGCTCTCGTTCCCGCGTTTCAAACGGTCCCCGACGCCCAACGACTCCGCCGCGGCCCGCACGTCCCGGCCCACCTGTTCTTCCGACACGCAGACGATGCGGAAATGCACCTCCACGGGAAACTCGATTTTCTCGTCGCCAAACACCGGATCGCTCATGCGTCCTCCTTTTCCTCTTCGCTCTGCCGTTTCACTTCCTCCCCCTTCAACAAATCGTGCGCCTCGTGTAGATAGCGTATCACCCGGTCCCGATGCGGACTCTGCTTCAACGCCTCCGCCATCTCCGCCTCGTCGAAGTCCCCCGGCGCCTCGCCCGGAAACCACGCCCCGCCATTCCCGAACAGGTTGTACCGGCTCTTCGCAAACTCCACCATGTCCATCGCCTTCGCCCAGGTGTAGAGACGCATGATTTCCCGCACGTGAATCCCGCCCGGCGTCCGCTCCGGCAACGGAATCCCCGCCGCGTAGGTCCGATGCCACCCCGGCACGAACCGCGCATCCACCTCCTCGCGAATCCGACGCGCGATCGCCTCCGACACCGCCTCCCGGTCCTCGTACCATTTCATGCCCTCCACGTGCTCCGCGTAATCCTCCGGCCGCGCCACCCCCAGACTCAACGTGTGCACGTCCTCCCGACTCAGACAATACAGATCGTTGAACTGCATCGGAGTCAACGGCCGGCAAAACTCCTTCAACTTCTCCGTCGGTTCCCACAACCGCCCCCCCTTGTCGTTGGGACTGATGATAAACACCCCCATGTCCTGGTGCGCCGCCGCCTGGATCGCCGGCCAGTTGTCGTGGTTCACGAAATACCAATGCACGTTGAAATAATCGAACGCCCCGCTGAACACCGCCGCCATGATCACGTCCGCCGGCCCGTGGGTGGAGAACCCCAGAAACCGGATCCGCCCCCGCGCCCGCCACTTCAGCATCTCCGGCACCGCGTACTCCAAACTCCGCTTCAACTCCTCGAACGTATTGATCCCATGAATCGACAGCAGATCCACCCGGTCCAGACCCAAACGCGACATGCTCGTCTCAAACGATTCCCGAAACTGCTTCACGTCCTCCCCCACCCCGATTTTCGTTTGCACGATCAGATCCTCCCGGTCGAACTCCCGGAACACCTTCCCCAACTGCGCCTCCGAACTCCCATACCCCCGCGCCGTCTCGATGTGGTCGATCCCGTGCCGCAGCGACTCCCGGATGCACGCCCCCACGTGGGCCGTCGACTCCGCCGAAATTTCCTCCTCCGGCAGATCCTTCCAATCCTGCTGATACCGCATTCCCCCCGTGGTGAACACCGGCATGGACAACTCGGTGCGGCCAAAACGACGACGGGGAACGGAAGGAGGCGACTTCATACCCGCCGTCATACGACAGATCGCCCCGCCCCGCAAGCGACGACCGTTTGAAATTGTGAAGGGTTCCGCATTGACAGAAGAATTTTGACCGTTATACGTGCCAAACTTCTCAATTGATTTCGAATCAACCGGCGGGTCAGGAAGGAACACACATCGTGCCCAAGAAATCATCTACAAAAAAAGCTTCGAAACCGTCCACAACCTCGGGCGCCTCCACCGGCGCGAAAAAGAAGACGGCGAAGAAAAAGAGCCCCGCGCGGAAATCCACTCCGCGGGCCAAGAAAAAAACCACGGCCGCCACCAAAGCGTCCTCCCGGAAAAAAGCCTCCACCGCGAAAAAGAAACCCGCGGCGAAGAAAAAAGCTCCCCCCCGGAAAAAGGCCCCGCCGCGAAGAAAGCGCCCGCGACCAAAGCCGCTCCCAAAGGACGCCGCGTCGCCGAAGCCGTGAAAAAACAGGGCGAGGCCCCGGTGAAAAAAGCCACCCAGGTCACCAAAGGCAAACCCCTCACCAAACGCGAACTCAAGCAGTTCCAGAAACTCCTGCTCGAACTCCGTGAACGCCTTCAGGGCGACATCCGCTTTCTCACCACCGACAATCTCCATCGCGCCGGACGCGAAACCGGAGCCGACCTCTCCGGCGCCGCCCAGCACTCCGCCGACCACGGCACCGACAATTTCGACCGCGAATTCGCCCTCAGCCTCGCCAGCACCGAACAGGACGTGCTCTACGAGGTCGACGAGGCCCTCATGCGCATCGAAGACGGCGAATACGGCGTGTGCGAACTCACCGGCGTCCAGATCGAGCGCGCCCGCCTCGAGGTCATCCCCTACACCCGCTACAGCGTGCAGGCCCAGGCCAAGATGGAACAAAGCCGCGCGCAGTACCGTCCCTTCTCCCAGACCTTCAAAGGCTGGTAATGGCTCCTCCGGCGTCCCGTCCGCCGCGCTGGCCCTACGCAATCGCCCTCGCGGGGCTCATTCTCGATCAGTGGACCAAACACTTTTTTCTCTCGGAATACGAGATGGGAGAAACCCGCACCGTCATCCCCGGGTTCTTTAACTTTCACCTGACCACCAACACCGGCGCCGCCTTCAGCCTTTTCCGGGACCATCCCCAGTGGCTCACCCTCTTCTCCATTGTCGTGTTCGGCCTCATGGTCGTCTTCCGCGACCACCTCTTCACCCGCCGGGGAATTGAACAAACCGCCTTCGGCCTCATCGCCGGCGGCGTCATCGGCAACCTCATGGACCGCATGCGGCACGGCCACGTCATCGATTTCATCCACTGGCACGTGGGCGAATACGACTGGCCCGTCTTCAATATCGCCGACAGCTGCATCTGTATCGGCGTCGGACTCTACATGCTCTCCGCCGTCCGCCCTCAAGCGGAACCCACCCCCACGCCGGATCCGGAGTCCCCGTGAGTCCCGCCACGCCGCTGTACCCCCTCAGTGGCCCCACCGCCTCGGGCAAAACCGACGTCGCCCACCTCCTCGCGGAGCGCCTCGGCCTCCGCCTGCTCTCCGTCGATTCCATGATGGTCTACCGCCGCATGAACATCGGCACCGCCAAACCCACCTCCGACGAAATCCGCGCCCACGACTACGCCGGCCTCGACCTCGCCGATCCCGGAACCCGCTACTCCGTCGGCGCCTGGCTCCGCGACGTGGCCCGACAACTCGACGGACGCCCCACCC
>Ga0194137_10001944_pt1 | contig 12424 bp, 4 predicted proteins | sample TARM_MetaG_T3_14_FD_134025 | JGI IMG/M metagenome (GOLD analysis project Ga0194137, IMG submission 134025) | Freshwater microbial communities from Pennsylvania, USA, analyzing microbe dynamics in response to fracking - TARM_MetaG_T3_14 (version 2) | ecosystem: Environmental > Aquatic >...
ATCGAACCCCAATCTCTTATCATGATCTTGGAGAGAGAGACGACCGCTTAACATAAACTCTACCCGACTTGGCTCCGCTTCCGTCACCATTTCTGTGCGATGCGGAGGCGAAACTTGTGGGCTGGTGCGAAATGGGACACGCGTAGCTCGTTGGAACCTCCGACCGAGGGTGGCGCGAGCGGGGTTCAGGGGTTTTTGCTGGAGTCTTTGCTGTATCCACGCCGGGACGGCGTGGACTACGGTCTGGAGGCTTTGATCGCGGCGGGAGGTGCTGGTGGTTTCTGAATGGGGATCTACGTGGTTCCCGGCATGTTGGGAGGGTGGGGGGAGGAGTAGGGTCTGAACCACTGATGGATGATGGCTTGGCTGGTAAGCGTCACCGGAAGCCCCACTTCACAGACTGTTCTACGACCGCTATGATGGAGGATTTGTCGTAGGAGCCGACTACGACGTAGTACGACCTCTACGACGCTTTGCGCATCTTCCGTCTGGCATAGGCTGCCGGAGTGACTTCGGGGATCTGCTGGTTGGTCAGGGATGGCAGGGTGTCGATCAGGTACTTGATGTACTCTCTGGGCTCGATCCCATGGTTCCGGCAGCTGATAATCAGGGTGTAGAGGATTGCGCTTTTCCGGCCCGCCTCTTTCGCGCCGATGAACAGCCAGTTCTTTTTGCCGACCGCCGTGGGACGGATCGCATTCTCCACCAGATTGTTATCGATCTCCAGCCGTCCGTCATGGAAGGGGCGCATCAGCCGTTTCCACTGGCCCAGCAGGTACGTCAGGGCCTTCCCCAGACGGCTGGCGGGGGTGATGCGGTGGCGGGATTGAAAGATCGAGGCGGCTTTTCCGATTCGGCGGAGGATGGGCAGGCTTTCGGTTTCCCGGACCACCCGCCGTAAACCGGGTCCGGCCCGGCTCTCCCGCAGACGGCGTTCGATTTCGTAGAGCAACTGGATCTGACGGAGCATCCAGGCGCGTTGCCTTTGATGTTCGCCGGTCTCAAAAGCCTCGTGAAAGCCACGGCGCGCGTGCGCCCAGCAGCCGGCCAGCAGGATCTTTTCGTCCCGTTCCCCGTGGTCGCTGGGCACCCCCCCTGACCTCTTTAAAGCATTGTCACCACCCCACTTGATTAGATGAAAGAAGATATAGGAAATGTAAATTAATTTATAGTTAATAATTATGATTGTAGATTAACTTCATGTAGCTTAATTAGAATTTTCGACATTTATTTTTGGAGTGATACTATGAACCAAGCACGAACTTTTCTGGTATGCTTCGGCGTTCTGTTGACAGGAGGCTGGCTGGCATTTCATGTCATCAATTCCCATCCTCTCCAACCGATCCGGCGAGCAGACATGGTGAGCCCCGCTCTGGAAAGAAGGGAGGAGAATCCGTCATCCCCGCAGAGTTCCGCTCAAGTCGAGTCCCATGGGAATGAAGAGCCATCGGACCGGATCGACTCTCGGCATTCCCCAACAAAAATGGGTTTGTCTGAATCGGTTTCGCGGGAATCACCTGTTTCCAGGCCGTTGCAACGCAACACGGCTTCCCCTAAATCCCCCCACGTGCGGGGTGAGACCGTAGATTCCGCGCAATGGAATCAGGAAACGGCAAACGTTAGACCCGATGTGTCTTCCAAGGCGGTGCATTTTTCGGGTGGGTTTCTTCCACTCCGGTCCCGAACGGAATGTCTTCTGGCCTCAATCGGTGGACAGTCCGCCACACCATTGGCACAATGGCGCGTGGAAAAGCGTGGAGAAACCTCCGAAATAATGGTGTCCATTGTTACCACAACCTCTTCGTTCGGCCCTGTACGTGTGGAAACGCCATGGAGGATGGTGGTGGAAAAGGATTCTCAACAAGCGGACCCCTTGCAAACCAGTGCGGATGTAGAGAACTCTGAGGATACCTATTTCGTAGCTGACCGTGCTGTAGTCGTGCCGGAAAAGGGCGTTCGGAAAGAGGCATTGGTTTCGGTTTTAACCTCCCAAGGATACAGCATACTGCAGGATCCGAGGGGGGCTCCGCATGTGGTGGTTGGCATTCCCAGATTTGATGAGCCAGGGAAATTTACGGCCGCGCTTGAACGTTTAACCCGTATGCCTCAGGTTGCATTTGCGGAGCCGGATTATCTCATGAGCACATCGGCGGTCCCGAACGATGTTGCTGTAGCGTTGGGAAATCAGTGGGCCCTGGGTTCTTCACAGGAATACGGCATCGGCGCATTTTCAGGCTGGGACGTTCGCTCGAGTGCTGCGGATGTCATTGTGGCGGTGTTGGACACGGGTATCCACCTACAACATCAGGATCTGATAAACAATTTGTGGGTCAACACCGGTGAAATTCCCATGGATGGGATCGATAATGATGGAAATGGGTGGGTGGATGATGTGCACGGCGTAAATTTCATCACTCCGGAAACCACGCCAAATGACGACAACGGCCACGGTACGCATGTTGCGGGCATCATCGGGGCCGAGGGGAACAATGCGTTGGGCATCGCCGGAGTGGCCTGGAATGTGCAACTGATGGCCCTGAAAGCGTTGGAAGAAAATGGGCTTGGAACCACATCGGATACCGTGACGGCGCTGTATTATGCTCGCGATCATGGTGCGAACCTCATCAACGTCAGTTGGGGAACGTCTTCGAGCAGCATGTTGTTAAGCCGGGCGATCCGCGATATGGGACGTGCCGATTGCATTGTAGTTGCCGCTGCAGGGAACAGCAGGACGAATAATGATTTTTTGCACCAATATCCGGCCTATTATGGGTATGATCATGTGGTTTCGGTTGCCGCGAGCAACCGGGAGGGAGCCCTGACGGGTTTTTCGAACACAGGCGATCGCTCCGTCGATTTTGCAGCGCCCGGAGAGGATATTCTCTCCACCTACACGGGAGCGGTGGATGCGTACCGCCTTCAAAGCGGAACCTCCATGGCCACTCCCTACGTGACGGGAATCCTTGCGTTACTCAAAGCGGAGTACCCGGATGATTCCTACGTAGCTTTGATCCAACGCATCCGCACCACGGTTGAAGAAAACGAACGCCCGGAAATGGGGCGTATCCGACACCGGGGCATTCCGGACCTTAGAAGCGTGTTGGAAGCATCCTACGTGGGACGTGCGGGCGATCTGCCGGAAAAAGCCATTGAGTTGTCGTTTCCGGTGGCGCACTGGCGTGGGGGAAATACAGGGGCGGGAAGTGATCCCAAGGCGGTTTATCCGAACGCCAATCGGAGCATGTGGTATAGGTATCGTTGTCAAAAATCGGGTTGGGTTGAAGTAAATTTCACGGCGGAGAGGGAAGATGCCAGGATGAGGATTTTCGAAGAGGGTGGAGGGCAAACAGCAGAGGTGGATATCTCCGGGGAGGCTCGGACGGAATTTTTTGCGCGCCAAGGAAAAGATTACACGGTCGTGGTCGACGATCACGGCTTGGTATCGGTGGAATACGAATTTGAACTGGCGCGTCGTCCGGACAACGACCAACTCTTGAATGCGAAAACTTTGCCGGACTTTCCTTCGTATTCGGTAGGCTATACGAATGGCGCTACTTCCGAGATCGACGAGGATCTTCAGACGACGTTGGGGGAGGGCCGCAGCGTATGGTATCGTTGGGAGGCTCAGCGCAACGCACCCGTCATGGTCAATTTGGAGTTCTCAAATTGTGACACCGTCATGGCCGTGTATCGGCAAACGGCGGGAGGTCCGGTATTGGTGGACGCACAGGATGATTTTCGGTATCGGCGCTGGAGTCAGATCACCTTTGACGCCCTGCTGGGGGAGACCTACATCATCAGTGTCGACGTGTATCGGGATACCCAACCCGGCGAAATCCGGATCAATGGGTATTACGCGGACGAAATAGAGATTGTTGTACCACCTGAACCGCAAACGGTTCGGCTTGGAGATGCGGTGAACATGGAGGTGGTGGCCCGCAGTGGTCCGCCGCTTCGTTACCAGTGGTTCAGGGATGGACGTCCAATATTCAATGCGACCTCGCCCAGGTTTGCGTTGTCCCGGGTGCGTGAAATGGACCTGGGCTCCTATCACGTTGAAATCACCAACGACTATGCAACCAAAAACAGCAGTTCGATTCATCTGTCGGAGAAAACCAGTTCCCCCTGGAAGCTGTGGCAATCGGGAAGTCGAAAAGCGGTGATTGGGCAAACCGCGGAATTCCGGGTGATCGCGGAAGGGAGTCGACCTCTCACGTACGAATGGTTTCGAAATGGACAGCCCATCCCTGATTCGAATTTGCCAATCCTGACTCTCTTGGATGTGCAGCCGGAGGATGCGGGAACGTATCAGGCGAAGGTCGCCAATGCCTATGGAGATGTGTTGACGGTCCCGGTTCAACTGAGCACCATTGACGATCCGCTGAAAGATTGGAATTGGCGAGCGCCAACGCCCTGGGGAGGAGACATTGTCGATCTGGATTACGCGGGTGGCTTCTATTACGCCTTGGTGCGACGTCCAAAAGACGGGCTGCTGTTGCGTTCAACTGATGGGACGGTTTGGACGGAGGTTCCTCTGCCGGAAGGTATCATCCCCACCTCGTTCTGGATGGAAACCGGAAATTACGTGATCGCGGGGTATGCCCATGGAGAAGAGGAGTCACCGGTGCTATTTTCCACGGATGGGAATACCTGGGAAAAACGACTCACCGATTTTGGCGCCCGCCCGGCACAAATTGTTTCCCTGAATGGATTTTATGCGCTTCGAACCCAGTCCTCAAGCCTTGGAGGCGGCATTTGGATCTCCACGGATGGTGTCGAATGGGTGAAGTCCCCCGTCTCTCTTTCGGAGGAAATCGCTGTCGGGAACGGCCTGCTGGTAGGGCTTACGAATAACGGGAGCAACACCCGGGTCACATCGGATGGCGTGAATTGGGAGGAGGGAACGGTTCCACTTTCCGGATCCGGGCTGGTGTTTGTGAATGGACGGTTCCATACCAATTTCAACAGCTTCCAGTATGCCTCCAGTGATGGGGTCAATTGGGCACAAATCTCATCGACCAGAACCCCGGGTGAGATCCTCATGCACGATGGAACCCACTATATTGCGCTGACCAATGAAAAATATTGGACCGCGACCACTTTCGGGAATTGGTCGGATGAAGTTCTGCTGAAGGGCGTGAAGCAACCCCGTGTAAATTTCGAGGACAACCTGCTGGATGCCATTTATGTGAATGGACGATTTATTATCGGTGGCCTGGACTCCCTTTTGGTCGCGGCCGACTCTGTCGAGGAGATTCAGTTTACCCGCGAGTACAGCAAACTGCCGGATTCCTATGACGGGGTAACTCTTTGGCACAATGATGAGATGCTCCTCGCGGATGGCCAGCTTCTCCATCGCGGCTACCGTTCAGGGGATGGGGTTGAATGGACCGATATCCCTGGATGGACAGGCACGCATTCCTCCACCCTGTTCGCGGTCAACGGTTTCTTTTACACCCTGGATGCCGGTGGATATGGCACTCCTCAACAGATCACCCGGGGAATTACGCCCTACTACTTTGAACCTGTCGAGGAAATGGACCATGGGGTTCTGGATCATATTGTCTATAAATTCGGCCGATATTGGGCCATGTTCCGTGCCCAGTACGCCACGAATGAGCAGGGGCAGCCTACGGTTGACGGATTTATCACCTCTCTAGACGGAAAAACGTGGACGCAGGTCTCCGGGTTTACCCCTGGAGATGGAGGAGGCCTTCACGAATGGGGAGACTTCCTGCTGGTGGATCATGCGGATGGGCTATTTCTGACCCCGGATGGAATTACTTGGACGCCTTTAAACTTTTCGCTTGCCAATTCGCACCTTGCCGCAAGCGATACGACGCTGGCGATCTCCGGCGCGAGGAAACTCTTCTATTCCACCGATGGGGGGACAACCTGGACGGAATCTTCCCCGGCTCCCGCTACGGCGTCCTATTATCATGACGATCTCGTGTATTTTAATGGGTCTTTTATGCTTATGTACGAGAATGAGGCGTGGGTATATGATCTGGATCAGGATACGTGGGACCGGGTTGAGCTGCCAAACACGTTCAGTTATTTTCAACCGTTCCATGGAACCCTCCTGGGAGGAGAGGACGGTGTGGTGATGCAAAGTGGCAATACCCCGGCACCCGCACCGATCGCGGCATTCGCCATGGCCTCGGCGAGGTTACGCGCCGTGGAGGGATCTACGGTTCCGGTTTCGTTCATGGCTGCCGCTCCCGAAGGATCGGTCACCCGAGTCGAATTCTGGGCCGGTGAAGAGCTGGTGTATTCCGGAACGTCGGCAGGCGAATTCCAGGCACGGGTACAAACCGATCAGCCCGGAACGATCGGGATTAAAGTAGTTGTGACAAACGATGCCGGCCTCTCGTCGGCCGAATATGGGACCATCGAAGTCACTACGGCTCCACGTTCGGCACAGTTTGCCCTACCGCCTTCTTTAACGGATGCCACCGTGTTTCACGATTATATCTACTCTGAGGTGGACGGTGTCTTTGCGCGAAGCCTGGATGGCTTGGCTTGGGAAAGCGTTCCCTTCGGTGCGGGGGGAGCCATTGAGGTGGACGGCCTTCTGGTCGGGTTAAATGGGAATACCATTATGACTTCGCAAGACGGGGTCAATTGGTATGGCCACGACTTTTTGTCCGAGCTGTCCTACGATGTGGAAACTCCGCTGATGTATCGAGATGGGTGGTTTGTGTTATATGCAAAAAAACTTCGTGAAGGAATCCTAGCTGTTTCGAGGGACGGTATTGAATGGCACCTTACCAAAACAGCGTTGTGGGACTTGAACTCCATTGTTTTGGGAGACGGTGGCCAAGGAATCTTGTTCCAGAGCAGTTCCCACAATGGACACGTGTTTCCCTTTCAGATCACGCCAACCGGAGGGATTACGTTTGCGAGCCAAGTGGACATGCCCTCCGGAACCTTGAGCGCACTGTTTGCGAAAGATCGATTCTACATGATTCTGGAAAACGCGGCCTTACAACATTCCTTCGATGGGGAAACCTGGACGGATGTGAACTGGACAGGCAAGAATCCCACGAGAATTCGAGAAGTCGGGACACGTCTGTTTCTCCTGTATGGTGCAGAAATTATCGGAACCTCCGTGGATGGTCTGGTGTGGGAACCCACCCCATCTTTGACGGGGAATCTGTACTTTCTGGAGGATCGTTACGGTCTTATCGGGCAGGATGGAATGCTGTGGGTTTCCACAAACGGCCTGGAGTGGACAGAACAAGGTCCCGTTCCTTTTACAGGCGCCCAATATGTATTCCCTGAGCTGCATCGACTTCCCGATGGCCGTTATCTGGCCTCCTATGCTGGAAACTATGCCGTAAGTTCCGATCTGATTTCCTGGTCGCTTGTGTATCCTGCGAACCCGGTCCCGGAAGTGGCGGTCGAAGGGTTCTGGCTTGGGCGTGAAAATGGTAAATTGTATCGATCTGGAAATCAGGGCGAGTCCTGGCAACCTGTTGTCGGATTAGGCAATCTGACCTCGTCCTACCGGATCATTGCCACAACAGGGGGGGTCTTTATCACCAATCAATCTCTTGTTGGCTGGTTTTCTTCGGATGGGATCACCTGGCAACCGTTGGAATCCCGAGCCTATTTCGACTTTAAATACGACCCGGACCGCCACCGCTTTCTCGGATTGAGCTACAAGTCCTCTGACAGTTCAGCCTCCATAGGGTATTCCACCAACGGCCACGACTGGGAATGGCGGCCTCTGGCCGGCGTTCCCAATCCCCGGGATTTGCATCGAATTGGAAATGACTTCTTTGTCATTGGCAAATCATTGGGATCTACCCCCGATCCCGTCATGAAGTCCCAGGATGGTGGAGACACATGGGTCGATCTGGATAACACGTTTGGGTTTGATATTTATGGTGGGCAGATGATCGATGGCATGTTCTATCGGGTCGTCAGTGGCTGGTTGGTGTCCACCTCGGATTTTGAAAATTGGAATCAACGCAAGGATATTCCATTTGAAAGCACTCTTCGAGTGCTTGAAAAATTTACCGGAGGGGATGGAGTCTTTTTTGCATTGGATCGGGACGAAATCCTTTATGAATCCTCGGATGGGGTGCAATGGACTCTGGTTGCTCATATTCCGGAGGCCACACGCATCCGGTATGTCCATGGCGAACTGTATATAGATACCCAAATGGGCCATGTCCTATTCACGGACAAAGATTTTGCGCTGACCGGGGTTGGGGTGGCCGCCGGTGACTTTGGGGTGGGGGACCTGTTGGAAATTGATCTTCAGGTTTGGAATCGCGGAGAAAATCTGGAGCTTGCGCAATCGCTTGATGTAGAGTTTAGGTTGTCGAGAGATCAAATCTGGGGGAATGATATTCACCTGGGCAGCGATCAGGTTTCCCCAGTGCCCTCACAGGAGTCCTCCATGATGTCAACCCACAGCGTCGTGTTGCCAAATACGCTTTTGGCCGGGGATTATTATGTGTTGGCCCGTCTTGACGGAACCAATAGCGTTTACGAGATCAACGAAATGAACAACTACGGATCAACATCCGAACCGGTGGTTCGGGTTCAGGATCGTACCTTGACCCTTACGGTGGAAGAAGGGGGCGTGGCATTGCTTAGCAACACACACCTTCAGTACTCGAACAACCAGCGAATTAGTATTGGCGTACTAGGCTCTAAAGAAGGAACCTTTTCGGGTTGGTCAGGTGACACAGAGGGCGGGGTGGAGTTGCTCACCTTGTCAATGGACAGTGACCGTGAGATCACCGCCCATTTTCAAACCCATCATCTTCTTTTGATTTCGGTTGAGGGAGGGGGCACAGAGGTGTTGGTTTCCTCGGGAACCTCTTTCTCCCCAAACAGCCTGGTTACCGTACGGGCTGTCCCCAACCCGGGATGGTCTTTCGTCCGATGGGAGGGCGACATCTCTTCCACTGCAGCGGAGACCACGGTGACCATGGATGCCGGCAAATCCATCAAAGCGGTTTTCGCGCAATCCTATTCTGATTGGGTCGCACTCCATTTGAATGAAGAGGAAGGACCCATGAAGGAGAACGATGCGGATCCGGATCTGGACGGATTCACCAATTTTGAAGAGTACGTGGCCGGAACGGATCCGCTGGATGATAAGGAACCATATCCCATGAAACTGTACCGCCAGAATGGTATTTTTTACTTACGGTATCGTGAGAAAAAAGGGTCTCTGGATGTTTCGACACGGTTCCAAAAAACCCATGACTTGACCGGGACATGGGTGGATGCCTCCGCCTCCAGCCGGATTGTGGAGGAAACAGATGAAGTAAGATCCATCCGTGTTGAAATCGATACGGACCTTGAGCCCGTGAGCTTCTACCGCATGAAATATGAAACGCCCTAACCTGAATGATTCATAAACTGGATTGCGAGCGTTTTCCGATCCGATGCTCAATCGATAAGAACACATTCATGGCGATTTTCTTAGCCGAAGAAAAGTAAGGCGTCATGTGCAGAGGGCGTGCATTTCGGCGGGGGTGAGGGCGCGGTCGTAGACGGCGAGGGCGGCGAGGCGGCCTCGGAAAAAGTTGCCGATTTCGCCGGAGCGGTCGACGGCGCCGACGGTGAAGTCGGATCCGTGGGGACCGCCGTCGTGGAGGCCTCCGGCCATGGGGTAGGGGTTGAGGCCGGGGTGGGCGTCGACGAGACCGTCGCGCCAGGAGTAGCCGGCCTGGCCGTCGTAGCTCATGGCGATGGGGGTCCAGGCTCCCGTTTCGATTTCAGTGCCGCCCATGCTGCCGTCCATGCAGTATTTGTAGCCGGGAGTGGGGCCGCCGACGTGGGAGAGGTGGCCGAAAATCCGGTGCGGATGTCCCCAGACGACGATGTTGAGGAACAGGCCGTATTGGCGGCCGAGGTTGGATTCGTTCCACATGCCGGCGATGAATTCGCATTGGTCGACGGCGGTTTTCTCCCGGCGGATCCAGGCGACCACGGTGAGGTGTCCGTCTTTGCCGTGGATGTCGAGGCGGGGACATTCGTGGCGGGGAATGGAAAGCCATTGTCCCTCTTCGAGGATCAGCGCGGTTCCGCCGAAGGCGGCCTCGGGGTCCTCGATGACCGTGAGGGGGCCGGATTGGGAGGTCAGGGTGTAGGGTTCGCCCTGTTCGGCGGTGAAGGTCTCGCCGGTTTCGCGGAAATTCCAGAAGGAGACGAGGCCGGGAATGTCGTCGGGCGTGAAGGGAATGCGCATGCTTTGGTCTGGGATGTCGTTCATATCCTCCCACGTACGGAAACGGCATTCAATTTCAAGACGGGTGTGGGGGAGGGTCGAAGGTCGTGGGTCGTGTGTCGTGGGTCGTGTGTGGGGAGGGCGGTTATTGGTTGCTTGTTGTTTGGGGAGGGGATGACGCGATGTTCCCGCCCGGAGGGGCCGGGGTGGAATCGTTTGTGAAAAATGAGGATCCAAAGGTGAAATTCCCTAGAATAGGTTTATTGTGTGGCCGTAGCATGGAAACTTACGATGAAAATGCCCCGTAAAAATTTGTTAACGGGAGTCGGTATCGTGATCGTTGTGCTGTTGGGGGGCGTTCTCCTTCGGCAGTCGGAACGCACACCGAGGTCCCCTGTCACTTCTTTCGATCAACCCGAGCGTTCCGGGGAGCCCGTGTCCGGTTCGGAGGAAAAGGCGGCCGATTCCCGGGGAACGGCGTCCGGGGCCGCGGTGGATTGGTCTCGGGATTGGGCGGCGGCGTGGCAACGTTCCGCCGATGATTCGGGGGAACGCGAGGCGTTGCTTTCGCGTTTGCGGACGCGGCGGGAGCGGATGCGGGATCTGATGGTGGAGGATCCGGCGGCGTTTATGGATGGGGCGGTGTCGCTGGTGGAATACGCGGCCTTGCCGGAGGAGGTGAAACCGTTTTTCGAGGCGCCGTACAGTGCGGTGGGGTCGATGGACCTGTTGTGGGAGACGTCGTTGGGTCCGGACGGGGAACGACGGTGTTTCCATCGAAACCGGCTCCAGGCGGAAGGGGAGACGGTGGAGGTGGTCACGGTGGACGGGAGCGTGCTGCCGGTGATGCGTCGGATGGTGGTGAACGGGGTGAGGCTGGGGGATCGGGTGGTGATGGGACAGGATCCGGTGTGGATGTTGTCGTCCACGGAAGCCGCGGCGGCGCGGGAACTGTTCGGCGGAGCCTCCTCGGCGGCGGTGGATCCGGTGACGGGCGCGGAAAACGGGAACGCGCCGGCTTTGGTGGGCGGCGAGGTGGTTCGGTTCGGGGATGCCGAGGTGGCGCGCTATGTGGAGCGGACGTTGCGGGCGACCGTGCGGGAGGCGCACGAGGTGGGAGGGGAGGGAGAGATTCCTTTTGAATGGTTGGCGGGAGATGACGCGGGGGATCTGGCCGGAAGCGAGGTGGACGCGACGCCCTATCAGGACGATTCGATCGACGTCTTGTTTATTCGGGTGGATTTTTCGGATTTTCCGGGTGAACCGGTGGCGAAAGGGGATCTGGAAACGACCTTGAACGCGGTAGACGGCTATTTGGGGGGATACAGTTACGGGAACGCGGGGATTGTGACCACGGTGAGCGACGTAGTGTATCGCATGCCGTCCACGGGCGAAAGTTACGCGGTGGCGGGGGACAACGACGGGATTCAGACGGACGCGCGGAATTTGGCGTCGGCCGACCACACGCTGGCGAATTACGATGTGATCGCGGTGTTTTTTCCGTATCTGGGGAATGTGCCGGATTCGAAGATCACGTACGGGGGGCTGGCGTCGATCGGGGGCGGAAACCAGTGGGTCAACGGCTTGAACAACACGGGAGTGATGTTGCACGAGTTCGGGCACAACTTCGGCTTGTACCATGCGAATTATTATCATCCGGAGGAGGAATTGGCGGGGACGTATCAGTTGCCGGGCATTCTGGAGTACGGGGATATTTTCGACGAGATGGGCAAGGGGGCGGCGCCGGAGGCGCATTTCAATCCGCTCGCGCAGTATCAGATGCGCTGGTTGCCGGATTCGAAAGTGGCGGAGGCCACGGCCGGGGGCACCTGGCGGATTTACCGGTTTGACGATGCGAACGCGTTGTCGAATCCGACTCTGGCGTTGAAGGTGCCGGTGGCGCGGACGGTGAATTACTGGGTGGGGTATCGTCAGTTGTTCACGTCGTCGGCGTACAATCTGGAATCGGCGGCCTACGTGGTGGGGGAGAACATGGGGCAGGTGCGGGAGACGACGTTGATCGACATGACGCCGGAGTCGCAGCCGTCGGACGAAGTGGAGGATCGGAAGGACGCGGGGCTGCCGGTGGGGACGACGTATACGGATGCGGAGGCGGGGGTGCGTTTGACGTCGGTGCAGCGCGGAGGGACCGCGCCCGGCCAGTGGATCGACGTGCGGGTGGAGTTTGATCCGCGTATCTCCATGCGGGAGGTTCAGGTGGAGGTGGAC
>Ga0194137_10001945_pt1 | contig 12423 bp, 14 predicted proteins | sample TARM_MetaG_T3_14_FD_134025 | JGI IMG/M metagenome (GOLD analysis project Ga0194137, IMG submission 134025) | Freshwater microbial communities from Pennsylvania, USA, analyzing microbe dynamics in response to fracking - TARM_MetaG_T3_14 (version 2) | ecosystem: Environmental > Aquatic >...
GAGCTGGCGTCCGTAAGGATGGCCGTCCGTCACGCCCTCGAGCACAAGCTCCACTCCATCCGGATTGACCATCGGCAGCAGCCATACCGTCGTTTCCGCGGCGAAACGATCTCCCGAAGCTTCACGTGCGGCCAACGCCTCCGCGTACTTCATCAGAATGAGACTTGTCACCCATTCATTGGCGTGGAAGGAAGCGTTGATCTGGACGTAGCGCGGCCCGCGTCCGAAGCGCAGCGCCTCGATCGGCTTGCCCATGACGCTCGTGCCGGCAGGCACTCTCGGGAGGCAAGGGTAGCGCCTCTTCAACGCATCCAGATCGGCCGCCAGAACGGCCGGTCCGTACAGGCATGGACGTACAATGTCGTTGTCTTGGACATTCATGGAGGATCCCGCCCTTTATGGAGATACGACCATTGTATGCGGGAACTTGCCCACCTAACACGCCTCCGATGCCGGCGGGAACCGGGCAGAATGCGGCTCCAACGACGGAGCGGCGAGATATTCCGCCATGGGCTGTACATTTCTCCCGCAAAGTTTCGCTCATCCATGACGGTCCAAGCCCGAACAGCCCCCTGCCATAAAGGCAAGGGGCCGCGAAGCTGCCATCCGTTCTACCCGATCTTCGGAATTTGCCAGACGACCGGGGTCAGCTCGATCTGCTCGCCGAGCCATTGCTGGGCGATCCGCTTGAACATCTTGGGCTCGCCGCTGCAGAAGAACTGGTGGATCGGCAGCTCGGGCCCGTGCGCGAGCTTGCCCGATTCCTGCAAAATCGTGCTCATCTCGCGGGCCGTCTCGTTGTCGGAGCTGATCAGCTTGACGCCGCTGCCCATCACTTCCTGGATCGTCTCCGACAGGAACGGATAATGGGTGCAGCCGAGGATGAGCGTGTCGAGCGGAATGTCCTTGAGCTTCTCCATCGATTCGCGGACCGTATCCATCGTCTCCTTGGAGCGGAAGTTGCCCTGCTCCACCAAAGGCACGAAAAGCGGACAAGCCAGGCTCACGACATGGATATTGGGATTGAGCCGCTTGAGCGCGTCCTCGTATGCGCGGCTGCGGACCGTTCCGACCGTCCCGATGACGCCGACGATGCCGGTCTTCGTCTGGTTGATGGCCGCTCTGGCGCCGGGGTTGATGACGCCGACGACCGGAACGTCCACCATGGAGCGGATATCCTCGAGCGCCGCGGCCGTTGCCGTATTGCAGGCGATAATGATCATTTTAGGCTTATACTGCATCAAATAGGAGACGATCTCCTGAGTGAACCGGACGACTTCATCGGACGGACGCGGCCCGTAGGGCGTTCGTGCGGTATCTCCGAAGTAGATGACCTTCTCGCGGGGCAGCTGTCTCATCACTTCCTTGACAACCGTCAGCCCGCCTACTCCGGAATCTAGGATGGCTATGGGTCTTTGCACGTACACACCGCTTTCCATGAACAAAATGAGGGTCCGTTTTTGACTATGACAGCATATGAATGCCGTCTTTCAAACGTACCTTCATCTTAGCGGATTAGACAGGCCTGTTCAAGCCGAGGAGCGGCCGGCTTCGCCGGCTGGGCGCTCTCGGCAGGCCTCGCTGGACGCAAGGAGCCCGGTGGCGTCCGGGACAGCGGCAGGGTGACGGTGAAGACGGCTCCTTCCTCGGAATCGTTGTGCGCTGCAATGGCTCCGCCGTGCATCTCCACGATCTTCCGGCTGATGGACAAGCCGAGGCCGCTGCCGCCGCCGGTCCGGGTCCTCGACGGGTCGGCCTTGTAGAAGCGCTCGAAAATATGAGGCAGGCTGGCGTTCGGAATGCCGGTCCCCGTATCCTTGAAGGTGACGACCGCCTCCTCGCCCGTCCTCCGCAGCGTAATCTGGATGGACCCGCCGTCCGGCGTGAACTTGACGGCGTTATGAAGGAGATTGATCCATACCTGATCAAGCAGGTCGGCGTCCGCATCACTTTCGGCCGGGTCCATCTGCGCCTCGACCTCCAGGCTTTTGGCGCTCCACTGGGGCTCCCCGGCCAGGATGACCCGCTGCAGCTGCTTGTCGAGCCGGACCGGCACGGGATGGAACGGATGCTTGTCGGAATCGAGCGAGGCCAGCTTCAGCATGCTGTCCGACAGCCGCGATAGGCGCACGCTCTCCTGCTCGATGATATCGAGATAATGCTCCCGCTGAAGGGGAGTCAGCTCGCTGTCCTTGAGGACGCGCGCGAACCCGCCGATCGACGTGAGCGGCGATTGGATCTCGTGGGAGACGTTGGAGATGAACTCCTGGCGGAGAATCTCCATCTTGTCGAGATCGGCGGCCATGTTGTTGATGCCTTGAACAAGATTTTCCATATACCCTTCGTTCATCTCCCTCGGCACCTCGATCGACACGCGGAAGTCCCCCTTCGCAATCGCGGCCAAGGCATCCAGAATCGCTTGAAAGGCTTCCATCTGCTTTCTGCGCGCGAACCGTCCCCATAGGTACAGAATGCCTCCGAACAGGATGAAGCCAGCCCCGGATTTCAACAGCTGGCCGACCAGTGGAGCGGGCTTCCATGCAAGCCACTCGAAAAAATAAAACGACGCCGTCCAGCAAAGCACGAGCAGCACGGAAACTCTCGCCATCGTGAAGACAACCATGAGCCTGAACCTGCTTTTCGAGCCCAGCCTTTTCATTGTTTCTCCTCAAGCCTGTAGCCGAGCCCGCGGATCGTGCGGATCTCCAGATGCTCCGCCTCGGACAGCCGCTCGCGCAGCCTCTTGATATGCACGTCGACCGTACGCTCGTCTCCCTCGTAATCGAAGCCCCAGATCTGCTCGATCAGCGAGTCGCGGCTGAGCGTCTTGCCCGGGTAGCTGGCGAGCAGGAAGAGCAGCTCGAATTCCTTGAGCGGAAGGGTGGCTTCCTTGCCGCCGATCCGGCATTGGAACGTCTTGCGGTCCAGCTCGAGCTCCCCGATCCGGATCTGCTGGGAAGCCGCGATCCGGTAGCGCTTCAGCAGCGCCTTCACCCGCGCGGTCAGCTCGAGGGAATCGAACGGCTTGACGAGGTAATCGTCCGTGCCGAGCTCGAATCCCTTGATCTTATGCATCGTTTCTCCCTTGGCCGTAAGCATGAGGATCGGCATCCCCTCGTAGTTCTCTCCCAGCCGGCGGCACAGCTCCCACCCGTCCATCTCCGGCATCATGATATCGAGCACGACGAGATCGGCTCGCCTGGAAGACAGCTTGAGGAGAGCCTCGCGGCCGTCGGCCGCTTCTTCCGTCGCATAACCTTCCTTGCGGAGCAGATGGGAGACCAGCTCGCGGATATGGCTGTCGTCGTCGACGACAAGGATGTGAGTCATGTCGGTTCCGCCTTTCCAATAGCGCTTATAGGCATTTTATCGGTTTCATTCTCACTCCGTAAACCTGATGGCGCCGCATCAGCGGCTGGGCTTATCTTAACCGTCCTATATGAACTGAATATGTACACGGCAGCCTGCGCGAATAAAAAAAACAGACCCCCGCTGCAATCGGGGATCTGTCGCTTTCGAATGAGAGACGCAGCGCTTTCGCGCGGGCCAGAGACAAGAAGCCTGTGATGCAGGCAAGAAAGGCCATGCATGCGCCTGTACAGCAGCCTGCAGCCTCCGCCGCCGTCAGCGGTATTTCGGCAGCCAGTCGCCATGGGCTTCGATCAAGTCGTCGCACAGCGCGATGATGTCGTCCATGGACAATTCCGCCGACGTATGCGGATCCAGCATGGCGGCCTGGTAAATATGCTCCTTGCGGCCGGTCGCCGCCGCCTCCAGCGTCAGCAGCTGTGTATTGATATTGGTCCGGTTCAAAGCGGCCAGCTGCGGCGGCAGATTGCCGACATGCGTAGGCTGGACTCCGCCGCGGTCGACAAGGCAAGGCACTTCCACGCACGCCTCGCTCGGCAGGTTCGGAATCAGGCGGCCCGTGTTCATGACGTTGCCGCCGATCCGGAACGGCACGTCGGTCTCGATGGCTTCGATGATATGGGAAGCATATTCATGGGTCCGCTCATGCGCCAGCTCCTGCTTGCCGAGCAGCTCCTCCCGCAGCCGGTTCCAGTCGGCGATCTGATTCACGCAGCGGCGGGGATATTCATCCAACGGAATGTTGAAGCGCTCGATCAGCTCCGGATAATTCTTTTTAATGAAATACGGATGGTATTCCGCGTTATGCTCGGAGGATTCCGTCACGTAATAGCCGAATTTCAGCATCAATTCGTAACGGACCATGTCATGGTGCTTCTCCTTTTGCCGCTCCGCCGCTCTGCGTCTGATCTCCGGATACAGATCCTCCCCGTCGCGGGTCGCCTCCAGCAGCCACGCCATATGATTGATGCCGGCGATCTTCGTCTTGACGCCCTCGGCGCTGATTCCGAGGTCCTTGAACAAATGGGGCATGCACACCTGGACGCTGTGGCAGAGGCCGACCGTGTTCACCCCGCCGTAGGTGTTCATGTAATTGGTCAGCACCGCCATCGGATTCGTGTAGTTCAGGAACAGCGCGTTCGGGCAAACTTCCCGAATGTCCTCGGCAAATCCATGCATGACCGGAATCGTCCTCAGGTTGCGGAAGATGCCGCCGATGCCGACCGTGTCCGCGATCGTCTGGCGCAGGCCGTATTTCTTCGGAATCTCGAAGTCCGTAATCGTGCAGGGATCGTATCCGCCCACCTGGATGGCGTTGATGACATATTTGGCTCCGCGCAGAGCTTCCTTCCGGTCGGAATAAGCCTTGATCCGGCAGCTGCTTCCGCTGGTCGTCTTGATCGCGCCGAGGAGCTGCTCCGATTCCTTCATCCGCTCGGGATTGATGTCGTACAGAGCCAGCTCGAATGACTGCAGAGACGGCGTCTTCATGACGTCGCCGAGCACATTTCGCACGAACACCGTGCTGCCTGCGCCGAGGAAGGTGATTTTGTCCATAGGCTGCATCCTCCTTGATTACGTTCCATTTGTGTGCCTGCCAGCCCGGCCTGAGACCTTGATCCGGCTAGAGCGGCTAAGGGCCGGCACCTCGTCATCATTGTAAAATAACGCTTTCAGCAGCGGTATGGAACGTTGGCGGCAATGCATGGACATTTGTCGTCGTTTCCGCTACTGTGGGATCAGAACAAGCCAAGGAGGCTCCGCCCGATGCCAGCCACTCCGGACCACTACGATTTCAAGGTCAGCGACAACCCGGGCTCTGTGCCTGCGGCCGAATTGACGGTTCTGTTCAGCGGGGAAGGCAGCCCGATACCCGGTCATGAGAACGGTCCCGGCATTCATGATTACGTCCTCATCCATACCGTTACAGGCGGCAAGGGAACATTCCGCTGCGGGGACAAGGACGCTGCGCTGTCTTCCGGCGACAGCTTTGCGATTTTTCCAGGCGTCTTGTTCCAATATACGGCGGACAGCGAGGATCCCTGGCAGTACAACTGGGTCGCCTTCCGGGGACATGCCGCCCTGCATCTGCTCGCCGAGGCCGGGATTACGCCGGAAAAGCCCGCCATTCTCGGGCAAGGAAGCGGCAACGCAGCGGAGCTGTATGCCCGGCTGCGTGATTCCCTCGCATCGGGAAACAGCGCTTCCCTGATGGACATGGAGGCGAGCGGCTGGCTCCGGCTGCTGCTGGCCGAGTTCGCCCGCCTGCAGCCGGATGCCGCTACGCCGTCGGCCCGCTCCACCGCCGCAGCCCGCCGGCAGGCGGAGCAGGCTGCGCGCTGGCTGCAGACGCATTATGCCGAAGCCGTGTCCATCTCGGAGCTGGCCAAAGCTCTCGGCTACCATCGTTCCCATCTGTCCAAGGTGTTCCGAAGCGTCACCGGCCTCTCTCCCATGCAATATCTCCAAAATATCCGCCTGCGCCGGGCGATGGCGCTGCTCGGCACGGAGCTGAGCGTGGAGCAGGTGGCGGCGTCCTGCGGATTTTCCGATCCGCTCTATTTCTCCCGGCAGTTCAAGCGCAGCGCCGGCTGCTCGCCTTCCGCCTACCGGGCGCGGCTTGTGAACCCATGAACAAAACAGGCAGCCCCGAAGCGATCGCTTCGGGGCTGCCTGTCGGAATGCGAAAAGCAGGTTCTGTCAGACCTGCTGGATCTCTCGACGAGATCCTGTTGCTGCGGAGACAGGTTTTGCCTCTAAACCTGCTGGATCTTGATGAGATTGGTCGCTCCGGAGCGTCCGCTCGGCACGCCGGAGGAGATGACGACATAATCGCCTTCATGCAGCAATCCCGTCTTGCTGCCGTCGACGATCGCGGACTGGAGCAGCTCGTCCGTGCTCGTCGCGCGCTCTCCGAGCACGGGAATGACGCCGCGCAGCAGGCTCAGCTTGGCCGTGACGCGAGGATCCGGCGTGATGGCGATGATAGGAGCCTTCGGCCGGTACTTCGATACCATGCGCGCCGTGAATCCGGATTCCGTCGGCGTCAGGATCGCCTTGGCATCGAGATCGATCGAGGAGCCTACGGCCGCCTGGCTGATGACCTCGGTCGTCGTCGTGGCGTGGAGCGCCCGGCGCGACTGGAATTCAAGCCGGTAGTTCAGCATGGACTCCGCCTTGACGGCGATCGAGGCCATGCGGCGCACCGATTCCACCGGATACTTGCCGGCAGCCGTCTCGCCGGAGAGCATGATGCAGTCGGTGCCCTGCTGCACGGCGCCGGCGACGTCGCTCACTTCCGCGCGTGTAGGGCGCGGGTTGACCTGCATCGACTCCAGCATATGGGTGGCGACGATGACCGGCTTGCCTGCAATGTTGCACTTCGTAATCATTTCTTCCTGAAGGGCAGGCACGTCCTCGACCGGAATCTCCACGCCGAGGTCGCCGCGGGCGACCATGATGCCGTCCGATGCCTCGATGATGGCATCCAGGTTCTCGACGCCTTCGTCATTTTCGATTTTGGAGATGATCTGGATATGTCCGGCGCCGTTCTCTTCGAGAATCTGGCGGATCTCCATGATATCTTCCGCTTTGCGGACGAACGAGGCGGCGATGATGTCCACGTTCTCGCCGATCCCGAAGTGGATATGCTTGACGTCGCGCTCCGTGACGCCGGGCAGGCGGGTGCGCACGCCGGGCAGGTTGACGCCTTTGCGGGGCTTCAGCATGCCGCCGCTGACGATCTCGCAGCGGATCTCGGTGCCGCCGGATTCCTTCACCTTCAGCTCGATCAGGCCGTCGTCGATCAGAATCGTGCTGCCTTCATGCACATCCTCCGGCAAGCCGGGGTAGTTGACGGAGATGCGGGATGCGTCGCCTTCGAGCTCGATCGTGGTGAGCACCAGCTCGGCGCCCGTCTGCAGGTGGACCGATGGGGCGGAGAGCTTGCCGATCCGCACCTCGGGTCCTTTGATGTCCATCAGGATGGGAACAAGCTGGCCGCCGACAGCGGCCGAAGCCTCGCGGACCGAGCGGATGCGGGCGGCATGATCCTCCAGCTCACCGTGAGCCATGTTGATGCGGGCCACGTTCATGCCGGCCTCCATCATTTGCTTGAGGGTGTCGACCGACTCGCTTGCCGGACCGAGCGTACATACGATTTTTGTTTTGCGCAGCATAATTGAAGTCCTCCTAGGTGTTTGCTTCCTCCATTGTACCTGTTGAAGAAGACCAAAACGACGTCCTATAGTATAATAAAAAACCTATAGTACGATAAAAGGAGCCAACCGATGGCGCAATTGCCCAACAACTGGGATATCAACCGGATTCAAGGAAATTCCGAATCGCTGATCAGCCGCCGATCGGACGATCGGAATGCATTGCTGCTGGCCAGCTACGGCAAGTTCACGCTTGAAATAGACGGGGAGCCGATCGGGACCGCCCGAGGAGACCTCATCTTCATTCCCGCGGCGGCAGAGGCCAGGTCCGTCGCTCTGCCGGGAGTGTTTCATGAGATGTATGTCATCTGGTTCAGCATGGAATCATCCCTGGCCTCCGGCTTTCCCCTTCCGGAGAGATGGGATCGCACAAGGCCTGCCGCTTATGATCTGCTGCTCGACCGGATCAAGTCGATGCTCGGCGAAAGCAAGGAGGGACTGCCCTACTCGCGCTTGCTGGGAACGGGGCTGCTGCTGGAAATAGTGGCTTTATGGGGAAGAGAGCGGTCCAAGGGTGAAGCCAAGGCAGCCGGAAGCCGCCATATCGACAAGATGAAAGCTTTCCTTCAGGATCATTACCGGGAGCATGTGACCAAGGAAGAGCTTGGCGAATGCATCGGCCGCACGCCGAATTATGCCGCTTCGCTGTTCCGAAGCGGCACCGGTCAGACCATCAGCGGTTATGTCCATTCCTTGCGGATGAAAACGGCGGTGTATATGCTGCAGGAATCGCTGCTCACCGTGGAAGAAATCGCGGCCTATCTCGGCTATGCCGAGGTATCCTACTTTCAGCGGGTGTTCAAGCGCTCCTACGGAGAACCGCCGTCTATGTACGCCAGCCGCATCCGCTAGGATGAGCTGGAGGCTCCTCAGATTTTGCCGGAGCCGTCTTCTTCGGCATCGATCGACTCAATGTGTTCATTAATGACGAAATCCGAGACGTCCAGATCGTCGTGCGAAGCCGCCGATGCGATGACCGCGAGCTCGCGATCTTCGCCGCGGTCCCAGAACTTGATTCCGGATGCCAAGGTTTCGGCCGTTTGAATGGCTTTATCCTTCAGCGCCGTTGCTCCGGCAGCCGTCTGCCTTGCCGCTGCCGCAGCCTTGTCGCCGATGATCTCGCCGATTTCAACCGCCGTGTCGGCCGCCTTGGCCGCATACTCGCCGATGTCGGAGCGCAGCTCGCGGCCCGACTTCGGAGCCAGCAGCAGCGCCGTCACCGATCCGACGATACCTCCCGCAATTGCGCCCCATGCAAATCCATATTTCTTCTTCGCCATCTTAATCGCTCCCTTCCTCGTTAGGGTTCCCATTGTTCCGTCCGGAACATGCAGAGATTCCAAGCTTTTCGCGGCGGCTGCGCCAAAACATCCATCCTTCGAGCGCGACCTCGGCGATGCCGATCGCCTGATCGATCTGCTCCCGGTATTTGCCGGCCGCCTGCTCCACGCGGACTGCAGCCGATTCGGCCGTGTCCGCAGCCGCATGGGCGAGCTTTCGCGCCGCGAGCTGCGCATGGTTCGCTGCGTCCTGCAGCTTGAGAGCGGATTCCAGCACCGGACCGAGCAGCATCAGCTGCCTCCTCGCTTCCTCGGCCGCCTCTCTTGCGGGCCGCAGAGCATGGCGCGCATCGCTCAGAAGCTCGTCAAGCTGCTCCAGCGATTTGTTTCCTGACGACTGGGCTTCTTCCATCCACGCTTTCAGACGGCGAAGCACCCCGACGAACTGCCATGCAGCCGCAGCGACCGCGATTGCCGCCACGGCGGCGCCCAGCGCCGCGATCCAAGCTGCCATGCCTCCACCTCCTGCATGTTCCGGTTCCGGGCGGGAGCCCATTGCCTGAGATCAGTAGATGCGGCGTGGGCTTGGCTTGACACTTCAATCTCAAAATAAAAAAACCGCCCATTGAAAGGCGGCTTCAAAACGGGCAGTCGCGATGTTATTGTTCCTTGGCGAGATAAATCTCCACCTGTTCCCGGAAGCTTGCCAGCCAGCCGGGAAGCTGCGCCGTGAATGGATGCAGCTCGCTTCGCGGCCAGTCATAATATTCCTGAACGAGCTTGCGGCGCAGCGAGGCCAGCTCCGCCAAGCTGCGGGCAAGCCCGGCATCGATGACTTCCTCGCCGCCGATGATTTCGACAATATCCTCGTAGCTGCTGGCATCCCTCATGATATAACCGTCGATGAGGCAGCTGCCTACGTCGGTCACGGTTTCGATCGCCAGATGGAGAGCCCTTTCCTGGGCAAGCCCTTGAAGCAGGGTTCCCTGCCAGCCGGCCGCCAGCTCCCTCAGCGCCTGCTCAAGCTCCGGCATGGCGCCGAGCCTGAGACGGATGTCTTGCACGTTGACGTAATACATGAAGCGCCTCCGTTATCGGTTATTCTTTTTTCTGCCGCGCCGTTTCAGCCAGACGATCATGATGATGCTGCTGACGATGACGACGAACAGATAGACGATCATCTGATAAAAATCTTCCCCAAGCGATTCTTCCTGCATAGTTACGCACCTTCCTTAAGAAGCCGGAGCTCCTCCTGCTTGTTGGTTCAGCCTATGTAGTCCACGCTCACGGAAGATTCGCGGGCCTCGTTCATGTGCTCGATGACCTTCTGGTGAACGGGATGCACCTGGTATTCGCCAAGAGCCTCCAGGGAATCGAACCTGGTCACGAGCGCGATATCGTACGAACGCTCGGAATGGACGACATCAACGCCTACCTCCAGATGCCGGAGCACCTCGATGCGGCCTTCCATGCCGCGAAGGACGGAGGCCGTGCGCTCCACGCTGTCTGCGCTGCGGTCTTTGAGGCGGAAGAACACGATATGGGTCAGCATAGTAGTGAAAACGCTCCCTCTTGATCATGAATCGGCGCGGAACTTGCATCACCTGCATGTCCCGAGCCCTTTTGACCCATAATAACTCAAGCCGCATCATTCGGCAATGCCAGCAGAAGGGAGCAAGAACAGGTGCGTTATCCCGTCACGATCGCCGCGGTCCTGATCAGCCTTGCCCTATGCCTTTTCAGCTCAACGGGGTATGATCCCCATAACTTCTTCTTTTTCATGTTCAGTCCTGTCGCCTGGATCTCGGATGTCTTCTACGATATCCATGCCACGCCGGTCTTGATCATGTACATCCTCACGATCGCCTGTTATGCGGCCATCGGGTATGCCTGCGACCGGATCATCCAAGCCGAGCGCCGCAAAAGAAACGCTGCCTGAAAATCGGAAAGCCCTTGGGGACGCCTGCTTCGTGCAGGTTCCGCAAGGGCTTTTTCCGTTCGCCTGCCGATCCGGGCTCAAGCCGGCTGCAGCCGGCCGTTCTCCAGCTTCAGCACGCGGTCGCAATACTCCAGCACCCGATCGTCATGGGTGACCATGATTCCCGCCTTCTTCTGCGCCTTCACGCCGTCCCGCAGCATGCGGACGACATCCCTTCCGCGCTCGGCATCCAGGCTTGCCGTCGGCTCGTCGGCATAGATGACCGAAGGATCGTTCATCCACGCGCGGGCGACGGCTGTCCGCTGCCGCTCGCCCCCGGACAGCTTCTCGGGATAGGATCTGCTCCTGCGGGCCAGCCCCAGCAGCTCCAGCAGCTCCTTGGCCCGCTTCGAAGCTTCGGCGGCCGGAGTTCCGGCCAGCTTGGCGACCAGCAGCAGCTGCTCCTCGACGCGCAGGTACGGAATGAGGTTCGCGGATTGAAACACGAAGCCGAGCTTGGTGAGCCGCAGATCCGCCAGCTGCCCGGCGTCCATGCCGCCGAGCGGCCGCCCGTCTACGCTCACCTCGCCTCCGGTCGGAGACAGCAGCGCTCCGGCGATCGAGAGGAAGGTGCTTTTGCCGGAGCCGGAAGGTCCGGTCACGGCGACCAGCTCCCCCTCTCCGACTTCCAGCGACAAGCCGTCCAGAATCGTTACGCTTGATTCGCCGTCCTGGAACGTCTGGGTCACATTTTCCATAAGCAATCTCGGTTTCATCATGCCGTCCTCCCTATCGCATCCAGCGCGTCGGTGCGCGCCACCTTAATGACAGACAACAGCGAGCCGACTATCGAAGTAGCTAGAAACAAGGCGCAGGTGAAGGCCGTCGTGCCGGCATCGAGCTGGAACGGGACCGTGGAGGGCATCGCCGCACGCATCGCCCAGATGAGCAGCAGGCTCCCCGTCAAGCTGGCCGCGGCAAGCAGGAGCACCTGCCAGAGGACGCTTGCCGACAAATAGCCGGTTCTGGAGCCGATCGCCTTCAAGATGCCGAATTGGCTCGTCTTCTGGATGGTCATGACATAAAAGAACACCGCCAGGACGAATGCCGATATGACGAACAGAAACGCGATCATCATGACCAGCGTGCCTTGCTCCTCGGAATAGCCGGGAATCGCCTGGATGATCTGCTTCTTGGCGAGCAGCTCCGTGCCGGGCAGCTTGCCCTGCAGCGCTTGCGCATCGGCCTGGCTGCCGCGGAAAGCGATCGTGTTGTAGCCGCTTTCCCGTCCGGACTGCTGCAGCTGGCTCCATTCCGCGGGGCTGACGAACGCCGCCGGCGTATGGCTGTAGGATTCATCCTTCACGAAGCCGGCGACGGTCCAGCTGCGGCCCGTTACCGTGTCGGTAAGCTTCGTCCCGAGCTCGACTCCCGATTCCGACAGCTTCCGGTCCACGAGTATGGCGCCATCCGTTCCTGCGGCCGGCTTCGTCCCCTCGACAACGGGCGGCGCCAGCCATCCTTCCGGCTCCACGGACATGAGCGCGGCATCCAGCTTGGCCCCCGTCGCCTCGTTCTGAAGCGAAGCCATGCGCACGCCAAGCAGCTGGACGGCTTCCTCCCCGGCTGCCTCCTTGGC
>Ga0194137_10001946_pt1 | contig 12418 bp, 11 predicted proteins | sample TARM_MetaG_T3_14_FD_134025 | JGI IMG/M metagenome (GOLD analysis project Ga0194137, IMG submission 134025) | Freshwater microbial communities from Pennsylvania, USA, analyzing microbe dynamics in response to fracking - TARM_MetaG_T3_14 (version 2) | ecosystem: Environmental > Aquatic >...
CAGGAGTTTAGAAGGCTTAAGGGTACAGACAGTTGGGAGAAGATAGATATGCAAGATATAAAGAGTGGTGACGTTATAGATGTGACAGAGTTTGTGAATGAAAACTTTGTAGCTGGAAGTGTTCATAAGGCGACTAGTGATTACTACATTAATAAAGAAGGTGCAGGCAGTTTCAAGTGTGATTTAATAACGAGGTATTATTGATGGACGTATTTAAGGATGGGGAGCTGGCAGGAGAGGGAGAGTTTCGGGCCTCAGTAGATGCCTACTTGGACGAGAATGGTTTTTATCAGTTTGACTTAGTAAAGGGGGATGGGAATGAAGAAGCTTAGTATTGTAGTGGTATTAATGATGGTGTTGATGGTGATTAGTGGGTGTACCAGAGGGCCAGAGATTGTAGAGGTACCAGATGTGGAGATTGAAGAGAAAGAGGTACCAGAGGAGGATGAGGAAGCTGTAGAGGTAGTTGAGCAAGGTGAGCAAATTGAGGAGGGTGAAAAGCCAGAAGTAGTGGTGGAAGATATTACAGTTCAAGAGGAAATTTCATTCGAGACTGTAAAAGAGAATGATGGTACACTGGAAAAGGGAAAGACTGCTATTAAGCAAAAAGGACTAGTTGGGATAGATGAGGTAGTTTATCAAGTAGAGCTGGTGGATGGAGTAGAGGTCAAAAGAACTGAGGTAATTAGGGTTAGGTTAGCTGAGCCAGTGAGCGAGGTATTGAGAGTGGGTACGAAAGAGGTTGTGGTGGAGACTCCGAAGCCAAGTACACCAAAGCCCAATCCAACACCGACTCCAACACCAAAGCCAGAACAGCCTAAGCCAAGTACACCAACACCAGAGGAACCAAAGCCAAATCCAACGCCGACTCCAACACCAACGCCAACGCCAGAGCCGGAACCTGTAGAAATGGCTACACTGAGGGATGGTGTGGGTGAGGATTTCGATGAATATAGATATAGTTACGGAACATTCCTGGTGTTTGATTTTGAAGGGGTAGAGGTCTATAGTGAGACTGTAGCTCATGGTATAATCATTAGACATTTAGATCCACCAGGTAACTATCCAGTAGGAACTAAGATTAGAGTGGAAATAAGTAAGGGAAGAGATTTAAGTAATGAGCCAGCAGTGGGTGAGTTCAAAGATTACCCAGTAAGTTTAAGTGCTGATAGAGAGGCTGAGATTGTAAGGTTAGTAAATGAGTATAGAGCGTCTAATGGGCTTGGGCCTGTAACTCTTAAAGACGACTTGAGTAAGACAGCTCGATATAAGAGTAAAGCTATGATTCAATATAATTACTTCGCGCATGATAACCCACAGCTAGGTGGAATGAGCTTCGCGAGTATGATGAGGGACCATTTTAAAGTACCATATAGTAGGATATCTGAGAATTTACATATGGCAGCTAGGGGACGTACTTATGCAACTGCTCAGGAGATTATGACATCGTGGAAAAATTCACCTGGTCATAATGCTAATATGCTCAGGCCAGAGTGGACCTATATTGGGGTTGGTGTAGCAACGTCTCCAATATCTGGAAGTACATATATGTATCGCTATGCTACAGCAGCTACTCAGCACTTTGCGGCTGATTAGTAATATTTAAGAGGTACGAGAGATCGTACCTCTTTTTATAGGCATTTTAGAGTGCCTAGCTGTATAATAGCTATAAGTGAAGAGATTGGAGGTATTCGGAATGGGGCAAACGGAGAAATCTAAAGAGGAAATGCAAGATGAATACGTAAAGGAATGGAAAGAGTTCCAGAAGAACTTTAAAGCGTATGAAGATGGTATTAAAGAAAAAGAAGCCAAAGCTCTTAGGGAAAAACTGGCTAAAGAAAAGGTGATGAAGGCTGAGTTTGGGGATTTTAAACGCACGTCTGTTTGGGTGTGTCCTGAATGTGGTAACTATATGCCTTATGAAAGTGATTTTTGTGCTAAATGCGACAGTGTGAAGCCTCGAACGAAAGAATATCCCACTAGGGATGGTCTGGGTGAGTTTATAAAGGTTCCTGTTCGGATAGTGTTTCCCTTTACATTCCTGACCACCTTCCATCCAGCCAATGAATCACCTAGACTGAGTATGTTGTTTGCATTTATGTATCTGCTACCTACAATTTTGTTTATGATTTGGGCTAGGCATGATATAAAGCTTAGCACTGAGAGTATAAACTTTTATGAGGAGTTGGGTGAAGATCCGCGAGGAAAAAGGTTGGGGGATTTACGAAAGACAAGGAGTAAAACCAGAATGACGTACATTCTACTATTAATACCATTACTAAACGGAGTACTGGCATTCATCAGTTTATATGTCATTGGGAATAATTAAAGGTGGATGAGAATGGGAGATAAGCCTATAGAGTGGTAACAAGCAATTAAAAGAGCTTTAGGGTATTTGGAGTAAGATTTAAGAGGGAGAGAGGTAGCTATGGAGTTAAGAATGGAAGCTTCTGAATTCATGAAGAAAGTGCATGAGTTGGAGATGGAGCAGCAAGGAGCTATTAGAGCACGAGAGAGTTTAGAGAGAGGAATTCGAGAAATTACAGAGAGGAATGAATTTAATCAAGAAGCTGTAAGAATAGGAACTGGGGCTATTGAGATACTTAGAGAGGTTTCGGATGAAGCGGTATCCGAGGCTTACAGATTCCTAGAGCAGAGTTTGAATAGTGCATTGGAGAGAATGTTCACAAACACCACTAGAAGAATAAAGATACATGAGTGGACAAGAGGAAATCAGTATCCACAGTTGGAGTTAGAGCTATATGTTCAGAATGGGAAGACGAGAAGTTTAAAGAGTAATAGTGGGCATGGGATTGCTCAGATTGTGAGTTTACTGAGTATTTTAAGTTTGATTGTGCTGACGGGTAGTAGGCGTATATTGGTATTAGATGAGATTCTGAGCGGTATCAGTAAGACCAACAGAGTTATCATTGAGGATATTTTATGGACATTCACAGAAATTGGGTTTCAGTTTGTTATGAATGAGCATGGGTTTGTGCCTAAAGGAAGTAAGGTATACCATCTAGAGATGATAGGGGATGTATCTAGAGTTAAGGACACCTACATTGAGGACAAGGGAGTTTATCTAGATAGAAGTGAGGAAGATGTAGAGAATGTTGGAGTGTCAGTAGTCACTACAGCGGAAGATTCAGAGATTTTAAGTATTTAAGAGTAGAAGCCTTGAAGAGATTCGAGGCTTCTTTTACTTTATGGGGTTATTTTTCGACAACAAAAGATGCGTTAAATGCAAACAAAAGAAAAGAGAGTAGAGCGAGGGGAGTTTGAATGGGTATGAATTTAGATAAGATATTTGCTGGGGTTATACATTCTCCAAAAATAGGGGATACTCCTCTATACACTAGAATAGACAATGTGTATGAGGAGAGTAAGAGTGAGAAGTGGTTGAAGGCTGCTGGGAGGAATTTTAATAGTCCTAATAATATTAGAAGAGTATTTATAGGGAGCAGCAAGGTTTTGGTGCAGTTTTATAAGCCACCCATAAGAAATGGAAAAGCTTCTACAAATGGGAATTGGTTAGAAGTAAGTTTGGGAGAAGATTTATATGAAACCACAAAGAAGTTTATTGGGTATAATCAGGAGATAAGACAGTATTATATGGAAAAAGCTATAAATCCTAAAGCTATTGAGCCGGAGAAGGTTAAAGTGCAGGGGTTGGGGTTAAAAGTATTTTCAAGTCCTTGGGTAGTGTCTAATATTGAAGAGGTGTATTTTGATACCAGTGTACTTCTTTCAGAGGATATTAGAGGGGCTATTCCTGGGGCCCAAGCCGTTTTTGAGGGTTGGGTAGGGGGAAAGCTTCAGGGAGTAATAAATACGAACCTGGGGAGGGATTTGTTCTTTACAGCCAATGGGGTGAGTGAGAATGATTATAGGAAAAGGTATCCTAGGTTAAGGACTATTGGAGTGGTGAGTAATTTAGAGAGTTTATTTGGTGGAGTGGACCGAGAGTTTCGAGATGGTATATGGATGACTAGTAATATAGGAGTGCGGCTATTAAAAGATAGTGGAGCTTCCTTCATTTATAACGATTTAGGGAAAGACTTGAAGAATTATAATCCAGCATTTCACTGTAGAGATGGAATTTATGTATATGACAGAGACATTTTAGTGGAATACATCGAGAGATACAAGAATAAAGCTTCCCAAGGGACTTCAGAGAAAAAACAGGAAGTTGTAGAAGTTCGGACGAAGAAGAGTGCTTTCGAGGTTCATTTAGATAAGATAAGAGAGCTTCGTGGGGATGCCTATGTACTAAAAGCTCTAATCATTGGGTTAAATGGAGTAGAGAAGAGTGAAATAGAGGAGATATTCAGAGCTATGAGTTCTGAGGGAGAGGTTATGTACCGTAAGTTGTTGAAGGGAGAATAGGTAAATGAGGGCAGAGCAGAGAGTTTTAGATTCCACAAAGTTTCTAGAATTGGGAGAAGAAGAGAGGTTTAGTATATTAAGTGTACTAGGCATTCTTTCGGAAGCCCTTCAAGAGGGTGGAGATCAGGAGATAATAAAGTTAAATAAGGAAGCAGCAATTAAGCTGCTATCAAAGAACGTAACCACATGGGCTATGATGGAAATTGCCAGTGGTGAAGTAGGTGTGGTAGTGGAGATGTACCCAGAGTTTCAGAATGTATTCAAGAGTGAGATTTCGGTAGCTAGAGCTGTGAAGACTGTAGAGAATATCACTGGAATAAGTGTGTCAGCCTATGCTTCAGTAGAGGAATGCTTAGAATGTATAGAGCAGTTTAATGGGGTAGAGGAAGAAGAATACGAGGAAGGATCCTACGGAGATTTCATAGAGGACGAAGAGGGAGATATGGGAAGCTCTGAGTTTGAAGGGGATGAACTATCTGAGGAGATTGAAGAAGTTGAAGAGGAAACTCCTATAAAGAATGTACATGTTGATGGGTATGATGCTGCTATTCATGGGGGTTTTAAAACACAGATAGAGGCTACTCTATTGAACACCTTTGAGGAAATGTACGGGAAATTCTTCAATGGGCAAGAGAATATAGATGGATTTATTCTACCGACTGGGGCATTAGAAATTAATAAGAACTTTCAGGGGATACTGAGGGTAGGGAAGAAAGCTAAGGTAACTCCGAACACCATATCCAATGCCATCTATGAGGAATTTTATAGAGCGTGTAGGAGTTGTGGGGTAGAGATAGCTAAAGAGGTGGAGAGTGACGGGGATAAGATTATGCCTTATAAATTCAACCCAATGCTTCAGTTAAGTATCGCCAATGGAAGCATGGCTGGTGGAAGACCATTCCATAGTTGGGGCGATTACAAGGAGTTCATTCGTGAAAGGGTATTAGAGAACTCCCAGAGATGGGCTATTCTAATGGCTAATGTTGGGTCATTGGAGCCAGTTTATAAGGCGATGAGTGGATATACTATGAATCTCATGGTAATTAACTATAGAGAGGGATTAGGGAGCCAGATTAGGTTTAATTGTGGAGATAACAGTAAGACTCAAATGGTAGCCGAAGCTTTTGTGAGAAATCTAAAGGAGAGAGAAAAGACTCATAAAGCGTTAGCCATGGGGAAGATGCTGGTGAGTTCTCCAGTAATATCTGGGGGGAAGAATTGTGCTGTAATATCTATATATCAGAACATGGCAGGGTATCAGAGTGTACCGACATTTATGGGGGAACTGCTTTATAAGATGCCAGAGGGGCATTTCAAGCCATCTATTAAAAATATGATTATAGGAAAGTCCTTGAATAACGATATTGTGACTGCTCCCTTTACGAAGTGGATGCTCCCTATAATAGCTGGATCGAGGTCTGGTAAGGGAGTATTAACTCTAAATATGCTACTTAATGTAGTAGGGACTGGAACACCTTTATTTTATCTAGATGGTAAGCCGGATATGGCAACTCTTCTATGGGGTCTGATGGGAAGAAATGGGATAGACAGGGCTGTGGTAGTGGATTCAGTAGGTTATGAGGGGATAACCCCTATTGATAAAAAACCTTATAGGGCACCCTATAGAAGTTCAATAGGAAAGAGTTTAGCCAGAGAGGGAAATAGTGTAATCATTGAGAATAACATTACGGCTTTTATTTATTTAAAGACTATGTTGGCTATTTACTTGGGACTAGAGTATTACAAGAACCACATGGGAAGTACCTATGGAGACCTCTTTGTTGTATTAGATGAGATGTATGTGACGTTTGTAGAGAAGGTAGAGAACATCTTCTTGGATATGGAGATTGCCAAGAAGAAAGATAAAGAGATGGCGGGAGAAGTTAAAGAGATAGAGGGTTGGATCCATGGGCTTCTCAATAAGTATTCAGGTGGAGATGCTGGGATATTTGGAGCTGGGATTAAGGCAGTAGCTCTAACACAGTGGGCTAATGCAAATATGTATAAGACATCCTCTACTACTGTAAATAACTTCTGCTTAAGTTTCTTGCTGAGAAGGAGTGTGAAGCTCTATGGAAGACAGGAAACTGGTGGGGGAATGTATGGTGTATCCAGTGAGAAATGCAGCCCAGTAAAATTTGACCTCTATGATAAGTACTTTCATTTTGGTGTGGGGGTATCAAACCATAATACATATGATACATTGAAGACTTTCAAGCCATTACTTGTATTAAATGAGAATGACTGTAAGGAACTAACCGGAAAGCCTCAGGATGGTGTGTTTATAGATGGTGTGATTGAGAGAATCAAGGACTATGTAGATGTACCGGAATTTAGGGCTAACAATTTTTCGGATCCTGAGTTTGCACGAACAATAGGGTTTGAGGGAGCTTTAGAGCAGGTAGGTAGATTGACCGGAAGTGACTGGAGAGAGATGTTGGGGCTATCACTTACCAGAGGGTATGACATATTAGATGAGGCTTTAAGATTCTATGGTTTGGTGGGTGTAAATGGTGTGGACACTGTGTATGACTACCTAACTGATGCACGATTAAGTTCACTGGCATCTGTGGATGATATTATAAGAGGGAAGGCTAAGGGGAGAGACAGTGAAAAGGGTGAAGAACACTCCAAAAGCATGCTGGGCGGAGTTCTTGTTGAAGAAGATGGGGATGAAGAAGTTATACCAATGGGGCCAGTGGTTGGAAGTGCTGGAGAAGTTGAGGATGCACCTGTACGCCAAGAGATGAGTAAGGAAATGAGGGAGTTCTATGAGAGAAAGAGGCAGAAGAGTGAACCTCAGAGAGTAGTAGATGAACCTCAGAGAGTAGTAGAGGGAAATCCAATTAGAAATCACGAGCCTAAGGAGTTTGAAGAGAGCTATACTGCAGATAATGTGGTGCCTTTTAGAAAGAGAGAAATAGAGACAAAGCCGGAAGAGTTATACTATGGTGAAGAGAAGCCAGCGTTCACGAGGGAAGGTAATGTCATCAGGTTGAACAGAGAAGTTGCTGATAATGAGGACAGGGTAGAGTTCACGAAGGAAAATTACAGGAGAGCTGCTATTGACTATGGGCATCCAATAAGTAAGGTATCCAAGTGGTTTAGTAATACAGCTGCTGGGGCAAAGTATGAGATTCAAAGTAGATTCAAGTTTCTCATGGGTAAACTGGATGAGGTGGTGAAGCCTAATTCGGTTACCAGAATGATTATAGGAGAAGAAGAGATCAGCTTAAATGGAGTATTCGTTGACATCAGTGGTTTAGTGGGTGGAAATGGAGAAGCAAGATTGTGTGATATCATTTCATTTACGAAGATTCTTAGGAAATATAAGAACCTAAAGGAAATGAGTATAGATCGTTCTATGTTAGAGGCCATGAGATATGAGTTTAGAGATATACCCAAGGAATTGTTCATGCTGAATAAATCATTGCAGGTGTTGGTGGTTATGGACGCTTCAGGTCATAGAGAAGTAATGAGAAGAGGTGAGAATAAGGCCTCTGGAATGGTGGAGAAAGCGGAGAAAAGTATGGAGTTCGAAGCTATGTGTAATAGTAAGAATCCAAGAGTGAGTGAGAAAGCTTCTGCAACCTATTCTAGTGTTCGGAGGGGGTTATTCAGTAAGAGTAAGAATGGGGCAACAAACTTCTTAGATTCTGTGACGAGTAAGGATAAGAGTATGGGAAGAGGTTTAATTAATGGAGTGGCTTCAGCTGGGTTGTTTGGGTTAGGTGTAGTGGTTTCAGTGCCCTATGCGGTATCCAGATTAGGGTCTTTGCTTAAGAGATAGGAGAAAAGAGAGGTGTGTATGCGTCTCTCTTTTAAATTGGCCTTTAAATACTTATTCAAGCCTTAACAGAAATAAAATTGATATGTGATTGAGTGTTAGATTATAAAAATAAATTATGGAGCATTGAGAAAGATTATTAAAGCATCTATTAAAAAATCAATGTAGCATCTTATAAAATAGGTGTAAGCATTCGAGGTGAAGAAAAGTAGGGAAAAAAGGTAGGTTCAGGAGTAGAGAATTAGGGATTTAAATGTAAGAGGGTGGGAGAGAGAAGTATAAATTAAAAATAGGGTGATTTAAGGTTTAAGAATTGGGAATGGTTTGGGATAAATTAAAAATAGGATGATTTTGGATTAGGGAGGAAGGAGTGCGGATTGGGGAAGAAGTATAGAAAATTTAGGGTGGAAAATGAAACTCAAATATAAAATATTTATTTCAAAGAGGATGAGAAGTGTGTACAATGGATAAAAGAAGAAAGTGGCATCATTATTATATCAGGTTAAACACTTTGTATGAGCATCTAGTAGACGTAGAAATGAGCTCTCAAAAGAAATAGAGTAAATTAGGTAAAATTTTATGTGCAGTTAGGAGAGATGGAAGGGCATATGTTTAAGAGATTGATAGAAGTAGATTTGAGCGAAAATATAAATAATAGGGTGTATGTAACCTTCATGGCTAGAGATGTAGAGATACGTTTCCAGAAGGACCAGGTCACAAAGTATATATCCTTAAATATGTATGACAGGGGAAAGTGTGTAGACGCCAAGTTGTTCGGTGCGAAGGATTATCAGTTGGATATGGTAGAGAATGGTAAAATTTACAGCGCTGTGGTAGACGTCAAGCCATATGAGAAAAGCCCCTTAGGGTACAGTTGTTTACTATATAATATAGATGTGAGTAAAGCTAACCCAAGAGATTTCGTAGAGTGGACTCCTGGAGTGGATTCTAGTTATGTTGTATTGAAAGATTATGTAGATGAGATTTATGATTCCAATTATGGAAGAATAGCTCACACAATATTAAATAAGCATTGGAGTAAGTTTAGTAAGTGGGTAGCTGCCAAGTCTATGCATCACGAGAAATTAGGTGGGTTATTGGTTCATACTGCAGAGGTTATGGTTATGGCGGATTCATTGATAGAGGTGTTTAATGGGATATATGGGGAGGATTTTATAGATAGGAATCTAGTATTATCTGCCATATTATTGCATGACGTATGTAAGGTTAGGGAATTGAATGTGGATACAGATACTGGTTCTGTGGAATATAGTGTTGGGGCTGCTCTTACGTCTCACATTATGGATGCCATCAGTGAGGTAGATATAACTGCCTATGATATGGAGATAGGGATGCCAGATGAGAATGGGGATAAGAGTGTGGACCAGATTGATTTAGAGAAGGAAGAAGTAAAGCTTCTAAAGCACTGCATTGCCGCTCACCATGGTAAATTAGAGTATGGGTCTCCAATAACGCCATCCATACCTGAGGCTATGTTAATACATTTCATGGATAATTTAAGTGCTGAGATGTACCGATTTAATGAGGTATATAAGGAAGTAGAGGGTGGTAAATCATTCACTTCTTGGAGTGGTGGGGGAATGAAGAATTATTATAAGAAGAGTAAATAGAATTGGTGGGTGTTCTTGATAATGAATGTGGTAGAGGCTATGAGATTATTAGAGATAGAGGATTTCAGAGGTTTACAGGTTAAGGATGTAAAAAGGGTATATAGAAAATTAATGAGAGAGCATCACCCTGATAAGGGTGGGGAAGTTGGAAAGGCTCAGTTATTGAATGAGGCGTATATGATTGCTCAGGATGCTATTAAGAAGTTAAAAGTAAGTGAGGGAAAGAGTTCCCAAGCTGTTATAGTTATAAGATTTTGTGACTTGATTGAATTGTATAGGGGTAAGGAAGTTAGTGGGGTATCTAAGCACGGTGAGATATTCGTAGACCGTAAGAATATAAGAACTTTAAATACCTATGTAGAAGCTGAAATGCGTCTCGTAGTAGGGAGTTATGAGAGTAGGTTTAGTGAATTAAACAGGTGGAATATAAAGGATGAGTATGTGATACGCGGGTACTTAGACTGTGTAGACATCGGAAATGAGGTAGATGTTGTTGTTAAGGTTAATGGAAGAGAAATACCAATAAGATTAAAGGACAAGGTAATACTGGCCTTAAAGTATGATCATGGTATAAAATTAAAGGTAATTATAGAGAAGAGACGGGTTGGGGAAGATTAATAGAAGATAGAAGGTGATGTAGATGAATTTAGAGACACTTAGAGGGCTAGTTATAGAGTTAAGAGATAGGGAGGGTATGACCTTCCAAAATATAGCCGACACCATAGAGGAGAAATATGGGGTGGTGAGGACTAGACAGAGTATTCAAGGGATGTATAAGCGCGCTAAAAAAGATATAGAGAGATCTAAGAGTATAGATAGTACTGAGGAGTATTTATTCATTGGGGATGTTATAAATTTAGAGGCGTTAGGATATTTTTCGACGGAGATTCGAGATGAGTTGAAGTTGGTTTACTCTGATGTGAAGTATAATAGGATCCGAGATATTGTGAGAGATAATCAGAATGAGATAGAAGAGATTCGTAAAGGGATTACCGAGAGAGTAAGGGAGTTGATTCCTTATTATAATTTTTATAGGGAGTTGGAGTCCCAGATAGTATATAAAGAGTGGGGAGTGAAGGATAGAGCTCTTAGAAGATATGTTAAAGATGCTTATAAGGATAGGATAGTAAGTAAAGTTCGGGATGAACTTCGTAAGTTAGAGGGTTTTATAGATGATGGGGTAGAGGTTACTCAGCTCAAGGAAGAATTGAAGAAGGTTCAATATTAGAGGTGCGAAAGTACCTCTATTTTTTATGGAGTAGAGGTTAATCAGCTCAGGGAAGAATTGAAGAAGGTTCAGTATTAGAGGTGCGAAAGTACCTCTATTTTTTATGTTTATAGTAAGGAAATTTAGAGGGGTGAAAGCTTCTCTTTTTTTATAGCTGTTAATTAAAGAGGGATATTAAAGTAAATTTTAAAGGGAGCTTCTGCTAGTGTAAAAGTAGTTTGTAATTAAGTGTATTAGGAGTAGAAAGAAAGTTCAGTATATGCGTATAAAATCATAAAGTAAGTATGTATAAGTATAAGAAGATAAATTATTAAATGGTATAAATAAAGGCACTTAATGAACTAGTGAAAAATTATCGGGTGTGGGTTTCTCTATATAGAAAATAAAAAAAATAATAAATTATTTACTGGAAATAGTTATAATTCCGCAGGGGGATGAGTATTATATAGTAGGTTTTAATAGAAGGGAGGGATGAGTATTATATAGTAGGTTTTAATAGAAGGGAGGTAAGAGAAAAGGAGGAAGAGAGATGAAAAAGAGAGATTTGGGTAAGTTGTTAAAAAAAGTAAGAGAGAAGCTCAATAAAGGATGGGATGAGTTTTCGGTGTGGAGTAAAGTTTGGTTTGTTTGTGGGATTACGTTGGGATTTGCTGTTTCATTAATTTATTTAGTATGGGAGTTGAGGAGAGATAAGTTAGGGGAGGTCGTTATAGTAATGGCGTTCATAATTACATACTGTACAGGTAAAGGGATTCGAAGTGTAATGAAGAAGGAGGGTAGCGTTGATGAAAAGTTATGTAGTTATTTTGAAGGTGTACTTCAGATGGTGATTAATATTGTGGTTAAATTAATTATTTAGGTGAAATAAAGGAGAAGAGATGAACTCTTCTCCTTTATTATTATAAAAGTAAGTATTGAGGGGGCATTAAGTTAATGAAAAGAATTAGTAGTTTTGATGGGTATTATATAAAATTAAATGATAATAGTTGGCCTATTGTTATTATGTGTAAAATAAAGGGTACTTATAGTAATGGATTGAGGTAGGTATGAGAGGGTGAAGAGTATAAGAGGGTGAGGAGTATGAGAGGGTGAAGAGTATTTGGGTTGGGAGTATATTAAAATTTTAATACACTATTGTTTTATAAAGTGTAATAGTAATTATAAGTTATACGTTATAGAGGATAAAGTAATTTTAAATTGTAGTGTAAATGGAGTAATTGAGGATTCATGAATTTATAAGATAGTTAGTGCCTGTAATGTGAAGGTGTTGAATATAATAGTACATTTAATTTAGGGTGGGTAGGTAAGGTAGGAGAATAGGTAGGAGAATAGATAAGAGAGTAGATAAGAGAGTAGATAAGAGAGTAGATAAGAGAGTAGATA
>Ga0194137_10001948_pt1 | contig 12413 bp, 6 predicted proteins | sample TARM_MetaG_T3_14_FD_134025 | JGI IMG/M metagenome (GOLD analysis project Ga0194137, IMG submission 134025) | Freshwater microbial communities from Pennsylvania, USA, analyzing microbe dynamics in response to fracking - TARM_MetaG_T3_14 (version 2) | ecosystem: Environmental > Aquatic >...
GAGGCTGAGGTAGGGCGCGGCGGCAGCGGCGGTCAGGCCGGCGGCGTCCTGCATGAAGCTGATCAGCAGGCTGCCGATGCTGACCTCGGCGCCGACGTACAGAAAGATGGCGACGACGCCCCAGAGCAGATGGGGGTGCGACTTCGCTGCGCCCGTTGCGGAGCTGCTGGTGGGCGTGGCCTCATCGGCGATGCGTGGCAGGCGGGCCAGGGTGAAGAAACCGGCCAGTGCGAGCAAGGCCAACGCGAGCGCCAGATACGGGCCTTGCACGCTGCCGCTCTCGCCCGCGGGCAGGATGAGCACGCCCAGTGCCGGCGCGACGGCGGTGCCCAGGGAATTGAAGGCCTGGGTCAGCGTCAGCCGGCTGGACGCCGTACGTGGGTCGCCCAATGCGGCCACATAGGGATTGGCCGCCACCTGCAGCAGCGTGATGCCGGCCGCCAGCACGAAGAAGGCGAACAGGAAGAGGGCATAGCCGGCGCTGACGGCCGGCAGGAAGAGCAGGCAGCCGGCGGCCGCGATGGCCAGACCCGCGACGGCGCCGCGCTGGTAGCCCAGGCGCTGGATCAGCCGCCCGGCCGGCAGCGACACCAGGAAGTAGGCGCCGAAGAAGCAGAACTGCACCAGCATGGCCTGCAGATAACTCAGCGTGTAAAGGGCCTTGAGGTGCGGGATCAGCACGTCGTTCAACGCCGTCAGCAGGCCCCACATGAAGAAGAGCAAGGTCACGATGGCAAGGGGCGCGTGACCCCGTGCGGGCATGGCCAGGGCGGAAGACGGGACGGACATGGGCTTACTGGGGGAGGGCAACGAATCGGATGGCCTGGCCGCCGCCCGGAGCGAGGCGCAGCGGCAGCGTGTCGGTGGAGGTCACGGTGAGCTGTTCGGCGACGAGGTCGAAGCGATGCTGGGCATCTCGGTAGTCGGCCTGGTCGCCGTCGCGGTAGATCTCGGCGCGGTAGCTGCGGCTCGGTGTCAGGAAGCCCAGCGGCAGCGTCAGGCGCCTGCCGTCGCCATTGGTGATGGAGCCGACATACCAGTCCTCGCTGTGCCGGTCCTTGCGCGCGATGGTGGCCACCTCGCCGAGCTCGCCGTGGAGGACCCGGGTCGTCTCCCAGTCGGTCGGCACGTCCTTGATGAACTGGAAGGCCTGGGGCCAGCGCTCGTAGTGCTCGATGAGGTCGGGCACCATGGCGATGGGCGAGTAGAGGGTGACGTAGAGGGCCAACTGCTTGGCCTGGGTCGAGTTCAGCTTGCGGCCGCGCGCGCCGTCCAGGCTGACGATGCCCGGCGTGTAGTCCATCGGACCGCTCAGCATGCGCGTGAAGACGAGGTTCACTTCATGCCCCACCGGGTTGATGGGGTCGCCCCAGGCGTTGTATTCCTGGCCGCGCGCGCCCTCGCGCGAGACCCAGTTCGGATACGTCCGGCGCAGGCCAGTGTCCTTGACCGGCTCGTGGGTGTCAACGGCGATCCCGTATTTGGCGGCCTGCTGCACCGCCTTCAGCATGTGGCGCACGCCTTCCTGTGACTCGGTGAAGCCGAAGTGAGTGCCGTTGCCATTGGGGTTGGCGAACTGGGCCGTGCCTGCGTCGGTCACGTAGCCGGACTTGACGCTGTCCACGCCCAGCCTGGCGTAGAGGGCGTAGGCTGCGTCCATCTGCGCCTCGTAGCGGGCGATGTTGCCGCCGGTCTCGTGGTGGCCGACGAGGCGCACGCCCTTGGCCTTGGCATAGGCCGCCACCGCTTCGAGGTCGAAGTCGGGCATGGACTTCAAGTAGTCGAAGGCGGACGTGCTGCCCACCCAGTTGCCGTCCCAGCCGAGGTTCCAGCCCTCCACCAGCACGCCGCGGAAGCCGTTCTTGGCCGCGAAGTCGATGTGGCGCTTTGCATTGGCCGTCGTGGCGCCGTGCTTGGGGCCGCTGGACCAGGTCGAGCGGTCCAGATGCATCTCCCACCAGACGCCGACGAATTTGCCCGGCCGCACCCAGCTCACGTCGCCGAGCTGGTTGGGCTCGTTGAGGTTGAGCTCGAGGTTGGACTCGTAGAGGGCAGCGGCCGAGTCCGTCACGCGCAGCGTGCGCCAAGGCGTGGCGAAGCCGCCCTGCTTGAAGACCGAGGCACCGCTGGCGCTCGGTGCGAGCTGGGCGCGCAGCTTCTGGCCGCCGACGCGGCGCACCCACATCGACGCGTAGTCGAGGAGAGCGGCTTCATGCAAGGCCAGGTGGATGCCGCTGCGGGTGCGCATCGTCAGTGGCGTGTTGACGAGGCCGACCTCGGCCAATGGGCCGCGCTGCACCAGGCACTCCAGCACCTGGACCTCGCCGGCGGGGATGGACCAGGCCGTGGCGGGCTCGGCGATGTCGAACTCGGTCAGCTCGTCGCTGATGCGGGCGATGGGCAGCTGCGCCTGCTCGGGCAACTCGTAGCGGAAGCCCAAGCCGTCGTCGAAGACGCGAAAGCGCAGGGACATGGCGCGGCCGCCCTGGTCGGGCTGGGAGAACTCGACCAGCAGCTCGCGGTAATGGCTGCGCACGCGGCGGCTTTCGCCCCAGGGCTGTTCCCAGGTATCGTCATGCTCGGTGGTTTTCTGGCCGACCAGCTTGAAGCCGCCGTCGAGCTGGTGGGCATTGGTCAGCAGCAGGCCTAGTCGCGAGGTGTTGACGAGGGACTTGCCCCCTCGGTCGACGCGGTAGGCCAGGCGGCCATCGCCGCCGAGTTGCACGCTGACGACTAGCTGCCTGTCGGGCGAGGTGACGGTGGCGACGGTGTCGTCGGCGTGGGCTGCGCTGCAAACCACCAAGGAAAGCAGGGCGAACAGTCGGCGGGTCAGCATGTCGAGGGCCTATTAGCATGGCGGGGATCGGTGGGAGAGGGCCTGCGCGGGTGCAGGGCAAGGCGCGCAACGACGCCATACGCCCGCGCAGACCCTCTCCCGGAGGGTTGTCACGCAAAAGCCCGCGCGCGGCGTTGCGAAGCCTCTCTGGGGACGACCCCAGCTTCGACTCCGCGCCTTGCTCGCGGGCTTTTGCGTGGCAACGCAGCCGACTCCCGTCATACCAATAGGCCCCGTTCCCGGGAAGCGCAGTGGGCCGCGATGTAGTCGGCATGAGCCGGCATCTGTGCCACGCAACGCTGGATGACGGCCTGGGTGTTCTCCAGATAGTCGCTGATCTCGGCCTCGGACAGGGCATTGGCCAGGGGATGGTGGGCTTGCGGGCGGATGCCCTGGCCGTGGAGCACCTGCAGCCAGCCGACCTCGGCGAACAGCTCGTCGCCCTGGCGCACGATGCGGCCACCGGCCCGCCAGAGGTCCAGCTTGTCCTGCAGCGTCTGCGGCACGTCCATCGTGCGGACGTGGTTCCAGAAGGCGCTGTCGCTGCGTGTCGTCGCGTGGTAGTGCAGAATGAGGAAGTCGCGGATGCGCTCAGTCTCGAAGTCACTCTGGCGGTTGAACTCGGCGATGTCGGCGGGGTTGAAGCCCCGGTCGGGGAAGAACTGGATCAGCCGCGAGATGGCCGACTGCACGAGGTGGATGGAGGTCGACTCCAGCGGCTCCATGAAGCCCGAGGACAGGCCGATGGCGACGACATTGCGGTTCCAGGTCTTGCGGCGGCGGCCACTCTCGAAACGCAGCACGCGCGGCTCGGCCAGGGCCTGGCCGTCGAGATTGCGCAGCAGCAGGGCCGCGGCCTCGTCATCGCTCATGGCGTCGCTGGCATAGACATGGCCGTTGCCGACGCGCTGCTGCAGGCCGATGCGCCATTGCCAGCCGGCGGGGCGGGCGGTGGCGCGGGTGAAGGGCAGCAGCTCGGGCCCGGGCGCACTCGGCACGACGACGGCGCGGTCGCAGGGCAGCCAGTGGTTCCAGTGCGCATAGCCGGTCTTCAGCGTCTGCTCGATCAGCAGGCCGCGGAAGCCCGAGCAGTCGATGAAGAGTTCGCCTTCGATCTGCGCACCGCCGGCCAGGCGCACGCTGCAGACATGGCCGGTCTCGGGGTGCAGCTGCGCGTCGAGAACGCGTCCTTCGGTACGTTGCACGCCCAGCTTTTCGGCGTAGCGGCGCAGATAGCGCGCATACAGGCCTGCATCGATGTGGAAGGCATGCACGATCTCGGCCACGGCGAATGGCCGAGGCTCGGATCGGCGTGCATGAATCGATGGGCGCGCGCCGCCGCGGCGTTGATGGAATAGGCCCACAGGTCCGGCGCGCGGCCGGCCTGGTGCATGCGCAGCCAGTAGTGATGGAAGGGCAGGGCGGCGCCGTGGTGGCCGATCTGGCCGAAGGCGTGCAAGTAGCGCTCACCGAGCGCGCCCCAGTCGCACAGCTCGATGCCGAGCTTGAACGTCGCCTGCGTCTCGCGCATGAACTCGTTCTCGTCGATGCCCAGCAACTGGTTGAAGCGCCGGATCATCGGGATGGTCGACTCGCCGACGCCGACGGTGCCGATCTCCTCGGACTCGACCAGCTTGATGGCCACGCAGACATTGGTGACCTTGGCCAGCGCGGCCGCGGTCATCCAGCCCGCGGTCCCTCCGCCGACGATGACGATGGTGTTCAGGTTCTGCTGCATGGCGGTTTCCTTTATTGCACGAGGACGCGCCAGCCCCAGGCGGGCAGGCTCAGTGCGCTGCCGGTTTCCAGCACGACCTCGGCGCCGTCGTTGAAGTCGAGATAGCGGCCGGCGGGGCGGCTGCCCTTCAGCTTCACCTCCACCGGCTGTGCGGACAGGTTGAACACGGCCAGTACCTTGTCCCTGCCGTTGCCACGGACGAAGCTGAAGACCTGCTTCGGCGCACTGTTGGCCACGGGCTCCATGACGGCGCCGTCCGCGCCGTTCCACAGCGCGGTGTTGCGCTTCTTCAGCGCGATGAGGCGGCGGTAGAGGTCGCCCTGGGGCGCTTCCTTCCAGGCGATGGGATCGCGTTCGAAGAAGGCCAGGCGTTTGGTGTTGCCGGCCTCCTGGCCGTTGTAGATCAGCGGCAAGCCTTCGCTGATGAAGCTCAGCACCGTCACGGTGTCCACCGCGGCGCCGAAGGTTTCGAACTCGGTGCCTTCCCACGCGTTCTTGTCGTGGTTTGTGGTGTAGAGCAGTCGATAGGCCTCGCGCGGAAAGAACTTGCGGTTCCAGGCGTAGTAGGGATAGAGCGAGGTCGCGTCGGCGCGCCCTTCGGCGATCAGCTTCATCGCGTCCCACCAGCTCCAGGCATAGGTGGCGTCGAAGGCGCGGGCATGCAGGTCGCGACTCTCCCATTCGGCGAGCAGGAAGACGGGCTTGACGGCGCGCAGTTCCTTGGCGGCCTGCTCCCAGAAGTCCAGCGGCGACAGGCCTGCCGCGTCGACGCGGTAGCCGTCGACACCAGCCTCGCGTACCCAGTACAGCAGGGATTGCGTCATGTAGCGGCGCAGGCCGGGTTGGCGGTAGTCGAGGTCGATGATGTCGTCCCAGTCGTACCAGGGGGTGGGACGGAAGTGTCCGTCTTCGTCGCGGTCGTACCAGTCGGGGTGGGAGGCCACGAGCACGTTGTCCCAGGCGGTGTGGTTGCCGACCCAGTCGAGGATGACGTGCAGGCCCTGGTCATGGGCCGCACCGACGAAATGTCTAAGGTCGGCCAGCGTGCCGAGCTCGGGGTTGACGGCGCGATAGTCGCGCACGGCGTAGGGGCTGCCGAGGCTTCCCTTGCGCTGCCTCTCGCCGATGGGGTGGATGGGCATCAGCCAGAGGATGTCGACGCCCAGGGCCCTCAGCCGTGGCAGCCGGGCTTCGGCGGCGTGCAGGGTTCCCTCGGGAGTGAACTGGCGCAGATTGATCTGGTAGAGCGTGGCGTTGCGCGCCCAGCTCGGGTGCTGGACGTGGGCATAGGGCTTGGGTTCGTAGGTGCCCGAAGGCGCGGCGACGGTGAAGTGGGCAGCGAAGCACAGGGCCAGCAGGCCGCAGAAGCGAAGGACGAGGCTCACGATGGGTGGGGTTGGAGCAGGAAATGCCGCGCCCGGCCCGAGGGGCCGAGCGCGGCGGCGCGCGCTTAGAACTTGTAGTTCGCGCCCAGGCGGTAGGTCTTTCCGTACACCACCTTGTTCGTGATGATGTTGCGGTCGGTCGTGTACTCGCGGAAGGGCTGGTTGGTCAGGTTGTGTCCCTGGGCCATCAGGGACAGGCCCTTGAGCCAGCCTTCCTGGAACTCATAGCCCACCTGGGCGTCGACGATGGTTTCGCCGTGGATGTAGGTGAACTGCGAGTCACTGCGGTAGTCCAGCACCTGGCCGATGAAGTCGGAGCGTCGGTAGGCCGCGTAGCCCAGCTGCCAGCCATTCTTCTCGAAGTAGAGCCGCGCCGATGTGACGTTTTTCGACAGCCCCGGTAGGCCGATGCTGCTGACTTGGTCCTTGAACACCGGGCCGTTCTCGGGGCTGACGAAGCCGCTGGTGGGCAGCTTCACCGAGCTGCTGCTCAGCGAGTGGGACAGGGTCATGCCGAAGCCGTCCAGCCAGCTCGTAAACATGCGGAAGGGCAGGTTGGCCGTCAGCTCTGCGCCGCGCAGATTGCCGCCTTGGCCGTTGACGGGTTGGGTCAGAAAGCCCTGGGTCGAGCCCTTGTAGGGGCCTTGCGTCGGCAGCGGCGTGTTGGGGCCGGTGAAGGGGCCGAAGTCGAAGGGCCGCGGCACGTTCAGGATGTAGCTGTCGAGCTTCTTGTAGAACCCGGCGAGGCTGATGTAGCCGTACTTGTCGAAGTACTTTTCGTAGGAAACGTCCAGCGCCTTGGCCTGGTAGGGCTTGAGCTTGGGGTTGCCGGCGAAGCCGGTCAGCGCGGGTTGCAGGGCGGTGGCGTTCTGCACCGCGAAGTCCATGCTGGCCTTCATGTCGTTCAGGTTGGCGCGCGCCACCTGCTTGCCGGCGCCCACGCGCAGCAGTTGCTGGTTACCGAGCTCGAAGGTCAGGTTCAGGCTGGGCAGCAGATCGGCGTAGCTGGTGCCGTCGGAGCGGACCTTGTAGGGACAAGTCTCGACCGTGATGCCCGTGCAACTGGCCAGGTCCACCTGGTTGCCGGTGGCGTTCTGGTTGGTGTAGACCAGCTGCACGCCAACGTTGCCGGTGTAGGGTATGCCGCCCAGCGCGCCGCTGACGTCGCCGACCGCGTAAGCCGTTCCCACCTTTTCCTTGACCGTCCAGTCGCGCGACAGCACGGTCTGGTCCACCCAGCGGGTGATGCCGTAGATGCTGCCCAGTGATCCGGTCGGGTCCCAGGACGCGACCATGATGCCGGAAGGACCGGCCACGGCGGTGGCGGTGCCGGGCATCTTGACGGCGGCGTAGCCGTCGCCGCCGAGGATGTAGAGCCGGCCTTCCTCGCCGGTGCGGCCCTTGTCACGGTGCGTGAGGTTGATGCCGAAGCGGGTGGCGTCGAACCAGCCCCAGGGGCTGTCGTAGTGGGCCGTCACGCGCACGCTGTCGACGGTGTCGGTGATGTTGGGCAGCGAGACATAGCCGGCCTGTGGCGAGTTCGGGCCACCGCCCCAGCCGTCCACGTCGGTCAGCAGCGCGACGGTGCGGTCGGCGTAGTTCAGGCTGGGCGTGTACTTCACGTCGGCGAAGTTGCTGCCGTTGAAGCCGCTGAAGCTGATGGAGCCGAGCCGGGCGTTTGGCACGTTGCCGGGCTGGCCAGCCGTCGTCTCGAAGTTGCTGAGGTTCTTCACGCCGCGCGAGTGGCCGAGGTCGCCCTCCAGGCGCCAGTCGCCGCTGCGCAGTTCGCTGTTCAGGCCCAGGGACAGCAGGCGGTCCTTGTTCGAGTACATGTGGTTGCGCACGTCGGCCTTGTAGTTGCTGAACGTGCCGCTTTGCACCACGCCATTGACGATGGTCGCGTTGGTCAGGTCGCCGTTGGGGTCGTAGGGGCCGGTGCCGAAGGGCACGGCGCCTTCGATGCCGGTGTGCTTCTCGCTCTGGTGGCCGCGCGAGTAGAGGATGTCGGCCGTCGTCTTGAAGTTGGTATTGGGCTTGTACTGCAGCGTCAGCGTCGCGGCGTCGCGGTCGCTCTTGCGGTGGATGGTCTCGGCCAGGAAGCCGCCGGGCACCGCCACGTTCTGACCGTTGTAGTTGACCGTGGGCGCCCAGCCGCCCCAGTTGTCGAAGCGCTGCTGGCCGCCGTTGTCCTCGCGGAAGGAGGACAGGCCGATGGCCACACCCAGCGTGCGGTCGGCGAACTGGTCGATGTAGGCCAGGTTGGCGCGGTGGCCGGAGCCGACGTCGGAGCCCGACTCCACGCCGATGCGCTCGCGGCTGAAGCCTCCAGCGACCATGCGGCGGCCGTAGTCCAGCGGGCGGATGGTGCGCAGGTCGATCGTCGAGGCCAGGCCCTGGCCGACGAGGCTGGCGTCCGGCGTCTTGTAGACGAGCAGGCTGCTGGTCAGCTGCGCGGGGAAAAGGTCGAACTCGGGGCTGCGGCTGTCGCTCGTGGAGGCCTGCTCGCGGCCGTTCAGCAGCGCGCCGTTGAAGGACGGCGACATGCCGCGCACGCTGACGCCGGTGGCCTTGCCGTTGACCTTGTCGCGCTGCGTGGCGACGCCGGCCAGTCGGCTCAGCGTCTCGGCCACGGTCACATCGGGCAGCTTGCCGATGTCCTCGGCCGACACCGCCTCGACGATGGAGGTGGAGTTGCGCTTGGCGGCGATGGAGTCCTCGATGCTCTTGCGGATGCCGGTGACGACGACGGTATCCAGGGTCTGCGGCTGGGCTTCCTGCGCCTGCGCGGCCTGGGCACCGAACAGCAGCAGGGCACAGGCCTGGGCGACGGGGAGTGTGGTGTGGAGCCCGCGCGCTCGCGGCTGGCGCGGCGCTCGTGCGGCTGGCAGATGAGCCATGGTTTGCCTCTCGAATGTTGTAGTGGTCGGGTCCGGTTCGGTTGACGCCAGCCGGGTCGCGAGTCCGGTGTGTCAAGTGAACGGCCGCGATGCTCCAGCTTGGGCAAGGGCCGCGCAATCCGGAGCGAGATCCGCTGAAGCTGGCCTATAGACAACTTTCGAACGGGGCTGAAGAAGTCCTGAAGATTTGGCGTTCGGCCTTTATCCATCGAGGTTCTGGGGCGATGGGTAGGCCGAATGCGCGTTTCGCCCAGGCCACAGTCAGGGCATGCGCCGCTAGACTTTTCGCCGTGAAGATCTATCTGATCGAAGACGACCTGAACATCGGCCAGGCCCTGCTGACGGTGTTCAAGGACGAGGGCCACGAGGTCGTCTGGGTGCGCATGGCCAACGATGTCGTCGAGCGGCTGCAGGCCGAGGATTTCGACGCGGTGCTGCTCGACCTGGGCCTGCCCGACGGCGACGGCAACGAGCTGCTCAAGCGCATGCGCGCGGCCGGCCTGACCGTGCCCGTCCTCATCATCACGGCGCGCGACGGCCTGCAGGACCGGCTCAAGGGCTTTGACAACGGCGCTGACGACTACCTCATCAAGCCCTTCGAGATCCCCGAGCTGCTGGTGCGGCTGCGCGCCATCCTGCGCCGCACGGGCGCCCACGGCGAGGCCGAGGCGCTGTGGAATTTCGGCAACCTGGCGCTGGAGGAGAAGCGCATGCGGGTCACGCTGGACGGCTCGCCCGTGACGCTGTCCAAGACCGAATACGCGCTGCTCTTGACGTTGATGAAGCAGAGCGACCGCGTGCTGACCCGCGCCGAGCTGGAACGTCGCGTGCTGCCCTTCAGCGACGGTGCGACGCTGGACGTGCACATCTCCAATCTGCGCAAGAAGATCGGCGACGGCCATATCCGCACGGTGCGCGGTGTGGGCTACATGATGCAGAGTCACCGTGCAGCCTGAACGGTCGCTTTTCCGGCGCCTACTGTTCGGCTTCAGCGCCGTCACACTCTTCGTCGCCCTGGCCGGCTTTCTCTACGTGGCCTGGGAGGCCCGCGAGACCCAGCGTTCGCGCACGGCCAGCGAGAACTCGGCCCACACCCGCGAGCTGCTGCTGCACCTGGCCGACATCGGCGGCCCGCCGCAGCACCTGCGCCAGGCCGCCGAGGCACTGGAGGCGGTGCGCGCCGAGATGTTCCGCCAGCTCGACTACCACTCGCAGGTGCGCGTGCGCGTCTGGCAACGCGGCGAGCTGATCTACAACTCGCGGCCGGCCTTGCCCGATGCGCTGCCCCTGCCCAATACCGAGCACGAGGGCAATGCCTGGGTGCAGGCCGTGGAGAAGGACGCGGCCAGCGGCCTGGTCGTCGAGCGCAGCCACGAGGTGGACGACCGCTGGATGCTGAGCTTCTCGGGCGTCAGTTTCTTGCTGCGCTCCACCATCTTCAGTCTGCCCCTGCTGCTGCTGCCGGCCTGGTTCATCATCGGCATGGGCCTGAGGCCGCTGCGCGACTTCGCCTCCGTCATCGAGAACCGCTCAGCCCAGGACCTGACGCCCTTGCCCGACTCCACCTACCGCGAGCTGTCGCCGCTGGTGACGGCCATCAACCACCTGATGGCGCGGCTGCGGCGGCGCATCGAGCATGAGCACGAGTTCCTGTCCGACGCCGCCCACGAGCTGAAGACGCCGCTGGCGGCCATCCAGATCAACGCCCATCTGCTGCAATCGCCCAGCGGCGATGCGCAACGTCATGCCGAGGTCAGCGCCGGCCTGCGCGACGGTGTGGCGCGGGCCAACCACCTCGTGCAGCAGCTGCTGACGCTGGAGCGTGCGCGGTCCGATGCCGGCGACGACCAGACCCAGCCCGTGATGTCGCTGGAGACCCTGGTGCGCGACCGCCTCGCCGCGGCGGCGCCGTTGGCCCTGCAACGCGGCATCGACATTGACTTCCATGCCGACCCGGCCTGCGAGCGGCCGCTGCACCAGGAAACGGTCTGGGCCCTGGTGGACAACCTGATCAGCAATGCGATCAAGTACTCGCCCGAGAACGGCCGCATCGCGGTGCGACTGTCGACACGGGCGGATGGCGGTTGTTGCCTGAGCTTCAGCGACCAGGGCCTCGGCATTGCCGAGGACCTGCGCCAGCGTGTCTTCGAACGCTTCTACCGCATCCCCGGCCAGGCCCAGAGCGGCAGCGGCCTGGGGTTGGCGATTGCGGAGCGGGCCGCGGCGCGCAATGGCGCCACGATTCGCCTGGACGCCGGACCCGAAGGCCGTGGCCTGTTGGTCAGCGTGGACTTTTCCTAGGCGCGTTTTTCTGGAGCTGCCACAGCAGCGCGCAGCAGACCAGTGTGGTGGCGATCAGCACATTGCCCACCCAGGGAAAGTGCTCCAGCTTGCCGTCGGCCGCGATGGTCACGATATGGCCCGACACCAGGGCCGCGAGGCCGCCCGCCAGCTGCTGCAGGGCGGCGTTGATGGCGGTGAAGGCACCGCGCTGCTCAGGGGCCGGGATGCCGGCGACGACGACCTGCCAGGGCACCATGCGCGAGAAGATGCCGGCGAACAGGATGACGTTGACGACGACCAGCGTAGCCAGCGACGAGGGCCCCAGCCGCGTGTAGAGGGTCACCATGGCGATGGTGATGGCGCTGCCCGTGAGGAACACCGGCAGCGGACTGAAGCGGTCGGTGAGGCGGCCCACCATGGGCGCGACGAACATCGTGCTGATGCCCGTCACGAGGTAGACGATGGGCAGGTGCTTCAGGTCGATGCCGACGTTGTTGACTGAGAAGGCGCTGGCAAACGGCATGATCATGAAGCCGCCCGTCGTCAGCAGGGCCGTGATCAGGAAGGCATGCAGATGGCGCTTGACGGCCACGGTGTGCCACAGGTGGGCGAAGGCGCTGCGATCGGTCTGCAGCTTGAGGTGGGCGTCCACCGGCTGCATGCGCCAGGCGATCAGCAGGCCGCCCACCGCGCCGAAGGCGACCAGGGCCATGAAGGGCGCATGCCAGTCCCAGTGGGTGGCTAGGTAGAGGCCGAAGGGCAGGCCCAGCACCTGGCTGGCCGCGAAGCCACCCTGCAGCAGGCCCATGACGCGGCCGCGCAGGGCCGGCTCGAAGAGGTCGGCCGTGATGGCCATGACGATGGAGCCGATGACGCCGCCGAACAGGCCGGTGACGATGCGCGCCAATAGCAGCGACTCGAAGCTGGTGGCCAGGCCGCACCACAGCGTGCCGAGCAGGAAGCCGCCGTAGAAGAACAGCAGCAGCTTCTTGCGGTCGAAGCGGTCGGCGAAGCCGGCGGTCAGGATGCCCGAGATGCCGGCGCTGAAGGCATAGGCCGACACGACGAGGCCGAACTGCTGGGCCGTCATGGCCATGGCCGGCATGATCATTGCGCCCAGCGGCGACATGATCATGAAGTCCAGGATGACGGCGAACTGCAGCAATGTCAGCAGCGCCGTGGCGAAGCGTTGGTAGGGCGTGAAGGCGGGCGGCGGGGCGGTGGCGGCCGTGGGGGTGGCTTCGGGCATGAGGGGCTGGGTCGGTGGGGAGGGC
>Ga0194137_10001949_pt1 | contig 12403 bp, 12 predicted proteins | sample TARM_MetaG_T3_14_FD_134025 | JGI IMG/M metagenome (GOLD analysis project Ga0194137, IMG submission 134025) | Freshwater microbial communities from Pennsylvania, USA, analyzing microbe dynamics in response to fracking - TARM_MetaG_T3_14 (version 2) | ecosystem: Environmental > Aquatic >...
CGCCATGCGGGGCTGAACTTCTCGTCACAGGAATACCTGTCGCTGGCCCGCCACCCCAGGGTTTGCGCCGCGGCCCAGGCGGCGATGGAGCGCTACGGCGTGCACAGCGCCGGCTCCACCGCCCTGGCCGGCAACGTCGAGGAAGCGGTGGCCCTGGAGGCCGAGCTGGGCGAGCTGCTGTGCACGCCCGAGGTGCTGCTCTTCCCGACCGGCTGGGCGGCGGGCTTCGGCGCCATCAAGGGCCTGGTGCGCGAGACCGACCACATCGTCATCGACCAGCTCGCCCACAACTGCCTGCATGAGGGCGCCCGCGCGGCCACGCCCAACATCCATCTGCACCGCCACCTGGACGCCGACCATGTCGAGCGCCTGCTCAGGCGCGTGCGCCAGCGTGACCCGCACAACGGCATCCTCGTCGTCACCGAGGGCTGCTTCTCGATGGACGCGGACTCGCCCGACATCCCGCGCCTGCAGGCCCTGGCGCACGCGTACGGCGCCCTGCTGATGGTGGACATCGCCCATGACCTGGGCTGCATGGGCCCGGGCGGCGGCGGCCAGCTTGAGATGCAGGGCATGCTGGGCCAGGTGGACCTCGTGATGGGCTCCTTCTCCAAGACCTTTGCGTCCAACGGCGGCTTCGTGGCCAGCCACCACCGGGCGATCAAGGAATACCTGCGCTTCTACGCGGCGCCCAACACCTTCTCCAATGCGCTGTCGCCGGTGCAGGTGGCCATCATCCGCGCCTGCGTGGCCATCGTGCGCTCCGCCGAGGGGCAGCAGCGCCGCGGCCGGCTGATGCAGGCCATCCTGGGCCTGCGCAATGCGCTGACCGAGCAGGGCATCACCGTGCTGGGCCATCCCTCGCCCATCGTGCCCGTCATGCTGGGCCACGACGCCCTGGCCCGCGTGGCCAGCCGCGAGATGGCCCAGGCCGGCCTGCTGGCCAACCTGGTCGAATACCCGGCCGTGTCGCTGAACAGCGCCCGCCTGCGCATGCAGGTCATGGCCGACCACACGCCAGCCCTGGCGCAGACGGCGGCGCGCATCGTGTGCGAATCGCTGCAACGTGCCCGTGGCATCACGGGTCACGTGCACTGAGGGCTGCGGCGGCTAGGTTCGTGCGGGGATCTTGAGCCCGCGCTGCACCGCCGGCCTTGCCAGGAAAGCCTGCAGCACGCGATCCACTTCGCGGAAGTCGTCGTAGCCGACGAGCTCGCGCGCGCCGTAGAAGCCGATCAGGTTGTTGATCCAGGGGAAGCTGGCGATGTCGGCGATGCCGTAGTCGTCGCCCATGATCCAGGCTTTGCCCTTGAGGTGACTGTCCAGCACCGCCAGCAGCCGACGCGCCTCGGCCGCAAAGCGGTCGCGAGGGCGCTTGTCCTCGAAGTCCTTGCCGGCGAACTTGTGGAAGAAGCCGACCTGGCCAAACATGGGCCCGATGCCGCCCATCTGGAACATCAGCCACTGGATGGCCTCGTAGCGCCGCGCCGGGTCCTGGGGCAGCAGCTGGCCCGTCTTGTCGGCCAGATAGATCAGGATGGCGCCGCTCTCGAAAAGCGGCAGCGGCTTAGCCCCCGGGCCGTCGGGATCGATGATGGCCGGGATCTTGTTGTTCGGGTTCAGCGACAGGAACTCGGGGCTGAGCTGGTCGTTGGTGTCGAACTTCACCAGATGCGGCTCGTAGGCCAGGCCGGTCTCCTCCAGCGCGATGGCCACCTTGACGCCATTGGGCGTGGGCAGGGAGTAGAGCTGCAGGCGGTCGGGATGGGCGGCAGGCCACTTCTTGGTGATGGGGAAGGCGCTGAGGTCGGTCATGGCAGGGCTTCGGGGGACGGGGTGGGCGACTGTAGGCGCGCCGCGCAAGACCTCGGGCAGGCGGGGATTTCGGCGCAGGCGTTAGCGGTGGCGGCGGGTCAGCGCACCCCGGCTGGCTTGCGCGTGGCCTGGCAGAAACGGGCTTGCGCGGCCTTGTCCTCGGGCTCGACGCGCGGCTCCAGGCCTGCCAGGGCCTCCGTCACCCGGGCGTTGCCCTTGTACTTCTGCTTGAGCCGGGCCAGCTCGGCATCCGTACCGGGGCAGCTCTGACAGACCGACCAGTCGATGTCCTTCTGGCGCTCCGCGTCAAAGCCGCGCTGGCCACGGTAGTGGTCGCAGGCCTCGCGCAAGTCGAGGAGGGTCTGGACCTCCTTGGGCAGCGGTGCCGGCGCCGCCCCGGCAGCCAGCGAAACCGAGAGAAGCAGGGCAGCCGTCAACCGGTTCATGGCTGTCAATACCGCTCCACGTTCCTGGACATCCGCGGCCACGGCTCATGGGGGTCGGGCCAGCCGCCGGTGACGCGCGCGATGAGGCCGTCCGCCACGTCCAAGCGGGTCAGGTCGGGACGCAGCAGGCGGCCGAAGCCCTGCCAGTACTTGGCGTCGGGGAGCTGCCAGTGCAGCAGCTCGTGATCACGGGTTGCAAGACTCACGGCGCAGACCTTCGCTAGGCATCCGCACACTATGCAGCAAACCGGCGCCGTCGGGCGGCGTGAAAATGCGCTCATGTCCGTCACCGCTCCCGCCGCCCCGACCCCGTCGCGCTTGTCCCTCTACCTGCAGCTGATCCGCTGGGACCGGCCCGCCGGCTGGCTGCTGCTGCTGTGGCCGACGCTGTCGGCGCTGTGGATCGCCGCGGACGGCTGGCCCGGCTGGCATCTGCTGACCGTGTTCACCCTGGGGACGGTGCTGATGCGCTCGGCCGGCTGCTGCGTCAACGACGTGGCCGACCGCGAGTTCGACCGCCATGTGCAGCGCACCGCCACGCGGCCGGTGACGACGGGCGCCGTGTCGGTAAAGGAGGCGCTGGTGCTGGGCGCCGCGCTGTCCTTGATCTCCTTCGGCCTCGTGCTGACGACCAATCCACCGGCCATCCTGCTGAGCTTCGCGGCCCTGGCCGTGGCCATCGCCTACCCCTTCGCCAAGCGCGTGCTGGCCATGCCCCAGGCCGTGCTGGGCGTGGCCTTCTCCTTCGGCATCCCGATGGCCTTCGCCGCGGCCCTGGGCGGCATGGAATGGAATCTGCGCGCGGTGCCGCTGTCGGCCTGGGCCCTGCTGGTCGCCAACCTGTTCTGGGTGCTGGCCTACGACACCGAATACGCCATGGTGGACCGTGATGACGACCTGAAGATCGGCCTGCGCTCCTCTGCCATCGCACTGGGCAGCTGGGACGTCGCCGGCATCATGGTCTTCTACGCCACCTACCTGGCGATGTGGGCCGGCCTGGGCCTGCGCCTGGGCTTGGGCGCCTGGTTCCTGCTCGGCATCGCCGCGGCGGCGGCCCAGGCCGTCTGGCACTACAGCTTGATCCGCCGGCGCAGCTGCGCGGGCTGCTTCACGGCCTTCCGCGCCAACCACTGGCTGGGCTTCGCGGTGTTCGCGGGCACGGTCGCGGACCTGGCCCTGCGCAGATGACGACGCGCCGCCACGTTCTCGCCGCCAGCGCAGCGTCGCTGGCCGGGCCCTGGGCCCATGCCGAACCGGCGGCCGACACCCTGGTGCTGGTGAACACCGTCTATCCGCCGCTGGTCAACCCGCAGGGCCACCCCAGCGGCGAAGGCGTCGACATCGAGATCGCCCGCGAGGCCCTGAAGCGCGGTGGCTATGCGGGCAACGTCGAGATCCAGTGGGTGCCCTGGAAGCGCGCCCTCTTCATGCTGGAGCGCGGCACGGCGGACTTCACGACGACGGTGAACTTCAGCCTCGAGCGCGACCGCTTCCTGCGCTGGAGCGCCAGCTATCGCGCCGGCAAGAACTATCACTTCTACACACGCGCCGGCTCGGGCCTGAAGCTGGAGAAGCTGCAGGATCTGCACGGCCTGCGCCTGGCGGTCGGCGCCGGCTATATCTACCCGAAACCGGTGCTCGAGCAGGTGGACGGCCACGTCGAGTACGCGCGCGACGTCGGCACCGCGGTGCAGCTGGTGGAGCGCGAACGCGCCGACGCCGTCATCGTGACAGCGCTGGTGGGGCTGTGGGAAGTGCGCAAACTGGGCCTCGTCGGCCGGCTGGACCGCCAGCCGCTGCAGTATTTCAATCCCGAGCCCACATTCATGGGCTTCTCCAAGAACAGCCCGCGCAGCATGGCCGCGCTGGCCGCCATGGACGCCGGGCTGGCCAGCATGCAGCGAGACGGCAGCATCACGCGCATCGAGAAGCGCTATGTGGCCGACGCGCCCAGGCCCTAGACTGCGCGCCGAAGCGGCCCAGACCGCCTGCGTTCAATCAGGGAGTCCGTTCATGTCCTTTTCGTTCCGCGGCGCCGCCGTACTGGCCGCTCTCTTGCCGCTGCTGCTGGCCGCCTGCGGCGGCGGCAGTGACCAGACGGGCAAGCCCCTGCTCGGGCCGACGACCGGCTCGGGCTCCTCGGGTTCATCGAGCTCGTCCAGCGGCTCCACCGACAACGGCGGCGGCGCGAGCGGCAGCACGGCCACCTTCGATCCCGCCGGCCCTTCGGCCAGCTTCGCCCAGCAATGCGCCGCCAACAACATGCTGGCGGCCAGCAGCCTGCGCACCTCGACGCTGGACACCGAGAAGAAATGGCTGCGCGCCTATTTCGACGAGGCCTATCTGTGGCGGGACGAGGTGTCGCGCGTGGACCCGACACTGCCGGCCTATTCCGTCGCCGACACCCGTGTGGCCATGGACGCCTTTTTCCAGGCGCTGAAGTCGACGCAGACCACCGACACCGGTCAGAAGCGCGATCGCTTCAGCTTCACCTATCCCACCGCCCAATGGACGGCGCTGATCGACAACGCCGTCGAGGCCGGCTACGGCATCGAGTGGAAGCTGACCAGCCCGCTGCCGCCGCGGCAGATCCAGGTCGCCTATGTCGAGGCCGGCAGCCCCGCCGATCGTGCCGGCCTGAAACGGGGCGACCAGCTCGTCAGCGTGGACAGCGTCGATGCCGACGTGGGCGATGCCTTCGGCGTTGACGCGCTGAACGCGGCCCTGTTCCCGGACCGGGCCAATGCCCAGCACGGCTTCGTCTTCAGCCGCCCCGGTGGCGCGACGCTCAGGCTGGGCCTGACCAGCCAGACCGTCACCAAGACACCTGTGCCCATCAGCCGTGTCGTGACGACGCCGTCGGGGCAGCGCGCCGGCTATCTGCTGTTCAACGACCACATCGCGCCGGCCGAAGGCCAGCTGATCACAGCGATCCAGGGCTTCCAGGACCAGGGCCTCCGCGAGCTGGTGCTGGACCTGCGCTACAACGGCGGCGGCTATCTCTACATCGCCAGTGAGCTGGCGACCATGATCGCCGGCGCGACACGCACGGCCGGCCAGCCCTTCGAGACGCTGAAGTTCAACGCCCGGCGCAGCAGCGAGAACCAGGCCACGCCCTTCTACAACACTTCCTGCATGCGGGTCGGCAACCGCTGTACCCAGGAGCAGCCGCTACCGGCGCTGAACCTGACGCGGGTCTATGTGCTGGCGCAGTCAGGCACCTGCTCGGCCAGCGAATCGGTCATCAACAGCCTGCGCGGCATCGGCGTGGACGTCGTGCTGATCGGCGGCAAGACCTGCGGCAAGCCCTATGGCTTCACGGCCAAGGACAACTGCGGCATCAGCTATTTCCCCATCGAGTTCGTCGGCGTCAATGCCCAGGGCTTCGGCGACTATGCCGACGGCCTCGAACCCAACGCCGGCACCACGACCAGCAACACCCGCTTCGTCAAGGGCTGCAAGGCGGCTGACGACATCCTGCACGCGCTGGGCGACACGGCAGAGGGCATGCTGTCCGCCGCACTGGGCCACATTGACAGCGGCAGTTGCCCGACGTCCATCGGGGCGCAGGCCCAGGCCGCGGCCCGCGGCGACGGCGTGGCCATGACGCTGAAGCGCCATCCGGCACGCGGCAACCGCGTGCTGGCGGGGCGTTAGGCCTGCGGGAAGCGGGCGCGGATGGCATCCATCCAGCCCAGCAACCCCAGCGTCTCCGAGTGAGGCATGCGCTGGCTCTCGCCCAGGCCGGCGCGGATGCAGGCCTGGGCCTCGGCGATCTCGCCCTCGAAGCCATTGAGGACGAAGGGCGCCTCCACGCGCTCGGCCGGTTCCTTGCGCGTGACCAGTTCCACGGCTTCAGCCTGCCAGAAGTCCAGCGGGAAGCGCAGGCCGGCCTTTGAGCCCAGGGCCTCGAAGGCATTGACCGAGGCCGCGTCGAAGCCGCAGCGAAACTGTGAGCTGACGCCGCCGGGGAAATGCAGGGTCACGTTGACGGCCGCGTCCACGCCGGTCGGCGCGATCTTGGCCTGCACGTCGATGGACTCGGGCTCGGGGCAGATGCCGCCGTTCATCTGCTGCAGCACCCAGCGCGTGACGGCCAGGTTGTAGATGCCGATGTCCCACAGCGAGCCACCGGCGAGATGCGGGTTCCACTGTCGGTGCAGGGGGTCGTAGTTGGCGGCGAAGCAGAAGCTCGACTGCATGGCGCGCAGCTCGCCGATGGCGCCTTCGCGCAGCATGCGGCCGGCCAGATCGTAGGCGGGCAGGAAGCGCGTCCACAGCGCCTCCATCAGGAAGACGCCCCGGGCTCGCGCCAGCTCGATGAGGGCCTGGCCCTCGGCGTGCGTCGTCACCAGCGGCTTCTCGCACAGCACGGGCTTGCCCGCCTCCAGCGCCGCGCGGATGTATTCGCCGTGGTTGGAGTGGGGTGTCGCAATGTAGACGGCATCGATGCCAGGGTCGACCAGCAGCTCTGCCAGCGCTGTCGTCACGTGCGCGGGCTCACCGTCGCCCTTCCACTGCTCGGCATAGGCCCGGCCCTTGGCCGCGTCGCGCGCGAACACGGCGGCCAGGCAAGCGCCCGGCACGGCCGCGAGGGCGCCGGCGAAACGGTTGGCGATGCCGCCGGGGCCGATGACGCCCCAGCGGAAGGTTTCGTCTTTGTCATGGACCATCGCTCAACGCTTTCACAAGATCGGACTGGGTGAGGATGCCGACGAGGCGGGCCTGCTCGCCGACAATGGGGATGTGGTGGTGGCCGGTGGCCGAGAACAGCGGCACCAGCTCGGCGATGGCGCGCTCGGCGCTGGCCACGCGCACCTGGCGGCTCATGATCTGGCCAACGACCTCGGGCTTGCTCGAATGCGTGGCCGGCGAGGGCTTGAGCAGGGTCTGCAGCCGGCCGGCCAGGCCCTCGCGGTGCTGGCCTTCAGCCGCGTGCATGAAGTCGGCTCGCGTGACGATGCCGACTATGCGCTGCACGCGGTCCACCACCGGCAGGGCCTTGATGTGATGCTGCTGCAGCAGGTCCCAGGCCTCGCCCAGCGGCGTGCCGAACTCGACCGTGATGACCGGCGTGGACATGATGTCGGCACAGCGCAGACCGCCGAGGCGCCTGCGATAGCTCAGCAGCTCGGCCTCGTGCAGCAGGTCGGCGAGGTCGTCGCGCGGTACGTCCAGTACCTGGTTGTAGCGGGCCAGCACGGCATCCAGCTCGGCATCGCCGAAGCGTGGCGGCATGACGGTGGCACCGGCGGGCACGGCAGGCGCGTTGACATGCTGGGCGTGCGGATAGCGGCGGCCGGTCAGCGTGTTGTAGGCCATGCCGGCCAGCACCAGCAGCAGGGAGTTCAGCGCCACCGGCACAAAGGCGAAATGCCAGTCATGGGTGGCCGTCAGCACCATCAGCAGGCTGGCCGCGCCGCCGGGAGGATGCAGGCAGCGCAGGCTGAACATGACGCCGATGGCCAGCGCCACCGCAATCGCCGTAACGGCCGGCGGCGGCAGGGGCAGCCCCTGCATGCAAGCGATGCCGACCAGGGCCGACAGCGTGTTGCCGCCCACCACCGCCCAGGGCTGGGCCAGCGGGCTGGCCGGCACGCCGAAGACGAGCACGGCGCTGGCACCCAGCGGCGCGACCAGCCAGGGCAGGCCCGGTCCCATCGCCAGCTGGCTCAGCAGCCCGGCCAGCAGCAAGCCCAGGCAGGCGCCGAGCACGACACGCAGGCGCTCGCGCGCATTGACCGCCTGGGGCGCGGGCCGCAGCGCGTTCAGCAAGGCGAGAACTCGGTCGGGCAGGGATGCGACGGCGGACATGGGCGGCGGCAGGCTGAATAGCCAAGGCCGCCAATTGTGTCCGCCACCGGCCGCCGCGCCGGTTCAAGCGAGTTTCAAATGCGTCGCGAGATGACTCTTCAGGCCTTGGCGAGCAGGCCGTTCATCTTCACCTTGAGCACCTGAGCCTGGGCGCGGCGCTCCTTGGTCGCGGCGCGCTGGTAGGCAGCCTCGGCCTTCTCGCGCAGGGCCACGGCGCGCTGTAGGGCCTCCTGGTAGCGCTCGACGGTGTAGGTGTTCTCGGTGCCGATGTAGACGCTGCGGGCCAGCGGCGTGTCGCCGAAGCGCGGCAGGGTCACGGCGAAGCTGCAGTCACGCACGCGGCTGCCGGCGCGCTGGCGCACGATGGGGCCGGAAATGCCCGAAGGCAGGTCGCTCTGCTTCTTGCGGCTGGGCGTGCGGCGCAGGCGCGAAGGCGCCGGCAGCGTCGCGATGCGCTTGAGCAGTTCCTTGGTGGCCATGGCCAGGGCGCGACGGGCGCCGGTGCCGTCCTGGCTGTGGTCGGAAAACAGCTTGGTGCCGCCGTAGCGCAGCTGCCAGCCATGGGTCGACAGATGGTCGATTCTTTGAATGCATTGCGGCACGACAAAGCGCTCGCCGCTAAAGATCACCACGTCACGCGTGTTCATCACTGCCCCCAGTGTTCCAGCCCACCTGTTGCGTCTTGGCGCGGCGGGTCTACTAACGCCCCTCTGATGCGGACTGAGTTTATGGGGGTTTATGGGCGTGGCGCGAATTTATGACGCAATGGAAACAGTTTCATCAAAAAGGCGTCAGCTCAATGACAGCTAAGCGCCCCTCTGTACGGGTTCACCCGGGTCGCTGGCGGGCCAACGCCGGATCGAAGAGCTCCATCACCCGCAGTTCGGCGCCACCACGGCTGAACACCGAATTGCGCGACCACAGCATCTGGGGCGAGGGCTTCGCGCCCGTGGCGGCCTCCCATTGCCGTGCGGCATGGCGGCGCGTGTGGCCGTGGCGCGAGAGGCGGCGCGGCTGCAGCTCGCTGCGGTGGATTCGGTAGTCGTCATAGAGCAGATGGGCGAGCGGCCGGCTGCCCAGGCCCTTCAAGGCCCGCCAGGGGCCGGTCGTGGCGCGCTGGTGCACGGCCGAGCGGGCCCAGACGAGGGGCTCGCCGTCGACGCGCAGGATGACCTCGCGCACCACCGTCAGCCCGCGGGGCGGCAGGCCCAGGGCTGCACGCTCGAGGGCCCGGAACGGCGCCACGCCCTGGCGCAGCAGCTGCACCTCGAAGCGCTCGCCCAGGCGGGCCAAGCGGCGGCTCAATGAGCCCGGCGCCCGCAGCCAGTCGCGCAGGCTGTTTCTGGTCGCGATGCCCATGTCAGCGGCGCACGGCCGCCCGAAGGCGCTGACGCGCCCCCTCGGGGGGCTGAACCCGCACAGAAAGCGTCCTGTTGACGCTTCGTGACTGGCGAAGAACCGGGCCACTGGCCCGGTGCGGCCTGCAAGGCAGCGAACGAAGTTCGCGTGGGGACTCCATGTCAGCTGCCGAACTCTTTGCCGAGCTCCGCCGCGCGTCTTTGTGCGGCCAGCACGGCGCGCCGGATGGCCGCGTCGACGCCGTCGGCCTGCAGGGACGTGATGGCAGCGTAGGTGGTGCCGCCCTTGCTCGTCACGCGTTCGCGCAGCGTTGTCGGCGACTCGTCGGAACCCAGGCCCAGGGCGGCTGCGCCGGCGCAAGTCGCCAAGGCCAGGCGCCGGCCCTGCTCGGCCGTGAGGCCCATGTCGACGGCCGCAGCCATCATGGCCTCAACGAAGAAGAAGAAATAGGCCGGGCCCGAACCCGACAGGGCCGTCACGGCATCCAGGTCGTCTTCGCCCTCGACCCACAACGTCTGGCCGGTGGGCTCCAGCAGGCGCTCGACGGTGGCGCGCTCGTCGGCCGACACCGCCGGCCGCGCGTACAGGCCGGCGATGCCCTTGCCGATCAGGGCCGGCGTGTTGGGCATGGAGCGCACGACGCGTTCGCTGCCGGTGGAAGCCACCAGGGATTCCGAGCGGATCCCGGCCATCACCGACAAATGCAGGGCCCCGCCCAGCCAGACCTTGACCGGCCCGGCGGCCACGCCGAAGAGCTGCGGCTTGACGGCCCAGACGATGGTGGAGGCGGCCGCCAGGGCGGCGTCGCCGGCGGCCTGGGCCGCGATGCCGAAATCGGCCGCCAGCTTGTCGCGCTGCGGCGCATCGGGCTCGACGACGATGAACTGGGCGGGCTTCATGCCGGCGCGCAACAGGCCTCCGATGATGGCGCTGGCCATGTTGCCGCCGCCGATGAAGGCGATCGTTTCTGCACTCATGGGGCGGCAGTCTAGAGCCGCGGGGCCGAAGAGAAACAAAGCAGCGACGTGGCGCGGCTATGGTTGCGGCTCATGAGCCTTCCACGCCCCGCCCGCCGGTCGCTGTTGATCCTGTCTGCCGTCACCCTCGCCGGTTGCGCCGGCGGACCACCGACGGCCAAGCCCTGGGCCGAGACGGCGACGCGCGAGTTGCATCTTTTCTTGGGCAGCTTCGAGGTGCAGGGCCGGCGCGTGAACCTGACGCGTAGCGCGGGCGCGCCAACGAACCAGCCGGTCATCGTCTACCTGCCGGGCCTGGGCCAGGGCAGCGACGCCGGCCAGCGCTGGGCGGCGGCCTGGGCCCAGGTCGGCTACACAGTACTGGGACTGCAACCGCTGGAGGCCGACGCCGCCGTCTGGCGCTCCGAGCTGGCGCGCACCGGCGAGTTCCGCGAACTCGGCCGGCTGCACTATGGCGACGCGCAGCGCGCCGACCGGCTCGACGCCCTGCGTCGCCTGCTGCCGGCCCTGCGCGCGGCCCAGCCGGCCCTGGACTGGGACCATGCCACCCTCGCCGGCTACGAGACCGGCGCGCAGACTGCCCTGGACGCCCGCGCTGACGCCGCCTGGCGGGCCGTCATCGCGATCAGCCCACCGGTCATGCAGGCGCCCACGCGGGGCGCCCCCGCCCTGCTGATCACCAGCGAAATCGACCAGGACCCGCTCGGGCTGCTGCAGCGCCCCAGCGAGCGCAGACAGGCCTTCGACAGCCTCGAGCCGGGCAGCGGGTGGCTGCTCACCCTGGGCGCCGTCTCGCATGCCGCATTGGCCGGCACCCTGGCGCCTGAGGGTTGGCACGCCCAGGACCAGCATCGCGGCCAAGCGCCCGTCGGCGGCGGCATGAACGGTGGCCGCGGGCGCGGCGGGGGCGAGGGCGGCGCTGGCATGCGCGGCCCTCAGGGCGGCGGCTCGCGCGGCCCGCGCAGCGGCAGCGCGACCGAGGCGGCCCAGTCCGACGTTGGCGACGGCTTCCGGCTCAGCCTCGCCTTCCTGGATGCGCAGATGCGCGGCACGCCGCTACCCCCCAGCGGCCTGCTGAGCGCGCGCTGAGGTCCCTACACGCCGCCATCGGCTCGAGGCTGGACACGGACATCCGTGACGACATCAATGGGTTGCCGCTGCAGGGCGAGTAACCGACGGCGTCAAGCCCGATGGGCAGGAACTTCAGACGCGGATCGCAACTGGCCAGCTGCCACCTGACATCCCGCCGAACCCGCCAGGCCGCCGCCAACGCGGGCCTCAGCCGGCGGCTTCATCGTCGGCCGTCACGTCGAGGCTGGTTCGCACGGGACGCCGTTGGCCGCAACGGGCGCGACGGGCGCTGGCGGATCCAGGCATGAGGGTCATGCCAGCCGGCCTGCAGCTGTCTGGCCAGCGCAAGACGTCGAACAGGACGCCGGTCCTGTCCCCGGCCCAGCTCAGTCCTCGAGCCCCAGGAAGCCGCCGCTCTGGTGAGCCCAGAGCCGCGCGTAAATGCCATTCTGCGCCAGCAACTCGGCATGCGTGCCCTGCTCGACGATGCGGCCGGCATCCATGACGACGAGGCGGTCAAGGGCCGCGATGGTGGACAGCCGGTGGGCGATGGCGACCACCGTCTTGCCCTCCATCAGCGAGTACAGCGACTGCTGGATGGCGGCCTCGACCTCGCTGTCCAGCGCGCTGGTGGCCTCGTCCAGCAGCAGGATGGGCGCGTCCTTCAGCATCACGCGGGCGATGGCGATGCGCTGGCGCTGGCCACCCGACAGCTTGACGCCGCGCTCGCCCACATGGGCCTCGTAGCCCGTGCGGCCCTTGGCGTCTGAAAGGCCGGCAATGAACTCGTCGGCATGGGCGCGCTCGGCGGCGCGCTCCAGGTCGGCGCGCGTCGCGTCGGGGCGGCCGTAGAGGATGTTGTCGGCCACCGAGCGGTGCAGCAGCGAGGTGTCCTGGGTGACCATGCCGATGTGGCGGCGC